>MTEY01003780.1_pt1 | contig 12691 bp, 10 predicted proteins | sample 1042721 | NCBI WGS metagenome assembly MTEY01 (sample SAMN06185809, study PRJNA358809) | soil metagenome | isolation source: soil biostimulated with seedmeal as carbon source | place: India | collected 2015-05-23 | reverse complement strand
CATTGCGGAGGTTTCACGCTTCAACACAAGGATGTATCTGACTTCAGCCAGACCTGAAACCGCCACCGCACACTTTCGAGCATCAAACCCGGCGAGCCTGATGATCAAGGTGGTTCGGTCCACCCACTCGCCGCTGCTGTCGACTTTATCGAGCGAACTGCAGAACCGATTTTCAATCGGCGAAGGTGAAGCCCTTCCCGCGAATTGCATGCAAAGGGAGCACGATCCCGGCTTTTCTGGCCCGCCGTCTCAGGCGACTCACAATGGTATCCAGGTGAGCATAGTTGAACTCATAAATATCTTCTCCGAGCGCAACGACCAGATCATGCCGCTCAACTATTGCGCCGCGCTCAACCAACAAACGGCTCAAAATCCGTTGTTCGGATGTCGTGAGCCGCAGACGATGCCCCCGGCCATCGGTAATGACCCAGCCGCTTTCCACCAGTGCCCATTCAGGAGACGGACACGGCGAAACAGTTATGGGCTTCTCCAGACGATTAAAGACCGCCGTCACAGTAGCAGCGAGTTCCCGAACATCCACTGGTTTGACGAGATAGGCATCGGCGCCAGATTCGAGACCATTAATACGATCATCAATAGAACCGCGAGCTGTCACCATAATAATGCCGACTGATTGCGATGTTCTCAAATGCGCGGCCGCGGATAGCCCGTTTTCCCCCTTCAGTCCGACGTCGAGAATAACAATGTCTGACGGCTTGGCTGCATATGCTCGGTACAGAGCTGCAGCGGATTCGAACCCATGAGTGTTCAAGCCCAGACTGGCTAAACCAAAGACCATTTCCTCGCGGAAGTCGTCGTCATCATCGACCACATATACGAGAGGGATACTGGCGGCATCATCTTTTCCACGTCTCTCGTCGAAATTGGGGCGATTTCGTAAGATATCTGACATTGTCAATCTCAAGTATTCACGACGTTACCGGTATCGGCAACTTTTTGGCATACAGGTCCGCGGGGGCAAGCAGAAGAGCGGCTAAATCTTGCTCACTGAACGCGAACTCTTGCCAATCCGCTCCTCGTATAGCAATGACGTCTTTGGTGCATTATCCAGATGTCTCACTTTTATTGCCCAGCGGTCTCATCCGGCATGCTCTTTCAACGCCACTCCCGAATCTCAACAAGTGTGCGCGAAGTTCCGGAACAAGCGGCTCAGACAACCGCTCGCGCCGCGCTTCACCGGGCATCAAGCCGAAACGTTCACGGAAACTACGCGAGAAATGGCTAGCGCTCGAAAATCCGTGTTCAAATGCGATTTTGGCAATCGATCGCGGAATCATGTCTGTTTGCGTGATCTCAAGAAAAGCTGCGTCGAGTCGGCGGTCTCTGATCACGCCCGCAATGCCACCGTCTTCCGCAAACGCACGATAGAGATGCGCGCGCGAGACATTAAAACGACGAATAATCAAGTCCAGGCTAAGTTCCGGATTATTGAGATTCCGATCGACATAATCCAGAACCCGCTGACGTAAGGCAATGCTTAAGGGGCGAAGTTCTTCAATCCCTGTTGCGCGCAAACCTTGCAAGGCGGCGGCCAGAATCGTAACCAACGATTCCTGCACTGCGACAATTTCGTCATTCGATAGATGTTCGCTCAGGCCATTCAACCCCTCGAGGTAAGCAGTGATCAACTGCGTCATCGGAAGATGTGCTTGCAGTACTACACCATGCAGATTTGCATGCCCCGTCGCCTTCGCCAGAATTCCGCGCGGTATAAGAGTAGACAGAGTGCCGCCCGCGGTCACGTCGCTCTGAAGAACTTGTGTTAGATCAAGGATACAGATATCTCCCGATCGTGCCGTCAGGCTGTTGTTCGCGGCGTCGCCCAGGATTTCCCCTCCCTTTACAACCGCAACGAGGAATTGATCCAGACCACTCCATGCTATTATACGTCGGTCGCGATTATATCGCTGAGAGTTAAATGTAACGGAAGCCAGAGTAAACCCGGCTATCTCGCGAGATCTTATGGCACCCTCCAGTCGACCACTTTTGCTTCCAGGAATCGGTGTCGTTTCATAAAAGGGTCGGGAAGCCTCCCGCCAGAAATCATTCCTCAGGCGTTCCTCGACGAAATCAGTTGAAATAATAACGTCCTGACCGGATTTAGCCTCACAGCCATTTTTCTTCACCGACATTTGCCGCCCTGTCCTTCGATCCAACTGCGAGTCGAGGTATTTACCTGCGAGAAGTTATAACACGCGTTTTGTTCTGCATAATGCCTCGTCCCCAAACTCAATCCTGGATCGCCTCACGCACAGGCTCATGCCGATTGAGCGAGTAGATAATTTTTTGTGCTATCTCCGCGGTTCAAAAGGCCCGAGCAAGAACCAATTCACCATCCTGTTCGTTTAATGGCGCTGGAGACGGTCAACGTCAGTTATATCAGTAATAGCTAACAGTGCTTGCATTAATATTAATTTTCATCATTTTACAAAACAGTCTATTGATAGGATATCAGTATATCAATTAGTGTGTTCTTCTAATGGAATGAAAAGCCGGGAGCCTGTTGCTCAGAAATTTCCCCGTATCCGGAGGTTGATGATGTCTAGATGGACAATAGCTGCAATGGTTTTGGCTGGTGGGACGTTCATACCGCCCGTCGTCTTCGAAGCTGGGGCACAAACGACAGTAGAGTGCCGATCCAGAGACTATAAATATGATGAATGCTATGCTGGCCCCCTGTCCAGGCCACAGCTCATTCATCAGACATCGAGTGCCTCTTGCATATTAAACCGCACATGGGGATACAACCCGAAAAGCCGCTATATATGGGTGGCTCAAGGGTGTTCGGGTGTGTTTGCGGATGTGGGTGGCTATCATCACGGTCGTGGCGACGGGTTTGATCCAGGAGCACGCCAGTACGATCACCGAGGCCATGATGTTGGCGGGGTAGTAGCGGGCGCGGTACTGGGAGCGATTGTTGAAGGAATGTTGACGGATCATCCGAAGAAGCACCATCACACGACGAGCAACCACCGTGATACGGACGACTATAATGGCTGTCACGGCATTGGATGTAATGTTGACCGACCGAATGACTCCGGTGAGATCGATACGACGCCCCAGTTCGACAGAAACGGGGAACCAAACTACGATACCCACGGCAACTACATCGGCTGCCATGGAGTTGGCTGCCTGGTCGATAGTCAAGATTAGTAAAAACCGTGCAGCCCGCCCTCCTTCAAATATTACAAGACCCACGACGAATGTTCATATTCGTGGATAGACTTCATGTCACTATCACTTCTTAATATTTCCAGAACCTGACACTCCGGCATGAAAAACATTCGAATGCGTTGAATCAATTTATACCTTTATCACGTTCCAATGGGAGAATTGAATGACAGGCCTGAAACCCAGACATTTACTGCTTGCGTTTTTACCCTTGGCGGTTGCCGGATGCGTTACCGCAGATGATGTATACCGGGACAACTGTACCTCCTTCGGTTTCAGGCCCGGCACTGATGCATTCGCAAACTGTATGATGGAACAGAGCGCACGCCACGATGAGGATGAACAACGCGCACAAGATCGCATTTATGCTCAAGAACAGCGCGACCGTGAGCGCAAAAGGGAGCGTCGCCGCCGCGAGGAACAACAGATCGATACCAGGCCTCAGTTCGATAAGGACGGCAATCCAAACTTTGATACACAAGGGAATTACGTTGGTTGCCATGGAGCCGGATGTGGGGTCGACAATCCCGATAATCCGGCTGATAGTAACAACTAAAAATCTGAACGGTATCAAAAATCTGAACGGTATCGCCGCTTATGTCTAAAAGCTGTTTGACCCGGGCAAAGGTCAAGATCGGGCCGCCGCTGCGTCAAATTCTATCGCCTTTGACATTGGGCGTATCCGTAGCATGGCTGGCTATAGTGGCGTGCCTTGGCTGGTGGATTTCCCACCTTGCAGTATCAGCTGAGACCAGGAGATTGGCTGCAAGCGCCGAGTATGAGGCACAGACAACGGCGCGCGTTGTTGATCGGCTGTTCACGGAGATGAACAGCGTCGCCAACATGGTTGCTAAGCAGAACCGGGTAATCGAACTTGCGTCTCGCTATCGGGTTGATCCCCCGGGCTTCTCGGAACTAACGCGTGAAGAGCGGGCAGCTATACTTACAAGTGACCCCCTCGTTCGTCTGGTCGGCGATTTCATGACCCGGCTATCGGACGACCTTCACTATGCCCGTATTTATATGAACAATTTGTCACACGATACCGTAACATCCAGTCAGTGGGCTGATCGCTTTAACATAGTGGGACAGATTTATACCGGCCGGGCATATCTAATTGATGCATTGCGCGATGGTAGCGGGCAACTGTTTGGTATCGCTCGCTTGAACCAGATGCCATCGTATTTTGTTACCAGTCGGATTGAGGGCACTGGCGACGAGGCGCTGGGGTCGGTTACGGTGCGGTTTGACGCACCGGTAATGGCACGCTATCTGACAGGTCAACACGTCGCATTGATCGTGAATCGCCAGGGACGAGTAACGACGGCATCTTCTGCGACATTCATGCTACGCAACGTTGCGGCGGTTTTGCCGCCCGAAACCCTGCAGCCTTCAAACAGCGACGAGAGTCCAGGAGAGGCGATGGCCGTGCAGCAAATTGCGGACGTGGAAGGGGGCGACCAGTGGTTGATCGACGGCCACTCCTATCTGATACGGCATCAGCCGCTGGGTAACGCGCAGTACCAGTTACTTACCTTGGCGCCGCTCGATTATTTGGGCGCTCTACAACGGCAATATCTTGTCGCCGCCGGGGGCGTTGCAGCCTTGGGCCTTGCGCTGATTGTACTTGCTGGTCGTTTGGTTGACCAACGTACCGAACGCCGTCAGCGAGCAGAGCAGGATCGCATTCTGGCCATCTCGCAGGCAGCCGAGCGCGAGTTGACCATCAAAGTACAGGAGAGAACGGCAGAACTAGCGGAGAGTAATGCGTCACTTGAAGCCGAGGTGGAGCGCCGCCGGCTGCTTGAGATAAAGCTCCAGCAGTCTCTCGACTCGGTTAACGATGCTCTTGCACAGCAACGGGACTTTGTAGCCGTGGTGTCCCACGAGTTCCGGGGCCCGCTGGCAGTGATTGCAGCTGCTGCTGACAACCTGCTCATTTCATTGGCTGATGGCACAGACAGCATAAAGTTACGCGTCAGCAAAATAAGCCGCACTGTTAAACGTATGGCATTGCTAATCGAAAACGTGCTGGCTGGCGACCGGATAGATGCGGGACAATCACAATCCGGGCAAGCGGATGTATTTGATCTCAACGAGATTATACACACGGCACGGATGGGATTTGATGAGGCTGCCGCTGATCGCATTACTTTCGTGAATGGTGGCAGAACGCCGGTTAAATGTGACCGCGCCCTTATAGAGATTGTTCTACACAACCTGATACAAAATGCGCTGAAGTACTCTTCTGAGAATTCTCCAGTAAATATCCAATTGTCGACTGATCACAATATGGCTCTTATTACGGTGACTGACCAAGGCAAAGGCATCACTCCAGATGAGCGTGAACTGATATTTATGAAATACTTTAGATCGCCTGGCCATACTACAACAGGGTTTGGCCTGGGACTTTACATATCACGCGAGATTGCCCGACAGAATGGGGGCGATATCACACTGATGGCCAGCGATACCACGGGATCAACTTTTTGCTTCTCGCTTCCCATTGAGGCAGAATTTGGGGCAAGTACCGTATCCAAAGCGGAATAACGACCGTTGTTGGACCGATCATCCGAACCTCATTTATCGGAATTGCCACGCCGCCGTTCCTGATGCACGTTCAAGACCCGGAATTGCCCGGCTCTGGAACCGGCCATGACGCAGATGCTCATATCAGAACAAGAAATGGCGCCGCAATGACAGGAAGTGACAGTTTGTGCCAGTTTCTGCAATTGCCTTATGAGTGCATGCTGTTAGACATACCGATTACAAGTATCACATGAACGATGGTGATTTTGCGTTGAGCGATACAAGTATTCTCTATCTTGTTCCAGATACGGGCGCGGCATTTTCGAAAATTTTGAGAACAGTATCCGGGTTTGGAAATGATTATTCAGATTTCCAGAAATCGACGGCCATCAACGCCGGATATTATTATATCGACGCAAATTGGCTGCGTCAGGGATGCAAGTTAGATGTGGAAGGGGACATCAATGAAACCAGGGCGAAAAAAAAGCAGAAATAATGATCAGCCTGAAGTGACTTGGCTTCGTGGAGGTCGTGTCGGCAAGTATAAGGGAGTTGCTGGTGGCATAGCGCCTTGTGAAGCGAGCTTTACGCTGTCCCTTACAGGTTTGTCAGCCGTTTCAGCTGCGGTGTTTGCATCGCTCTTTGTTTGGTCTTCACCATCGCGGGCAGGTAGCTGTGTGGAAACCACGCCAGCTTCGGGAACCTGGACTTGTTCCGGTCCTGCTTCCGGCAGCGATACATCGGTCGCTATCTCATCCTCTCCGCATGTTACAGTTGTCACTCAGCAGGGCTTTGGTCTTTCGGCCGGCGCTGGCCCGGCTTTTGTTGTAAGTTCAAGTGGCGGCATAAGCATAACGGACCAAAATGCTTCTTCCATCACGTCTTCTGGTGACCGAGGTATTGATGTTTACAATGATGCTACTGGCGACGTATCTGTCACGTCGAATGGTAGCATAACCGGCACAGATGCTATTTATATCGCCAATGATGGCACGGGATCTACAATGGTCACAACGTCGGGGACAGTGACCGGAACAACCAACCATGCCATCTACGTTGGTAATAACGTTGACACAACAGATATAATCGTCAGCCAAACAGCCGGCACCATTTCTGGTGCGCGGGATGGCATTCATACATCTCAATATGGAACTGGTGCTACCGTAATCAGTGTCTCCGGGGACGTGAACGGTGTAGGTGATAATGGCATATGGGCGGCAAATCAGGCTACCGCGACAGACATCACCATTACCCAGGAAGCAGGTAGTACGATCACAGGCTATACGCACGGTATTCGCGCAGATAACCGCGGTACTGGAGCTACATCGATCACAACTGCTGGGATCATAAACCAGACCCAGACAACTGGCGCTTTAGTTTATGACACCTATGGTGTCTATGCCTACAATTATGCATCTTCGACGGATATTACCCTTACCCAGACCGCCGGAGCGATTTCCGGCAATTATTTTGGAATGTATGCCAATAATCAGGGTACGGGTTCAACGACGATCGTCAGTGCGGGAAATGTGACGGCAGCGGTATCTGGCGGTCTCTATGCTTTTAACGCCAGCACAGCGAAGGACATCGTTGTCAACCAGACATCCGGAACGGTCAACGGTGGTACTTATGGTGTTTTCGCAGACAACACGGGAACCGGATCAACGACAATTACATTGTCTGGTGACGTGATCGCTTCTGGTAACTACGGCGTCTATTCGCGAAATCGCAGCAGCGCAACCGATCTGACTGTAAAACAGACCGCAGGCTCTATTGCTGGCAACACCGCTATTCTCGCTCGGAATCAAGGTACGGGCGCGACGTTGGTCAGCGTTGTGGGTACAGTAACCGGCGGTGCGGGCGCGGGCATCCAAACGATAGCAGCAAACGGCTCGACCATCGATATTGCAGCTTCGGCAACAGTCAGGGCAACATCCGAGATCGCCATTCGGGATGGCGGTGCTGCTGGTAATTCGACCGCGTCGGATACGGTCGGGGGCAATGTCATTGTTAACAGCGCTGGCACTGTAACCGGCGATGCGATCCTTGGCCTCGGCAACGATACCTTCAATCTGGCTGGTGGAAGCTATAGCGGTAATATTTACGGCGATGACAGGGACGATCCCCAGAGCAATGACGGTATCGCCAACCATGAAGGCGATGATACGTTCAACTGGACGGGCGGCAAACTGACTGGTGGTTTCTACGGTAAGGATGGTTCCGATACCGCAACGGTGAGTGCATCGAGCTATGATGGTTCGCAGGTGCTTGACGGTGGCGATGACACTTCCGTCGCCGATGGCATGATCGATACGCTCACGCTCAAGGGTGTGACTGCGACCACGAATGGCGGCAAGATCACCAATTGGGAAGTCGTCAAGCTGGACGGTGCCAATCTGTCCATTGATGGCGGTGCATGGCATGTCGGTGAGCCAGATGAAGGAACGACCGGTGTGTTCCTGAACAACGGTTCTACCCTTGACGGCATGGCGTCGCTCGACTTCGACGGCAATATGACGATTGATTCAAGCTCGACTTTTGTTGGTACAGGCGACGGAGCCGGGGTTTACGCGTTCAGCGGCGATGTGACCAACGCCGGAACTATCACCACGGTCGATGATGCCGTGGGCGATGTTGTGATCATCGGTGGAAACTACAACGGCAATGGCGGACAGATGCTGTTCGATGTTGCGCTCGGTGATGACAACTCCAAGACGGATATGATCATCGTCAATGGCGATACATCGGGCACGACGAATGTTGGCGTCAACAATGTCGGTGGAACCGGCGCGCAGACTAATGAAGGTATCCGTATCATCGAAGTGAACGGAGCTTCCAATGGCTCGTTCTCGCTCATCGGCGATTACACGGTTGGCGGCAAGCAGGCGGTTGTTGCAGGCGCATACGCCTATCATCTTTACCAGGGCGGCACTTCAACACCCTCTGACGGAGACTGGTATCTGCGTTCACAGCTCAAGCCTACTGAACCTGAAACGCCGCTGTATCAAGCCGGTGTACCGAGCTATGAGGCGTATCCTCAGGCCTTGCTTGGTCTTAATGGCGTACCGACCCTACAGCAGCGTGTTGGCAACCGCTTTTGGGCCGGTAGTGGCAACAAAGTTGTTGCGCAGGGCGCTGATCCGGTCGGAACGCCTTATGCCGCTCCCGAAGAAGCTGGCGTTGCGATTGGAGGCAACGGAGTCTGGGGTCGTATCGAAGGCGCCCATAACAGCATCGAACCTCGTTTCTCGGCCTCGGCTACCGATTACGACCAGAATGTTTTCAAACTCCAGGCCGGTATTGATGGACTGCTGACTGAAACCGAAAACGGCAAGCTGATTGGTGGAGTGACGATCCATTACGCCCATGGCAAAACAGACATAAACTCCGTTTACGGCGATGGTGAAATCCGTACGGACGGTTACGGTTTTGGCGGCACACTGACGTGGTATGGCGAAAACGGCTTCTATCTCGACGGCCAGGGACAGGTGACGTGGTACACGAGCGATCTGAATTCCCTTCTTGCCAACACAAATCTGGCCGATGGCAATGACGGCTTCGGCTATACCTTCTCGCTGGAAGGTGGCAAGCGGATTGCCATTGACCCGGCATGGTCCCTCACCCCACAAGCACAGCTCGTCTATTCGAACGTGGATTTTGACGCATTTACCGATGTTTTCGGTTCTCGTGTCAGCATTGATCACGGCGAGAGCCTGCAGGGCCGTCTCGGGCTTACACTTGATCATGAAAACTCATGGCAGAATGACAAGGGCTTGCTTGACCGGACCCACGTCTACGCCATCGCCAATCTCTACTATGAGTTCCTTGAAGGAACGAAGGTCAGTGTTCAGGGAGTGAGCTTTGCAAGCCGCAATGATCGCGTTTGGGGCGGTCTGGGTATCGGCGGGACCTATAACTGGGATGATGACAAGTATTCGATCTATGGCGAGGGCCTTGTCAACACCAGCCTCAACAACTTCGGCGACAGCTATTCTGTCAAGGGAACAGTGGGCTTTCGCATGAAATGGTAAAATAGTCACCGAGGGCTGATGTTGACGCCCGAACGTATTCAACATCAGCAATCGTGACAGACCGCTGTCAGTCCGCCCTCATTTAACTGACAGCGGTCTCCCGATTTATTCAAGACGTAGCCGGAAAGAGCCTCCGGGTTACCTGTAGATAAAAAGTTGAAGGAGTCGCGTTAATGGTTGATCATTCCATCAAAGGTAAAACCGTTCTTATTGCTGGCGGCGCGAAGAATCTTGGCGGACTCATTGCGCGGGATCTCGCCGTACACGGCGCAGGGGCGATTGCGATTCACTACAACAGCGCGACGAGTAAGGCCGATGCCGACGATACGGTAGCCGCAGTGAAGGCATTGGGTGCCCAGGCAGTCGCCTTTCAGGCAAACCTTGTCACAGCCGGTGCAACCGAGAAGTTGTTTGCCGACACCATTGCAGCAGTTGGCAAGCCGGATATTGCTATTAATACCGTCGGCAAGGTATTGAAGAAGCCAATGGCCGAGATTTCGGAAGCCGAATACGACGAGATGTCTGCGGTGAACGCCAAAGCCGCTTTTTTCTTCATCAAGGAAGCCGGCAAACAAATAAAGGACAATGGCAAGATCTGCACGCTCGTCACCTCCCTGCTCGGCGCCTATACGCCATTCTACTCCAGCTATGCCGGCACAAAAGCTCCGGTGGAACACTTCACGCGCGCAGCTTCAAAGGAATTTGGAGAACGAGGTATTTCAGTAACCGCTATCGGACCTGGCCCGATGGATACGCCGTTTTTTTACCCAGCTGAAGGCGCCGACGCGGTTGCCTATCACAAAACAGCTGCAGCGTTGTCGAATTTCTCGAAAACAGGACTGACAGATATTGGGGACATAGTTCCCTGGGTACGACTTCTGGTCTCTGAAGGCTGGTGGATGACCGGTCAGACCATTCTGGTAAATGGCGGCTACACGACCAAGTAGTTTATTGCAACGGGAACTGGTACCGTCTGGACTGAAGGATGCACGACAACAAGAGGTTGGGACAGGACATGAAACGTTTAGCGACTGCGGGTTTCCTTATCCTCGCAATAATGCAGTCGTCGGTCGCATACGCCGACCTGAAAGCGGCAGACCGCAGACTGAATAATCTCTATAGCCAAGTAGTCAACTCTCTGCCTGCCTCAAATCAAATGCAGCTCAAGGAGAGCCAACGCAACTGGATCAAGTATCGCGATAGTGAGTGCCGATATCAGCAAGTAAACTATGCGATCATGGTTTCAGAAGCAGATTGCAAGGAATTTCTAACACGCCAAAGAGCTGATCACCTTAACCAACAATTAGGCTGGCTGAAAAAAATGGCCGACGAGGCTGACACCGAATCCTCGACAGAATGCAGACAGGAGATCGGTGCGAAGGCAGCAAACGTTCTTGTTAATCAATGCAAGGAGATCTCACCTGCAACGCACCCGCCGTGTAATGCAAGCAATTCGTGCGACATGATCAGGGATGAAATCAAGCGTGGTTGCGGCATGGTCGGTGACAAGAAGCCACCTTACTGCCAGTAGAAATGGCCTTTCAATCCGTCTGCGAGAGCTCTTCCGCTCGCCGGTGTTTTGGGAAAGCGGAGCCGGCAGATGAACTGATGAAGCGTAACAATGCATGGTTCTTGACCATACGTTCCTTTTTCGCTGCCAATACGACCTGACTGCATTCTAAGAAGGCCACATTAAATGATCAATTCCTCGTTGGAATGGTCCGTTCCGTTATTGATCCTTTTTTGCGGTACTGGTTTGATCGTTGCAGGCCGGTTTGGAGTTCAGACCACCCGTTGGGGTGTCGGACTTTGCCTGCTTGGAACCGGCTATGGCTTCATGCTTATCCGTACCGAAACATTCTCGGCGATTAAACCGCTGTGGGAAGACGCGCTGATCCTGACTGGCGTCCTCATTTGCTGTCGAGCACTTACAGAACGCTTCAAACCTGGTAACGTTCAAGCTCTGGATTGGCTCGTTGCAGGCTTATTCCTCTGCACAGCCGCCCTATCACTGATACTTTACCAAAGCGTACGGCTAGAGACTTTATCGATACTTGTAGGCACAGCATCGCTGATATTAATTTCTCTTTGGCGTGTAAAGTCGCTGAAGAAGACGGCTTCTGACAAGATATTTATAGCAGCATTCATTATCATTGCTTCTTCAATTATATTCCAATGTATATTCTACTTATCATCCAACGATATTGAGGGCCCGATTGGCTCGTGGAGCAACTCATTTCCAGGGGTCATGGTTCAGTATACAGGTCTTTTTGGCGGCGTCTTGACGACCTTTGCGATTGTCATCGCAGCTGGCGTGGATGCAATTCATCATTATCGTGAGTTGGCTCACACCGACCCTCTAACCCAGGTGCGTAACCGAAGAGGTATGCAGGCATTTATAAGTTCGGTTCACCTTGACCAAGGAGCGCGCGAACCAGTGACAATTGTCCTGGCAGACATTGATCACTTCAAGATGGTGAACGATCGATTTGGCCATCACGCCGGCGATATGATTATAGTTGATTTCGCCCAGCTGTTACAAAAATGGGCAGGGCGTGGAAGCTGCGTGGCCCGTTTGGGTGGTGAAGAATTTGCAATTTTGTTACCTGGAACCTCCATGCACATTGGAGTCACGCTAATTGAGGCATTGCGGCTGGAGTTCGCTTCACGAAAATGGCCTCATATATCTGCGCATCTCCATCTGACCGCAAGTTTTGGCTTAACAACGCTGGAACAAGGTGAACCGTTCAACTCTGCAATCGCGCGTGCAGATACGAATCTTTATAAAGCCAAGCAGCGGGGAAGAGACCGTCTTGTAGAGGATAAAGCAGCATAATTATTGGTGTCGGTCGCGTACTTCTGCTTCACCCGTTTTGTGACGGAAAAAACAATATGCTTCCGACGATAGCGGCGTGGCGCGACCTGATAGAAACTGTAAT
>MTEY01001350.1_pt2 | contig 12700 bp, 8 predicted proteins | sample 1042721 | NCBI WGS metagenome assembly MTEY01 (sample SAMN06185809, study PRJNA358809) | soil metagenome | isolation source: soil biostimulated with seedmeal as carbon source | place: India | collected 2015-05-23 | reverse complement strand
TGTCGAAACCGCCATCGGCGCGGCACGCGCCGAGCAATCGCGCGACAAGATGATGTAGCAGCCGCTCCGTCGCGATCCGGCGCGCGCCGGGTCGCGACGGGGTTGTCGTCGTGAACGGAACAGTTTTATTGCGCGGGCGTGCGGCTTGGCCGCCCGCTCAGAATTCGTCGACGAACTCGACCGCCATGCCCAGGCTTTCCGCGCTGCGGATGATGAGCTCGCGCACCTCGTCGCCCGCGTGCGGGCCGGGAACTTCGATCTCGATGGCGTGCACGCCGCCAATGCCCTGATCGTCGACCAGTCCGGCGGAGCTGGAATCATCGTCGTCCATGTGCGGCATCAGGTCCGCCACTTCCTCGACACGCTCGACCCCATCGACGCCGTGCACCACGCTGATCACGGTGGCCGCGTCGGCTTCACTTCCGGTCAGGCGGACTTTCAGCAGGGGCATGGGGAACTCCTTGGGACGGGAAGGCGCTCCGCTGGAGCGCGCGGGGGGGGCTTCGGGGTAGAGGTTCCGGTTTCGCCAAATGGATTCCAGCTTACGCTGGAAGGACAACTCAAGCCCGTCGTCCCAGCGAACGCTGGGACCCATGTTTGCTTCCTAGGTCGCTTCCTATGCGACAGGCCTGCGGACGCCTGATTCCAGCTTTGGCTGGAATGACGGCGGGAAGTCTCCGTCGTGCCATTGGATCCGGGACCCATCCTGTTCCGCGACCAACACGTGTTGATCCGGATCGAACCGTAATCCAGGCCCTTCATCCAGCTGTCTCCCTCTTAAAGCGGAGGCGCTGACGAGCATGTGAAGAGCTCCCGCATACACGCTCGACACACCTGCGCGTGCAGGCTGCACCATATCCCACTTGCGATGTGACGATGTATCGAATCCTGATTGTCTGTGTCGGCAACATCTGTCGAAGTCCGATGGCCGAAGCGGTGATGCGCGCGCGGTGGCCCGCGGGCGAGGTGGAGGTGCGCTCGGCCGGGCTGGCCGCGCGCGTGGGCGACGGCGTGCATCCGATGGCCGCCGAGATGCTGAAGGAAAATGGTCTTCGATTGGATCACCATGCGGCACGCCAGATCGATCTGCAGATGCTCGTGCAGGCGGACCTCGTGCTGGCGATGGAACATCGGCAGCTGCGCGCGCTCGCCGCCATCGCACCGCCGTTGCGTCCGCGCATGCAGTTGCTGGGGCGATGGAAAGGGGACAGGGAAATACGCGATCCCTGCGGGCGTCCGCGCGCCGACTTCATGCGCGCCTTTGATCTCATCGAGGCATCCGCGCATGCCTGGTGCGAACGCATGCCGATGAATCGTGATTCACGATTGTGCGCGATGCCTGCACACACCTGAGCGGATCCCCGTGCGTGGTTCGCGCTTTCATGCGCTCATCAAGATGCTGTCCGTAGATTGCCAGCGGAACAAATCACCACCACGCACACCGCGTTGAATGGCGATTTTTGCCAGGGATGACCGGTTGGACAGGATGGCCATCACGGACAAACGAGGAATTCTGGATGGAGCATCCGAGGATCATCGCGGCCAGCGCGATCGCGTTGGCGGTGACATTGTTCGCCATCTTCTCGATGCGCCCCTGGGCGCGCCGGGTGGGACTGGTGGATCGTCCCGACGACGACCGCAAGCATCACAACGGCCGCGTACCGCTGATCGGCGGCATCTGCTTCTTCATCGGGCTGCTGGTCGGACTGGCGTACCTGGGCTTCATCGATCGCTTCGTCATGAGCGTGATGATGGGCGCGGCCCTGATCGTGGCCATGGGCGTGGCGGACGACGTGGTCCACCTGACCGTGCAGTCCCGGCTGCTGATCGAGTCGGCCATCGTGGCACTGGTGATCCTGAGCACCGGCTACTACGTCGACCACCTGGGCGGCCTGCTGCCGGGTGACATCCGCCTCGGCATCTGGGGCATCCCATTGACCATCTTTGCGGTCATCGGGTTGATCAACGCCTTCAACATGCTGGACGGCATCGACGGCCTGGCCGCCTCGGTCGCGCTGGTCTGCATCGGCACCGTGCTGATGTACGACCGCGCCGGCTGGTCGGTGGTGGGCGTCATGCTGATGCTGCAGGTGCTGTTCGCTGCGCTGATTCCCTACATCTTCGCCAATCTCGGCTGGCCGGACGGCCGCAAGATCTTCATGGGCGACGCCGGCAGCATGGCGATCGGCTTCCTGCTGGGCTGGAGCCTGATCTATCTGAGCCATTCGCGGGTCGGCCGGCTGGCCCCGGTGGACGTGCTGTGGTGCGTGGCACTGCCGGTGATGGACACGCTGGCGGTGATGTATCGCCGCGTCCGCGCCGGCCGCTCGCCGTTCGGCGCGGATCGCCAGCACCTGCATCACCTGCTGATGGACGAAGGCTTTTCCTCGCGCGCCACCCTGGCCCTGATGGTCGCCGCCGGCATCGGCCTGGCGCTGCTGGGCTATGTGCTGCGCGCGGCCCCGGATCTGCTCAACCTGGCATGCTTCATCGCCGCCACCGTGATGTATGTCGTGGGCCTGCCGCGCCTGCTGGAAATGCGCAAGCGCGGTTTCCGCTGGCGCTGGCGCCCGTCCACCGGGCTGGCGCGGTTCGTGCCGGCGCGCAACGCACTGCGGACACCACCCGCCCGCGTGAGCAGCGAGGATCACGAGCCGTATCCGCTCGCGCGCGACGCAGACGGCGACGAACCTGTGCGCGCCCTTTGCGTGGTGGCGGCGACTCCGGAAGCGATGGGGGTGGCGCCGATCGCGCAGCGGCTGGCCGACGACGGCCGGTTCCAGACCAGCGTCTGCCTAGCCGAGGTGCCCGGCACCGACGGCGAGGCGGCGCTGCATCTATTCGGGCTGGAAGCGCAGGAGCGCCTGTCCGGCGACGACGGCACCGACGCGCTGGTCAACGGCGTGCGCGAACTGATGGATCAACTGCGTCCGGACGTGGTGCTGGTGTCCGGCAACGGTCCGGCCACCTTCGCCCTCAGCCTGGCCGCGCACGCCGACGATGTGCCGGTGGTGTGCGTGGACGGCGACGCCAGCGCGGCCACGCCTTCGCACTGGCCCAACGAGGCCAGCCGCCGCATCGTGCAGTCGCTGGCGGCGCTGCACGTGGCCGCCAGCGAGGACGCCGGCCAGCGCCTGCGCGTCGAGGGCGTGCCCGGGGATCGCGTGCTGGTGCAGGACGGCATCGTCGCCGAAAGCCTGCGCGCTGGCCTGGATACCCTGCGCGCCGAACCGCGGCTGGGCAACGCGATTGCCTGGCGCTTTCCGTTCCTGCGCGAGGGCAGCCCGCTGCTGATGGTCGCCTGTACCGCCGACCGGGCCGACGCCGCGCCGTTGGTCGAGGCGCTGGAAATGATCGCCCGGCGTCGACCCGACGTGGACATCGTCTGGCCGCGCGAGGCCGCCGACGCGCACGACGCATCCGGCACGCTGCACGCCTTCGGCAACGTGCACATGCTGGAACTGTCCGACTACCTGGCGTGGCTGCACCTGCTGGAGCGTGCGCAGCTGGTGCTGGCCGGGCAGGGCAGCACCTTCCCGGGACAACTGCCCGGCAAACCGGTCCTGCGGGTATGCGATACCCAGGAAGGCGACGGCATCGCCATCGGCACGACCGCGCTGGCCATCGCCGGCCGCGTGCTGACCCTGCTCAGCGAACCCACGGTCTACCAGTCGCTGGCCAGCGCGACCACCGCCGACACCCGCGACGGCCTGCCCGGCGAAGACGTGCCGGAGGCGTTGATCCGGTTGCGTTCCGGCAACCACGAATCCCAGATCCGCGAAGCCGACGACATCCGCTACGCCTACGGCGTGCGCGAAGCGTCCTGACCCGGCTGGCGCGACCCCATAAGCAAGGCAACGAGGTGACTCCCCCATGGCCACTCAACTCATCACGCGAACGTTTCCGCCCGGTCCCGAGCTGACGCCCGCCCCACGCGAGGGCGACGTCGACCTGCCGACCCTGGTGGCCACGCTCAACGAGAACAAGCGCCTGATCCTGTTCGGGACCGCGGTGTTCTTCCTCGCCAGCCTGCTGTACCTGGCGATCGTCACGCCCACCTACGAGGCCAACGCGGTGGTGCAGGTCGAGAACCGCCCCGCGATTCCGCCCGGCGTCAATCCCAACGCCGCCATGCAGGGGCCGCCGCCGATTTCCACTTCGCCGGGCGCGACCGAAGTCCAGCTGCTGACCTCGCGCCGGGTGATCGGCGAGGCGATGAGCCGGCTGGACCTGGACGTGGACGTGCAGCCGGCGCGACTGCCGCTGCTGGGTGATTTCATCGCCCGCCGCCACCAGAAATCCCATCCCGGCACCCTGGCCGCGCCGTGGCTCGGCATGAACCGCTACGGTTGGGGCGGCGAGGTGCTGGACATCGGCCGGATGGAGGTGCCGCGCGAGCTGATCGGCGCGCGCCTGCAACTGATCGCCGGCGAGAACGGCCAGTACCTGCTGGCCTCGCCCGGCGGCGACGTGCTGCTGCGCGGACGCGCCGGCGCGCTGGCGCAATCCGGCGGCATCGCCGTGCAGGTGCGACGGCTGGTGGCGAACCCGGGCATGCGTTTCGATGTGACCCGCCGCGATCCGTCCACGGTGATGGCGGCGCTGAAGCAGGACATCACCGCCACCGAGCAGGGCCGCAATTCCGGCGTCATCGCGTTGACCTACGCCAATGCCGATCCCGAGCGCGCCCGCAGGGTGCTGGACGAAGTCACCCGAGAGTACGTGCACCAGAACGTCGCCCGCACCTCCGCCGAGGCGGCCAGCCGGCTGAAGTTCGTGACCGAACAGCTGCCCAACGTGCGCGAGGAACTGGACAAGGCGCAGGCCGCGCTGCGCAATTTCCAGGCGCGTACCCAGACCTTGGACGTGGCGGTGCAGAACCGTGCCCTGCTGGACCAGACCATCGCGCTGGATTCCAGCATCCAGCAGCTGCGCATCCAGATGACCGAGGTCGCCAACCGCTTCACGCCGTCGCACCCGACCTACCAGACCCTGCAGAAGCAGATCAGTCAGTTCGAGGGCGAGCGGGCGGCGCTGCAGGGCAAGATCCACAACCTGCCGGACACCCAGCAGGGTCTGTTCCGGCTCAACCGCGACGTCGAGGTCACCAACCAGACGTACGCCAATCTGCTGGATCAGGCGCAACAGCTGAACATCGCGCGCGCCAGCGCGGTCGGCAACGCGCGGGTGATCGATCCGGCGGCGGTCAACCTCAACAGCCCGGCCTGGCCCAAGCCGCTGCCGGTGATCGCGGCGGGCACCGCCCTGGGCGCGGTGCTGATGGTCGCCTTCGTGCTGATGCGCCAGCTGTTCCGTCGTGGCGTGGAGGATCCGGTGGACATCGAGCTGCTGGGCCTGCCGGTGTACGCATCGATTCCCTTCAGCGAGAAGGGGCGCGAGCTGACCCAGCGTCCCAGCGGCGGACGCCGCCGCGAACGGCGCCAGCGCCTGCTGGCGCTGAGCGCGCCGTCGGATCTGGCGATGGAGGCGTTGCGCACGCTGCGCACCAGCCTGCATTTCGCGCGGATGAAGACCCGCAACAACCTGCTGATGATTTCCGCGCCCAGTCCCGGCGTCGGCAAGACCTTTGTCTGCGCCAACCTGGCGGTGACCATCGCCCAGACCGGGCAGCGGGTGCTGCTGATCGACGCCGACATGCGCCGCGGCACCCTGCACGACGCGGTCGGCGTGCGCTGGGAAGGCGGACTGTCGGATCTGATCATGGGCCGGATCCAGCTGGAGGACGCCATCCGCCGCGTCGCCGGCGCCGACAACCTGTCGTTCATCTCGCGCGGCGCGGTGCCGTCGAATCCGTCCGAACTGCTGATGCACGAGAACTTCACCAACCTGCTGAGGGACGTGGCCGGCGACTACGACATCGTCCTGATCGATACCCCGCCGGTGCTGGCGGTGACCGACGCGGCGGTGATCGGCCAGCACGCCGGCACGTGCCTGCTGGTGGTGCGCTGGGGCCTCAACCAGCAGCGCGAGATCGCACTCGCCAAGCAGCGCCTGGAGCAGAACGGCGTGGAGGTGAAGGGCGCCATCTTCAACGGCGTCGAGAAGCGCGGGGCGGGGCAGTATGCCTACACCTACTACGAGTACCTGCCGGCGCCGCGCACCGCGGGTTCCCGCTGAGGCACACGACAAGGACGCATCCATGCAGATCACGATGTCTCCCTACTATGGGAAACCCGACTTCTCCCCGCTGGTGGCCGGGCCGGCGCAACGCATCGACCCGGTGTCGGTGGCGGACCTGCTGCGCAATGCCTTCGTCTATCCGCCACACTCGATCTACGAGGGCATCAAGCTGGTGACGTTCGGCTTCTCTCCCGAACAAGACATGCACACCGCGCCCCGGTTCCGCTTCAAGTTCCGCAACGCCGGCGAGGTGCCGGAAGTGGCGCGCCATCCGCAGGACTGGATCGCGGTCTACCACCGCAAGCTGTGCGAGGCAATCGCGCAGTCATGCGCGACGATGGCCTCGCCGTGGCTGCTGCAGAGCGGCGGCAAGGACTCCACCACGCTGGCGATCGCCCTGGCCGACGCGCGCCCCGACGCCACCTGCATCACCTACCTGGGCGGTCGCGAGGAGAACGAAGTCGAATCGGCGCGCCAGGTGGCGCGGCGGCTGGGCCTGCGGCACGAGTCCCTGATCTGCGATCCGGGCCGCGCGTATGACCGCTACCTGGCGCTGGCCGGACGCATGCCGCTGCTGACCGCCGATTTCGCCCTGTTGTCCTACGCGGACCTCGGCACCGAAGTCCGCGCGCGCGGCGGCGATGGCGTCATCGACGGCCTGGGCGCGGACAGCTACTTCGGTACCCCGGTCGACCGCCAGCACCAGTGGCTGGGCAGGATCGCCCGCGACGTGCGGTTGCCGCTGGACCTGACCGCGCTGCCGGGCGTGGACCGGAGCTTCGAGGCCTGCTTCCTGCTGGGTACGTTGCAGATGAATCCGATCGAGCGGGTGTTTCCCGGCTCGCGCTTCAGCGACGCGGAGGTCGACGAATTGTTCGGGCATCCGATCTCGCGTCGTTCGCGGGCGCGGATGTCCCTGTTCCAGGAGGAAATCGCCACCGCGACCAGCGAGTGGGAGTGGCGCGACATGTCGATGTCGATCGCCGGTTCCGCCGGCGCGTTCGCCAAGGGCCTGTACACCGCCCACGCGCTGGGCCTGGACGCGGCCTATCCGTTCTGCGATCACGACCTGCGCGAGTGGATCCACCGCGAGGTGCCGCGCCGGCAGAAGGTCGACCCGGAAACCGGCGTCAACAAGATGCTGATCCGGCGCCATATCGCCACCCGCTTCGCGGAGTTGCCGTATGTCCAGCGCAAGGGCAGCTTCCGCTTCGACCTGTGCGGGCTGGCCGCGCAACGGTTCGACCAGGTGCACGGCTTCGCCGACGCGATGCGGGATCTCCTGCCGGGCGCGGCGCCGTGGCTGGAGCGCAACCGGCGCCGGCTCGACAACAAATACCACGCCTCCAAGTTCTACCTGCTGGCGATCGTGCTGCCGTGGCTGGCCGCGCGTGGCGCCGCGGCGGCGCCGATCGCGCACGAGGCCGCCGCCTGAGCATGGATTCCGATCGGCGCCGCTGCCTGCATGGCCTGCTGGCGGTCGCCACGCTCGCCGCCACGCCGATGGCGCGGGTGGCCAATGCGGCCTCGCGCGGCGCGGATCTGGACGTGCGCGATTTCGGCGCCGTCGGCGATGGCCGTCGCGACGACACCCGGGCGTTCCAGGCCGCCGTCGACGCCTTGCCGGAGACCGGCGGCACGGTGCGGGTGTCCGCCGGCAACTACCTGATCAATCCGTTGCGCAGCGTGCGCCTGCGCAGCCGCATGCACCTGGCGATGGACGCCGACGCGCGCCTGGTCGCGATGAGCAACGCCGCGCCGCGCGCCTATGTGCTGCTGTTGCAGCAGGTGCAGGACGTGGAAGTATCGGGCGGACGCATCCTGGGTGATCGCGAACGCCACCTCGGCAGCACCGGCGAATGGGGCCATGGGGTGATGGTGCGCGGGAGCAGCGGCATCCGCCTGCACGACCTGCACATCAGCCGCTGCTGGGGCGACGGCATCTCCGTGGGCGGCCTGTCCGGCATCGCCGGGTTGGCGCCGCTGCCCAGCCGCGACGTGGTGATCCGCGACGTGGTCTGCCAGGGCAACCGCCGCCAGGGCCTGACCATCGGACGCTCCCGCCACGTGCAGGTACTGGGATGTTCGTTCCTGGACACCGGCGGCGTGCTGCCCGGCTGCGGCATCGACATCGAGCCCGACCCCGGCGGAGACGCCCGCGACATCCTGATCCAGGACTGCCTGGCGCAATCCAACCAGGGCGCCGGCATCCAGCTCTACGAGCGGGTCCGCGACGTCACCATCCGTCGCTGCCGGATCCTGGACAACCGGGGGGACGGCATCCTGCTGCGCGCGGCGCAGGGCGGCGTCATCGAGGGCAACGAGATCCGCGGCAACGGCCTGCGCGGGATCGCGGTGCGGGCCACGAGCCGCGATTTCCATCTGCGCGACAATCGCATCGGCGGCAACTCGGGCGCGGTCGCCCGGCGCCGCCGCGATCCGGGCGAGCGCGGCTGGATGAATCTGGACGTGGCGCGCGGCGCGAACGGCATCCGGGTGGACGCCGACAGCAGGCCGATGCGCTGAGTTTCGCGCACGGCCGCGGAACCACGCCTGCAAAAGCGGACTCGACCATGCGTTCCGGTAGAGGAATGCGGGCGCTTTTCACACGAATCTGAATCGCGCGCGGCGAAGTTCTTGCGCACGCTCACAGATACGCATTTCACGGCTATACGACGCCATCCGAATCCCTATAGTCAGAATCGCCGCGGGTCGCTGCGGCCCTTCCTTGTTTTCCTTCAATGACGGACCACATTGGTCCGCAGGGGTGATGTCTGTGAAACACAATGCACTCGTGCACGACGTGCGCGGGGCAGGGACGCCTCGGCGCGAATTTTTGCGCAAATCCTTGCTGCTGGCGCTGCCGGCCGCGCTCCTTTCAACCGGGATCCCGAAGGTGCTGGCCGCGGTCTATACGCCGCCCACGCGCCTGCGTGGCGGCACCACGCTGAGCGTGCGCGACTGGGGCGCCCGCGGCGACGGCGAGACCGACGACACCACCGCGTTCCAGTACGCCATCGATGCGTTGCCCTCGACCGGCGGCACGGTGGTGGTGCCGGCGGGCGACTATGTCATCGACCCGACCCGCAACGTGCGCCTGCGCAGCAACATGCACCTGCTGCTGCAGGATGGCGCCCGCCTGCGCGCCAAGCGCAACGACAAGGAGCGCGCCTACGTGCTGATGGCCTACAAGGTCAGCAACGTGGAGATTTCCGGCGGCCAGATCATCGGCGACCGCGAAACCCACCTGGGCACGACCGGCGAATGGGGCCACGGCATCATGATCCGGGGATCGTCGAAGGTCACCGTGCGTGACATCCACGTCTCCAAGTGCTGGGGCGACGGCATCTCGATTGGCGGCGCGATGGTGACCAACGCGCCGACCATCCCCTGCAATGACGTGGTCATCGCCAACGTGGTCTGCACCGGCAACCGCCGCCAGGGCCTGACCATCGGCCATGCGATCGGGGTGAAGGTCTACGACAGCGAGTTCAGCGACTGCAACGGCATCGCGCCGGCCTGCGGCATCGACATCGAACCGGACGTCGGCGACCTGCGCACCACCTCCAACGTGCACATCGAGAACTGCCACATCCGCGGCAACGCCGGCAACGGCATCCTGGTGTACAAGCGGGTCCAGGGCGTCACCATCAAGCGCTGCACCATCGAGTACAACGGCGGCCACGGCATCCTGACGATCGGGCCGGAGAGCGGCTATATCGCCCAGAACACCATCCGCCACAACTACCTGGTTGGCATGATGTTCGGCAGCGCGACCCGCAACTACCAGTACAGCGGCAACATCTCGCGCAACAACAACACCCGCCTGCACGGGGTCAGCACCGTCATCAATCCACTGGTGTACCTGACCGGCTTCGTCGACGGCAACAAGGGCAACGGCGCGCACGTGGCCCGGGTCAGCGACGTCTATGACATCCGGGTGACCAGCAACGGCTACGCCAAATGATCTCCAGGTGAACTGGCGCTCAGCGGAATGACGAGCGCGTGCAGAGGCGGCCTTCGGGTCGCCTCTTTTTTGCCCGCATATTGGGGCTGTCGCCGGTTTGGTGGTGAGCGCGTGAACGGTTTTGCGGACTCGACTTTCTAGAATCGGCACGACGCTTCCCCTACGGCGCCTGCATGAAGTTCATCCTGTTCGCAAACACAGACTGGTACCTCTACAACTTCCGACTTTCCACCGCGCTCCAGCTTCGATCCATGGGCATGGACGTGGTGATGGTGTCGCCACCGGGCGACTTCGGCGATCGCTTCCGCCAGCACGGCATCCGCTGGCGGCCCTTGCCGATGCAGCGCTCCAGCCTGAATCCCTGGCGCGAGGCCGGCACGCTGGCGCGGCTGGTGCGGTTGCTGCGCGAGGAGCGCCCGGATCTGCTGCACAGCTTCACCCTCAAGTGCGCGGTGTACGGCGCGCTGGCCGCGCGGGTTTCCGGCGTGCCCGCGGTGATCAACGCGGTCACCGGCCTGGGCTACGTGTTTTCCAGCGACCGCGCCAAGGCGCGGCTGCTGCGGCCGGTGGTGTCGCTGTTGATGCGCGGCGCGCTGGGCGGCGATCACTCGCGGGTGATCCTGCAGAACCCCGACGATGCGCAGGCCTTCGCCGATGCGCGGCTGGCGCCGCCGCACAACATCCGCCTGATCCGGGGATCGGGCGTGGATCTCAGCCGGTTCCTGCTGCGCGACGCCGCCGCCGACGCGCGCCGCCCGCTGCGGGTGCTGCTGGCCGCCCGCCTGCTGCGCGAGAAGGGCATCCACGAATACGCCGCCGCCGCCGCCCAGCTCAAGGCGCAGGGCCGCGACATCCGGTTCCTGCTCGCCGGCACGCCCGACGCGGGCAATCCGCACTCGGTCGCCGAGACGGACGTGCGGAACTGGCACGAGCAAGGCGTGCTGGAATGGCTCGGCCATGTCGAGGACATGCCCGCGCTGCTGCGCTCGGTCGACGTGATGGCGCTGCCCAGCTACTACCGCGAGGGCGTGCCGAAGAGCCTGATCGAGGCCGGCGCCTGCGGCATCGCGCTGGTCACCACCAATCTGCCCGGCTGCCGCGAGGTGGTCAGCCGCGACGGCGAGGACGGCCTGCATGTGGAGCCGCGCAGCGCCGCCTCGCTGGCGCGGGTGATCGCGCGCCTGGACGACGACCGGGATCTGGTGCGCCGGCTGGGCGAGCGCGCCCGCGCCCGCGCGCTCAGCGACTTCGACGAGCGGGTGGTCATCCGCAAGACCTGCGAGGTCTATGGCGAACTGCTGCCGTTGCGCCCGCGGGAGGCGATGGCCGGATGATGAACCGGATCCTGCCCATGCCGCTGCGTCCCGTCCTGAGCGCGCTGTCCCTGCTTTGGCTGGCCACCGCCGCCGGCGCGGTGATGGTGTTCGCCGCGCAGACGCTGCTCGCGCGCCGTTTCGGTCCCGCCGAGTACGGCCTGTTCGCGTCTTCGCTGGCGACCATCACCCTGATCGCGCCGCTGGCCGGATTCGGCCTGTCCCAGTTCCGGCTCAAGGTGTTCGGCACCGAGGGCTGGCGCGGCGAACGCTGGCGACGCGCGTCGGAACGCTTCATCGCCGCCAGCACCGCCTTGGCGCTGGCCGGCGTGGCCGCGTGGGCCGAGTGGGGACCGCCGGTCGACGCGCGCACGCGTCAACTACTGTGGCTGCTGCTGCCGGTGATCGTCGGCCTGCTGGCGGTGGAGCAGGTAGGCAGCAAGCTGCGGCTGGAGGAACGCTACGGCGCGCTCGCCGCATGGCAATTGTGGATGCCGCTGGGCAGGCTGCTGGTCGCGGCCTACGCGCTGGCTTGGGCGGGCATGCGGGTGGAGATGGTGGCGCTGGGCTACAGCGCGATCGCGGTGCTCGCCGTGCTGGGCGCGTGGCCGCAATGGCGGGCGATGGCGCGTGGACGCTGGGCGCTGCGCGGGCACGGCGCCAAGCAGGAGGCGACCGCGCCGACGGTGCTGCCCGGCGTGCGCGAACTGTGCCTGCAGGCGTGGCCCTACGGCATGGCGGCGGTGCTGTACCCGGTGTTCTTCCAGATCGGCACGGTGCTGCTGAAGTACCAGGCCGGCGACGCGGCCGCCGGGCATTTCGGCATCGCGCTGGCGGTGATGACCGCGATCTACCTGTTCCCGGCCACCGTGTACCAGAAGTTCCTGCTGTCCAAGCTGCACCGCTGGGCGGTCCACGACAGGCCCCGGTTCCGCCAGGCCTATCGCTGGGGCGGCGTGGCCATGCTCGCCTGCGGCGTGGTCGCCGGCATCGCGCTGGCGTTCGGCGCCACCCTGGCGCCGCGGATCTTCGGCGCCGGCTACCGCACGGTGGTGCCGCTGTTGCAGGTGCTGGCCCTGTGCGTGCCGCTGCGCTTCCTGTCCACCGCGGTGGGCTCGGTGCTGCTGACCGAAGGCCACATGCGCTACCGGGTCGGCGCGATGGCGCTGGCCGCGCTGGCGGCGGTGCTGCTCAACCTGGCGCTGATTCCCGCGTTCGCCGAGATGGGCGCGGCCATCGCCACCGTCATCGCCGAGGCGTTGCTGCTCGGCCTCATGTA
>MTEY01004935.1_pt1 | contig 12873 bp, 12 predicted proteins | sample 1042721 | NCBI WGS metagenome assembly MTEY01 (sample SAMN06185809, study PRJNA358809) | soil metagenome | isolation source: soil biostimulated with seedmeal as carbon source | place: India | collected 2015-05-23 | reverse complement strand
CCCGAACGGAAAACCCAATTGAGGAACCGGAAAATGAAGAAGTCTCTTATTTCTGCTCTTGGTGTGGCCGCTGTTCTGGGCCTGTCCGCTCCTGTCCTGACGGCAAGCGCTGCTAACGCTGCTCCGGCTGCTGCAACGCACACGACTGTTGCCAAGCATCATGCGAAGAAGGCTAAGGCTCACAAGAAGCACCACACCGCGAAGAAGTCGCACAAGAAGGCCGCTCCGGCCAAGAAGATCTAAGTTTTCCGTTTCGTGCGATAGCCGGCGGCTCCCTCGCAGTCGGTTCTTGCCACCAAAGGCCGTTGCCTGTCGGACATGAGATGTCCGATTTGCAGCGGCCTTTTCTTTTGTTCACGGAGGTGGGTGGACTTGCCGAAACCGCCCCGACGGCCATATTTTCGGTTTTGCAAAGGGGAGCAGTTGCCGTGACGACAATTCATTTGAAGCGCATTTACGATGCTCCTTCACCGGAGGATGGCTACCGTGTCCTCGTGGATCGGGTTTGGCCTCGGGGCATGACGAAGGAAAAGGCAGATATAGATTTGTGGGCCAAGGATATTGCTCCGTCAGCCGAACTTCGCAAATGGTTCTGCCACGATCCGGCAAAATGGAGCGATTTTCAGAAGAAGTATCGCGAAGAGCTTGAACGCAACAAACCCGCGCTGAAAGAGCTAATGGCCAAAGCTGGCGAGAAAGGCGGTCGTCTGACGCTGTTGTTTGGTGCGAAAGACGAAGAGCATAATCAGGCTGTGGTTCTGCACGCGTTCATGCAGTCTATGTAGTTGCCCCACCAAACACGTTTCAATCCCGACCTTCTTCGGGCGCTCCGAGCGGGAACAGATGCCGGAATGGTCGTGCTTCATCCAGAGCACGGGCATAGCTGGGACGTGCAAGCAGACGTCTGCGATAGTTCCGCACATTGGTGAACTCTTCGGCAATGGCATAAGTCCAATCTGCGTAGAGCAGGGAGGGAGCCGCAGCGCAATCAGCCAGACTGAACTCATCGCCGGAAGCCCACTCGCGCCCAGCCATGTGCCGATCCAAAAACGCATAGGCTGTATCGAGCATCGCTCGCCAGCGGTCGCTGCCATCATCATGTTCGCGGTCAAGCGCAATATAGACAAGGCGCTGTTGTGGGTAGTTTACATAGTTATCGAAGAAGCGATCCCACATGCGTACATCAGCGCTTGCAAGTGGTTCCAAGGGGATCAGGCGTCGGGAATGGGGATAGGCAGCTTCGAGATATTCGATTATTCCGGTTGCTTCAAACACCAGCTTTCCATTGTGCGTCAGGATTGGAAATTTGCCAAAAGGCCAGAGCGCGGCGAACTCGCTGGCAACCGGTTCGGTGCCGTCGAGCATTCTTGCTTCGAAGGTTATGTCCTTTTCATAGAAAGCTGTTGTGGCCTTCTGGCAATAAGACGAGAAGGGATGCAGGTAGAGTTTCAGCGACATCATGGTCCTCCCATATCGCTACAGATCAACCTCAATCGCGGTTGCTGCGATAGTCCGCACGATTGATGCCATGGCGCTGCATCTTATCGTAAAAGGTCTTCCTTGGAATACCGAGGGCCTCAATCGTTTCCTGAACATTGCCATTGTGCGCGGCAAGCGTCTCGCGAATTATCGTTTCCTCATATTGCTCCAGCCGTTTGGGAAGCGGCTCCTGATTGCTGCCCGTGAGCGTTGTCGAATGAACCGTTTTCTCAACCCCAAGCGCCACACGGTCGGCAAAATGGGCGAGTTCGCGGACATTTCCCGGCCAGTCATGACTCATAAGATAGCGGTGCGTAGAGGCTTCGATTGCGGGCACGTCGCGATTGAAGCGCTTTGCAGCACGCGACAGGAAATGCGCGAAAAGCAACGGAACGTCCTCACGCCTTTCTCTCAGCGGCGGAATGGAAAGGGTGACGACGTTCAGCCTGTAATACAGGTCTTCTCGGAAGTCGCCTCTCTGGGCAGGGTCCGCAAGATCGATCTTTGCGGCCGCCACGACACGAAGATTGACCGGACGAACTTCGTTCGTACCGAGCGGAGTGATTTCCCGCATTTCAAGCACGCGCAACAGCTTTACCTGCGTTGCAGCCGGCATGCTTTCTATTTCATCGAGAAACAGCGTGCCGCCACTTGCATGTTCGATCCGTCCCAGCCGCTTTTTCTGCGCTCCGGTGAAAGCGCCTGCCTCGTGACCGAATAATTCGCTTTCGATCACCGTTTCGGGCAAGGCGCCGCAGTTGAGAGCCACGAAATTGCCCTTGCGGCGACGGCTCCAATTGTGCAGCAATTGTGCAACCACTTCCTTGCCGCTGCCGGTTTCGCCAGCTACGAGCACATCCACATCGGTATCAGCTATATCCCGCAAGGTACGACGCAGGTTTTCCATTGCGGGTGTCTGGCCAATCAACGGCAGATCGCCCTCCACATTCTGCGCGGCTTCGCGTAAAGCGCGGTTTTCCAGAACCAGTCGGCGCGTTTCCCCGGCGCGGCGGATGCTGTGCACAAGCCTGTCGGCTGCAAACGGCTTGGCGATGAAATCATAAGCGCCGTCCTGAATGGCCTGCACGGCCATAGGAATATCACCGTGACCGGTGATCAGGATGACGGGCAGTTCAGCGTCAACCGCCTTGATCCGTGCAAAGAGCTGAAGGCCATCGATTTGCGGCATTCGCACATCCGTGACGACGACGCCGTCATAAGCAGATGTAACACTGTTCAGGGCATCCAGAGCGTTCGGAAAATCTGCAACATCGAAACCGGCCAGCTCGAGCGTCTGCCGGGTGGCGCGCCGCAGCGCCCTGTCATCGTCGACCAGAATAACGGAAGGTGATTTATCCATCATGCTTTTCTCAATTCGATGCGGAAAGACGTGCCGGCGGGGCCGCTTTCGGCAGAAATCGTTCCGCCATAATCAGTGACGATTTCCTTGACGATCACAAGACCGAGGCCGAGCCCCTTTTCCTTCGATGTATTGAAGGGCGAAAACAGATTGTCGCGAATATGCTGCGGCATGCCTGGTCCGTTATCGGAGACGGTGATGATGACCTTGTCATTCTCCACATGGGTTCGGACTTCTATCCGGCCATCATGTTCTTTTGCATCAACTGCTTCCAGTGCATTCTGAAACAGGTTTATGAAAACCTGTTCGAGCCTGATGGAATGCCCGATGACGCGTAGTTCGGGCGGTGGTAACACGACGTCGAGTTGGTCCATCCGTCCGGAAAAACGGCTTCGCAACAATACCAGGGCTCCCGAAATAACCTTGCTTAGCGAGGTTGGCGCGGAAGGAGAACGTCCTTTTCTCGCAAGCGCTTTCAAATCACCTGTAATCGTGCCGATTCGATCTGTCAGCGCCGCGATTTCGTTGAGATTGTCGGTTGCATCCGAAAGCTTCTTGCGTTCAATGAAGGTTCTTGCGTTGTCTGCATAAGCGCGGATGGTTGCAACCGGTTGGTTGATTTCATGCGCCACGCCTGCTGCGACCTGACCCATGATGGCGAGACGATTGGCATGAACAAGATCCTGCTGCACGCCCTGCAGCATCGTTTCGGTGCGGCGATGATCACTGATCTCCGCTTGCAGCCTGTCCCGCGCCAGGCTGAGGTCACGGGTGCGTTCTTCCACCCGCTCTTCAAGTTCCATCCGTGTGCGTCGGGCATCGGCAATGCGGGCCGCGAGCTTCTGTTTGCGCCGCAGGAGAAGTCCTGCAAAGCTGGCGATCGCTGTCAGAATGATAAAGGCGAACAGCCGTGCTTCTCGGACCGCAGCAGGAATTTGCGGACGAATTGGTGCGAGACTGTACATTTGCCAGGGAGTGGAGGGCACGGCAGAGCGGATTGCAAGAAAGTCGGTATTGCGCGCGTTGCCGGGGAGCAGGGCGTCAATTAGCAGAAAGTCCCCGCTATCAAATGAAGTCGCCGAAAGCGGCAAGGGTGCCAACGGTGCGTCTCCAAACTGCAGGCTATCGCGGATTGACTGGATCTGTTCCTGACCGATTGACCCGATAGTCATGAATCGCCACGACGGCAGGCTCGTAATCAGCACTATGTTGCGTTCGTCCGTTACGAAGGTTGGACGGCCGGCACTGTTCCAGTCGCTTTCGAGACGGTCGAATTCGAGTTTCACGACGATCACGCCCAGTGGACCGTTCGGGCCATCAATGCGGCGCGATATGTAGAGGCCAGGACGATTGCTGACATTGCCGAGTGCGAAATATTCGGCATCTCCGTTTCTCAGCGCGTTGTGAAAATAGGGGCGAAATTTGTAATCGTTGCCGACGAAGCTGTCCGGTTCGCGCCAGTTACTTGCAGCAATGGCGACGCCATCCATACCGACAAGATAGATGACCGCTGCCTGCGTGCCGCGCGCGAGCGCCTCCAGTTTTTCGTTCAGGGGAGTGATCGTAGCGGGCGTCTTGTCCTGCAGTGCAGCTTCCAGTGCCCGGTCCTTTGACAGCACCAGAGGCAAAGCGCGCTGCTTGTCGAGAACTGCGCGCAACAATGCCGTATTGAGGTTGGCGTCGATCCGGGCCTGCTCGCTCAATGCCAGCATGGCCTTGTCTCGCGCCAGGTCGCCGACGATCCAGAAAGCGAGTGCAAAAACCACCGCCCAAAACAACCCAAACAGCGCCCATGGGCGTCGGCTGGCGTTTGTGGGCCGGGTTAGAATGTCCATGGTGGAAGGGTGCGGGCTCATCACTTTATTGTGCAATATTTCAGACATGGGAGAAATAGAAATGTGCGGATAATCGCACTTTTTATCGAGGTTCGTCACCGTAAGGCATATTAAAATGCTTAAAAACAATAACTTAGGCCCGGCGTCGCAGACTGGCACGGAGATTGCAATCAAACAACTCAGCAGCGGTTCTGATCGCTGGAACTTGAGACTGAATGGCTCGGGAGGTTGGAACAAGTTCCAGGCTGGGCCGAACGGAGGACGTCATGATTGCAGTACCGACAGGCACCGCGGTTTCGCCGCGTGGTCCTATTCCCTTTTACAAGCACCTTTATGTACAGGTGTTGGTGGCGATTGCTGCCGGTATTCTCCTTGGTCATTTTTACCCCGAACTGGGAACGCAGCTGAAGCCGCTTGGCGATGCGTTCATCAAGCTCGTCAAAATGATTATCGCTCCGGTCATCTTTCTGACCGTTGCAACCGGCATCGCCGGTATGACTGACATGAAGAAGGTAGGTCGCGTTGCCAGTAAGGCGATGATCTACTTCCTGACATTCTCGACACTGGCCCTGATCGTCGGGCTTATCGTCGCCAATGTCGTGCAGCCGGGCGCCGGAATGCATATCGACCCGGCTTCGCTTGATCCGAAGGCCGTTGCCAATTATGCCGCCAAGGCACACGAGCAGACCATCACGGGTTTCCTGAGCAACATAATTCCAACGACAATTGTCGGCGCATTCGCTGAGGGCGACATCCTGCAGGTGCTGTTCTTCTCCGTCCTGTTCGGTATCGCACTGGCTTTGGTCGGCGATAAAGGCAAGCCTGTTACCGATTTTCTTCATGTCCTGACTGCACCGGTTTTCAAACTGGTTGCAATCCTGATGAAGGCAGCTCCAATCGGCGCATTTGGTGCCATGGCGTTCACCATCGGTAAATATGGTATCGGTTCGATTGCCAATCTCGCACTGTTGATCGGCACCTTCTATCTCACTTCCCTGCTGTTCGTGCTTGTCGTTCTGGGAGCGGTCGCCCGCTACAATGGCTTCTCGATCCTCGCGCTCATCCGCTACATCAAGGAAGAACTGCTTCTGGTTCTGGGCACGTCTTCGTCGGAAGCGGCCCTCCCAGCGCTCATGGACAAGATGGAAAAGGCCGGCTGCAAGCGTTCGGTGGTGGGGCTGGTCATTCCGACCGGCTACTCGTTCAATCTGGATGGCACCAATATCTACATGACGCTGGCCGCGCTCTTTATCGCACAGGCGACGGACATCCCGCTGTCGTTGAGCGATCAGATTCTGCTTTTGCTGGTGGCGATGCTGAGCTCCAAGGGTGCGGCGGGCATTACAGGCGCCGGATTTATTACACTGGCGGCGACACTGTCTGTCGTTCCCGCCGTTCCGGTTGCGGGCATGGCTCTGATCCTGGGTATCGATCGCTTCATGTCCGAATGCCGGGCATTGACAAATCTTGTCGGCAATGCAGTGGCGACCATTGTGGTGGCGCGTTGGGAAAATGAACTCGACACGGACAAGCTCGCCGCAGCGATGAACGGTGCGCCTCTCATCACGGATGTTATTCCGCAGCTGGAACCCGCTGAATAATAGTGACGACTTGAAAGGAAACGGCCCGCTTCTGGCGGGCCGTTTCATATTCATCGTTCGGCAGATTTGCCTTGGGTGATCAACCGGGCGCTATGCTGGCCGGAAATATAGGTCCACAGCCAGCTCCACGCGACAGCGGCACGGCTTCTTGTTCCAATCAGGAAGAAGATGTGCGCAATACCCCAGAACCACCACGCGATAATGCCTTTCAGCTTGAAGCGCCCCATATCGACCACAGCAGCGCCTCTGCCGATGGTGGCAAGATTGCCCTGATGCTTGTAACGGAACGGCATTGGCGGCGTTTGTCCTTCGATGCGGCTTTTTATGACCGTGGCAACGTAGGCACCTTGCTGTTTGGCGGCAGGTGCTATGCCCGGAACCGGTTTCCCGTCCGGTCCCTCGACCCAGGCCGTATCCCCGATGACGAAGATATCGTCATGCCCGGGAACATTGAGGTTTGATAGAACCTTGACGCGTCCGGCGCGGTCGCTCTCCGCGCCCAGCCACGTTGCGGCAGGGGAAGCCGCAACGCCAGCCGCCCAGATTGCCGTGCGGCACGGAATGAACTCTTCGCCGACTGTAACGCCCTCGGCTGTTATGTCCTTCACCGGAATCCCGAGCCGTACTTCCACGCCAAGTTTTTCCAGTGCTCTCAATGCATAGTCGGACAGATCTTCCGGAAAGGCGGCCAGAATGCGCGGACCCGCTTCGAGCAGCATTACGCGCGTTTGCCGCGTATCGATATTGCGAAATTCAGGCCATATGGTTTGCTTGGCGAGCTCTGCGATAATGCCTGCGAGCTCCACGCCGGTCGGCCCGCCGCCAACGATGGCAAATGTCAGCAGCGCCTTCCGTTTTGCTTCATCGGTTTCGCGTTCAGCGCGCTCGAAGGCGAGGAGCAGACGGCGGCGAATGGTTGTTGCATCCTCAAGCGCCTTCAGTCCGGGCGCCAGCGCTTCCCACTGATCGTTGCCAAAGTAGGCATGGCGTGCGCCCGTGGCGAGGACGAGCATATCGTATGAAATTTCTGTGCCGTTTTCGAGTTGCACCTGCCGGCGTTCCGTATCCACATCGGTGACTGTACCCAGCAGTGTGGTCACTTCAGTGCGGTCCCGAAACAGGTGGCGGATCGGCCAGGCAATTTCGGATGTGGCGAGGATGGTTGTCGCAACCTGATATAAAAGCGGCTGGAAAAGATGATGGTTACGCTGATCAATCAATGTAATCCGCACATTGACGTTCTTGAGATCGTGGATCAATTGCAATCCGCCAAAACCGGCACCGACAACGACAAGATGGGGGACACGCTCTTCGCTCATTACTTCCGCCTGCTTGCTGGATCAATCGGCGAGTGACCGGCCCGTTCCCAGCAGTACGCGACCGTTCGACATCAATGTATACCTGTAGATTGCGATTTCCAGACCGCTTGTCTGCGGGGGGTATTTCCGAATGGGGCACCAATCACACCGATGACATAACCAGCAGGTTGCGACGAACTTCGTCGCCATTGCCATTTACGAGCTGCTTCTCGATGTCCAGATGGGTAGCCTTCCAGATCGGCACGGCTGCCGCAAGAGTAGCTTTGCCCTCGGGTGTGAGTTGCAATAATCGCTCGCGCCTGTCGTCGGGATTCACGATGATCTCCACCCAGCCTTGCCGCTGCAACGGCTTCAGCGCCGCGGTCAGCGTGGTTTGATCCATGGCCAGAAGCTCCGCGACCGGCTTCATCGGGGGAGGCACGGGGCGATTGAGCGACATCATCAAGGAGAACTGGCCGTTCGTTAACCCCACCGGGCGCAGGGCATCGTCAAAGCGGCGGGCGAGGGCGCGGGCGGCGCGCTGAACATGCAAGCAAAGGCAGGTATCACGAACCAGAAGCGTTGTTTCAAAAGGTACATCACGGCTATTTGACATGATTTATTAATATTGATATCAATGTAAATCGTCAAGCAGGAACATTGATATCTACGGGCGGGAGCAAAAGCCGGAGGAGGGCTTGCACCATGAACGAGGTCGTATCCCGAGAAGTTTGGCTTGAGGCGCGGCGCGCGCTTCTGGCAAGTGAGAAAGAAGCCACCCATCTGCGCGACAAGGTCAATCGTGAGCGGCAAGCCCTGCCATGGGTGAAGGTTGACAAGAATTATACGTTCGATACGCCTTCGGGACGGAAAACGCTTTCCGATCTGTTCGACGGGCGCAGCCAGTTGCTGATCTATCATTTCATGTTCGGACCTGACTGGGATCAAGGCTGCACGGGATGTTCGTTTCTTGCCGACAATTTTGATGGCGCGGTGGCGCATCTCAACAATCATGATGTAACGCTCGTTGCCGTGTCGCGCGGACCGCTGGCAAAGCTCGAAGCCTACAAGAAGCGGATGGGGTGGCATTTCCCATGGGTTTCATCGCAAGGCAGCGACTTCAACTTCGATTATCACGTCTCCTTCACGAAGGAAGAGCTCGAAAACAATCGGGTGTTCTACAATTTCGACAAGCTTGCCGCAGAAGACGCCTTCGATGAACTGCCGGGCATGAGCGCCTTCTACAAGGATGAAAACGGCACGATCTATCACACCTATTCCAGCTATGCCCGCGGCATTGAAGAATGGATAGGAACGTTGATGATCCTTGATCGAGCGCCCAAGGGCCGCAACGAAAACGGGACGATGCATTTCGTCAAGCGGCACGATGAATACGAAACAAAGGCATCCGATCATAGCTGTTGTGGCTGATCGTTCGAACAAAAGAGGGAACCAAGGGAGTACGTTCAATGAAACAGGGCTCATCTCCGTTCGTCTGGTACGAACTTATGACGACAGACACGGACAGCGCGCAGGATTTTTATACCAAAGTCGTCGGCTGGGCTGCGAAGGACGCCGGTGTTCCCGGCATGAAATATACGCTGTTCGAAGTGCCCGGATGCATGATCGCAGGCATGATGTCGATGGCGGACATGCCGAAGGAGGATTGCGGCGGCCAGGCGGGTTGGCTTGGTTATGTCGGCGTGGCGAATGCCGACGAATATGCGCGGAAAGTGGAAGCGGAAGGTGGCAAGGTTTTGAGGGCGCCGCAGGATATCCCGAATATCGGACGGTTCGCGATTGTGTCCGACCCGCAAGGCGGCATCTTTGCGCTTTTCGAACCGATGGGGGATATGCCGGCACCGGATGATTTCGGCTCACGCAAACCGGGACATCCGGGCTGGCACGAACTTCATGCGAAGGACTGCGAGACGGTTTTTCCCTTCTACGAGAAAGTGTTTGGCTGGAAACTCTCACGCAATTTCGACATGGGGCCTATGGGCAACTACAAGGTATTCAGCGTCGATGGCGCCGATCATGGAGGCATCATGACCGCGCCTCCCGGCACACCGGTCGGCTGGGGTTTTTACTTCATGGTGGAAGGCGTCAAGGATGCAGCCGACAGGGTCAAGTCTCTTGGCGGAACCGTCCTGCAAGGACCTATGGAGGTACCGAACGGGGAGTGGGTCGTTCAATGCAAGGATCCGCAAGGTGTGAACATCTCGCTTGTAGCGTCGAAACCTTAGGAAAGACTGCGCCCCGCGATTGACTGCCGGTACATTTGCGATGATTGGATGATACATCGAAACGTATCGGCGGAAGATCGACCATGCACCACAGAAGCACGCGTCAGTCTCAAAGGTCTGGAACTGTTCTCGCGGCAGATGTCGGTGGATCCTTCATTCGGCTTGCGCGCTCGACGCATCCGGGAAATATCGAGCTTCTCGAAAAGCTCCCCACTCCCGCTGACAGCTGGGAAGAATTTGGGTGCGCGCTGGAAACCGCGCTACGAACTCATGCGTCGAAAGAGGAGTGGCCGTTTGCCCTCTCGATCGCCGGATTGGTCGATCCGGATACAACGACTGCTCTGTCGGCAAATATTCCCTGCATTACAGGTCACAAGCTAAGTCTCGAACTTGGAGAGCGACTTCAGCGCCGGGTCATCGCGGCCAATGATGCCGATTGTCTGACGCTGGCAGAAGCGATTGAAGGCGCCGGTAAAGGCCACGATATCGTCTTCTGTGCAGTGCTGGGCACAGGCGTCGGCGGTGGGCTTGTTGTCGATGGCCGGCTCGTTCGAGGTAAGGGCGGATTGACTGGCGAGTGGGGACATGGCCCGATCCTCAACACATCGGTGGACCTCGATGGACAAACTGTGCTGGTCCCGCGCTTCAGTTGCGGTTGCGGGCAAAGCGGCTGTGTCGATACCATCGGCGGCGCGCGCGGGATTGAGAGGCTGCACCGTTTTTTGAATGCGGCCGATGCAACGAGCCATAGAATTATGCAGGATTGGCTCGACGGCTGTCAGATGGCCGGAAGGACAATCTCCGCCTATCTCCAACTCGTTGCCGATCCGCTGGCTGCCGTCGTCAACGTAACCGGCACATCGATCATTCCCGTGGGTGGCGGGCTTGCCACGGCGTCCGAGCTGATTTCAGCGATTGACGAGGCGGTGAGAGCCCGAATCCTGCGCAAAACGGAGCAGCCTATAGTCGTTCCCGGAATATTCGGCAGCGATGGCGGTTTGGTCGGGGCAGCGATATTGGGGCATCAGACGTGAGCGTGTTACTCGAAGTCTGCGTGGATAGCGCCGAAGGCCTATATTCGGCGATCGAAGGTGGCGCGGATCGCATCGAACTCTGTTCCGCCCTTGAACTGGGCGGTTTGACGCCCTCGCAGGCATTGATGGAGCTTGCTTCAGATGCGCCGATCCCGGTCTACGCAATGATCAGACCCCGTGCGGGCAGCTTTTGCTTTTCGGCTGAAGACGAAGCCATCATGGCGGCAGATATTGGCAACGCGAGAAATGCCGGCTTGGCAGGGGTCGTCCTGGGTGCTTCGCTCGCCGATGGTTCTCTGGATGTTACCTTGCTGGAAAGACTGATTGCGGAGGCAAATGTCCTTGGAACCACGCTCCACCGCGCCTTCGATCTCGTGCCTGACGCGGAGACCGCGCTGGAGCAGGCAATCGCGCTTGGTTTCGAGCGCATCCTGACGTCCGGCCTCTCCCAGACCGCGGAAGAGGGACTGGACAATCTGCGGCATTTGGCGGGAAAGGCCGGGAAGCGCATCAGCATCATGCCTGGCAGCGGCGTCAGTGTCGGCAATGTAGGTCGGATAATCGAAGCCACGGGTGCGACAGAAGTTCATGCTTCATGTCGCGTCGCAGTCGAAGAAAAGGATTCTCGTGCAATCGCGTTCGGTTTCGCTGGGGAACGATCATTTCGAACATCAGCCCAGCGCGTGAGTGAGTTGAAAGCCGCAATCGGACATATTTAAAGGCCGTTCATTCCAAATTCCGTGTCTGTGGCAGTGCTGATTTCGCGCAGTGGCCAGCCGCTGAAAAGGAAATTTCTCAAACAGTTCGAGGTGGCACTTAAACCCTATTGCCACCCTGAAAGAGTTTGAGTAGAAGTGACATCACATCAAGAGTTGGGGCGACGCCCAACGCCAACCTGCCTCTCCGGGCAAGGTGGTACTCTCTGTAAAGGGAGGATGTGGCCCAACCGGCAAATATACGGATAAAGCCACTCGCGTCAGCTCCGACATAAACTAGGGACCGACGCGACATGCCGATTAAAATTCCTGACGATCTGCCAGCAACCAGTGTTCTCCAGGCCGAGGGCGTTATGGTCATGCGCGAAGCAGATGCCATTCGTCAGGATATTCGTCCGCTGAAGATCGGTCTTCTCAATCTGATGCCGAACAAGGTCACCACCGAGACGCAGATTGCGCGTCTTCTCGGCGCAACACCGTTGCAGGTGGAGCTGACCCTCGTTCGGATTACCAACCATGTGGCGCGCCACACGCCGGCCGATCACATGCTGTCCTTCTATCAGCCGTGGGAAGATGTGCGGGATCAACGCTTCGACGGCTTTGTCATCACGGGTGCTCCGGTCGAGCGTCTCGAATTCGAGGAAGTCACCTATTGGGACGAAATGCAGCGTGTTTTCGACTGGACGCAGACCCATGTGCACCGGACGCTGAATATATGCTGGGCAGCGCAGGCTGCCGTCCATCATTTCCATGGCATGGGCAAATATGAACTGCCGGACAAGGCTTCGGGTGTCTATAGCCAGCGCAACCTTGCTCCGTCTTCCCCATATCTCCGAGGATTTTCGGATGATTTCAAGATTCCGGTTTCCCGGTGGACCGAAGTGCGCAAGAGCGACATTCCTGCCGATAGCGGGTTGAAGGTGCTGGTCGACAGTCCGGAGACGGGGCTCTGTCTGTTGGACGATCCGCATCACCGCTCGCTGCATATGTTCAATCATGTGGAGTATGACACCACATCGCTTGCAGATGAGTATTTCCGCGACATTCAGGCTCAGCCCGACACGAAGGTTCCGGCAAATTATTTCCCCGGAGACGATGCGACGCGCCAGCCGGAAAATCGCTGGCGCAGCCACGCGCATCTTCTGTTCGGAAACTGGATCAACGAGATGTATCAATCGACGCCATACGACCTGGAAAAGATCGGGAAGCGTTAAGAGCACATAGCAAGGACAGTCCGACCAGAACAGACCCTGTCCAGGGCAGGGCCTGCAATGACATGTATTCAAACGCAAGCCCGCCTGTTG
>MTEY01013576.1_pt1 | contig 12897 bp, 17 predicted proteins | sample 1042721 | NCBI WGS metagenome assembly MTEY01 (sample SAMN06185809, study PRJNA358809) | soil metagenome | isolation source: soil biostimulated with seedmeal as carbon source | place: India | collected 2015-05-23 | reverse complement strand
GATGTTCCTGCCGCTGGTCTATCACGACGACTACAGCCCGCCCTTCCCGGCGGAGCACCGCTTCCCCATGGAGAAGTTCCGCCTGCAAAATATTAAGCTATACAGCGATACTTCCAGCGGAGCTTCCCCATGCCCATAGCAGTCCCTTACCTGCGTTTCAGCCGTGTTGAACAGGCAGACGGCGACAGCCATAGGCGCCAGCGTGACAAGGTGGAGAACTGGCTTGCCCGCCATCCCGAGTACACCGAGTACGAACACACGTTTGAAGACTTGGGCCTTTCTGGCTACGACGGCCTCCACGTCACAGAAGGGGCGTTAGGTCGCCTGCTTGATGCCGTCGAGAAGGGATACGTCCCCTCTGGCTCTGTGGTGCTGGTTGAGGCCCTGGACAGGTTCAGCCGTCTGGAGCCCTTGGACACGCTGAACCGGTTGAAGACCATCGTTCAGGCTGGTGTGCATCTGGTGACGCTGGAGGACGGACAGAGGTTCGACGATTCCAGCCTGCAAGGGCACGGCTTGCTCTACCTAGCTATGAAGGCACAGGCGGCACACGACTACTCCGCTCGCCTCTCCAACAGGATCACGGAGTCATACAAGGGACGTGCTGTAGCCGCCAAGGCCGGAGCCCCGATCAAGCGCCGTAACCCGTTCTGGCTCACTAGCGAAGGGAAACTCAACGATAAGAAGGCAGTGATCGAGCAAGCATTTCTGCTCTTCATCGGCGGTACGCCGCTCAAGTCCATCCACGTCCAGCTGTCCGAGCACTTCAAGACGAGGCAGAGCCTCAAACATGCTCTGAAGAACCCTGCCGCCATCGGCCATTGGCAACGGGTGAAGGTAGTGAAGGAGAACGGCAAGAATCGCCAGATACCGGGCGAGTTGATCCAAGATGTATTCGAGCCTGCCGTCACGGATGAAGTGTTCTACCAAGCTCAGAAACTGCTGAATGACCTATCCGAGCAGGCGCCTACAGTTGCCCGGAAGTTCCCACTGGCTGGCCTGCTGGTGTGCGGTGAGTGCGGGGCCAACATGGTGTTGCTCCGGGCCGGTGAGAACGGCAAGACCGATGCCGTCCGCTGCTACAAACGCATGGCAAACAGCGCCAACTGCACCAACCAGAAGACCGTCCCCGTCCCTGTGGTGGGCTGGTTCTTCTCTGAGGTCATGCGTCCACACGCTCTCCGCGCCTACCAGCGAACCAAGCTGCCCGAGACACAGCGCCAGCGGATCAAGTTGGAGGGTGAGATAGCCCACATCGAGAAGCAGCAGGCTAGCCTGTGGAAACTTGTCGAGATGGACCCTGAGAACCAGAACGCACAGGAGCGCTACGGCGAGCTGGTTAGCGAGAAGGCCCGGCTTAAGACTGAGCTAGCGTCCCTGCCCACCACGGGCGACGTTGAGAAGGTGCCCGTCCTTGAGTTCCAGCGGTTCCTGAGCAGCGGACCATTCAAAGTCACCAACCTGCTCCAGTTGGACGGATTCCGGATCATCTGCCACCGGGACGGCACAATCGAAGAGAACAAGAGTGCCGACGACAATCCGCCGCAGTCAGTCCAGTACATCGGATACAGCCGAAAGCACAAACGCTGGAGCATCCAGTACCCAGACGGAGACGTTATTTCAGTGGATAGACACGCAAACCAGTGAACCAACTCCAATAATGTTCAGGAATACCCCTACAAGTTCGTATACGGGGCTTTCAACGCATGAGCAATACGGTAGTAGCAGGAAGTTATTGAAGCTCTTCTGCGGGCCTTGTAGAGCGATATACAAAGATACTCAGATTGTGAGTACCACTAAGTTGAACTTAGGGTAAACGCCTAACTCGAAAACCCCCATGCACTTTTCACACTTCTCCTGACCATGTTTGAGTTGTATTGGAAGTACCTCCCCGCAATCGCCCTAGTTACGCCGAAAGAGCAAGCATATTTCTGTTGTTGGCGCAAGTTTTACTTGACAAAGTGGCCATCTTATTGGTATACTATCCCGCAAGTGAAAGAACTCTTCTTCACTCCATCAGCGAACTTCCGTAACAACTCCATATCCCTTCCGGGCAATCTTCCAGAGCATCTTCTGGAACACTCTACGAATTCTCCTGCTCACCGGTTCCTCCTTCCCGGTGGCTCGCTGTGCCAGTTCAGCTCATAACTGGCCCTAATCTTGGAAGAAGTTCCTTTTCATTGGGTCGCTTCTTTCTTGTCCGCAGCACTTGCATGTTGTGCTTCATCACTGTCTCGGTCATCGCAGTGCGGGATGATGACCAACCTTATTCCACGGTGGAAGTCGAAGAGCATACAGCTCTATTCCATAGAGGGCATTCGCCCTCCCTTGGCCCATCTACCAGCAGCAATGCTCGTAGCTCTGGGCCTTTTCTTTGTCCAAACGCCTTACCTCAAACATCCGATAACAACTCAGGAGTAACACTCTATGAAAATCCAGAAAGTCCACAAACTAACTTGCATCCAGTGCGGAAAACCATTCTTCGCCAAACGAGCAGGAGCCAAGTTCGATAAGCCAGCCTGTCAAATGGCTCACTATCGGGCATCCCACGAATACCGTCAGAAACAACTTGCTGCCGAGTATGAGAAGCAACAGGCAGCCGAACAGAAACCCCAACCAATCGAAGAAACTGAAGAGGAGACTCAACAATGACTTGCCCACTGTACATTCAGGTAGACAAAGCCACTGGAACGATCAGTGCCTATACCGACTACTCCGCCAACTGTAACGAGTTCCATTACGAGAAGATCGATGATCGCGACCTGATCTTTCTTCACGTCCTAGAAAAGTACTTCCCTGATCCGATGCTTGCCGATCTGGAGTGGTATCGAGACTACAGGGCCAATCGGAAAACGTGGGCTGACTGCCCCCGCGACAAACACAAGGAGCCACTGCAATGACTGAAAATATCTATCTCGAAGTCTGTAAGAAGACCACCGCAATCCTTGGAGCCATAGATATTCCATTCACCAGCGCTGAGCGTGATCTAGTCGAATGCTCCGCAGAAGAATTCCAATATCTCCAGATGCTGGACGAATTACTTCCGGACGGCTGGGTCACGAGTCTTGAAGACTTGACCACGTATCGCAAGAACAAGGCAGAGGCTGCCGCAAAGATCGCCACCAAGCCCCCCACAAAGCCCGTAGCGAAGAGTTCTGCTTCAGCTAATACCAAGCCAGCACCAAAGAGCAGAGATGCAGACAAGGCAAAGCAGAGCCTGATTTCGGACATCAAGAAGCGTAACCGCAAATAATTCAATCCAGACGCAGGAGAAAATGAATATGAAAGACACAACAAAACAATACGGACTCAATGTGGTCGAGTTCTTCAAGTTTGATCAGGCAGAGTTCTACGCTCTACTAGAAGAGGCCATGGCCACCTACACCCACGGAGTAGAAAGCCTACTCAATAAGGGTAAAGCAGCGAACATCAGTTTCGTTCGGGAGCCGCTTGTAATCGCCCTAGATGAACTGCACAAGAAATTCCTTGCAGGTTACAAAATTCATCAAGATCGATACTGCGGCGTGAAGGGAATTTCCTTGGACCTAGTGCTTATCAAACCAGCCGAGATGCAAGAGTCAGAAATCGCAGAACTTACGAAAGAAGTTGAAGAGCAATACCTGGCCCAGCTCTGGCAGCGCAATGTAGACGAAACAAATCGCCAAATCGCTATCACTCTTGAACGCAAGGCACGGGAAGTTGAAGCGAAGAAGGCCGCCGCTGAAACCGCTGCTGCTGAAAAGGCACATGCTGCTGCACTGAAAGATTTGCTTGATGCATACGCAGCCTAACCGAGCCACTACGGAGGAAACCATGAATAGGAAACTCACTAAAGAAGAAAAGTTTGAACTCAACCGTGATGCAAACACCCGCCACCGCACTGGAGATAAGCCAGTAACTTCCATTAGCTTCCCGCTGGAGATTTATCAGGGACTGCTGACCCACGCATATAACGCCAATATGGACCTGAGGGACTTTGTGGTGCATCTGGCGGATTGTTACTTGAAAGCCATGAAGAAGGGGTGGAACTGATGTCGGATTGCCCCGGCAATTGACAATCCCACCATACTTGCTGTAGATTCGCCAGCCCTCGCCATCCTGCCCATGGATGGTTGCAGCATATACCCCACATTCCAGATCACAGACCTCGCTTGGCCCGCTCCGAAAGGAAGCCGCTGCCACGGTGGGTTTCGTGCATTCTGAATTCCGGGGTTTTCCCCGAGGTCCCCGCCCCCTGACATTGTTCCCGTGCATCCAAACTTCGAAAGAAGTCTCTGGCCACAGCGGCAACCTATTGTCCGGGGAAAGGGAAAGTAACAAGCCGAGGTAGGTACAGAAATGTCGCAATATCGCCCGCTATCCCTACTGCCACGCGGGTTTCACTGTTTCAAGCTTTCAAAGTTCACCAACTTCAGGAGGTCAATCCGATGAGGATTGCATTGAACGAAACGGCTCAACGTCGATTGCTGGCAATCATGTCAGCGCGTGGCGTGGATAGCCCAACTCACATGATGAACCTGCTGCTTTCGGAAGCAGCGCAAGAACAGCACATCCCATCAGAAGAGGATCAGAATGAACGCAGTACAACAGAAGAAAGACGAGCCGCTTAAGTTCGCCTGTATCAACTCCAGTTGCGGAACACTCTTTGAGCGCCGGGCTGGTGGCCGTGCCACATGCAGTCGTGCCTGTGCCAAGGCAGTGGAGCGAGCCAAGAAAGCCCCGAAGCTCACGGCCAGAGAGAAGAAGATTCAGCGCCGGAAAGAGCGCCTACTTGAGTGCCCCTTCGGTTATTGGCTACTCGGTGCCCCTGTACGGGCAGGGTCCATGCAGACATATCAGGGAGTGACGGCAGAACATTTGCACGAACTTCAAGACCTGCACAACTACCGTAAGAAGCGGTACGGGTGGGTAGAGCCAGAGTTTGGCCGTGATGATTACGCCATCTGTCACATCCAGCCCTTGAGTGGCCGTGACGGCTCCATTGGCCTGACCACGCCGGATAACCTCTTTGTTGGTCTCGCTCAGTTGAACAGCAGCCAGAGCGACAAGCCTGTGAGTTCTTGGGCCGGTGCATCGATCCCGAAGTCTGCCCGTAAGCGGAAGTGGGATGTCACTCTCGATATGAAGCAGGCGGATATCCTCCAGCTACTTGCAGACTTCCTTGGGGATGAGCTGGACATCTTCCTCGATGAAATGGACAAGATGCCCCAGCGGACAGTACGCCTTAAGTTGGCCCGTTCCATCTTCAAGCGCCAGAGTGATGACAGCGGCCTGTACGAACCTCTCAGCCGCCGTTACACGCTGGATGAACTGAACTCGATGACCTTGGAGCAGTTGCAGGAACTGGAAGAGATTCAGGCGGGGATGAAGATCGACCGTAGCTTCATCTTGGGCAACTGTCCGCCAGACTCTGCCCTTGGCGTGCTGCATGATCAGCTCCAGATGAAGGTGGACAGCAGTTCTGCTGGCAAGGATGGGGACACCCGCTACCGGGATAACTGTGCGTTCATGCTGAAGGTGGTGAAAGCCACGGGCCTGTATTTGGCTCAGGTGGGGAACCCCTTGGGCAAGGCCCGTAACCGCTTCCTATACCTCGCCCATGCTGATTGGACCCCGTTCCACTACCTGTACCACAGCAGACCTTGGAACACGCCAGCCGACCTGCTTGCCGATGACCTGCGCTCTCTGCTCTACGGTGTGTACGACGCTCAGGGAAAGGCAGTGAAGCCGGGCATCATCCCCACAGCCCAGAACGCACTCCAAGGGCTGGAGATTGATCAGGAGTACATGCAGAACAGATTATTGAAGCGTCTTGTCCTGCGTAGTCTGGTGCCGGTGGTAGACGCCCCGGATCAGTGGAGCTGGGAAGCCTGCGGATCGAACTGGCTCGGGTACATCGACAACCTGTACGACTCGCTGGAGCCGGTGTGGCAGTCTCTGCTGGACCTCGATCTATGCACCGATGAGCAGATCACGGAAGCCCGTGATGGTGTGCTGTGGAACCTCAACGTAGCTGTAGAGAAGGCACGTCAGCGACACAGGAACCAGCCGCGTTTCACCCAATGGAATGTGCTCAGTTTTGAGCGTTACCCGCAGTGGCTGGAGTTTCCGCCTGTATGGGTGGAGCCGTACTTGCCGAGTAGCTTCACGCTATCGCTGGCCGCGTGATGGGGCGGCGTTGCACCGCCCCTATCGCATTCACTCTCACTGAGAGAATTGGTCTTCTGCGTGCAACGCCCGTAGGGCGGTTTCAAACTGAACCTGAGCGGTAGTGTTCTTCGGGGAATAGACACTCATGCTGGCAATGTATGTAGACCACTTGGCATAGAGGTCTTTCGCCAGCTCCCTTAGCTCCGGAGAGACTTTCGCCTGCTTCAGTCTGGCTACGGCTTCGCTACCTTTCTGGTGTGCAAACTTGCTGCAATCCAGCAACACCTGGGCATAGTCATCCGGCTGCCTTGAATTTCCCGTACTTCGCATCACGCCATACATGAGATAGCCCGTAGATGCCTCTCTGGAGCATTGCATCACCGTCGCATTCAGTGCATTGGCGAAGTTCCAGGCAGGTGACTTCGCTTCGTTGTACTTGGCTTCGATTGGCGTGAAAGTCCGCGTGGTAGCTGCCGTAGCGGTAGCCGGAACAGTGTACCCGCTGTTGTACTGTGCGGTGTACTTCGCGCTATACCCTGAGCCATGGGGTTGAGCACACCCGGCCAGCAACGCCATCACACCAACCAACACCACCCCCTGAAGTCCAGTCGTCATCGCCGCTCCTTTCGATCATCGGTCAAGGTAGAGGCAGCAGAACACCGCCCCATGCTGGCGGAATGGTGCCATGCAGATTCAATAATTCACAGTATGTTGTGAAGACCAAGAAAGCCGCACATCCGACAGTGCCCCTCTTCATAGGGGGTGCGGTGTGGACATCGGGTTGGCATTCGGGAAGGCGCTTCGCCAAAGACGCAAAGAAGCTGGGCTCACCCAGGAGCAATTAGCCCATGAAGCGGACGTGCAACGAAACTACGTCAGTCTGATCGAACGGGGCATCAACCAGCCCACCATCACGATCATCTTCAAGCTGGCAGGAGCACTGAAGTGCCCTCCATCGGCCCTGGTGGCAGATGTAGAGGGACTAGTGGGAACTGAGCGTTCTCCGAAGGCTGAGTAGGCCTCGGCTGTGAGCGGGTGAAAGCCCCACCCAAGTGCCCATCCCAAGTCGTCCAGCCCTCCGGCAAATGCACCAGCCCATTGGCTGCTTTTTTGCTTCTCGCATTCGACATCGGGGTTGATTTTCACGCTCCGGCTCAAATATAGAAGCTACCAATCTAATGTCGGTGGGGGGTTCTAAATGAGTGAGCGTGATGACCTACTCGTTTCCGTCGCGAACGAGATCAAGACCTATCGGAAAGGGGATCTACCCGAACCGACGCCGGAGCATGTAGATCGCTGGCTTAGCCAGTTCACTCCCGCCCAGCAATTGCCGTTCCTGCGTGAGTTTGAGCACGTCATCAAGCAGACCTTCATCACCCGCAAGAACGTGAAGGATTTCCTGCGTCTCCTCGTCACCAACCAGAAGCTGGCCGGAGACGACCCCGAAGCGTTCTGGTCATCCGCTAACTTCCTGAACATCCAGCAGAACGGGCAGAGCCAGAAGGCGATGCTGAAGCTCTTCTCGAAGTGCCTCGAAGACGAATGCGGGCTTGACCTGGATGACTGCGGAGCGGAGGGGGGCGACTTCATCTACCTTGATGACGTGATGTTCAGCGGTAACCGCGTAGGCAACGACCTTGAGTCGTGGATCGTCAATGAGGCGCCTCAATCGGCTACTGTCCACGTCATCGTTGCTGGGCTTCACTCGGGAGGCTTCTATCTAGTCAATAAGAGGCTCAAGGGCGTAGTAGCGCAGTCGGGGAAAAGTATCTCCGTTGAGTATTGGCGTGCCCACGAGGTTGAGAACCGTAAGTGGTACAAGAACAGCTCAGGAGTGCTTTGGCCCACGACAGCCCCAGACGTAGCTGAGGTTCAGGCCTACATGGCTTTGCCGTCGAGATTCCCCTTCGAGCCCCGACAGCCCAGCACGAAATCTGTTGAGCCATTCTCGTCCGAGGCGGGGCGTCAGGTTTTGGAGAGCGAGTTCCTAATAGCCGGCGCCAAGATCAGAGCCAAGAGCGAGAACCCGAAACCATCCATGCGTCCGCTCGGATTTAGCCCGTTCGGCCTGGGCTTCGGCTCGATGATTGCCACGTATCGGAACTGCCCGAACAACTGTCCGCTTGCGATGTGGTGGGGAGACCCTGAGGCGACTTCGGGTGCCCTGCACTGGTATCCGCTGCTACAACGGGAAACCTATACGTCCGCTGGAAATATTTTCGATGATTTCGCGGCGTTCTAGTACCTACCCAGCAATCAACCACGCGCTGCGGACTTATGTTCGCGGCGAGGTGGTGGTCGTCTATAAGACGAAGGAGCTCTTCGGTGGCCTATCGAACATGGCGTCGGGTTACCCGCTGCAGATTAACGGGGTCCGCATCCTGACGACGGAGGCCTTGTATCAGGCCTGCCGCTTCCCCCACATGCCCGAGGTCCAGCGGGAAATCATCGGGCAGCACAGCCCGATGACTGCCAAGATGAAGAGTAAGCCGCATCGAGAGGATTCAAGATCAGATTGGGATGAGGTCCGCTACAAGGTCATGCGTTGGTGTCTCCGTGTGAAGCTCGCGCAGAATTACACGGAGTTCGGTCGCTTGCTGCTGGCCACCCGTGACCGTCCGATTGTTGAGCAGTCGCGGAAGGATGACTATTGGGGGGCAAAGCTGGCGGATGAGTTGGGCGATACCCTGGTCGGACAAAATGTCCTTGGGCGTCTCCTTATGGAGTTGCGGGAAAAGCTCAAGGAGGATTCAGAGGGCCGCTTGAAAACCGTGCCCCCGCTCGGCATCCCCGACTTTTTGCTCTTGGGTAAGCCCATTGAAACTGTTACGGCCACCGGGGACGGCCGAGAGCAGAAGTCGCAGCATCCGCTGTTCTAAAGCCTTTCGACGCGGTCCCTGTCACGTATCCATCGGGCACGTCTGCAAGATCAGGAGGGATACGGTATGTGCGGCAGGTACGTTTCACCAGAAGACTGGGCCGTCGAACACTTCTGGCACGTCGGCGCTCGCAATTCTGGTCGCTGGGTACGGAGTTTCAACGTAGCCCCCACTACTATCGTTCCCATGGTAAAGCTCGATGATCATGGGGAGCCCGAGGTAGTCCCGGCCCGATGGGGTTTGATTCCGTCCTGGTGGAAACAGACCAAGCCACCAGCACTCAGCTTCAATGCCCGTTCCGAAGAAGCCGCTAGCAAGCCCATGTGGAGTCAGAGCTTACGAACACATCGATGCATCATGCCCGTCCAAGGCTGGTACGAATGGAACGAACACCAGCAGGTCAGGAACCGATCAGGGCGGCTGGTGAATCAGCCCTACTACCATCACGCCACTAACGATGGGTTACTTGCCATTGCCGGGCTGTGGAGTACCTGGACAGGACCGGAGGGGCAGGACGTGGTTTCCGGTGCTCTGCTCACTAAAGAAGCTGCACCATCCGTTGCACACGTTCATCACCGGATGCCTGTCATTCTCCATCCGGAGCAATGGGATTCTTGGCTCTCGCCCAAGACGCCAAGCGAACAGGTTCAGCTTGCGATTGCATTCCCACGCGAAGACTTCACGGCTCACCCGGTGACAACGGACGTAGGCAACACAAGGAACGACTACCCAGAACTGCTGGAGCAAGTGGCAGTAACGATGGAATAGAGGGAGCTGGGCGCCACTTCATGCAGAGGGATGTTCAAGGGGCCGCGTGATGTTGGCATCATGCCCACGCCAACTCGGGGTTACGGATAGAGAGTTATGGACATCATCGACGCAATCAAGGACGCATGGGGCTGGACTGGTATCCAGCCGGAAGAAGTGGTCGGAGAGAACGACTTCGGCAATCTTATGATTCGAGATACCCAGGGCAAGTACTGGCGCCTATGCCCGGAAGATGTCTACTGCAAAGTTATTGCCGAAAACCGGGCGGCACTGGACGATCTCACCAGCGATCAGGAATTCCTAGCGGATTGGTACATGACGGCGCTAACTGAGCAGGCCACAGAGAAGTACGGTCCGTTGCCGGATGGCCGCAAGTATCACTTGGCGATTCCGGGCGTCTTGGGCGGAGAGTACGGGATAGACAACATTCGCACGGTCCCTCAGTTGGAGCAAATCGCATTCTCGGGCGACGTAGGCCGACAGATCGCGGAATTACCAGAGGGCGCTCAAGTAAGGTTGAGTGTTTCTGAGTAGGCCATGACTTAGGACCAAGCAGTTCTGTATAAAAAATAACCAATTCAGAACCATCCCCGCAGTGGTCATCTTCCTCGCCCTGGCCACACATTCTCCGCCTGCCGACACCCCCACACCCGCCTATTCTCGTGGCTTTCCACTGGGTGGGGTTAAGCCGCAAGTCCCCTCGATTACCGCCACACCCCGAGCGGCCAAGCTCGGAAAATCACATTTTCCCTGACTTTCCGGTCAAGGGTAGGAAATCCTTCCTTTAGGTCAGCCAGCAGCCCAAGAGGTAGGCAGATTGTGCCCACCCTTCCTGCCCGTCTACGCACTTCACAGTGTGAAGCCCCTGCCACGCCGGGCTCATAAACGACCGTATATGACACCACCTCAAAACCCAGTCCACGCCGGTATCAAAAACTAGCCTTGACACTTCTGGCACCAATCACCATAATGACACTACCTATTTGACACCAAGGAGTGACACTAGATGAGCCGGACTTTCATGTATGCCCGCGTATCCACCGCAGACCAGACCACTGACAATCAGGTGCTGGAGGTCAAGACTGCTGGCTTCGATGTACAGGCTCAGCGTGTGATCACTGAGACGGTATCCGGCTCCGTTGCTGCCAGTGAACGGAAGGGCTTCCAGAAGCTGCTGGAACGCATGGAGGATGGTGACGTGCTGATCGTTACCAAGCTGGACCGCCTTGGCCGTAACGCTATGGATGTGCGTTCAACTGTCGAGCTGCTGGCCAGCCGTGGCATCCGTGTTCACTGCCTCGCCTTGGGCGGCGTAGACCTCACCAGTGCAGCCGGGAAGATGACTATGCAGGTGCTGAGTGCCGTAGCTGAGTTTGAACGTGACCTGCTGATCGAACGGACACAGGCAGGGCTGGAGCGTGCCAAGGCAGAAGGCAAGGCCCTAGGTCGCCCCACTGTCACCAGTGCTGATCAGGTACAGGAACTGAAGGCCAAGGGTATGAGTCAGTCTGCTGTGGCCGCTGAACTGGACATCAGCCTCGCAACAGTTAAGCGTCGCTGGAACGTCTAGCTTCCCCAATCCTCGCCACACAGGCCGCCTGAGTGCGGCCTTTTTTCATGCCCTGTGATATTTCAAACAGAGCCGTTAGCGGGGAGCCCGGGCCGGGAAACTGGGTTAGACACCGCCCCACACAGAACCGGGATTCAGCACTTCTCGGATCACAGGCAAGGCCGAAGGGCGTCCAATCGGTTTTCCTTTCGAGCATCGAATATTCCCCCCATGAAGTGGACGGAAACCGTGCCTTCAGAAATCATCGCGATCTCGAAAGGCTGTGTTCCGGCTGGCGAGAGGACGCGATAGCTGCTGCCGCTTTGCTGTAGTTGGGCAGCATATGGTGTGCCACGAAACGGCGTGTTTTGCCACGAATCCCGGACACATTCAGCCACTTCTTTTGCAGGTCGCTGCGTCGCAAGAGTGGCGTAAGCCGGATTCCGCTCGATTTCAGCAACGCTTTCGCAACCGGACAGCATGATTACAGCGAGCACACCTAACACAGCCTTCATCCGATCATCCTTAATGCAGAGGGTCTGAGGCCACATGGTATTTGAACGCCAGTACGGTTAGAAGCTGGGCGGTGGAGTTACCTGCTCTAGCAGATATTCTCACCTGCCGCTTTGCCAGCCGATGCCGATTGCCAAACTCGCCTTCTGGAAAATTTCAAGGTTCTGCCGGTGGTAGAAAGTGCCACTCACTTTACAGGGGCAAGAATCTCCGTCAGAAACGGAAACTCCGGAACACAGGTCAAATCAATCTGCTGCCGTAATGCCTCATCCCCGGACTTGTGCGTCCCAAAGCAAAGGTAATAGTTCTGCCCTTCATGGATGGCGTAGACAATCCACTCTCCGGTCATTTCTCCGGCGTCGTACCGCCGTTCATAGTTCTCTTCCACGGCCTCCTGGGCAATTTCGGCAATATCCCCGACTTCAAAGAAACGCACTTCGCCGGATGCCTCCGCTTCATTCACTTTCTGTTGCAGCTTCGGGAGTCCGTACTTATTCAGGGCGTTCAGCAAATTCGTCGCCATCGATGATAAGTCGTGGACTGGGTGATGTTTATGCCAGAGCCCCTTCAGCGGCGCCCTGTTAAACCGAACGGGCGGTTTTGTCGCGCTCGCCTTCTCTGGGTTCTCTAGTGCCTCTATCTCAGCTATTACACGCCCAATGGGGAGCGGACCACCTTGGGCCCACTGGCAGTAAAGCTGCACCGCGAAAAATGAGCTGTACCTTCCTGCGGCAACGCGGTCCAGGCCGATGGCATCCATGAACTCCCTGACCTCTGCCGTCTTATCCACACCGCCTACGTGTATCTCCTTGAACATCTGCCGCCTTCTCCCTGGAAGTGCCTGATGGAATTACGCGACCGTCCGGATAGTAGCAGTCAGGGGCTTTAGTAGCACTCAGCTACCCTTGCCAGGTGGAGCTTCGAACCATATCACTGCATAACTAGAAATTCTGCCTGCTCTACGAGCACCTGCTGGAGAGCGGCCTGACCACCGATGAGCGCCTGCATCGGCCGGACATCTGCCCGCCCGAGGTGCTG
>MTEY01007716.1_pt1 | contig 12908 bp, 6 predicted proteins | sample 1042721 | NCBI WGS metagenome assembly MTEY01 (sample SAMN06185809, study PRJNA358809) | soil metagenome | isolation source: soil biostimulated with seedmeal as carbon source | place: India | collected 2015-05-23 | reverse complement strand
CGCGCGGTGGCGCTGGTGCACCAGCGCTTCTCCACCAACACTTTTCCATCCTGGCGTCTGGCGCATCCATACCGCATGGTTGCGCATAACGGCGAGATCAACACGCTGCGCGGCAACGTCAACTGGATGGCGGCGCGTCAGGCTTCGGTCGACTCGGAACTGTTCGGCAACGACATTTCCAAGCTGTGGCCGATTTCCTACGAAGGCCAGTCGGATACGGCCTGCTTCGACAATGCGCTCGAATTCCTGCATCAGGGCGGCTACAGCCTTGCCCATGCGATGATGATGCTGATCCCGGAAGCGTGGTCCGGCAACAAGCTGATGTCGGATGAGCGTCGCGCATTCTACGAATATCACGCAGCACTGATGGAGCCGTGGGACGGACCCGCCGCCGTTGCCTTCACCGATGGTCGCCAGATCGGCGCGACGCTCGACCGCAATGGCCTGCGTCCCGCACGCTATATCGTCACCGACGACGATTTCGTCATTCTGGCTTCGGAGGCAGGCGTGCTGCCGGTCGAGGAAAAGAAGGTCGTCAAGAAGTGGCGTCTCCAGCCGGGCCGTATGCTGCTCATCGATATGGAAGAAGGCCGCATCGTCTCGGATGAGGAAATCAAGTCGCAGATCGCGCAGAAGCATCCTTACAAGCAGTGGCTCGCCAATACGCAGCTCATTCTGGAAGAGCTGAACCCGGTCGAACCGCGTGCGCTGCGCAAGGATGTAAGCCTTCTCGACCGCCAGCAGAGCTTCGGCTACACGCAGGAAGACACGCGGATACTGATGGCTCCCATGGCCACGACCGGTCAGGAAGCCATCGGTTCGATGGGCACGGACACGCCTATCTCGGCCATGTCCGACAAGTCGAAGCTGCTCTACACCTATTTCAAGCAGAACTTCGCGCAGGTCACCAACCCGCCGATCGATCCGATCCGCGAAGAACTGGTGATGAGCCTGGTCTCCTTCATCGGCCCGCGCCCCAACATCTTCGACCTTGTCGGCACGTCGCGCCGCAAGCGTCTGGAAGTGCGCCAGCCGATCCTGACCAATGGCGATCTGGAAAAAATCCGCTCCATCGGCCACACGGAAGACCGTTTCGACACCAAGACGCTCGACATCACCTATAATGTCGGCGAAGGTGCTGCGGGCATGCATGGCGCAATCGAACGCCTTTGCGACCGCGCGGAAGCAGCCGTCCACGGCGGCTATAACATCGTCATCCTGTCGGATCGTCAGGTCGGGCCGGACCGCATTCCGATCCCCGCCCTTCTGGCAACGGCAGCCGTGCACCATCACCTGATCCGCAAGGGCCTGCGTACCTCGGTCGGCCTTGTGGTTGAATCGGGCGAGCCGCGCGAAATCCATCATTTCTGCTGTCTTGCCGGTTATGGCGCGGAGGCGATCAATCCTTATCTCGCCTTCGACACGCTGCTGGACATGCACCGCCGTCGCGAGTTTCCGCCGGAGGTGGACGAAGATGAAGTGGTCAAGCGCTACATCAAGTCCATCGGCAAGGGCATGCTCAAGGTCATGTCCAAGATGGGCATCTCGACCTACCAGTCCTATTGCGGCGCGCAGATTTTCGATGCGGTGGGCTTGCAGTCGAGCTTTGTCGATAAATTCTTCTTCGGCACGGCAACGAGCATCGAAGGCGTCGGCCTCGATGAAATCGCGGAAGAAACCGTACGCCGCCACCGCGACGCCTTCGGCAATGATCCGGTTCTGCTGACCGCGCTGGAAGTGGGCGGTGAATATGCATACCGCATGCGCGGCGAAGCGCATTTGTGGTCGCCGGATGCGGTGGCAAGGTTACAGCATGCGGTGCGTACCTCCAATCCGGAGACCTTCACCGAATATACCTCCATGCTTGACTCCAAGTCGGCGCAGGCGAAGACCATTCGCGGCCTGTTCAATATCCGCTTCGCCGAAGAACGCGGTCTGAAGCCGGTTTCCATCGATGAGGTTGAACCGGCGGCGGAAATCGTCAAGCGCTTCTCCACCGGCGCGATGTCGTTCGGTTCCATCTCGCGGGAAGCGCATACCACACTTGCCCGAGCGATGAATGCCATTGGCGGCAAGTCGAACACGGGTGAGGGCGGTGAGGAGCCGGATCGTTTCTATCCGCTGCCTGACGGCACGCCGAACCCCGAACGCTCCGCAATCAAGCAGGTGGCATCGGGCCGTTTCGGTGTGACCACGGAATATCTGGTCAATTCCGACCTGATCCAGATCAAGGTCGCACAGGGCGCCAAGCCCGGTGAGGGCGGTCAGTTGCCGGGTCACAAGGTCGACGCGACCATTGCCAAGACCCGACATTCGACGCCGGGTGTCGGCCTCATTTCGCCGCCGCCGCACCACGACATCTACTCCATCGAAGATCTGGCGCAGCTGATCTACGACCTGAAGAACGTCAATCCGGCTGCTGATATTTCGGTCAAGCTGGTGTCGGAAGTAGGCGTCGGAACTGTTGCCGCGGGCGTCGCCAAGGCGCGCGCCGACCATATCACCGTGTCGGGATATGATGGCGGCACGGGTGCCTCGCCGCTCACTTCGCTCAAACATGCTGGTTCCCCTTGGGAAATCGGCCTTGCCGAAACCCACCAGACGCTGGTGCTGAACGGGCTTCGCTCCCGCGTGGCATTGCAGGTGGATGGCGGCTTGCGTACCGGTCGCGACGTCATCATCGGCGCGCTGCTCGGTGCCGACGAGTTCGGTTTCTCGACCGCACCGCTGATTGCGGCTGGCTGCATCATGATGCGCAAGTGCCATCTGAACACCTGTCCGGTGGGCGTGGCCACGCAGGATCCGGTTCTGCGCAAGCGCTTCAAGGGTACGCCGGAACATGTCATCAACTTCTTCTTCTATCTGGCGGAAGAGGTGCGGGCGCTTTTGGCCGAAATGGGCTTCACCAGGCTGGAACAGATTATCGGCGAAACGGAGCTGCTCGAAAAGCAGGCCATGATCGATCATTGGAAAGCCAAGGGGCTGGATTTCAGCCGCATCTTCTACAAGCCTGAGGCCGAAAAGCACGAGATCTACTGGACCGAGCGTCAGCATCATCCGATTGAAGATGTTCTCGATCGTAAGCTGATTGCCGAGGCCATGCCAGCGTTGGAAGACCGCCAGCCGGTGAAGATCGACGTGGAGATCAAGAATGTTGACCGTTCTGCCGGTGCTATGCTTTCCGGCGAGGTGGCAAAACGCTTCCGCCACAAGGGTCTGCCGGAAGACACCATCGCCGTTACGCTTCGCGGTACGGCTGGCCAGTCCTTCGGCGCGTTTTTGGCGCGCGGCATCTCGTTCGAGCTGATCGGCGACGGCAATGATTATGTCGGCAAGGGTCTTTCGGGCGGTCGCATCGTCATCCGTCCGCCGGAAGACACGCGTATCGTTGCCGAAGATTCCATCATCGTCGGCAATACGGTGCTCTATGGTGCGCTTGAAGGTGAGTGCTATTTCCGTGGCGTGGCAGGCGAGCGTTTTGCCGTGCGAAACTCTGGCGCGGTGACGGTTGTCGAAGGTGTGGGCGACCATGGCTGCGAGTATATGACCGGCGGCGTTGTCGTGGTCATCGGGCAGACCGGCCGCAACTTCGCGGCGGGCATGTCAGGCGGTGTCGCCTATGTGCTCGACGAGGAAGGCGATTTCGCCCAGCGTTGCAACATGGCGATGGTTGAACTCGAGCCTGTGCCGGAAGAGGACGACATCCTCGAAAAGCTGCATCACCATGGTGGCGACCTCATGCATAAGGGCCGTGTGGACGTTTCCGCCAACATGACCCATCATGACGAGGAACGTCTCGTGCAGCTGATCGCCAATCACCTGCATTACACCGGCTCGACGCGGGCGAAGGACATTCTCGACAATTGGGAGAGCTATCGCCCGAAATTCGTGAAGGTCATGCCGGTTGAATACCGCCGCGCTCTGGAAGAGATGGAGCGTATGCGGATCGGTGTCGCGGCTGAGTAAGTGCTATCGTCAAAACGCAGTGCTTGTGCGCCTGGGATGGCGCACGGCACCGCGAGCCTCGCACAGCGAGAGGAGAATAATATGGGTAAGGTAACTGGTTTTCTTGAAATCGACCGGCAGGTGGCAAAGTACCAGCCAGCGTCGGATCGTATCCGTCACTTCCGCGAGTTCACCATTCCAATGACGGATGGTGAAGTGCAGAAGCAGGCGGCACGCTGCATGGATTGCGGCATTCCGTTCTGCCATGGGCCGACGGGCTGCCCGGTGCACAACCAGATCCCGGATTGGAACGATCTCGTCTATAACAACAACTGGGATCAGGCGATCCGCAACCTGCATTTGACCAATAATTTCCCGGAATTCACGGGTCGCGTCTGTCCTGCGCCCTGCGAGGAAGCCTGCACGCTGAACCTTGAAGATACGCCGGTTGCGATCAAGACGGTCGAACAGGCGCTCGGCGACAAGGCATATGAGTTGGGCTATATCGTGCCGCAGCCCGCCGCCAACAAGACCGGCAAGTCGGTCGCCATCATCGGTTCCGGCCCGGCGGGTCTCGCGGCCGCGCAGCAGCTGGCCCGCGCCGGTCACATGGTCGACGTCTATGAGCGCGAAAGCCGTCCCGGTGGCCTGCTGCGCTACGGCATTCCCGATTTCAAGATGGAAAAGCACCTGATCGACCGCCGCATCGCACAGATGGAAGGCGAGGGCGTCCGCTTCCTGTGCGGCGTGAATATCGGCGTGGATAAGCCGCTGCGCGGCCTCCTCGATACCTATGATGCCGTGCTTTATTCGGGTGGATCGGAAACGCCGCGTCCGGCGGGCATTCCGGGGGCTGATCTGGAAGGCGTGCATGATGCCATGCCTTATCTGGTGCAGCAGAACCGCCGGGTGGGCCGCGAAAATATCGAATCCGTCGCCTGGGCTTCGGCTCCAATTCTGGCTGGCGGCAAGCACGTCGTAGTGGTCGGCGGCGGCGATACGGCTTCGGATTGCGTGGGCACCGCGTTTCGTCAGGGCGCGGTCAACGTCACCCAGCTCGACATTCGCCCGCAACCGCCGGAAAAGGAAGACAAGCTCAGCGTCTGGCCCTATTGGGCGACCAAGATGCGCACGTCCTCCAGCCAGGCGGAAGGCGCATCGCGCGAGTTTCAGGTGGCGACCTTGGAATTCATCGGCGAAGACGGTCGTCTTACCCATGTGAAGTGCTGTCAGGTCGATGAAAAGCGCAAACCCATTGCCGGCTCTGAGTTCTTCATCAAGGCCGACCTCGCCTTCATCGCTATCGGCTTTGCCGGCCCGGCAGAAAACAGCGTGGTCAAGGAACTGGGCGACAAGCTCGAAATTGCCACCGACCGCCGTGGTTCAAAGTCGGTCAAGGCCAATGAGCGGGATTACCGCACCAATGTCGACAAGCTCTATGCGGCGGGCGATGTGCGCCGTGGCCAGTCGCTCGTCGTCTGGGCCATCCGCGAAGGCCGTCAGGCAGCGCACGCCATCGATGCCGATCTGATGGGGAGTTCGGTCTTACCGCGTTAAAGCTGCGATATTCCGCCTCTGGCGGCCTGCAAATGGCGTTGTTTTGCGCTTCCGGTGCTCATGTACCTTTAAGTACACTCCGCTCCGGTTCTCAAACTCCACCATTTTCGGCTCGCCAGCGCCGCAATCTCATCAGCTTTAAAGAGCGCACTGAAAATAAAAAACCCGGGGTCTCCTCCGGGCTTTTTCGTATCTTGGAGCATTTCCAGCAAAAGTGTGAAACGTCTACGCGGGGAAATCAGTTCATTGGACCGATTTCTTATCCCGCTTCGATGCGTTGGATAATGCGATAAAACAAATAGTTAGAGCGGTTCCGGCGATTCTGTTAGAACAGGAACCGCTCTAGCCGGTCAGCTTTGGCTGCGCCGTGACTTCATCACCAGATAAGCGACGGCGAGAAGCACGAACCACACTGGCGTGATTTTCAGTGCTGCCGCAGTATCCGGCTTTTGTGCCAATGCCCAGAGAATGAAGGCGAAGAAGGCAAAAACCATCACAACGGCTGCGCGTCCACCGGGCATCTTGAATGTAGACTTTTCATGCAGGTCCGGGCGCTTGCGGCGATATTGAAGATAAGACGCCAGAATGACCGACCAGATGAAGATGAAGAGCAACGCCGAAATCGTCGTGACGATGGTGAAGGCTTCAATGATGCTCTGGCCAGCATAAAGCAGCACCACGCCTGCGAGCAGGAAAATGCACGAGAAGAACAGAGCGTTGACCGGTACTTTTCGCTTGTTCAGCTTGCCGAACGCCTTTGGCGCGAGTTTGGACGTGGCGAGACCGTAGATCATGCGCGACGTCGAATAGATGCCGGAATTCGCGCTCGACGTTGCCGAGGTCAGCACGACGAAATTCACGACATGGGCGGCGATGCCGAGACCAGCGAGCGAGAACATGGCGACGAACGGGCTTGAACTCGGGTCAACCTGATCCCAGGGAATGACGGTGATGATGACGAAGAGCGCGCCGAGATAGAACAGCACCACGCGGATCGGAATGGAGTTGATCGCCTTGGGCAGATTGCGCACGGGGTCCTTGGTTTCCGCAGCGGCGGTGCCGACCAGTTCGATGCCGACGAAAGCAAAGACCGCGATCTGGAAACCGGCGACAAAGCCTAGGAAACCATTGGGGAAGAACCCGCCATGGTTCCAAAGATGCGCGACCGATGCTTGGCTGCCGTTCGGCAGGGTGAAGCCGGTCGAGAGCATGTAGACGCCGGCAATAATCAGGCCGACAATGGCAACGATCTTGATGAGAGCGAACCAGAATTCGATTTCACCGAAATTGCGCACCGTTGGCAGGTTGAGCGCCAGAAGCGTAAAAATCAGGCCGAGGGCCGGTATCCAGAGCGCCAGTTCCGGGAACCAGAACGAGACATAGCCCGAAACGGCGACAACATCGGCCACGCCGGTCACAATCCAGCAAAGCCAATAGGTCCAGCCGGTGAAGAACTGCGCCCAAGGCCCCAGATAATCGCCAGCGAAATCCGCGAAGGAGCGATATTCGAGATTGGACAGCAGGATTTCGCCCAGTGCGCGCATGACGAAGAACAGCATGAAGCCGATCACCGCGTAGACGAGCAGGATCGAAGGGCCTGCCAGCGAAATGGTCTTGCCCGAGCCCATGAAAAGGCCGGTGCCGATGGCCCCGCCAATGGCAATCAGCTGAAGGTGCCTGTTGGACAGATTGCGTGCAAGATGGGGTTCCTCCTCCCGATGTGGATCGACAGAAGGCTTTGATGCAATATTCATTCAAACGCCTCTTGTTTTCTGATGGACGCCAAGAACAATTCCCCGCTCATGCGAGTGATTGCGCCCTCCCTTGAGCCTTTTCAGGCCGACGGTGCCTCCTGATAGACGATGCAGACGCTTCTGGAAACAGCGCGGAATGTAGCAATTAGAATCATATTGGGTAGAGGAAGCCGCTGGCTATCAGTTAGGTGATAGTTCAATCATACTGATATGGGTGCAGAAATTAGGGATTTGCGCTCTTCTGCGGCCAGGAAAAATCATCTGCCCGACCGGGGGACGGCTTGCCGTCATTTCGGGGGAGGCGTGCGGCTTGCGGGCGCGCTGCGAGGCTGCCGCCCAGCAGGACTCCGCTTTCATCCTTGTCGATATCGCGAATGCTGACCGGCGCTACGCGATCAACCGGTTTAGACGGATCGTGGGCGCCCGCCGCGGGCAGGGTCTGATCCTCTTCCTTCGCCCCGCCGAGATAGGCGCGAAGCGGTTTTTCGGCATAGAAAGCAAGCTTGCGCTTGCCTGCCGAAGTGATGTTGATGCCGTCATTGCCGCGCAGGCGTGCGGTCTGGCCGTTGATATCGAAGCCAGTCTGGGTAAAATTGCCTTCTTCATCGACAAAACCATCCCAGACATCGGCGAATTTGCCTCCCGCCTTCTCGGTGGCGGTGCGGTGGATTTCGTTGAGCGCCAGCATGTCCTGCGACATGCCCTTCGGGCGGAAAGGCGGCTGGCCGATCCAGGCGAACGGGACGTGCCGGTCACCGATCGCCTTGATGAAAGCCGCGACGCGCTTCTGGTATTCTTCATTCCATTCCGGTGACCGGGGCGGCAGGCTCACGCCCTTCTCTGTCATTGCCTGCCTGTCATTGGAGCCGATCATCACGACAAGGGCAGCAGGCTTCTCCTCATCCAGTATCTTGCCGATATTGTCTGGCCAGTCGAAATGGTCATTGCGGACAAAGCCGGAAGAGCCGTTTATGCGCGATACGACCTTGAGATCGGGGTCAGAAGCGAAGGCAAGGTCGAGCCCTTCCGCAAGACCATTGCCAATGAAATCTCCGACAACCAGAATCTTCCTGGCATCCGGCTTCTTGTCCACGAATTCGACAGCGGGGCTCGCCACTGGCGGCGGTGTCGGGCGTGATGCGGGCGACGCCGCCTTGGGTCGTTTCGGCTTAGGCCGTGCACGCTGGGGAGCGGGCTGCTGATATTGCCGCTGCGGTTGCGCTTGCCGGGGGCCGAACAACAGATCGAAAAGCGTGCGCGGGCGCTCCTGCGCAGAGGCCGTGGCGACGGCTGAAAACAGCAGCGCTGCCAGTGCGAGCACCATGCCAGCAGCTTTCATCAGCTTCCGCAACTTTCGATTTTCGTGCATTCGTCTCGCCTTCATGCCTGTATATTAGCTCGACGATGTTGAAAAACAAAATGGGCGCACTTCTGTTGAAGCGCGCCCATTTGATCAATTCGCCAGTTTAACGGCGGCGCAGGACCGACAGAACTTCCTTGCTCGGATGGCCATCCGGCTGAAGTCCATTCCGCTGCTGGAAGGCTTCGATGGCGGCCCGGGAGGTGGAGCCGATCTTGCCGTCGATATTGCCGTCATAATAACCGAGCGCCTTCAGATGGGTCTGCAATTCCAGCCGCTCATTCATGGAAATGGGCGTGAACGGGCGGTTCCAGTCCTGCCGAAGCCCCTGATAGCCGCCGATACGGTCCGCGAGCAGGCCCACGGCCAGCGCATATTTGTCGGCGTTGTTATAGCGCTTCAACACGAAGAAGTTCTTCGTCATTAGGAAGGCTGGCCCCTGACGGCCATCGGGTACTTTCAGTGTCGCCTTTTCATTCGGATCGGGGAACGGGCGTCCGTTGGCCCGGACAATGCCGATCTGCTGCCACTCGGCAATCGAGAGCGAGCCGTTGGGGAACTTGCGTCCCTGCGGCAGGGCGACTTCGTAGCCCCAGGTGCGGCCGGGCTGCCAGCCATTGCGATGCAGCAGGTTCGCAGCCGTACCAAGCGCATCGGGAACCGAGTTCCAGATGTCACGCTTGCCATTTCCGTCCACGTCGACGGCATAAGCCTGATAGCTGGTCGGGATGAATTGCGTGTGGCCGAGCGCACCGGCCCACGAGCCGGAAAGATGGCCGCGGTCGATATCCCCGGTCTGGAGAATCTTCATTGCGGCAATGAGCTGCGTGCGGCCGTACTTGGCGCGGCGCTGGTCCGCATAGGCAAGCGTTGCCAGCGAACGCACTGCATCCCGCATGACGTCGTCGCGCTTGAGGATTTCGCCGTAATTACTTTCCATCGACCAGATCGCAAGCAGGATATTGCGGTCAACCGAGAAACGCTGCTCGATGCGCTGGAGCCACGGACCCCATTTGCGGGCCATGCTCTGGCCAACGGAGACCGACTGCTCGTTCACGCGATTGTCGATGTAGTTCCAGACAGGCTCGGTAAATTCAGGCTGATAGCGCGCCTTCTGCAGCACCACCGGGTCCGGCGCATCCACGCCGCGAAATGCGCGGTCGAACGTGGAAGGCGAAACACCTGCCTTTATGGCGACAGGACGGAAGCTCGCGACCCATTGGCGAAATTGCGCATCAGCCAGTGCAGAACCGGTCGTAAGAGTTGAGGCGAGCGCAGCTATCGCAACCGTTGCAGCTTTCAGCTTCATTGACGGGCTCACCGTGAATGGAAATCGCAGCATTCTGTGTTTCCCTTCTGCAATCAAATTTAGCCGATACCGGCGCGTTTCCCTTCGACCTGGATTCTGCTCGCTCCGGATTGCATTAATCAATTAATACCATCCTGTGTTGAATTTGAGCCAGCGGAAAATTCCTGGTCGAACCGTTGAACGTTCAAATTAGAACCTGTCGGTTAGCAATTGGTTTACCATCGCCGCTTCAGGTAAGAATTTGCCCGAAGTTTCGAAAAATTTTTGAATCAAGCAACATTAAGGGCGGGTCATTGAATGTGATGGGATCGGTCCCGCAATTTCGTCGTTCTTTAATGAAAAGGCCTTATTTGAAATTCAGTCGTTTCAATGCTTTGATAGCAAATCTGAAATAGTGAAATCGAGGAGAGGAATGAGTTCGATCCGAAAAATTCGCAAGGCCGTGTTCCCTGTCGCAGGTCTTGGCACCCGTTTCCTGCCCGCCACCAAATCGATCCCGAAAGAAATGCTGACGGTCGTCGACAAGCCCGTCATCCAGTATGTAGTCGATGAGGCGCGCGAAGCTGGTATCGAACATCTGATTTTCGTCACCGGACGCAACAAGGCAGTTATCGAAGACTATTTCGATGCGCAGGTGGAGCTTTATTCCACGCTCGCCGAGCGCGGCAAGACGGCGGAACTGGAGCATCTCCAGGATATCCAGCCGCAGCCGGGAACGACCAGCTTCACGCGCCAGCAGGTGCCGCTCGGCCTTGGCCATGCGGTCTGGTGCGCGCGCGAACTCGTCGGTGACGAGCCGTTTGCATTGCTGTTGCCGGACATGGTCATGCAGTCCAAGAAGGGCTGCCTGAAGGAAATGGTCGAGCTTTACGAAAAGACCGGCGGCAATGTCGTTGCCGTGCAGGAATGCGATCCGGAAGAGGCGCATAAATACGGCATCGTGGGCAAGGGCGAAACCGTCGGCAGCGGTTTCGAGATCACGCAGATGGTCGAGAAGCCAGCCAAGGGCACAGCGCCATCCAACCTCTACATCAATGGCCGCTACATCCTGCAGCCGGAAATCTTCGAGCTTCTGAGCAAGCAGGAAAAAGGTGCTGGCAATGAAATCCAGCTGACCGATGCGATGCTGAAGCTTGCTGACGCCCAGAAATTCTTCGGCTTCAATTATCAGGGCCTCACCTTCGACTGCGGCTCCAAGGCCGGCTTCATCGAAGCCAATGTCGCTTTCGCCTTGTGGCGCAACGATATTCGCCCCTCGGTGGAAGGTTCCATCGGCCATCTGCTGAATACAATCAAGCCAGCCTGATTAAATCCGGTCTGGACTCTGGTGGCGCCCCCTGAAAAGGGGGCGTTTTTTTGTGATTTGAGCACTATTTCGTGAAATTTGCTTTTCCGGACGACGATAGTAGGTATTTTGCCTAGTATGCATCCCAAAAAGTGTGAAACACATTTTTGGGCGCAATGATAAACGGGCTCCTCCCCAAATAAGGAATAAAGCATGCAGGAATTCCAGCAGACGATGGGTGCGGGTGCGCTCATCTCGATAGCGGTTGGCGCTGTCCTCTTATTGCTTTTGCTCATCATCCGGTTTCGCGTTCATGCTTTCGTGGCGCTTGTGATCGTCAGTCTTTTAACGGCACTCGCGACCGGCATCCCGGCGGGCAACATCCTGACCACCATCACATCGGCCTTCGGATCTACCCTTGGCGGGGTGGCGCTTCTGGTCGGCCTTGGCGCGATGCTGGGCCGTTTGCTTGAAATATCGGGCGGAGCGCAGGCGCTCGCCGATGATCTCATCCGGCGTTTCGGCGAAGAACGCGCACCCATGGCGCTTGGCATCGCATCGCTGATTTTCGGATTTCCGATCTTTTTCGACGCGGGGCTGGTCGTGATGCTCCCGGTGGTCTTCACGGTCGGGCGGCGCCTCAAGGGAAGCCTGCTGCTTTATGGTATCCCGGTTGCCGCAGCCTTTTCGGTGATGCATGTTTTCGTGCCCCCGCATCCGGGTCCGGTCGCGGCATCCGAGCTTCTGGGCGCTGACGTGGGGCTTCTCATTCTCGTCGGGATCGTCGTCGTCATCCCGGTCTGGTTTATCGCCGGGCACCTTTTCGGTGCGTGGATCGGCAAGCGGATCAATCTTCCCATCCCCGACAATTTCGATGCCGGAAGGGACGTGGAAGAGGCGGCGAACCCTCCGAGTTCCAGCCTGGTCGTATTGCTTCTTCTTCTGCCGCTGGTCCTCATTTTCATCAATACGGGTCTCGACTTCGCCCGCGCGCAAGGCTGGGTCAGCGCCGATGCAAACTGGTATCAGCTCGCGCGAATGATTGGATCGACGCCGGTTGCTCTCCTTATTTCGGTGCTGGTGGCTTCCTACGTGCTGGGACCACGGCGCGGCACAGATGCAGCCAGCGTGGAACGCATACTCGATTCGGCGCTGGGCCCGGTCTGCTCCATCATCCTGATCACGGGAGCAGGCGGCATGTTCGGCGGCGTCCTGCGCGCTTCCGGCATTGGCGATGCCTTGTCCACCGCGTTTGCGAATACGGGATTGCCCGTCATTGTGGCGGGATTCCTGCTCGCAACGATTTTGCGTGTAGCACAAGGGTCGGCAACAGTGGCGCTGATCACTGCTGCCGGGCTTGTTCAGCCTGCCGTTCAGGCTGCCGGATATCACGGACTTGAAACCGCAGCGATGGTGATCTCCCTTGCTGCGGGTTCTGTCATGCTGTCCCACGTCAACGATTCCGGTTTCTGGCTGGTCGGACGTTTCTTCAACATGGATGTGAAGACGACGCTGAAAACATGGACGGTTCTGGAAACCCTTATCGGGCTTCTGGGATTCGGCATCGCCTGTTTGCTGTTCTGGCTCGCCTGAACGCACCACGACACGGCATCCCGGAAGGGATGCCGTTCTCTTTTCTAGCGCTGAACTTTCACGCCAAGATAGACACTGTCGGCTCTATATTCGCGGTCGGAGATG
>MTEY01005969.1_pt1 | contig 13076 bp, 10 predicted proteins | sample 1042721 | NCBI WGS metagenome assembly MTEY01 (sample SAMN06185809, study PRJNA358809) | soil metagenome | isolation source: soil biostimulated with seedmeal as carbon source | place: India | collected 2015-05-23 | reverse complement strand
TGTGCGTCTGATTGGACGCACGGCGCTCTAATAACTGAAAGGATGATGCGGCTAACCAGCATGGAGAGCCGCCGCAGAACGTGTCAAATAACGCGATCCATATCGATATCATGATCGAAGCCGGCAACTGGCAGGAAGAAAACGCCCTCGAAGGGCTTGTCAGAAAGTCCGTCGAGGCCGCCTGGTCCAACCTTGGACTGAAAAGCGCAGCAAGCGAACTCAGTGTCGTCTTCACGGATGATGCTTCGATCCAGACCCTGAATGCCGAATGGCGTGGCAAGGACAAACCGACCAATGTGCTGTCGTTTCCGGCATTTCCGGTCAAGGCCGGATCGCAGCCTGGACCGATGCTGGGCGACATCATCATTGCGCGGGAAACCGTCGAGCGAGAGGCTCTTGAAGAGGGAAAGCCGCTCGAAAACCACCTTGTACACCTTGTCGTGCATGGCTTTTTGCACCTTTTGGGTTACGATCACGAAACCGATGCGGAAGCGGAGGTAATGGAGGGCCGCGAGCGTGAAATCCTTCATGCTCTTGCCATCCCCGACCCTTATGCTGTATCCGATTGAGACCTTAACAACGATTGACCATGGCTGATCAAACATCGCACCCCCCGTCCGCTGGCGAAAATCGCAGCGAGACTCAAGACGCCGAAGGGCAAAGTACGCAGCGGTCCGTAGTGGCCGAAAAGCGTTCCCTGTTGTCGAATATTTTCCCGTTCATGCGCTCGCGCCAATCCTCTTCGCTGCGTGAAGATCTGGCCGATGCCCTTTCCAGCACGGCAAGCGAACAGGATTCAGCATTCTCGCCCGAAGAAAAGGCGATGCTGCACAATATCCTGCGCCTGCGCGAAATCCGCGTTGAAGACGTGATGATTCCGCGCGCCGACGTCGAGGCCGTGGAAATTTCCACGCCGCTCTGGGAAGTGCTGGAACTTTTCGAAAAATCCGGCCATTCGCGTATGCCGGTCTATGCCGAAACGCTGGACGACCCGCGCGGCATGATCCATATCCGCGATGTTCTCAACTACATCACCAAGCAGGCCCGTCAGAAGACCACGCGCCGCAGCAGCCCGCGCAGCAAGGCGACAGCCGAAGACAAGGCCGCCAAGTTCGACATGGGCCGCATCGATCTCACCAAGACGATCGGTGAACTCAATCTCATGCGCAAGGTCCTGTTCGTGCCGCCATCCATGATGGCGAGCGGATTGATGGCGCGCATGCAGGCGACTCATATCCAGATGGCTCTGGTCATCGACGAATATGGCGGCACCGATGGTCTGGTCTCGCTGGAAGACATCGTCGAAATGGTCGTCGGCGATATCGAAGACGAACATGACGACGAAGAAATCATGATCGCCGAAGAAGCCGACGGCGTGTTCGTCGTGGATGCACGCGCCGATCTGGAGGAACTGGCCGCAAAGATCGGCCCGTCTTTCGAAGTGGGCGAGCATGGCGAGGACGTCGATACGGTCGGCGGTCTGATCTTCTCCGTTCTCGGGCGTATTCCGGTTCGCGGCGAGGTCGTTCAGGCAATTCCGGGCTACGAATTCCACGTGCTGGAAGTCGATCCGCGCCGGGTAAAGAAAGTGCGTATCGTGCCGCTTTCCGCGGCTGACCGTCGCCGCCAGCAACGCGCTGTCGTATCCGCCAAGCCGGGAGAACAGCCCGCACAAGCCGAAACGGCAACCGACGCCCCCAAAGAGGCCGGATGATCGAAAGGCTGGCGGGGAAAATCATTCTGTCGAGCGGCTGGCGTCGTGCGCTGGCCGCTTTTCTGAGTGGTGCCTTCGCCACACTGACCCAGCCGCCCTTCGATATCTTTGTAGCGGGCTTCATCTCTTTTCCGATTCTCGTCTGGCTGATCGATGGCGCTATCGCCAATGCGAATGCCGGTCCGGTCAGGCGCCTGCTTCCCGCAGCAATGGTCGGCTGGTGGTTTGGTTTCGGTTATTTCGTTTCAGGGCTGTGGTGGATCGGCACGGCGCTGCTCGTCGATGCGGACCAGTTTGCCTGGGCCCTGCCGCTTGCGGTTCTGGGGCTGCCCGCGTTTCTGGCGCTTTTCTACGCGCTTGCGGCCATGGTCGCGCGTATCTTCTGGTCTGACGGCCTGGGGCGCATCGTTGCGCTTGCGTTGGGCTTTGCGCTGGCGGAGTGGCTGCGCCTCTTTCTGTTCACCGGTTTCCCGTGGAACGCCATCGGCTATGCCATCATGCCAACGCCGCTTCTGATGCAATCGGTCGCCGTGCTTGGCCTCACCGGGATGAGCGCCCTGGCAGTGTTTGTCTTTGCCGCACCAGCATTGCTGATCGGCGGGCGGTTTGCAAAGACGGGCATTGCATTTGCCCTGATACTCGTCGCTGCCCACATCGGCTTCGGTGCGTGGACGCTTTCACAAGCGCCCGCATTGGGCGAGGAAAAAACCTCGCTCGCGGTTCGTATCGTGCAGCCATCCATTGCCCAGACCATGAAGTGGGATAATGCCGAACGCCGGTCCATTTTCGACAAGCTGGTTTCCCTGACGGCGGAAGCACCCGCCGAAGGCAAGCCGAAGCCCGATGTGATCATATGGCCCGAAACGGCAGTTCCTTATATCCTCACCTCAACGCCCGAGGCTCTTTCCCGGATCGGCGAAGTTCTGCAGGACGGTCAGGTGCTGTTGACCGGTGCCGTTCGTGAAGAAAAGGCATCCGGTGGCGGCGAGCCGCGCTATTATAATTCCATTTACACGATCGATGACCGGGGCGTCATTGTCGATGCCGCCGACAAGGTGCATCTCGTCCCCTTCGGCGAATATCTGCCTTATGAGAATTTTCTTCGCAGGCTTGGGCTTCAGGAAGTGGTGGAAATGCCCGGCGGGTTTACCGCCGGCACCACGCGCCGGGCGCTGAACGTGAAAGATGGCACAAGCTTTCTGCCGCTGGTCTGCTATGAGGCGATTTTCCCGGACGAACTCGGCTATTCCGGACAGGCGGCAAGTGCCATCATCAATGTGACGAATGACGCGTGGTATGGCGATACGCCGGGACCATACCAGCATTTTCGGCAGGCACAGGTGCGGGCCGTGGAGCAGGGGCTGCCCCTCATTCGCGCAGCCAATAATGGTCTTTCAGCGGTCGTGGATGCTTATGGTCGAATCACTGACGGCCTTGCGCATGATGCCGTCGGGGTCGTTGACGCTTACCTACCGTCAACTCGTGCACCATTTTGGAGCACGCCACCCGGCTCGCGACAATCTCTGGTAGCGCTGTTAACCTTACTCGCGGTGAGCGTGGCTCTCCGACTGCCAATCGGCAGGCGTTTTCATTGACAGACTAATATTGTTACGATGTTATGGCTCGGCGGCGACGGTTTTTGCGGAAAATCGTCAGACTACCTCCCAAAACTTATTGTTATCGCTGTTCAGATGAACAGAGCATGAATGAAAGCTCGCAGCTGCGAGGAGTGACAGTTGTATGATTGAGAATAAAAAGAAGCCCAACCCCATTGACGTGCATGTCGGCAGCCGCATCCGTCTTCGTCGTAACATGCTGGGCCTCAGTCAGGAAAAACTAGGCGAAAATCTCGGCATTACCTTTCAGCAGATCCAGAAATACGAGAAAGGCACCAACCGTGTCGGTGCAAGCCGCCTTCAGGCGATCTCGGCCATTCTGAATGTCCCGGTCTCCTTCTTTTTTGAAGACGCGCCGGGTTCCTCGAACCAGGCCGGTTTTGCAGAAGATAATGAAGCGACCTACGTTGTCGACTTCCTGAATTCCAATGAAGGCGTTCAGCTGACCCGTGCCTTCACGAAAATTTCAGATCCCAAAGTGCGCCGCAAGATCATCGATCTCGTGAAGTCGCTCGCTGCGGACGCTGACTGACTGCATATCCTGAAAAGGCGATAGGAACGGGACATGGCCGTGTCCCGCCGGACTTGGCACTTCACGGCGCGGGAGCAGTCGGAAAAGGCCATGCGGAACGAATTTTCGTGCCGAGGCGCTGCCGCAACAAGAATATGCATTGACGGTTTAATCCCAACTTCGCTAACACATTACCGTGCCCGGAACGCTGGAACCTGTTCCGGGCGCTACTGTGTTTCCATGGCGGAGATATTCTCCGTTGGATTTTCAAGAGGGGTTACCCGTGTCGCGCAGTTCTTATCTCTTCACCAGCGAATCTGTGTCCGAAGGCCATCCGGACAAGGTTTGCGACCGCATCTCCGATGAAATCGTGGACATGATCTACAAGGAAGCGCGCCGCACCGGCGTCGATCCGTGGTCTGTCCGTGTTGCCTGTGAAACGCTTGCGACCACCAATCGCGTGGTCATCGCCGGCGAAGTGCGCGTGCCGGATACTTTCCTGAAGAAGAATAAGGATGGCACCATCGCCCATGATGCTGCCGGGCATCCGCTCATCAATCCTTCGCGTTTCCGTTCGGCGGCCCGCAAGGCGATCCGCGAAATCGGTTACGAACAGAACGGTTTCAACTGGAAGACCGTGAAGATCGACGTGCTTCTGCATCCGCAATCCGCCGACATCGCGCAGGGCGTGGACAACGCCGCCGACCGTCAGGGCGAAGAAGGTGCGGGCGATCAGGGCATCATGTTCGGCTATGCCTGCCGCGAAACCCCCGATCTCATGCCGGCGCCGATCTATTATTCGCACAAGATTCTGGAAAAGCTGTCCGAAGCCCGCCACAAGGGTGAGGGCGACGCGGGCAAGCTCGGGCCTGACGCCAAGAGCCAGGTCACGGTGCGCTACGAGAACGGCAAGGCCGCCGAGGTTACGCAGATCGTTCTTTCCACGCAGCATCTGGATGCAAGCTGGGATTCGAAAAAGGTCCGTTCGGTTGTCGAACCCTATATCCGCGAAGCGCTCGGCGACCTTCCGATAGCCGCCAACTGCAACTGGTACATCAATCCGACCGGCAAGTTCGTCATTGGGGGACCGGACGGCGATGCCGGGCTGACCGGCCGCAAGATCATCGTGGACACTTACGGTGGTGCCGCTCCGCATGGCGGCGGTGCATTCTCCGGCAAGGACACGACCAAGGTTGACCGTTCCGCCGCTTATGCTGCCCGTTATCTCGCCAAGAACGTGGTTGCCGCCGGACTTGCCGACCGCTGCACGATCCAGCTTTCCTATGCCATCGGCGTTGCACAGCCGCTGTCGGTCTATGTCGACCTGCATGGCACCGGCAAGGTGGCCGAATCTGCGGTCGAGGAAGCGCTGCGTGAAGTCATGGACCTGTCGCCGACGGGCATCCGCAAGCATCTCGACCTTAACAAGCCGATCTATGCCAAGACCTCATCTTATGGTCATTTCGGTCGCAAGCCGGGCCGTGACGGTTCCTTCTCCTGGGAGAAGACGGACCTGACCAAGGCTCTGAAGGCTGCGGTGGCGTAACTTCCGGCGGGAAGTTGCATCTAAAACCGCTTGGCATTATGTGTGCCGACGATTTTCGAGGAGCGCGGTCTTGGATCGCGCTCTTCTGCTATTGGAGCACATCCCGAAAAGTGTGAAACGGTTTTCGGACTAGATGCGCGTCAAAATAGATGGATAGAGCACCAGATATGATGCCCACGGATAAAGTATGACCGAAGAATCTCATCCTCTGCGCGGTGCCGGAAATTTCTTCGGCCGTCGCCACGGCAAGCCTTTGCGGAGCCACCAGAAGAACCTGTTCGAGGATCTTCTGCCGCGCCTGAAGATCGATGTCGAAAATCCGGCACCGCAGGATTTGCGCCCGCTCTTTGACGCAAAGGTTGATGCCGTGCGCCTGGAGATTGGCTTCGGCGGCGGCGAGCATCTGCACCACGAAACCGGCCGCTATCTGCAGACAGGCTTCATCGGCGTCGAACCGTTCATCAACGGCATGGCCAAGATGCTGGCGGCACTGGATGCAGAGTCGCGGCAAAACCTGCGCCTCTATGACGAGGATGCGACGGCGGTATTGGACTGGCTGCCGGATGCTTCCCTGACGGGCATCGATCTTTTCTATCCCGATCCGTGGCACAAGCGCCGCCACTGGAAACGCCGTTTCGTGAGCGACGCCAATCTGGATCGCTTCGCTCGCGTGTTGAAGCCCGGCGCGAAATTCCGTTTTGCTTCGGATATCGAACATTACGTCAACTGGACGCTCCAGCATTGTCGCCGTCACCCGGCATTCGACTGGCAGGCGGACGGCCCGTCCGACTGGAATGATGCCTATGAAGGCTGGCCGGGCACGCGCTATGAAGCAAAGGCTTTTCGCGAGGGACGCCGCGCCGCCTATCTGACCTTTATCCGCCGTTGAAGCGGCTGGGCGTAAACGGAATGAATCGAACAGCAGAAGCGGTCTTGAAAAAATCCGCTTCCGCTGGTATATAGGCTTCAAATTCTTGGTCGTTTGAACAAGAGTGGGCCCTCCCGGACCCGCTCTTTTTTGTTACTTACGGCTCTGTAAAAAGGTTTATCGAGTGACGGAACAGGAACAGGCAATTGAAGCCGCAGGCGCGGATGAGCGTATCATTCGCGAAACGGGCATCGATGCAAAAGTAGCAGGCATTGTGGAGCCGGTGCTCAATACGCTGGGTTTCCGCCTTGTGCGTGTGCGCCTTTCCGGCCTCAACGGCCAGACCTTGCAGATCATGGCCGAGCGTCCCGACGGCACGATGACGGTCGACGATTGCGAGCTGGTCAGCCGCACCGTTGCGCCGGTTCTCGACGTGGAAGATCCGATCAATGGAAAATACCATCTGGAGATCTCCTCTCCCGGTATCGACCGCCCGCTCGTCCGCAAGTCGGACTTCGCCGACTGGGCCGGTCACATTGCAAAGGTGGAAACTTCCATCGTTCATGAAGGCCGCAAGAAGTTCCGTGGCCGTATCGTTCTGGGCGATGCGGAATCCGTCGTGATCGAAAGCGACCAGATTTCTTATGGCAGCGAACCTGTCGTGCGCATTCCATTCGATCTGATCTCGGATGCGCGCCTCGTTCTGACCGATGACCTGATCCGCGATGCGCTGCGCAAGGACAAGGCCCTGCGCGAAGGCCGCATTCCGGGTGACGATCTCGGTAGCGATGAAGCGGACGGGCAGTCCGACGGAGCCGCATCGGACGAAGCCGAAGATAAAGAATAAGTTTCAGGCGTCCGGCATCTTGAGGAGCCGGATGCGACACCAAGGAGAGTCCAATGGCAGTCAGTGCTAACAGGCTGGAGCTTTTGCAGATCGCCGATGCGGTCGCACGCGAGAAGTCGATCGACCGCGAGATCGTTCTTGCGGCCATGGCCGATGCGATCCAGAAGGCGGCGCGTTCGCGTTACGGCCAGGAAAGCAACATTCGCGCGGACATCAATGCGAAGTCCGGTGAGATCAAGCTGCAGCGCCTGCTCGAAGTCGTTGAACACGTCGAGGATTACGCGACGCAGATTTCACTCTTCACCGCCCGTGATCGCAACCCGGACGCACAGATTGGTGATTTCATCGCTGACCAGCTTCCGCCGATGGATTTCGGCCGTATCGCCGCGCAGTCGGCAAAGCAGGTCATCGTGCAGAAAGTGCGTGAAGCCGAGCGTGACCGCCAGTATGACGAATACAAGGACCGTGTCGGCGAAATCGTCAACGGTACTGTGAAGCGCGTCGAATACGGCAATGTGATCGTTGATCTGGGCCGTGGCGAAGCCATCGTGCGTCGTGACGAACTGATCCCGCGTGAAGCTTTCCGTTACGGCGATCGCATCCGCGCCTATGTCTACGACGTGCGTCGTGAACAGCGCGGTCCGCAGATTTTCCTGTCGCGTACCCATCCGTCCTTCATGGCGAAGCTTTTCACCATGGAAGTGCCGGAAATCTACGACGGCATCATCGAAATCAAGTCGGTTGCCCGTGATCCGGGTTCCCGTGCCAAGATCGCGGTCGTCTCGCGTGACGCTTCCATCGATCCGGTCGGCGCCTGCGTCGGTATGCGCGGTTCGCGCGTTCAGGCCGTTGTGGGCGAGCTGCAGGGCGAGAAGATCGACATCATTCCGTGGTCGCCGGATGCGGCTTCCTTCATCGTCAATGCGCTTCAGCCAGCTGAAGTTGCCAAGGTTGTTCTCGATGAAGATGCCGAACGTATTGAAGTTGTCGTCCCGAATGACCAACTATCACTTGCAATCGGTCGTCGTGGTCAGAACGTGCGTCTGGCTTCCCAGCTCACCGGCTGGGACATCGACATCCTGACGGAAGACGAAGAATCCGAACGTCGCCAGAAGGAATTCGCCGAACGTTCGACCCTGTTCATGGAAGCGCTCGACGTCGACGAGATGGTCGGTCAGGTTCTGGCTTCCGAGGGCTTTGCCTCGATCGAGGAACTGGCCTATGTCGAGCCGGGCGAAATCGCCTCCATCGATGGCTTCGACGACGATACGGCTGGCGAAATCCAGGAACGCGCCCGCGAATATCTGGATCGCATCGAAAGCGAACAGGATAATCGCCGCAAGGAACTGGGCGTCGCGGATGAACTGCGCGAACTGCCGGGCATCACCACGGCGATGCTGGTGGCTGTCGGCGAAGACGGCGTGAAGACGATCGAGGACTTTGCCGGTTATGCCGTTGATGATCTCGTTGGCTGGCGTGAACGCAAGGACGGCGAAACCGTCGCCCATAGCGGCATCTTCTCTCCGTTTGACGTTTCGCGCGTCGATGCGGAACAGATGGTGCTGACTGCGCGTTTGAAGGCAGGATGGATCACGGAAGAAGAACTGGCATCGGCTCAGGAAGAAGAAGCCGAAGCTGGCGAAGAGGAAGCAGCTTCTTAAGAAGCCTGCTGGAACAGGAGGGCCGCGTGGCTCTTACGTCTGGTTCATTTCAGGCGTAAGCTGTGCGGCTCTCGCAATTGAGTTCTGAAAAATGGCCGTCGTTCATCCGGATTGATCGGCCAGTTCGGCTTTCGAGGGCGGTGGTGGCCGTCCTGAGCATCCACCCGAAAAATCGGTTGGGATTTTCGGAAAGCGCGATGCTTGGATTCATCGGTTTGGAGCGTCCTTTGTGCGTTTATGAGGACCCATGGCGCTCTAACGGGTTGTGGTGGGGCTTTCGCTCTGGTACAGCGCCCGCGTTGGGTCCGATGTGCGGGCAGACCGCGATGTGGCAAGACTGGAGTACGCGTGGAGCAGGATATGAATGACAGAACCTGTATCGTCACGCGCGAAAGCGGTTCTGCCGATGTTTTGATCCGGTTCGTGGCTGGTCCCGATGGTTCCGTCGTGCCGGATCTGAAACGAAATCTGCCGGGCAGGGGATGCTGGGTCAAGGCCGAGCGCCGTCTGGTGGATGAAGCGGTCAAGCGCAAGCTTTTTGCGCGGGCGCTGAAAGAAGGTGTAACGCCGCAGGCGGATCTTGGCGCGCTGGTTGACCAGCTGCTGACGAAATCTGCTCTCGGCAGTCTCGCTCTGGCCCGCAAGGCCGGTGCTGTGGTGTCGGGCTCCACCAAGGTGGACCAGGCGATCCGTACCGGGGCAGCCGCCATGGTGTTGCACGCAAGGGAAGCCGCTGCCGACGGCGTACGCAAGCTTGATCAGGCTCGCCGTGCCGTGGTGCATCTGGATGGTCCGGAAATCCCTTCTTTCTCTCTTTTTACGGGAGAAGAAATGGATTTGGCATTTGGGGGCGGAAATGTGATACATGCAGCCGTACTTGAAGGAAAGGCGGCAGCCGGGTTCGTAAAGCGGGCGCTTATATTGCATCGCTATCGCGGTGAAAGCGCATCGGACTCGGAGTAGAGTGCAGCTCTGGAGGGGTTTGGCAGGCCCCGGATGGGATTGCACGTTGAAGCGGATGACTGGAGCTTTATCCAACATGACCGGGTCGCGTTGGATAATGCTCGAGTAGAGCGGCCGGAGCCGCGAAGGAAACGGAAACGTAATGAGCGATAAAACGAACGACGACAAGACGCTGAGCGTTAATACGAAGAAGACGCTGACCATGAAGCGGCCAGGCGTCGAGCAGAGCACCGTGCGCCAGAATTTCAGCCACGGCCGCACGAAGGCTGTCGTCGTTGAAACGAAGAAGCGCAAATTCTCGCGGCCTGACGAGAAGCCGGAAGTCGAAGCGGCGGCCCCACGGCCTGCTGCTCCTGCCCCGGCGGCTCCTGCGCCTGCAGCCCCTGCACCGGCCCAGGCCGCACAGCCTGCCCAGGCTGCACAGCCCGCTCCGGCAGTGCGCGCGCCAGCACCTGCAACTCCGGCACCCAAGCCGGCAGCACCTGCTGCTTCGGTAACGAGGCCGCATGTCGCGCAGCAGCGCCCGATGCAGCAGCGCCCCGGTGGACAGCAGGCACAGCGCCCGCGTCCGTCCGACCGCTCCGGCATGGTTCTCAACACGCTGTCGCGCTCTGAAATGGATGCGCGTCGCCGCGCACTCGAGGAAGCACAGGTACGCGAAGTCGAAGAACGCGCTCGCGCTGTCGAGGAAGCCAAGCGTCGCGCCGAGGAAGAAGCACGCCGCGCCAAGGAACGTGAAGAATCTGCCCGTCGCCAGGCGGAAGAGGAAGCTCGTCTCAAGGCCGAGGCGGATGCCCGCCGCAAGGCCGAGGAAGAAGCCGCCAAGCGTATGCCGCAGCCCGAAGCCCGCACCGAGCGTCGCGATGACGCGCGCCCGGCGCCGCAAGGCAATCGTCCGCGTGAGGCGGGTCGTCCTCAGGGCAGTCGCCCGCCGCAAAGTGGCCGTCCGCAACAAGGCGGACCGCGCCCGGCGCCGAGCCTCGTCGATGCTGCCCCCATTCCGGGCAAGCCGCTTCCGCAGAGCCAGCTTCGCAAGCCCGGTCAGTCGGATGACGACGATGACCGTCGCGGCGCAGTTCGTCGTGGCACCCCCGCCAAGCCGGAAGTGCGTGCACCGAAGGTTGTGAAGGGCGAAGATGACCGCCGTCGCGGCAAGCTCACTCTCACGAGCAATCTTGAGGAGGAGGGCCGTTCGCGTTCGCTTTCGGCGATGCGCCGCCGTCAGGAAAAGTTCAAGCGTTCGCAGATGCAGGAAACCCGCGAAAAGATTTCGCGTGAAGTGACCATTCCTGAAACCATCACGTTGCAGGAACTTGCCCAGCGTATGACCGAGCGCTCCGTTGACATCATCAAGTACCTGATGAAGCAGGGCCAGATGATGAAGCCGGGCGACGTGATCGACGCTGATATGGCGCAACTGATCGCTGAAGAGTTCGGCCACACCGTCAAGCGCGTTGCGGAATCGGACGTCGAAGAAGGCATCTTTGGCGTTGCCGACAACGAAGCCGCACTGGTTTCCCGTCCTCCGGTCGTGACCATCATGGGCCACGTCGATCACGGCAAGACTTCGCTGCTCGACGCCATTCGTCATGCCAACGTCGTGTCCGGCGAAGCCGGTGGCATCACCCAGCATATCGGTGCCTATCAGGTCGAACAGAACGGCCAGAAGATCACCTTCATCGATACGCCGGGCCACGCCGCATTCACCGCGATGCGTGCCCGTGGTGCGCAGGCGACCGACATTGCCATTCTGGTGGTTGCCGCTGACGACAGCGTGATGCCGCAGACGATTGAATCGATCAACCATGCCAAGGCGGCTGGTGTCCCGATCATCGTGGCGATCAACAAGATCGACAAGCCTGCCGCCGATCCGCAGAAAGTTCGCACTGCCCTGCTGCAGCACGAAGTCTTCGTGGAATCGATGGGCGGTGAAGTGCTCGACGTGGAAGTGTCGGCGAAGAACAAGATCAACCTCGACAAGTTGCTTGAAGCAATTCTGTTGCAGGCTGAAATCCTTGATCTCAAGTCCGATCCGACGCGTACCGCGGAAGGCGTCGTCGTCGAAGCCCAGCTTGATCGTGGCCGTGGTTCGGTTGCAACCGTTCTGGTTCAGACCGGTACGCTGCATCCCGGTGACATTCTGGTCGCGGGCAGCGAATGGGGCCGCGTGCGCGCTCTGGTCAATGACCGTGGCGAGCATGTCAAGGAAGCCGGTCCGGCAATGCCGGTCGAAATCCTCGGCCTTCAGGGTACGCCGCAGGCGGGTGACCGTTTCGCAGTCGTTGCCAACGAAGCCAAGGCGCGTGAAATCGCCGAGTACCGCCAGCGCCTGGCGCGCGACAAGGCCGTCGCTCGCCAGTCCGGTGCACGCGGTTCGCTCGAGCAGATGATGAACCAGCTTCAGGTTTCGGGCACGAAGGAATTCCCGCTCGTCATCAAGGGTGATGTGCAGGGTTCCATCGAAGCCATCACCAATGCGCTGGACAAGCTTGGCACCGACGAAGTTCGCGCCCGCATCGTCCATTCGGGCGCAGGCGGCATCACGGAAAGCGACGTGTCGCTGGCCGAAGCCTCCAACGCCGCGATCATCGGCTTCAACGTCCGCGCCAACAAGCAGGCACGTGACGCAGCCGATCAGCAGGGCATCGAAATCCGCTACTACAACATCATCTATGATCTCATCGATGACGTTAAGGCAGCGATGTCGGGTCTTCTGTCGCCGGAGCGCCGCGAAACCTTCCTTGGCAATGCCGAGATTCTCGAAGTCTTCAACATCACCAAGGTCGGCAAGGTCGCCGGTTGCCGTGTCACCGAAGGCAAGGTCGAGCGTGGTGCAGGCGTCCGCCTCATTCGCGACAACGTGGTTATCCACGAAGGCAAGCTCAAGACGCTCAAGCGCTTCAAGGACGAAGTGTCGGAAGTTCCGGCCGGTCAGGAGTGCGGCATGGCGTTCGAGAACTACGACGACATTCGCGCAGGCGACGTCATCGAAGCCTTCCGCGTCGAACACGTTTCGCGCACACTCTGATTACTGTCTCGCCGGGCTGCCGTAAGGCGGCCCGGCTTTTCATTATCCGGTCCAGAGGGTCTGACTCCCGGCTGGATTGTGGTAAGTTGCGTATTATTACGCCTGCCAATTTGTAGTCATGTTGTCGGACAGTCCTTCGCGGCTGGATGCCGATTGGCGGCTGTTTATCGAGGGTATAGCCATGGCACGTTCTCCAGATCCAAAAGGCTCGGGCGGCCTTTCCCAGCGCCAGCTCCGCGTCGGCGAGCAGGTGCGCCACGCATTGGCGCAGGTGCTGCAGCGGGGGGAAATCCGCGACGATCTCATTGCCCGCACCGTGATT
>MTEY01010695.1_pt1 | contig 13125 bp, 11 predicted proteins | sample 1042721 | NCBI WGS metagenome assembly MTEY01 (sample SAMN06185809, study PRJNA358809) | soil metagenome | isolation source: soil biostimulated with seedmeal as carbon source | place: India | collected 2015-05-23 | reverse complement strand
TTGCCCGGGTATCACCCGATGCCCGGGCTTCCTTCCCCCACTCCCAGGAGAACCCATGACCCCCGAAGAACTGATCCGCAAGCGGAAGCGCGATGAACTGTTGAAGCGTGCCAACGCGGCCCAGACCACTGCTCCATCGGTGGAGGAAAAGCTGGTGTCCGACAACACCAAGGAAACCCTGAAAGCCGCCGGTCACTGGGCCGGGGTCATCGGCAAGCGCGCCGCCGAGCTGACTCAGAAGGGGGCGGCTGTAGCCGCGGAGAAGGCAAGGGATGTCAAGGCGACCGTGGACGCCAGGCTAGCCAAGGCCGCGGAAGAACGAGTTGAAGCTACGAAAGAAGATTGGTCGAGCACGCCGACGGTCCATCAGGCCGAAGTCGAGGTGGCGACAAAGTTCTTGAACAGCGAGGGGCCGGGTTATCTCGTGGCTGACGGCATGGCTCAGGACCTTGTGCTTGTTGATGGGGAGGTATGGGAGGGCAAAGCACCCTCCGCCGAAATGGCAGCCGAGGAAGTGGTCGAAGCGTTACCCGTCCATGAGCCAGCTGCAATTGCCCGCGAAGCAGTTGCGGTTGAGGTGGGCGAAGCGACTCTTGTGGCAGCACCGATTGAACAACAGCCGGTCGTGGAGGCGCCTGACTTGGCACCGGAGGTGGGCGCTCTTTCGGATCTGCCAGCAGATGCTGTCGAAGAACCTCAGGTGACCAATGACGTTTCGATCGGGCAGAGCGAGTTGGCTCTCGGTGCTGTTGAGGAGCCTAGTCACTCACCGGACGCCACGGCTCCAGAGGGGCCGCAGGTGTCCCTGCAATCTAGGCTCCGCTCTCGTTGGCCCTGGGTCGCGGGTGGCGTGGTGGCGGTGGCATTGGTCGCTGGGGCGCTCTACGCCCTGCAAGAGAAGGACGACCAGCCGCCGCCGAGCGCGTCCGCTCCCGTGGCACCGGTTGCCACTCCGGTGGTTCCCGAACAGGTGCCCGAGGTGGTGGAAGCCCCCGTGGTCGCGCCCTCGCCAGCAGTGCCTCCAGAACAGGCCAGGCCAGAACCCCCGATCGAGAAACCTGAGCCCGTCGCCGCTCCCGTGGTGAAGGCGCCAACACCGATTTTGACCCAGCCCAAGCCTTCGCCGAAGCGTGCGTCTGCCCCGTTGCCGAAGAAGGCCACCGCACCAGCTGCCGAGCAGAAGAACGATTGGCAGCAGAAGGCGAGCGACGACCTCGACGCTTGGGCGGAGAAATCCGGCATCAAGTGATCCCCCTTGCCAACTCGCGGATTCGATCTAGAAAGAAGTGACCTACTCATCGATCAAGGGGGAAACATGTTCCAGTGGCTGTTTACGCAATACCGGGAACCCGGAAAGCTCCACTTCGGTTCGAAGTGGATGAACCTTCATGGGCGACTGCTCATCGGCAGCCCGGAGTCATTGGGCATGGGGCACCTGACTGAAGCCGTGAGGCGCTCGTTCTATTACCTGCGCGCCGATCGCGTGCCGCCGGTGGACAACGACGCGGCCTACGAGGCATGGACCAAGGATCGGCTCTACGCGAGCCAGGTGGAGCAGGTGGCTGAGCGCTGGGTAGCCCAGGCGGGTTTCCTGGTAATCGCGCCGTTGTGCGCGGTGCTCGCCGTCCTGTCGCACTGGCTTGGCAACTAAGGGAGGAACAACACCATGGCATTGAACATCAATATTCTGAGCACCATCGACTGGACGAGCGGCCTGGGACGCAAGTTCCGCCACAGGGAAGGCGAGGCCTCAACCATCCGCGAAACCATCATCGTTCAATCGAACGCACAGTTCGAAAACCTGGTGGGGCGCTTTGATCTGAGCGACCGGGTGCGCAGCCGCATCCTGGACGTTCCTTCAGAGGACACCCAGCTGGCTGCCGAGTGCGGCGCGGTGTGGAATGAGGAGAAGAACGCGTTCCTGGTCCCGGAAGGGATGAGCGAGGACGACTTTCAGGAGTGGTGGCCCAAGGTCCCAGAGGACCTGCGCGACAGCCAGTCCCGCATCACCATCACCAAGGACGGCCGCCGGGCCGAGGGCTTCCTCCAGGGCAACGACATGGGGCAGGGCAATGACAGCATTGCCACGCCGCTGATGTATCTGGCGTTCCCCGCGATCGGGGCGCTGACGCTGTTCCTGGTCTCGTGGATCGGCTGGGCGGGCTTGGCCTTCCTGCTGACGACCATTCCCTACTTTATCGCTCTGAAGCAAGGCGAGAGCATGAAGGAAGCCTTGAAGGCCTTGGTGCTCCTCCAGTGGATTCCGATGGGCATGGCGGGCATGTCAAAGTTCAGCGCTCTAGGAGTCGGAGGTGCGGCAGCAGGTTCGGGTGGGCTTCAGGGTTACATGGCTTTCTTCACCAAGGCCGCGGTCATCGGCTTTGGCCTGGTGGGTGTGATCTTCGTGGTATGCCTGGTGGCCGCCGCTTCCCATCCCCACCGCGGCGTCATCGGTGGCACCGCCGCTCGGTTCATCCAGGCGATGAAGTGGGTGGGCATCATTCTGGGCGCGCTCCTGGTTGCCAAGGTTCTGCCCTGGGGCCTGGGCGATGCCGTGCCCTTCGTCTTGGCCTGCATGTATGCCATGCAGTTCGCCGAGGGCAATTTCGTTCAGACCGGTGCGCGCCTTTACCTGCAGAACAACGACAACAACCTGGGCACCCAAGGCGCCTTGGTCACCTCGCACGTCAAGGCGCGCGAGCAGCAGGCCCAGAACGCTCTGAAGGACACGACCCCGCTGATTTCCGTTGCCCGATCCCTGGGTCACCTGACCGACAAGGGATACGGGTATTCGCCTGATCTGGGCACGGTGATGATGCTGTCATGGAGGGATCTCACCCAAGGAATGATCATCTTCGGCGCCATCGGTTCGGGCAAGTCCTACAGCTTGATGCGTCCTTTGGCTCGTCGTTTCCGTCGAACTTCCCTAGCTCTTGCGACCAAGAGGGGAATGACTGGATTGGCCGGCGGTGCGCTGATCGCCGACGGCAAGGACGGCGCGATCATCACTGACTTGGAAGGCCTGTTCGACATCGTGGTGAAGCCAGGCCTGTCCGTCGGCCCTTACGAGGGATTGGAGCCGGATCAGATCGTGAAGGCGTTGCGTGGTGCGTCCGGTGGCGTCGTGGACGAGAATTCCAAGTTGTGGGCCGACGGTGGTGACGCGTTTATCTATCACACGGGAGTCATCCTGAAGGCCCTGGTTCAGCACGAGAAGACCTACCGTGCTTGGTGTATGGCCAAGATCGACGGATTGGAACAATCCCTCACGCTATTGCAGCTCGAAGAGCGCAAGCTCCGCAAGCTGGGACAGGATACTGTCGAAGTGGAGGAGAGCATGGCTGCAGTGGTCCAGGAGTTGGGCCTCTACACCTGCGTGGTGGAGTCGGATCGGGGTTGGGCTTACACCCCTATGCACCACGCCAAGCTGCTGGCGAACGTCGAACGCGTCATCCCGACCGGGACGTTGCCCAAGCCTAACCCGAAGATCATTGAAGTGATCAAGTATCTGGGATTGGAAGAGCCGGACAACAGCTTGGATGAAGAAGGGCGTGCGACGCATGCCGCATATCTTGCTGCCTACAGGAAGCGTCAGGCGAACGAACCCCAGACGATCCACCCGGATCTGTTCCGTCCGATGTCCCAGCTTCAGAGCTCTCTGGAGTGGGCGTTGCTGGAGGTGCCGGCAATGAACGCCGAACAGCGCCAGTCGTTCACCCTGAACTCCCGTGGGTTGCTGGAAAAGCTGTTGCGGGGTGAAAAGCTTCGCGACGCCAACGACATCCCTTGGCACTCGATCGAGAAGGGCGAGGTGGACGTTTCGAAGGCCCTCTATGGCGCAATGGTGGGCCTGTTCCTGCCACCCACCCAATACGGTGAAGCGGGCGAGATGATGATGCGTCTGCTCAAGCAGCGTGTGATGAATGGCATCAAGGCCCGCGGTGCATACGGTGATAAATGGCGTGACGCGTTGCCTGGCCAGGTGGAAGTCATGCTGATGATGGACGAGGCCCACCTCTTGCTCACTGCCGACGACACGGACCTGTTTTCCGTTTCTCGTTCGCTGGGGTTGATGCCCGTGTTGGCAACGCAAGGGTTTGAAAGCCTTGAGGTTGCGTTTGGCAGCCAAAAGCGTGCGGAAGTGCTCGCGAATACGATGCAATCGTTGGTGGCCTTGAAGTGCTCCTACAACACCAAGGAATACCTGATAAAGCGGCTCGACGTGGCCATGCTGACCACCTTCAAGCAGAAGACGCGTGGCATCGACTACAAGGGCGGGCTGGACAACTACCGTCACTCTGTCCTCAACGATCCGAACCACCCCCATGCGGCCGTCTTCGACAAGATGCGCCTGGAAGGCGCGGGCCGCCTGACCGCCTTGCGTGTGGACCCGGCCACGGGTCGCCGCTGGAGGATTGGCGCGGAGGACGTCATTGGTCAGGACGAGCTGGCCCGTGACATCGACATGCCCACCGGTGGGAAGCGAGAAGTCCAGCCGTTGTTCCGGCCCGAAGAGTATCCGGCCCTGCTGGAGCCCCGCGGTCACGCCATCGTTGCCTTGAACCGCGCTGGCCACAAGCGTATCGACCTGGCCGAGCTGGTTCCGGACCTGGACTGACGGAGACGACGAGGGGGTTCGCCCCCTTGCCAATCCACCGATTTGATCAACCCTCGATGTATCCCATCCCCATTGGAGACCCCCACATGAGTGACAACTTAACCCAACCCATGGAAACCCTGACCGACCTGCGCACCCTGCGGGCACAACGCAACGAGAAGCTGTTGGGCGACCGACCACCCGTCCAGAAGGAAGAGGCCAGGGCGGCCTACGATCAGTCCGTGAGCAAGGATCAGCAGGCCATTGAGGAGCGCCGGCAGCGGTTGCTGGATTGGGCCGAGAAGGCCAGCCCGGAGCAGATCGAAGCCTTGCAGAAGAAGATTCAGGAAGCCGACAAGGCCAAGGCCGAAAGCCAACCCGACAACCAGCACGAACAGGTGGCCTTTCAGACCGTCCAGCAGTGGCGCCAGCAGCGTCAGGGGGAAGAGCAGCGACCTCCCATGCTGACCCGTGAGCAGCGGATGGAGAACGGGCCGGGGCGTTTGGGCTACGCCGAGTATGCCCGCACGGCCCCGAAGGAGGCTGCTTTCATGAAGGAGTATGAGAAGAACTTCGACTGGGACAAGCACGAGAAGCAGCGCCAGCGGAACGTCTTCAGTCAGTAACTCCGCCCATTCCGACTAAAGTTAAAAAATGCCCGGTTCTTCACAGAATCGGGCATTTTTGCGACTTGACACCCAGTTCTGTTGTGGTTTCCTGAAGGTGTAAGAAGAGTAGACCGACCTACTCATGAATATCACCAAGGAGACCGACATGTTGATTGAAGCCATCAAAGATTTTGCCTTCGCCCACCTGATTCCGCTGGTGGTGACTGCTTTCGTGCTCATCGCAGCCTTCGCCGCGGCCTTCGCCTTTTACCCGCCCGCCGTGCCCGTGCTGTTCAAGGTGCTCATCATGAGCGTCGTGGCCTTCGTCGGTCTGGCGTTCGTGGCTCGAAGCTCGTTCAACTGATGAATGCTTCTTACCGGCGTTGTCGCATCTACCTCCGGCGGAGCATCCGCCGGTTCGATGGGGACGAGTTCATGTTCTGGCTTCACCCTCTCTGGGTTTTGACGGTGCTTATCTGGATGATCTTGGCACCCATCCCGGGCTGACCGTCGCGCCGAACAGCCGAGCTTCATAGGGTCAGTAGTCCGGTAATGCAGCCGGGGCAGTCTGTAAAACTGTTGGCATCGCGTCCCCTGTAGGTTCAAGTCCTACCTGACCCACCAACGCTGATGTTTGCCGTTCGCTTGACGGACGCTGATTCGTCTTTACAACCATGGGGATGGCCCCCCGTGAATCTCTCCAGCACCAACTGCTCCCCTTGGGTCTCCACCGAACGGAAGTCCTGGTGGACGCTTTGCTGCGTGAGTTCGGCAACGAGCCGCAGCACGCTTCCGTCGTCCTGGCCCGCGCCCATGCCTTGAGCTTGGCGCCCGTCGAGGGACGACGCGGCGACCTGGTCTGGCAGGTTTGCCACGGCGACGCCGACCGAGCTCCCCAGGTGGATCTCCGGTGGGGGCTTCACCGCTTGACCTTCGACGCTCCCGAGAACGCCTCGACCCTCGACATGGTCCGGGCCTTCGAGCGGCGGCTGGGCGACAAGAACGAACCAATGGCGTTCAGTGCTATTGCCGACCACGTCTCGCGCCTCACCCCTGCCCAGCACACGGGGCTGTTTCACGACCTGGCCATGGCCGCTGAAGAAGCCCGCGCAGCTCACGCCGACGCGCAAAGCCTCCAGGAGCATGGCCCATGGCAAGCGTGGCTGATCGGCGCCTCCCGAGCGGGCCACGAAGCGGCGCTGTTGGCCTGCATCGGCATGGGCGCCAGCGTGCGCATGCCCGACGTCAACGGTAACACGCCGCTCCACCATGCAGCCCGCTTCGGCCATGCCCACCTGGTCAGCGCCTTGGTGGAGGCCGGTGCGGACGTGTCGGCATTGAACGGGCAGGGCTGGGCACCGCTCCATCTCGCATCGCTCCACAAGCACGCCCGGGTGTGCCTGCAGTTGATGGCCCACGGAGCTAACCCTGAGCAGCCCGGCTGGCGTGGTCGAACCCCCACGCGCATGCACCAGCGTCAGAACGGCTATGATCAAGCCCAAGCCTTATGACGCCCTGGGCGAGGTGCCCGGCAACGTCGCCCCTTCGCAATCGGTTCGCTACTGGCACCGCGCCTTGTTGGGCGGGGGATTCACGTTTGGGGTGGTCTACGTGGGCGCCATGGGCATGGCTTGGCTCCTCCCCAACCCGGACGGCCAACTCATCCGCTTCACCGATGCCCTGAAAGGCGGCCTGGTTACCGGCTACCACTTCCTAACCGCTGGCATCTCGGCTCGCGCTCCAGCGCGGGAGTTCATCGAGCTGGTGTCCTATCACCACCCCCTGGCCACCTGGACGCGAATCGGCGCGTCACTCTTGCTGGCGGGGTATCTGGCCGTCCGCGTGTTCCTCAAAGAAGCCAAGCCCGTGAGCAACACCTGGCACCTGGCAGGCCCGCAATTGCTGGAAGGACAGGAAGCCATTGCCGAGGCGCGGCGACGCTCGCTGACGCCGAAAGAAGCAGAGGCAGATCCATTCTCCATGGCCTTGCATCCCGACCTGGTGTTGCCGAAGAAGCAATGGTCCAAGCACGTGATCATTTCCGGCTCCAGTGGGTCCGGCAAGTCCGTCATCATCAACGGGTTGTTGGAGCAGTTGGTCGGAAAGAAGCAGGCCAAATTGTTCCTGTATGACGTCAAAGGAGCCTTCACTAAAATCTTCGGGCGGCCGATCATCGTCAGCCCATTCGATTCGCGCTCCTGGACGTGGGACGTAGCCGCAGACGTGCGCACGCCCACCCAGGCGGCTGCCTTCGCGGCTTCCCTCATTCCTGAAGGAGAGGGAAGCTCGAAGTTCTGGACGATGGCCGCCCAGGATCTCTTCATCGGGTGCGTGCGTGAACTGCAGAACACGCAGCCGGGCACCTGGGGCTTCCCAGAGCTGGCCCAGCTGCTGCGGCGACCCGCGGCGGCGATGTGCGAAGGCATGCGACATCACTATCCCCGCGGTGCAGCCTTGGTCGCCAACGCCGAGAGCCAGACCACCGCCAGCGTGTTGTCCACCTTGGGAGGGTTTACCCGCCTCATCGACGATCTGGCCACCGCATGGCCAACTCGCGGAAAGCGACGTTTTTCAATGACCCAATGGGTTCGCGACGATTACACGGGCCGTAAGCAGGTGGTCGTTCACTCGGGCGTGGATCCGGTCCTGACGAAAGCGTATATCTCCGCCATGATCAACGTCGCGGTAATGGAGATCGATTCCAGCCTGGAAGACAACGAGACGGGCAGGGGGATCTACTTCGTGCTGGACGAGCTCACAAGCGCGGGGCGGCTCAACATCGATTCGCTCTTGGACAAGGGGCGTAGCCGCGGCGTGGTCGTGGTGGCTGGTGTCCAAGACCATTCCCAGATCGAGCTAGTTTACGGCGACAAGCTCGCCCAGGCGTTCAACAGCATGGTTGGCACGCACGTCTACTGCATGACCAAGGGCGAGACCCGAACCAAACTGGCGGCCCAGTTGGGTAAGAAAAAAGTGGCGTGGCGTTCCCATGATGACAAGGCCACGGTCCACGAGGAAAGCCGCAGCGTGGTGTCCCCAGAGCAGTTGACCGACGCCCTTGGGTTTCGTCGTGGGAAGGCTTACGGGCCGGAGCGTTGGGGCATCAATGCGATCGTCTACACCCACGGCGATCCCTTGTTGCTCTGCTTCCCAGGCAAGAGCTATCCAAAGGTCAGAGACGATAGGGTGCCTGCAGAATGGACCACCAAGCCCGCTGGGCCTGATGGTGGGGAGGCGACGCAGTCGGCAACGTTGCCAGGCGGGGCGTTTGCCTTCCCCATCACCCAAGGGGGCGTTGAAGACGTCCAGCGCGTGCTGGCCATGACCCCCGAAGAAATCGACGCGCTGTTCAAGCGCTGAGTGGCCTTGCCAACTCTCGGTTTTCTGGGACCTTGGATCAGTCAAGGTTCCGGAGAGCTACATGATTAACTGCACACGTATCGACGCCCGCGGCCGCAACAAGGGCAACGGCAACATGTTCGACTACATGTTGGCTACCGAGCGCTTGGCCATCGACAGCGCGGTGGCTTACTACGCTGGTGGCGGGCCCGATCCCCGGCAGACGATCAATTGGGGCGGCAGCCTTGCCGCCGAGCTCGGCCTGGAAGGTCAGCCGGTTACCCGCGAGGTGATGGAACTGCTGGGCAAGGGCTTTTCACCCACCGGAAGGCCGTTGTGCAAGAACGCGGGGAAGGAACCCCGGCTGGTCATCAAAAAGGATCGCTGGGGCAACGTGCGACTGGATGACGATGGCAAGCCGATGGAGAAGTGGGAGGGCGGTCACCGCGTGGGGTTCGATCTGACCATTTCCGCCCCAGGAGACGTGAGCGTGGCCTTTGCGCTTGCGGATGAGCGCGAGAAGCTGGCCATTCTTGAAGCCCACCGCCAGGCCTGCGGTGTGGCGATGCGCTACATCGAGAGCAAGGTGGAGACGCGGCGCGGAGAAGCAGGAAAAGACGCAATGGACATCCAAGGGTTGGTTTGGACAGCGGCCGACCATGTCAGCAATCGGAACGTGGAACCCGACCTCCACACCCATCACCTGGTCTATGGAATAACGAAAGGCGAAGACGGGGGGTGGTGCACCTACGACGCCAAAGAGTTGTTCCGCCACCAGCAAGCTGCGGATCGTCTCTATAAGGCCGAGCTCTACGCCACCATGAAGGGATTGGGATACGGGATCCACCGGGAACGCGAGGTGGACGTGATGGGGCGGGAGACCGGACAGATTCTCACCACCATCGCTGGTATCGACCGAGAACTGGTGCTCCAGGCGAAGACCCGTCGCCAGGAAATCATGGACTACGTCAAAGAGCACCCCAACGCCAGCCACGCCGAAGCGTGCAAGGCCACCCGCAAGAAGAAGGAAGAACCGCCGTTCGAGCAGGTAGTGAAAGACTGGCAGCAGACCTTCGCCAACATTGCTAGGGAAAGGCCTGATTTGGTTCCGACCACCCAGTCGCTCAAGCAGACCCAAGGGCAACACCTGGATCCGCATACGTTTGACGAGGTCTTGAAGCGCATGCACGAGAACGAGGCGATGTTCTGCGAGCACGACCTGGTCAAAGAGTTGGGGATGGAATTCGCTGGTCAGAAGAGCGCCCGGGAGGTGCTCAAGATGGTGGAAGAGTTCACCGAGCAGGACGACCTTGTGCGCGTGAAAGCCGAACACCTCCACGAAGACGATCGGGGTAACCGGTTGGCGCGCAAGCACCGAGAGGATCGATTCTGCGCCACCTGGATGGTCGAATGGGAAGCCGAGATCATCCGCCGCTCGAAGGAGCGGGAGAACGAGACGGACCTGAAGCTTTTCCGCTCCACAGTGGACCGGGAGATCGCCGTGTATGAGAAGCGCAAGGGGTTCACCCTCACCGAGGAGCAGAAGGCCGCCATCGGTCACCTGACCTATGGAACCGCAGGTGTCGGCGTTATGTCGGGGTTGGCCGGGACAGGCAAGACCACGGTGGCCGAGGTCTACAAGCAGTGCTTCGAAGCCGAAGGAAAGCAGTTAATGGGGTTGGCCGTGTCGGGTAAAGCCGCGGCTAAGCTGGAAGAAGAGTCCGGCATGCCCTGCATGTCGGTTGCAAAGTTCTTTTCCCAGCTCCGGCAGGGCAAGGTTGCTCTGACGAAGAATGTTGTGGTGGTGCTCGATGAAGCCGGCATGGTGGCTACCGATGACACCTTGAAGCTCATGACCTACTGCCAGGGGGTGGGTGCCAAGCTTGTCATGCAGGGAGACAGTGACCAGCTTCAGCCCATCGCTGCGGGCAACGGCTTTGAGCTGGCGAAGATGGCCCTGGGCGACACGAAGCTGACCGAAATCCGCCGGCAGAAGAACGCCGGTGACCTGATCACTGCCAACAGCTTCTACGAGCGGGACCACCAGGGGAAGGTCAAGGACATGCGCCGCGGGCACCGCAGCCGCCAAGGCACCCTCGATATGGGTGCGCAGACCCTTCGCAATCTCAAGGAGAGAAATTGCATCGACGACTTCGGCACGGAAAAGCAGGCCATCAAGGCGTTGGTGGACGACTACCTGAAAGACCCCACCCCGATGGACGAGAAGTTGGTTCTGGCCCACACGCGCTCTGAAGTCAAAGCCCTTACCACGGGCATCCGAAAGGGGCTCCAGGAGCAAGGCGTGCTGGACACGGAGGAATTCACCTTCCGCTCGATCGTGAAAGGGCAGTGGGAGGACCTGACGCTCTCCCGCCGGGACCGGGTGATGTTCACCGCGACCAACAACGACTTGGGTGTCATCAACGGCACCGAGGGCACGGTGGAGAGCATCCGCAAGGACAAGGCAGGGGGCTATGACCTAGTGGTGCGCATCGAAGCCTCGAACCCGAAGGAGAACGGGCGCCTCGTGCGGTTCAACACGAGCGAGCACAACGCGCTGGCCCATCGGTATGCCATGACCGTCCACAAGTCCCAAGGGCAAGGCAAGGCGGAGATCTACCACCTGGCCACCAACATGGGCATGCTCGACCAGCAATCGGCCCTGGTGGCGTTCACGCGCCTGACGAAGGGCAGCTACCGCATGTATACGACGGACGACGTCATGGAGCGCATGGCCGAGCGCCTGGGCACCGAGCGGCACAAAGAAATGGCGCTGAGCGTTGGCCTGTCTGCGAACCAGGCCGCTCCCGTGCGCAACCTGGTCCAGGACGTGGAAGAACTGCTGGCTGGATTGAAGCCGAAACACCAAGTGCCGGTGCAGAAGCAACGCGGACCCGTGCTCACCCGGTGACGCAGCGGGCCAGCAGCAAGAGGCTGGCCCCCGCCGCGATCAACGGCCACCACCGGGTGCGTTCCGAGGGACGCATGCTTGGCGTGCCCAAGGTCCATCGGCATTGGTGGGCCAGCCATCGCACCTGAGGCGTCGCCCGACGGTGGGGGTTGATGACGATGCCCGGGGGCTTGGCGTAGACGCGCCAGCCTTCCTTCGACGCCCTGACGCGCCAGGCCTGTTCATGGGCTTCGGCTTCCGCCCGGGTGGCCGTCACCACGTTCAGCACATGGAACTGGAAGGGGCGGTGCCAGCCGCCCTGCTGGGAACGGTGCTGTTTCTGCCGCTGCTGCGGGTTCGAACTCTGGCCGATGTAGCAGCCTCCGTCGTCGAACAACAGCGCGTAAAGGGTGCGGGGCAGGGCGTGATACTTCTCGCTACGCCCCAGGTTGTGGTGGTGGGTCATGGTCTCTCCGTGAGTGAAACGACCCACTCACGAATAGATCAGATTCGGGGACTGGCAACCCCTTGCGCGTTTCCGATGCCGATCTACCGTGGCTTATCGACCTCGAGAGGGAACAGGCCTTGGACAACCGATGGATGCGCGCAGCCCGAGTGGGCGACACCGACGAGCTGAGCCAACTCCTGGAGGCGGGCATGGATCCTGGCCGCTATGTGCTGGTCGATCAGGGCATGGTGTCCACGATGGCTGAGCAGGTGACGGCGCTCCACCTGGCCGCATTCGGGGGCCACCTCGATGCCTGCCGAATGCTCATTGCGAATGGCGCAGAAGTGGATGCCCTGACGTTGCCCTTGGAGCGCAGGGAGGGCGGAGACACGCCGTTGATGCGCGCCGTCTGGGGTCGCTCGCTCGCGGTGGCCGAACTGCTGCTGGAGGCAGGGGCGGACGTGGACGACGTCGATGGAATGACGGGGGACACGCCCTTGCTGGCTGCGGCACGGTCGGGCCAGCCGTCCATGTGCCTACTGCTGGTGGAGCACGGCGCGGACGTGGATGCATTCAACCAGGATGGCGAGGGAGTCCTGGACCTCGCCGACGATTCGGAAACGCTGGAAGTGCTTCAAGCCTGGCGAGCGTCCAAGAAGGCGGAGCGCTTGGCACAAGCGTGGGCGATGCCGCCTCCTGAGCCAGCGACCCGAGCTCGGCTATAAACGCTTAAAAGAAAAGCCCGGGACCAGCCCGGGCTCTTCGTTTGGGTCAGCAGGGAGCGGGGCTCACCGTTCGCTGACCTGGTGTTGCTGGAGGAGCGCACCTGCTCCCATCCCAACGGTCGTGTTGTAAATCACATCCAGAACGGCGCCTATAGCGTTCTTGAATGCCTTGCCCTTGTTGCCATTACCTGTATTGCTTGAACGGTTTGCTTTCTTCATGACGTTTTCCTCCGTGTTGTCATCGTTGTTGCGGGTGTCACCATTCCTGTTTCGGTTGAAGAACCATCCCTTGGTGAGAGCCAAGGCGATGGAGGCTATCGGCGCTACGACCATCGTGATGGGTAGGGAATTGAACCCCCACCCCTCTGCGAATTTGTTGGGGCCGATTATACGCCCCTCGTGCCCGGAATGCAACTGTAAGTGCTTGTAAATTATAGCAATTCAATTAAATTCCAGCAGGCACGAACAAGGGCCCCGAAGGGCCCCTGCCGAGACGGATCACCTCCTTTTTATCGACC
>MTEY01007073.1_pt1 | contig 13232 bp, 13 predicted proteins | sample 1042721 | NCBI WGS metagenome assembly MTEY01 (sample SAMN06185809, study PRJNA358809) | soil metagenome | isolation source: soil biostimulated with seedmeal as carbon source | place: India | collected 2015-05-23 | reverse complement strand
TGGTGGCAAGGTGTTAGAACAACAGAGAATATAATGATGCAGGATTTGCGTCTGATATTAATCATTGTTGGCGCGATCGCCATAATCGCTTTACTGGTACATGGTTTCTGGACCAGCCGTAAAGAGCGTTCTTCTATGTTTCGCGATCGCCCACTGAAGCGCATGAAGTCCAGTCGTGACGACGATGACAGTGAATATGACATCGATGGAAGCGACGACGACGGCGTGGGTGAAGTTCGTGTTCATCGGGTCAATACTGCGCCCGGCGCGGCTCATGGGGAGCATGAAGCCCCCCGCACTGCGCAGCACCAGTATCAACCGCCGTATGCTTCTGCACAGCCTCGCCAGCAGGCGCCGCAGCCTGTGGAAGAGCCGGTGCGTCAGCCGCCGCAGCAGCCTGTTCAACAGCAGCCAGCAGCGCCGCAGCCGGTTCCACAACAACCCGTGCAGCAGCCTGTTCCACAGCAACCTGTGCAACAACAGCCTGCTCAGCCGGTACAGCAAGCGCCACAACAGCCTGTTCATGTGCAGCCTGCGCCACAGCCAGCTCCGGCACCGCGCGTGGAGCCAGAACCGGTTGCAGAGCCAGAACCGGTTGTTGAAAAACCGCAGCGCAAAGAAGCGGTGATCATCATGAACGTGGCCGCCCATCACGGCAGCCATCTGAACGGTGACGTGCTGCTTAACAGTATTCAACAGGCCGGCTTCAAGTTTGGCGATATGAATATCTTCCATCGTCACCTGAGCCCGGACGGTAGCGGCCCGGCGCTGTTTAGCCTGGCCAATATGGTCAACCCTGGCACCTTCGACCCTGAAATGACGGGGGATTTCGTGACGCCGGGGGTAACAATCTTTATGCAGGTTCCGTCTTACGGTGATGAACTGCAAAACTTTAAGCTGATGCTGCAGTCCGCTCAGCACATCGCTGACGAAGTGGGTGGTGTGGTGCTCGACGATCAGCGTCGCATGATGACGCCGCAGAAACTGCGCGAGTATCAGGACCGCATCCGCGAAGTTAAGGAAGCCAACGCGTAACCGACGCGTTATCTTCAACTCCTCCTCAACCCCCGCCTGTCGGGGGTTTTTTCTCATTGATGGTGCGATATGGACTCAATCGAACAACAAATCACTGAACTGCGAACCACGCTTCGCCATCATGAATATCTTTATCATGTTATGGACGCACCGGAAGTGCCGGATGCGGAGTACGATCGCCTGATGCGTGAACTGCGCGATTTAGAGGCGCAACACCCGGAGTTGATCACTCCAGACTCGCCAACCCAGCGTGTCGGCGCTGAACCGCTAGGTGCGTTCAGCCAGGTACGTCATGAAGTGCCGATGCTCTCTCTGGATAACGTCTTCGATGAAGAGAGCTTCCTCGCCTTTAACAAGCGTGTGCAGGATCGACTCAAAAGCAGCGACGCCCTGACATGGTGCTGTGAGCTGAAGCTGGATGGCCTGGCCGTCAGTATCCTCTACGAGAACGGCGTGCTGGTCCGTGCCGCAACGCGTGGTGATGGCACTACCGGCGAAGACATCACCACCAACGTGCGTACTATCCGTGCGATCCCGCTGAAGCTGCATGGCGACAATATTCCAGCTCGTCTGGAAGTGCGCGGTGAAGTGTTCCTCCCGCAGGCGGGCTTCGAGAAAATTAACGAAGAGGCGCGTCGCACCGGTGGGAAGGTGTTTGCTAACCCGCGCAATGCGGCGGCAGGCTCTTTGCGCCAGCTGGACCCGCGTATTACCGCGAAGCGACCACTTACTTTCTTCTGCTATGGCGTCGGTATTCTGGAGGGAGGGGCGCTGCCGGATACCCACCTTGGACGTTTACTGCAGTTTAAAGCGTGGGGCTTGCCGGTCAGCAACCGCGTGCAGCTTTGCGACTCACCGGAGGCGGTACTTGCGTTCTATCACAAGGTTGAAGAAGACCGTCCGACCCTCGGTTTTGATATCGATGGTGTGGTTATCAAGGTGAATTCGCTTGCGCTGCAGGAACAGCTAGGCTTTGTGGCACGAGCACCGCGCTGGGCTGTGGCGTTTAAGTTCCCGGCCCAGGAGCAGATGACCTTTGTCCGCGATGTGGAGTTCCAGGTGGGGCGTACGGGAGCCATCACGCCCGTTGCGCGTCTGGAGCCGGTGCATGTGGCCGGTGTGCTGGTGAGCAATGCAACCCTGCACAACGCGGATGAAATTGAGCGTCTTGGCCTGCGTATTGGTGACAAAGTGGTGATTCGCCGGGCGGGGGATGTGATCCCGCAGGTTGTCAACGTGGTTCAGTCTGAACGCCCTGACGATACGCGCGCCATTGAGTTCCCGACGCATTGCCCGGTGTGTGGCTCAGACGTGGAGCGTGTGGAAGGTGAAGCGGTGGCCCGTTGCACTGGGGGATTAATCTGTGGCGCGCAGCGCAAAGAGTCACTCAAGCACTTCGTCTCCCGACGGGCGATGGACGTTGACGGCATGGGCGACAAAATTATCGATCAGCTGGTTGAGAAAGAGTACGTCCACACGCCTGCGGATCTCTTTAAACTGACGGCAGGTAAGCTGACCGGCCTTGACCGCATGGGACCGAAGTCGGCTCAGAACGTGGTGAATGCGCTGGAAGCCGCCAAAGAGACCACGTTTGCCCGTTTCCTCTATGCGCTTGGTATTCGTGAGGTCGGTGAAGCCACCGCTGCAGGTCTGGCGGCGTACTTTGGTACGCTGGAGGCGCTGGAGAAAGCGAGCATTGAGGAGCTGCAAAAAGTGCCGGATGTTGGCATTGTGGTGGCCACGCACGTCTTTAACTTCTTTGCCGAAGAGAGCAACCGCGACGTCATCGGCAAACTGCTGGAACAGGGCATCAAATGGCCTGCGCCGGTCGTTGTCAACGCCGAAGAGATCGACAGCCCGTTCGCGGGTAAAACGGTGGTGCTAACCGGTAGTCTCAGCCAGCTGTCACGTGATGATGCGAAAGCGCGTCTGGTGGCGCTGGGGGCAAAAGTGGCGGGCAGCGTGTCGAAGAAAACCGACCTGGTGATTGCCGGTGAAGCCGCTGGTTCCAAGCTGGCCAAAGCACAGGAGCTCGGCATTGAGGTTATCGATGAAGCAGAAATGCTGCGCCTGTTAGGAGAGTAACGTGGAGAAAGAGAAGCTCGTCGAGATCGCCAATACGGAAATGCCGTTCGGTAAATATAAGGGCCGCAGGCTGATTGATTTGCCGGAAGAGTATCTGCTGTGGTTTGCCCGGAAGGATGAATTCCCTGCCGGACGTCTGGGCGAGCTGATGGCTATCACGCTACTGATTAAAACCGAGGGGCTGACCCAGCTGGTTCAGCCCCTGAAACGTCCTTAAGCCTTCGCGGCGCGGGTCTCTTCCTGCGCCAGCTTTTCCGTCTGACGTTTGTAACGACGCGCCAGTACCGCACAGACCATCAGCTGGATCTGATGGAAAATCATCAGCGGCAGCACCATCATCCCAATCACCGAGGTCGGGAACAGAATGTTGGCCATCGGGATGCCGTTTGCCAGACTTTTCTTCGATCCGCAGAACACAATAGTGATTTCATCTGCTTTGCTGAAGCCGCACTTGCGTGCCACAAAGACATTTACCGCAATGACAATCGTCAGCAGGACGATACTGACCACCACGATAAACAGCAGCGAGCCGGCGCCCACCTTATGCCAGATACCATTCACCACGGCTTCGCTGAAGGCGGAGTAAACCACCAGCAGGATCGACGTCTGGTCGGTTTTTGAGATCCATTTCTTGTGCTTCGCCACAAACGCCCCCGTCCACGGACGAGAAAGATGGCCAAGGACAAATGGCAGCAGTAGCTGCAGACAGATTTTCCCGACTTGCTCCAGGTTACCTTCTGCACCGTGCATATTCATCAGCAGGCCAACCAGCAACGGTGAGACGAAAATCCCTAACAGGCTGGATGCCGATGCCGAGCAGACAGCAGCCGCGACGTTGCCGCCAGCCAGCGAAGTAAAGGCAATGGCGGACTGGACGGTGGCTGGCAAAATACAGAGATACAGGAAACCGGTATAGAGCGCCGGGTCAACATTGACCGGTGCCCACCACGCAAACAGCACGCCGAGTATCGGGAACAAAATAAAGGTGCTGCACATGACCCACAGGTGCAGTCGCCAGTGGCTTCCGCCTGCGATAATGGCTTCGCGGGAGAGTTTGGCGCCGTGCATAAAGAACAGCAGTGCGATGGCCGCCGTGGTTAGCCCTTCAAAAAACGGTACAAAGCCGCCGCGCGCGGGGAAGAAGGAGGCCAGTAACACGGTGACGACCAGGGTAAGTGTAAACGGATCAAGAATACGAAATAGTTTCATAATGACTCCTGAAAACAGATGTCGCTATTGTGCTTTGTTCCCTTTGAGAAATAAAATTGATTTATTGCATCCATTCATGAATTAAACAGATGAATTATTCACTCCGCCAGCTTCGCGTTTTTGTCACCGTGGCCCATGCCCGCAGCTTCAGCCGGGCAGGGGAGATCATTGGCCTGAGCCAGTCAGCGGTCAGCCACAGTGTGAAAGAGCTTGAGATCCAGACAGGCGTCCGATTACTCGACCGGACCACGCGTGAAGTGGTATTAACCGAAGCCGGACAGCAGCTGGCCCTGCGCCTGGAGCGGTTACTGGATGAACTGAACAGTACGCTCAGGGACGTCGGGCGACTGGGACAGCAGCTTTCGGGCACCGTGCGGGTGGCGGCGAGCCAGACGATTTCGGCGCATCTTATTCCGCAGTGTATTGCTGAGGGTAATCAACGCTATCCGGATATCGATTTTGTGCTGCACGACAGGCCGCAACAGTGGGTGCTGGAGAGCATCCGCCAGGGCGATGTGGATTTTGGTATCGTCATCGATCCTGGTCAGGTCAGTGATCTGGAGTGTGAGATCGTTCTTTCCGAGCCTTTTTTGCTGCTCTGTCGGGACGACGATCCGTTGGCAATGTTACCCCATGTTAGCTGGCAGTCGCTGCAGGGAGCGAATCTGGTCTTGCAGGATTATGCATCGGGCAGCCGTCCGTTGATTGACTCAGCGCTGGTGACTCAGGGGGTAAAGGCAACCATCGTGCAGGAAATCGGTCACCCGGCCACGCTGTTTCCTATGGTGGAGGCAGGCATTGGGATCAGCGTATTACCCGCCCTGGCGCTTCCGTTGCCACAGGGGAGCCGACTGACCGTGAAGCGTCTCGTACCGGCTATCGAGCGCAAGCTGATGCTGGTTCGGCGAAAAAATCGTTCTCTTTCGGGGGCGGCGCAGGCTATCTGGGAAGTGGTGCGTATTCAGGCGCAAAGATTAACCGAAGCCCGTATACGCGACCCACTGTTTAATGCTGCAGAGGATTAGATGTAGATATCGATCTGATTTTGATCTGATGGGTTGTTTACCCCTTCCACCTTGCCCTGCTTCTGATCCTGTTTCTTCTGAGCCTCTTCTGCCTGCTGGCGTAATAACTGCGCAAGCTGTGTCTGCAGCACTTTAAGCTGTGCCTGGATGAGCTCCTGCTGTTTTTTCTTCTCTTCCGGGCTGCCGGCACTCTCTGGCAGCTCTTTTAGCTGTTGAGTCAGTTTGGTGATTTGCTCCGTAATGCGGCTGATTTGGGCTGCAATATCATTGCCGCTGGAAGCACTCCCTCCACTGTTACTGGTTTGAATAGGGTGGGTTGATGTCTGAATGGTCGTCATAGTCTTTCCTCTTAGCATAAAACAGAGATATCGGCACCGATGGTGGGAGCTTGAGGAAAACTGCTATATCTGGCAGGGGCCTTATCAGATAGTCCTGTCGTGGCCAGAACATTCATACGCTCATTCCCGGTCCGAGGTCTTTTCCCATCTTATTAAAAATAGATATAAGAAATCCCGGGTTATGGAAATGTTGAAAGTACAGGCCTGACGCGCCATGAAAACCCGGTAATAATTATTCGGCATATTTAATATGTTTATATGATTTAGCAAGGTGTCACAAAACTGTCATAAAAAGTTTTCTATATAAAAGGAGTGACTTATGACAGGTTCACGCGTTATTGCGACTATCGGCCCAGCTTCAAATAATACGGATACCCTACTCAAATTACGCAAGGCAGGTATGTCCGTAGCACGATTAAATGGTTCTCATAATACACCTGAATGGCATGCAGAAACGGTTAAACTTCTGCGCAATACTGTTCCTGATGTCCCTGTGCTTCTGGATATTCCAGGAAGAAAAATCAGGACGCTGCAACTGACTCATGAACCTTCATTCAACAGTGGCGATACCTTAATCCTTACTACAGATAGCAGCCATGATGGTACAGAAAAAGTCCCTGTCGGTTTTGATCGCCTTCATGAGAAATTATCCGTTGGTGACGGGGTTTTCGCAGACGACGGCACACTCTCATTTGTTGTAGAAAAAATCGAGGGACGAGATATTTATCTGCGGGCTAACATGGATGGAAAATTGAGGAGTCGCAAGGGAATAAATGTACCCGGCATTGATCTTGGACAGTCACTGGTTACAGATAAAGATCGAGCAATGATTGAATTTGCTAAATCAATCGGTGTGGATTATATCGGAATCAGTTTTGTCGAAAGTCGCGCGCATATTGAAGCCATTCGTGAACTGATTGCTGCACCAGTTCCGCGTATTGTTGCAAAAGTTGAAAACAGTGGAGGGATCACTCATCTTGCTGAAATCGTAGATTCGGCTGATGTCATTATGATTGACCGCGGTGACCTCGCCGTAGAAACATCGATTGATCATGTCGCTCTTTATCAGAAAAAAATCCTGAGTGAAGCAGCCCGTGCAGGTAAGCCCACCATCGTGGCGACCGAAATGCTCCACAGCATGATTGAAAATCCTTTACCCACCAAAGCAGAAGTCAGCGATATCACCAATGCCATTTTGGATGGCGCTTCAGCAGTCATGCTTTCTGGTGAAACCGCAGTGGGGCGTTATCCGGTTGAGGCGGTGGATCGAATCAGCCGTATTGCCACGCTCGCGGCAACCGGACGTCATTCGCCTTATCATTCAGGCAGAGAACCAACGGACAACGATCTCCGACATACCATTCGTGCGCTTGCAAAGGCTTTACCGCTGACCCGGTTGGTTGTCCTTTCCCGAACGGGTTACGCCGTGCGTATTGCTGCTATGTCTGATGCCGGATTGCCTGTATTAGCCGTAGGAACACATCCAGAACTTACTCGTAGCTGGAATCTTCTTCCGAATGTCACCAGCGTTTATATTAATAATGAAGATGAAATTTCCGGGTCGGGAGAGGATCATCTTTTGAAAAAATTAACCCATGGTGGATATCTGGGACATGATGATTATGTGGTGATTATCTCCGCACAACAGGACAGTAAGAGTCTTAATGGAAATATAATTCATACTCTGAATGTAAATGCCTGGCTTCAGCATAATTCTAAAAAGTTTAATGAGGTAGAGGTGGCTTAAATGGATTATGAATATCTCTTCCTGCCCGTTATTATGCTTTTTTCTGTGATTCAGTCTATTTTCGGTATGGGTATTCTGGTCTTCGGTACTCCGGCTCTTCTCCTGCTGGGATATGATTTTTCGTCGGTTCTCGGGTTGCTTTTACCCTCGTCAGTCCTGATTTCATTTACTCAGCTATATACTTGCCGGGGAGGGAATGTAGAAAGGAACGAAATAGTCAATATGGTCATCTGTGCGGCGGCCGTGATTTTATTGCTGAGTGTCATTATTATCTCGGGAGTTAAGGTTAATCTTGATATCTTAGTCGGTCTGGTGCTGATATTTTCTGCAGCGGTGAGGTTAAGCGCAAATTTCAGACAGTTTATCCGTGTCAGACTCATTAAATATCAACGTCAGTATGTTCTGATAATGGGCGCTTTACATGGGATAACCAATATGGGAGGTGCATTGCTGGCCCTTTATGCATCCACCAAACAACGTGAGAAGACAGCCATACGGGCAGAGGTTTCACGCTATTATCTGATGTTTGGCATTATCCAACTGCTTACGCTTGTTATCCTGAAACCACATTCCTTGAGTCTTTCTGGATTTATGGCTGCACCACTTGCGTTGTTTGTCTACTGGGTTGTCGGGAATGTGCTTTTCCGTCGCGCCAGCGCATCCGTATACGAAGGTCTGTTGACAGCCTTTATTGCGGTATATGGCATCCTGGTGCTTACTAAGGGATATATCTGACGATCATGATTACGACTCTGTTCGCCCTTATTCCTGTCATGTTTCTGATTGCCCTGGGCTATATGCTCCGCTCGCGCAACTTTATTGATGCGCAGTTTTGGTTGCCTTGCGAAAAGCTCAATTACTTCTGGCTGTTCCCTGCGTTAATGTTCTCCCAGGTTGCTACAGCTGACCTGGGGGTGTTTCCCGTCAAGCCTATCGCCTGGTCTATCCTTGGGGCAGTACTGCTGGCAGCATTGTCTCTCTGGGTCTGGCGGGGATTAAGCAAACAGTCAGGTCCTGTATTTTCTTCTGTCATACAGGGGGCGTTGCGCCCGAATACTTATATTGGGGTCGCGGCAGCGGCGGCAACCTATGGTACCACCGGGTTGACAGTCACCTCTATTAGTATCGCTGTCGCGATTCCTCTTTTGAATGTGGCATCCATTGTTGTGCTGATGTATTACGGCCAGGGTACGAAGCCCGCACAAGCCCAGATAATCAGGGCATTGGTACGTAATCCTGTCATTATTTCGGTGCTTGCCGGGCTGCTCTTTAATATTGCGCGTTTGCAGTTACCACAGACTGTATCTGACATTTTGCATATCCTGGGGAGTGCTTCTCTGCCTCTGGGGCTACTGGCTGTTGGCGCAGGTCTTGACCTTAAAGCGGCCCGTGCCTCTCACGGCGCCGTGTTGCAGTCAACATTCGTTAAGCTGCTGTTTGTTCCGCTGGTGACATTGCTTATTGGCATAGGGTCAGGGATAAGCGGCCCTGTTCTGGCAACTGTCGTACTCTTTAACGCGCTTCCCTGCACACCCTCTGCCTACATCATGTCCAAACTGCTTGGTGGAGATTACCGCCTGTCAGCAGGCATTATTTCTGTCCAGACGGTATTAGCGGCGGTAACAATTCCGGCAATTCTGTTTCTGACCACATTGTCACCGAGCTAAGGGGTGTGTGCTGCTCATACTGCGCCCAACTTTCTACAAACCACGCATCGCTTCCCTGCTGCTTACACAGCAGGGCAAGCCCTTCATGACATAACTCATGGGCCTGTGCATACAAGTTTTGATCTCCGGCTGTCAGGACGCTTAACAACCGCTTCATCTCTAAAATATACTCACGGGCAAAAATCGGATCCCGTGCCACAATATCTCGCGCATTATCAATAAGGTCACATAGCTTTATGGTCTGCGCTGCGGCATTTGCCTGCGCGCTATGAATGAGATTGGCGTTCTTGCGCTCAATACGCGAGCCTCCCGTTCGCCGGGTCCTGACATCTGTAAGCATTTCAACATATTGTCCGACCTCCGCGCCGAACAACGCATTGATGGTTTCAAGGGTGACACCAGTATCTTCAACGACATCATGGAGCCATGCCGCTGCGACCATTTCTTCGGTTGGGTTTATGCTTTGAAGTAATTTGACAACGGATGCCGGGTGGACAATGTAGGGTTCGCCTGTGAACTTTCGTTTTTGACCGGCTTCACGATGCGCTTGGGTAGCAAAGCGTCTGGCTCGTTCACTGAGTGTCATGATTTTCACCTAAAGCTTTATTTTATATTGTGTTTTTTATGTTTGTTCCAGACCGAAATATTATATCTTATCCTTCATTCGATTAAGACGCCCGCCAGACGAGACATTGTGCCGACAGAGGCATAAGCCATATGTGGCTGCCTGGTATGGAGAGGGGACATTCAGGTGAAAAAAAACCGCATCCTTTTTAATAAGATACGGTTTGCTTACTTCCCCGGATAAGATGACGTATCCCAGGAATATGACATGTGACGGGGCGTTTTTATCGCAGATAGCAAAAAAGCGCCTTTAGGGCGCTTTTTTACATTGGTGGGTCGTGCAGGATGACTCGCTTCGTTCGCCCTTCGGGCCGTCGCCGTAAACGGCTCCGTTGCCTCACTTTGTTCGGCTCGAACCTGCAGCAGGTTCGAATCATCCATATCGCAGATAGCAAAAAAGCGCCTTTAGGGCGCTTTTTTACATTGGTGGGTCGTGCAGGATTCGAACCTGCGACCAATTGATTAAAAGTCAACTGCTCTACCAACTGAGCTAACGACCCGAAATGGTGGGCGATGACGGGCTCGAACCGCCGACCCCCTCCGTGTAAAGGAGATGCTCTACCAACTGAGCTAATCGCCCAATCTCAATACTTATCTACACTGCGAGTCTACGTGAAGTAGATGGTGGGTGATGACGGGCTCGAACCGCCGACCCCCTCCGTGTAAAGGAGATGCTCTACCAACTGAGCTAATCACCCCCGCTGTGTGGAGTCGCATTATAGGGAGAGTTGAAAATGAGTCAACGCATTTTCTAAAGTTTTTATTCGTTCGTCGTAAAATTAAACAAAACGATCGCGAAACGGGCTGTGGCGCATGATTTCTAAACAAAAATCGCAAACCTGGTCACGATAAAGGGAACAACATTGAGGAATCGCCCCACAGTGATAGAATATTGCCCATTGTTTTTTCCCCGGGATTTGCCGATTGCCGGCATCTTTATAACGTAAGGCCATTTCATGAAAATCAAAACTCGCTTCGCGCCCAGCCCGACAGGCTATCTGCACGTGGGTGGTGCACGTACTGCTCTCTATTCCTGGCTTTTTGCACGCCACAACAAAGGTGAGTTTGTGCTGCGTATCGAAGACACCGATCTCGAGCGCTCCACGCCGGAAGCAATTGAAGCCATTATGGATGGGATGAACTGGCTGAATCTGGAGTGGGATGAAGGCCCTTACTTCCAGACCAAACGTTTTGACCGTTATAACGCAGTGATTGACGAGATGCTGGTCGCGGGTACGGCGTACAAGTGCTATTGCTCCAAAGAGCGTCTGGATGCGCTGCGTGAAGAGCAGATGGCGAACGGTGAAAAGCCGCGTTATGACGGCCGTTGCCGCCACGACCACAGTGAGCATGCCGCTGATGAGCCTTGCGTGGTGCGTTTTGCTAACCCGCAGGATGGCTCTGTTATTTTTGACGATCAGATCCGTGGCCCGATTGAATTCAGCAACCAGGAGCTGGACGATCTGATCATCCGCCGTACCGACGGTTCTCCAACCTATAACTTCTGTGTGGTGGTTGACGACTGGGATATGGAAATTACCCACGTTGTCCGTGGTGAAGACCATATCAACAACACCCCGCGCCAGATCAACATTCTGAAAGCGCTGAACGCCCCTGTGCCTGTCTACGCGCACGTCTCTATGATCAACGGTGACGACGGTAAAAAATTGTCTAAACGCCACGGTGCGGTAAGCGTGATGCAGTACCGCGACGACGGCTACCTGCCGGAAGCGCTGCTGAACTATCTGGTGCGTCTGGGCTGGGCTCACGGCGACCAGGAGATCTTCAGCCGTGAAGAGATGATCAATCTGTTCTCTCTGAGCTCTGTGAGCAAGTCGGCGAGCGCGTTCAACACCGACAAACTGCTGTGGCTGAACCACCATTACATCAATACCATGCCGCCAGAATATGTGGCGACATACCTGCAGTGGCATATTGAGCAGGCAAATATTGATACCCGCACCGGTCCGGAGCTGGCGGATCTGGTGAAACTGCTCGGCGAGCGTTGCAAAACGCTGAAAGAGATCGCTGAAAGCTGCCGCTACTTCTATGAAGAGTTTGATGAGTTCGACGCTGACGCGGCCAAAAAACACCTGCGTCCTGTTGCGCGTCAACCGCTGGAAGTGGTGCGTGACAAACTGGCCGCGATTACAGAATGGACCGCTGAAAATGTCCATCACGCGATTCAGGCAACCGCTGATGAACTGGAAGTGGGCATGGGTAAAGTCGGGATGCCATTGCGCGTAGCGGTGACCGGTGCGGGCCAGTCTCCGGCGCTGGATGTTACCGTTCACGCGATTGGTAAATCACGCAGCGTGGCGCGCATTAACAAGGCGCTGGGCTTTATCGCTGAACGCGAAAACCAGCAGTAATCCAAGCTGAAATGCGAAAACGGCAGGGTGACCTGCCGTTTTTTTATGCGTGCAATTCTGCAATACCAAGGCGCGTCAGAAAACCGCTTATACCTTCGCGTTTTAATAACGCGTCAAGACGCTCCTGTTCAAGCCGGGTCATATTTTCCAGCGTGTCGACGATCTGGGGAAGCAGATTCGACGATGCTGACTCGCCATACAGGGACGTGACTTCCGCCAGATGGTAAACCGCCTGACGGTTACGCATGGCCGGGAGGCTCATAATATGCTCCTTCACGCGAGCATTAATATGAATCAGCCGCGCCCGACCGCCTTTTACGCCGTTGATCCCTTCCGTTTTCCAGCCCTGCTGACGGATCCAGCGGTTAACGGTTTGTCTGGCCACGCCCAGACTGTTCGCCAGCTCTTCCGTGGTCATCTTACTGCGTAATCTTTTCATATCAGTTATGGTCGCGAATCCCTAAACGTTGCAACAATCCGGTAATCCCTTCCCGCAGTAACAATGATGTCATCTGCTTTTGCTCTTCCGGCGTCATTTCATTCGCCAGCGTCAGGAGTAAAGTGTGAAGTGAACCGTTCAGCAAAGCGCTTTCTGGCATATCAGACGTTTCCGTTGCCCGGCGCGCGCTGCGGATAAAATCACGCACTTTCTCGTTCACATGTACCAGGCGCGCTTTCCCGCCCTGTACTCCTGGTTTCGGCGATGTAATCCAACCCTCTTTGCGTACCCATTTATTGATGGTCTGTCGGCTATAGCCAGTGAGAAGGGCCAACTCCTCTGGCGTCATACGTTCCTTGATCATGCAATTTCCTGAATATTTGTGGGGTTAATTAACGGTTCATTTTATAGCACCGTTTTAGGTGAAAACGTGACAGGATTAACTTCTGACTGCGAGGCGGCTCGCAAAGTGGTTCATTTGCATGATTTTTCGGCGATTGAACAGCGGCTATTGATTTTGCCGTTGACACTCCGCAGCGGAATTCATATTATGCCGCCCGTCAACATGACAGCTTTACGATGGGGCTATAGCTCAGCTGGGAGAGCGCTTGCATGGCATGCAAGAGGTCAGCGGTTCGATCCCGCTTAGCTCCACCAAAATATGAACCCAACACGATAGCCGAAGTTAAGT
>MTEY01013768.1_pt1 | contig 13336 bp, 12 predicted proteins | sample 1042721 | NCBI WGS metagenome assembly MTEY01 (sample SAMN06185809, study PRJNA358809) | soil metagenome | isolation source: soil biostimulated with seedmeal as carbon source | place: India | collected 2015-05-23 | reverse complement strand
TGCTGGCGCTGGTCCTGCTGGCGGCGCTCTTCCTGTTCGCGCCGTTCCTGTTCGCGGCGCTGCTGCTCGTCCTGCTCCTGTTGGTTGCGTTCCTGCTCGTTGCGTTGTTCGTTTTCGCGTTGGTTCTGGGTCATCTTCCTTCTCCTTCATTCCCTTGGCGGCATGCCTCGGTGCAATGAATTTCCAATTCTGCAAATGACGAGCAGGTGCAGTTTCCGTGAGGGAGGAGTGAGTGGCGAAAGGAAGTTTCTCAGCACCGAACAGCTCGGTAGGCGCCGTTTGCTTCGGTCAGTTCTTCACAGCAAATCGATGGGAGAGCGTCTAGCTTCAACGTGTTGCTTGACCGGTGATAACGGTGCGGACGCGAAGCCGAGGAACCAGATTTCCGGACGATACTCTTGCAGGCATCGGTAGTAGGAGGAACTGGCAATGCGCAGTGTATGGATGGCCAGAGAGAGTTCCGAAGTGCGGTTTCCCGCACTTCAGGGCGACATCGAAACCGACGTGGTCGTGGTTGGCGCAGGAATGACGGGCGTCCTGACTTCGCTGTGGTTGGGTAGGGCAGGACTGCGCGTGGTCCTGCTGGAGTCGAACACCGTCGGCGCGGGCAACACCGGCCTGTCCACCGGGAATCTGTACGCACCAGTCTCGGCGGGCATGCACACCCTGTCCCGGCGTTGGGATCCGGAGGTATTGCAGCAAATCGTGCAGGGACGTACGGCGGCGCTGGCCGCCGTGGAGGCGCTGGTGACCGGGAAGAACCTGGATTGCGGCTTCGTGCGCTGCCCGCTGCACATCTGCGTCGAGCGTCCGGATCCCGCGTCGCTGGATTCCCTCGACGAGGAATTCCGCGCCTGCGAAGCGGCGGGGCTCGCGCCTGCCTGGGTGGAGGCACTGCCGCTGCCCATCCGAGTAACCCGTGGCCTGGCGTTGCAGGGACAGGCCCAGTTCAATCCCTACCGTTTCGTCCGGGGATTGCTGGCATCGCTCGCGACCGAGCGGGTGCGCGTGTACGAACGCAGCCCGGTCACGGATCTCGACGCCAGTCCCGCCGTGGTGAAGACGCCCGAAGGCAGCGTCTCCGCGCAACATATCGTGATGGCTACCCATACGCCGCTCGGTTTCAACCTGGTGCAGGCGGAGATGGAGGTCTACCGGGAATACGGCGTGTCGGCCCGCATTGGCCAGGCGATCGCCCCCGGCATCCACTGGATGCGTGATCAGGGGCGGTCTGTGCGGGGATACGAGCACGGCGGCGATCCCTGGCTGGTGGTGGTGGGCGAGAAGCACAAGACCGGCGAAGTCGAGCCCGGCACGGATTACAGCCGCCGGCTGAAGGAATATGCCCAGGCCCGTTTCGATGTGGCCGGGACGGATTTCGAATGGTCCGCGCAGCAGTTTCGATCCGCCGACGGATTGCCCTACATCGGACCCAGCGCGCACGCCAACGTCTGGATCGCCACGGGGTTTGGCGCGGACGGCCTCACCTGGGGCGCGCTGGCCGCCGATCTGATTGCCGCGTCCATTACCGACCGGCCTAACCCGCTGGCATCGCTGCTGACGCCCCGCCGCTTCACCCCGGTCAAATCAGCCGCCACCTGGGGCAGCGAGAACGCCGCGGTGATTCGCCATCTGGTGGCGGACCGGCTCCAGCCGGGCCAGGTCGAACGCTTTGCCGATGTGCCGGCGGGCGAGGGGCGGCTGGTCGAAGCGGATGGAAAGAAGTTTGCGGTCCATCGCTCCGGCGACGGCGGACTGAATGTGCTGTCGCCGGTCTGTCCGCACCTGAAGTGCATTGTCCAGTGGAACCCGCACGCGGGCAGCTGGGATTGCCCCTGCCATGGAAGCCGGTTCGCGCCGGACGGGAGAAACATCGAAGGTCCCGCCCTGTCCCCACTGGAACGGTACGAGGTGGAGTGAGGCAACGCCTGAAAAATCCGAGGCCAGCGATGAAAGACGAAATGAAGCTACCGAAAGATACGCAGATCGAATTGTCCCAGCTCCAACGGCGCCTGGAATCCCTGGTGGACCAGGCGGACGCCGGGGGCGGTGACTACTCGGCCTTCCTCCGTGAGGCCGAGCGTGTCATCGACGAGGCCCGCGATCGCGACAAGCAGACCCTGAGAGAGCAGGTTGATGCGATGCGGCAGCGCTGGTTTCCCGTACCGCGGATCAATCAATCCGACACCCATTCCTGACGGGAGCCCAAGCGACCCGGGCCGGATTCGAAAGGGTTGAAGGCATGAGGGGCGAGCATCGGCCAATGGCGATCATCGGTTATCACGCGTCACACGAACAATTCACGCCCGCCGACCTGCTGACACATGCGGGTCACGCGCTCGATGCCGGATTCCAGGCGGTGATGTGTTCGGATCATTTCCATCCCTGGAGCCGGGCGCAGGGCCAGAGCGGGCACGCCTGGTGCTGGCTGGGAGCCATGATGGCTTCGAGCGAGGCCCCATGTGGCGTGGTGACCTGCCCGTCGGGCCGCTACCACCCCGCCGTGGTCGCCCAGGCCGCAGCGACGCTGGCGCAGATGTTTCCGGCCCGGTTATGGCTGGCGGTGGGGAGCGGCGAGGCACTGAATGAATCGATCACCGGGCAGCCCTGGCCCGACAAGGCCGCGCGCAACCAGCGCCTGCGCGAGGCGGTACAGGTGATGCGCGAGCTCTGGAAGGGCGAGCGGGTGGATCACGACGGTGCGTTCCGGGTGCGGCACGCCCGGCTGTACACGCGTCCGGAGCGTCCGCCGGCGATCCTGCTGGCGGCGTTGTCGGCGGAGACCGCCGGCTGGGGAGCGCAGTGGGCCGACGGATTGATCACGCTGGCCACGCCGGAGGCGCCGGTGGACGCCATCCTGCGCGCTTTCCGCGAAGGCGGAGGAGCGGGCAAGCCGGTCCATCTGCAGGTCAAGCTGTCCTATGCGGCGAGCGAGGAAGCCGCGTTGCGTGGCGCGTTCGAGCAGTGGCGCGGCAACGCCGTGCCGCGGCAGGCGTCCGAGACGCTCGATACGCCGGAAGCCTTCGAGCGACGCGCCGCGGAGGTCACTCCCGAGGACGTCGCGCGCGTGGTCCATATCAGCGCTGATCCGGGCCGTCATCGCGCGTGGCTGCAAGCCTACCTGCGATGCGGCGCCGATCAGCTGTACCTGCACAACGTCAATCGCGACCAGGACGGGTTCATCCGCAGGTTCGGCTGCGACGTGATCAAGGGAATCGCTTGAACGATGGATACGGACGAACAAGGCACCGGCGGGCGCTCTGGTAACGGTCACGGGCGCGCGGCGACCGCGGCGGCGCCGGTGGAGCGGCCCTGGCCGGGCGATCTGGTCCGGCTGCGCGCCCGCGCACCGGAGTCGATCATCAGCCACCGCGACACCGCACTGGTGATGGGCGGCGACGGCGCAATCGAGCGCAGCGGCAACGGGCACGGTCTGTTCGTGCATGAAACCCGCGTGCTGTGCCTGCACCGGTTCCGCATCGGCCGGCATCGGCCGCTTCCAATCACGCTTTCGGCGATCCGGCAGGATCGCTGGTTGGGCTATTACCTCGCGCCAGCGCCCGGCGTGCCGCTCCCGGACGACGAGAACCCCGCCCAGGCCGTGACCCGCGAATCACTGGAACTGCAGGTCACGCGCACCGTGGGCGACGGCATGCACGAGGATCTGCGGTTGACGAACCTTTCCCGCGAGCCGATCCGTTGCACGCTGGTGCTGGAAGCCGATGGCGATTTCCTCGGTCCGGACGAAGTGCACGGTCCCGATGCAGGGCGCGGCCGTACCATTCGCCGGCGCGAACATGCGGACGACGGCTTTGCCTACGCATGGGACCATCGCGCGCGCCACCGCTCGACGGACGGCGGCGGCATGCAGACGATCCATCGTCGGCTGCGCCTGCGGGTGCGGGCGCCCACGTCCGTCTCGCACGCGGGCAATCGTTTCCGTTTTCCGATCGCGCTGGCGCCCGGCGAACATTGGGACGCCTGCCTGGAATGGTCCGCCGAGATCGACGGCCATGCCCTGGGGCCGCCCCCGTGCGGCTGCGATCCGGCGGCGGATGGTGGGCGTGACCATCGTCGCGAACCGGCATTCCTTCGGCACGCCGCGTCATTCCACAGCCCCGAAAGCGACAGTGCAACGCCGTGGCTGCTGCCCGCGCTGGAGCGCGCACGCCGTGATCTGCATGCCCTGCGCCTGCATCGCCTGGACGAGGGCGACGAGCGGGCCTGGACGGTCGTTGCCGGGATCCCGGCCTACATGGCGCTGTTTGGCCGGGACATACTCACGACAGGCGTCCAGGCCGCGATACTGGGGCCGGAAATGCTGGATGGCGCGTTGCGGGAGATGGCCGCTTGCCAGGGGCGCCACCGCGATGACTGGCGCGACGAACAGCCGGGAAGGATGCTGCATGAAGCGCGGGTGGATCCGGCGGCGACCCTGCGCCTGCGGCCGACTGGACGCTATTACGGCGCGTTGACCTCTGCAGGACTGTTTGCGCTCGCGGTGTCCGAACTGTGGCGATGGACCGGCGATCGCGACCGCGTGCGGCCATTCCTGGATCCGGCGCTGCGTGCGCTACGCTGGTTGAACCACGACGCGCGCCAGGTGCAGGGCGTGTTCCATGCCGTCCGCACGCGCTCGCCGCAGGGCCTGGACAACCAGACCTGGAAGGATTCATCGGAGTCGGTGGTGGATGCCGACGGCAACGTGGTCGATCAACCGGTCGCCACCTGCGAGGAACAGGGCATCGCATACCTGGCCCAACGCCGGCTGGCGCAGGTGCTGAGGGCGTGCGGCCGCGCCGGGGATGCGCGCCCGCTGGAGGTGCTTGCCGCTACGCTGAAGGCGCGTTTCAACGCGGCGTACTGGTTGCAGGACCAAGGCTTCCTGGCGATGGCGCTGGATCCGCGTGGACGCCCGGTGGCCAGTCTCGGATCCAACGCACTGCGCTGCCTGGCCAGCGGCATCGTCGATGCGTCGCTGGCGCCGATCATGTCCAAACGCGCGTTCGAGCCGGATCTGTTCAGCGGATGGGGCATGCGCACGCTGGCATCCAGCCATCCCGCCTACCATCCCTATGGCTATCATCGCGGCGCCGTCTGGCCGGTCGAACATGGCCCCTTCGCGCTCGGCCTGCGCCGCTACGGCCTGCGCGAGGACATGTTGGCAATCTGCCGTGCGCAGTTCGACCTGGTGCGGTTGTTCGAGGGATACCGGTTGCCAGAGTGCGTGGCCGGACATCCACGTGATGAACGGCATCCGTTCCCGGCCGTGTATCCGGCGGCCAACTCGCCGCAGGCCTGGTCGGCGGCTACGCCGCTGGCGCTGCTGCAGGCCATGTTGGGACTGGAGCCGCAGGCGTCGGCTGGCAGGCTCTGGGTGGATCCCTGGTTGCCCGAATGGCTTCCAGAAATCCACGTACGGGATCTGCGCGTGGGAAACGCACGCGTGGATTTGCGGTTCTGGCGCGATGGCGATGACGGCAGCCGGTTCCAGGTACTGGATTGCCGCGGCGCCCTGCAGGTCGATCGCCATGGCATCGATTGGGCCTTCGATGCGGACGTACGCTAGGCCATCCGCGCAGGAAGCCTGGCTCAATCCCGGGCGTCGTTCCCCGAGCGCGCGCGTGCCGGCGGATCCCCGGTTCGCCAGCGCCGGGTGGAACGCTGGAAGAACTGGCTGTTGGGAATCTGCAGGACGGTGTCGCCGTGCGCGGGATCGTCCTCCAGCAACGTGGTGTAGATCAGGTTGATGTCCACCACGCGGCCGCGCAGCCCCGGCTTGTCGCCACCCTCCAGCAGTTCGATGTGATCGTGGACGCGGAATGGCCGGGTGGTCAGGATAAGCAGACTGCAGAACAGATTGGACAGGACGCTCCAGGCCGCGAAGAACGCGACTGCCGCCACCGCGGTGAAACCGGTCAGGGCGGTCCACAGCACGCTGCCGGACACGCCCAGCCTCGCCAGCACCAGCATCCAGGCGCTCGTGTAGATCAGCACGCCCAGCAGGCGGCGGATGCCAATCGCGAGCTCGGCCGCCAGCCCGTAGCGGTCGCACAGGCGCTGGATGAGTCCGCGCAGCACCCTGCGCAACGCCCATGCCGTGCCCAGGATCAGCAACGACTCGGCGATCGGCACCGCGATCGCGCTCCATTCGAGCAACCAGTCGCGCCACCATGTCCAGCGGGTCATCGCATTCCTCGCGGCGTCCTTGCGGATCCCTCAGAGCGTGACCGCGCCACCGGAGACCGTGATCAACGCGCCGGAGGTGTAGCTGGAGGCATCGTTGGCGAGCATCACGTACGCCGACGCCAGTTCGGCGGGCTGGCCGGGGCGTCCCATCGGCGTGTGCCCGCCGAAGTTGACCACTTCCTCCTCGTCCATGCCGGCGGGAATGAACGGCGTCCAGATCGGGCCCGGCAACACCGCATTGACCCGGATCTTCTTCTCCGCCAGCAGACCGGCCAGGCCGATGGTCAGGTTGGCGATGGCGCCCTTGGTGGCCGCGTAGGGCAGGATGTTGGGACTCGGCTTCTTGGACTGCACCGAGGCGGTGTTGATGACCACGCCGCCTTCGGGAAGATGCGGCAGCGCCAGCGTGACCAGATGGAAGGGGGCATCGACATTGGTGGCGAAGGTCTTGCGCCATTCCTCCAGGGTGATCTCCTCGATGCTCTGGTAGTACTTCTGGTAGGCCGCGTTGTTGACCAGCACGTCGATCCTGCCGAACGCCCCCGCCACTTTTTCGATCAGCGCCCGCGCCTGCGCGGGATCGCTGACGTCGCAGGCCTGGCCGAGCGCTTCGCGGCCGGCATCCCGGATCAACGCGAGGATGCGCTCGGCATCCTGTTCCTCGCCGGGAAGATGGGCGATCGCCACGTCGGCGCCCTCGCGGGCAAAGGCGATCGCGACCGCCGCGCCGATGCCGCTGTCTCCGCCTGTGACCAGTGCCTTCTTGCCTTCCAGCAGGCCGCGGCCGACGTAGCTGTCCTCGCCATGGTCCGGGCGGGGATCCATGCGCGCGGTCTTGCCGGGAAACGGCTGCTGCTGCGGTTTGAACGGAGGCTTGGGGTAATCGGGAACATTCATGTCCGGCTCCTGTCGTGGTCAAAGGGAGTCTGGTAAGGCATCCGTGAGCCGGGTGCGAACAGCATCCGCGTTCGTCTGCACGCGATCCTCACGCGGCCGCGAATGCAAGCGTCCACGTGCGCGCCGCCGCCTTTGCCAGCGAATGCTGGCCGCCCAGTTGGGCGACCAATGGCTCGTCGCTGTCGACGGCCAGTCCATAGGGCCGCTCGAGGCGAATCGCTTCGGGAAAAATCAGATCGTTGAGGCGGACTCGCCGCAGGCGGCGTGGCGCGACGGTCAAGCGATAAGGTCCCACCGGAGCGCGGCGCGGGTAATAGATCAGCACCCGCGCGTTGGCGACCCGCATGCCGAGGTTGAGCAGTCCCAGCACGTGGTGGCTGGTGAATTCGGGTTCGGGCCCATGACTGGCCGCCGGGATCCCCGGCGCGCAGAAAAGCCAGCAATCGCGACCTGCCGCCGGCGGTGGCGCTGGCGCACCGGCCATCACGCTGGATGCTCCAGCAGCGGGCGCAACCGCGGCGACAGCCATCGGTCCTGCGGATCCAGATCCCGGCGGATCCGCCGGAAGGCTTCCCAGTGGCGATAGCGCGTGGCGAGATCGGCGGCGCGCATCCGGTGTTTCTTGGCCCAGTGCGGCAATCCGCCGTGCGCGCGGAAGATGTCTTCGATGTCGCGGAACAACACCCGCCAGGGCAGGGAAGCGTTCTGGTGGATCGAGATGGTGACGGTCTCGCGTCCACGGGTGGGACTGAGCAGCGCGTCGTCACCGGCGACGGTACGCAACAGGACGCGCCAGCCGAGGACGTGACGCCAGCGTTGCAGGATCCGGCGCCTGACCTCGGCGAAACAGGGCAGGCCCGCGTCGAACGCGAACGCGTACTCGCATTCCTCGAAGCGATGGGGCAGGCCGCTGTGGGCCGGAATGACCTCGTGCCCCGCGCCGCCGCGCCATTCGAGCAGGCGCGCGGACGCGGGCAGCGGCCCGCCGCCGCCCACCGGATTGACGACGCGTAGTTTCATGTCGTCGCGGCGCGGGTACCAATAGAGGTCGAAACTGCGATGGCCGCGCGCCAGGCCTTCAAACCCTTCGACGGCCTCGTCGGTGCGGACGTGATACTCGCGGCGTTCGGCATCGAAAGTCGGCACGAGTTTCAGGGTCAATTCGCTGAAGATGCCGAGCACGCCCAGCGACAGCCGCACTGCGCGCAGGAGGTCCGGATTGTCGGCACCGATCACGTGCACGCCGCCCTGCGCGTCCACCAGTCGCGCGCCGACCAGCCACCGCGACAGGCAGGGCTGGCCGAGTCCGGCGCCATGGGTGCCGGTGGCGATGGCGCCGGCGATGGTCTGATCGGCGATATCGCCGTAGTTGGGCAGCGCAAGATCATGGCGGTACAGCGCACGCCCCAGCTCGGACAGCACCGTGCCGGGCTTGACCCTCGCCTGACCGGCGTCGCGGTCCACGGCGACCAGGCCGGTCAGCCGTGACATCGAGAGCTGCATGTCGGGGCAGCTGACCAGTGCGCTGGAAGAATGGCCCGCGCCGACAGCGCGGATCCGCCGGCCCCGCGCGGCGGCGTACCGGACCAGGGCACCGAGTTCGTCTTCGCTGGCCGGCGCGTGGGCCTCGGCCGGCATGCACCGCATGCTGCCGGACCAGTTGCGCCAGCCATGTGCACCTGTATCCATTTGCCCGGAGCCCTCGCGCATCGCCCTGGGCCGGTGAATCAAGCGGGAAAGCCGAGCGTGGTCATGATGGCGTTCTCGGCCTGGCGTGAATCCAGCCGCGTGTACTGGACCACGACCGGCACGGACGACTCGATCACGCTGGCGTAGGGTGTGTCACGGGGTATGGATTCGGGATCGTCGAACTGGTTGTAGCGCAGGTGGCGAGTGCGCCGCGCCGGGACCGTGAAGCGATACGGGCCCACCGGATCCTGGTCCTCGTAGTAGAGGGTGATGGCAAGCGCGGCATCCTGGTCGCCTGCATTCAATACGCAGCAGGCATCGTGGCTTTCCAGCTCGGGGGCAGGGCCATGGCTGCGTCCTGGAATGTAGCCCTCCGGGATGATCCAGCGGCGTGCGCCGGGGGCATCTGCCTGATCATGCCTGTCCATGCGGCAAGGCTGTGGCCGCGCAGGTGATGAGGATGTGGACCGGAAACCTTCGCACTCGGACGGATTGATACGGTTTCAAACCGCGATCAGGTACCCGTCTGGCGGTGTGGGGCGGCCATGGGCTTGGATTCGGGCGACTTGTCCTGGCGCAGGAAGATCGACAGCACGACAATGGAAAGCACGGCCAGGAATTCGCTCTGCCAGTTCTGGAAGGACTCGAACCAGAACTGCGCGCTGCATAGATGCTCCGCCAGCGAAATGACCGGATCCCCGGCAATGACCCGCTCGTCGTTCTCATGCTTCCAGCTGCCGCAGGCATGCAACACGAACGAAAGGGCGAACAGCAGGAAGAAGGCAATCGACAGGGAATGCGCGTAAAGCCAGCGCCAGGCACCGCCGGCCAGCACCGGCCAGGGCGTGGGACCGGGATCGATCCGTTCTTCCTCCTCGGCCGGATTGAGCGGCCTGGACTCGGCAGAACCGCGCTGCCGCAACCAGACCGTCAGCAGCACATACATCCCCATCTGCAGGAATTCGCTTTCCCAGTTCTCGAAGGTGGCCGAGATGAAATGGCCGCTGGTGAGATAGGACGTCATCGCCTCGGGGGCCAACTGGTGGTCGAGACGGTCCGCATTCCAAGCGGCGTGGCCGGCGAGGATCTGCCCCAGCAGGAACATCAGGAACAGAACGATCAACACCAATGACAGGCCGTTTCGATTCCAGAAATTGTCCGTTCTTGCGGGCATGCGGAACGCTCGGGATGATGGGCAAACAGTTCGATCCGTGCGCATGAAGCTCCCCCGCGCTCCGACAAGAACGCGTGAAATGCGCCCGCGCGAGCCGCGATCTGCCCATCGGGCAGACTGGCGGATGCGTGTGGCGCCGGAGCCCGGTCATCGGTGGCTGCACCGGAAGCCGCCGATATTGGCGGCCGCCTTCCACTGGTTGCACATGCAGCCATCCGCACAGTCCAGTCATTCGTGGCAATCTGGATAGGCGGGAAGGACTATGGCCTGTTCAGCTATTTGGCCCCGTGCTCATTGCCGGCAATCCTAGGCGCCGGCAGATCCGAACGTATTGCCGAGGACCGTGCGGCGTTGCTCGAGGAAGGGCCACCTGAGTCTGGCTTGGAAAAAAGTGCGGAAGACGAGGGATTAGAGATGTTTATCGGGGGCAAGGAGGCCAGCTTTCGCCCTAAGCGGGCATTCCCACTACTACATCCGCAGCGCATCCACGACTAGGGAAAACGCTGGTGAGTGCTGGCGGCGGCTTGGGTAGTAAAGGTGGTATCCGGAGAACGGCGGACACCAGTCCTGGAGTACGCGCACCAAACGACCAGGCGTCACAACGCTGCAGTCCGGGATGCCGGAGCCGGCCTCTTGGGAAGCCTGGCGAGACGCGACGGCGATGTTAGGTCGACCCGGCGGTGTTCCAACGATGCAACGAATAATCACGTCGGTGCGCAGTTGAGCTGCAGATGTGTTCAATGACGACCGTTCGTCGGCAAAGGGCGCGGGAGTGTAAATTTCTCGCCCGCTTCCGCGGAATAGAACTGTCCCACCACGAAAAGGACAACCGCTATGACCCCGAGCTCCGCGTTCCAGCCGATCAACTTCGCCGAGTTCCTGGGCGGCTATCCGTTCGCCCGAAAGGAGGACTACGAGCTCATCGAGGCGATGCTCGGCACCATCAACACCCCACATGCGTTCGCTTGCATGGTCCGCAGCACTGATAACGGGGAGCCTGGGATTGCGGGTGTCGTGAGCCGACTCGATCCGCACTTGGCCGAGCTGCGCCTGCAGGCGACCCACGATCACGATGCACGTACACGTTTGAACGGTTTGACGCAGGTTGCCGGAGCGCTGGTGAAAGCAGTTATTGCGGCGAACGGTGGCGAGAAGGCCGGTGTCGACGGGGAGATGCCCGCCGAACTGCATTACTTTGCTAAGACAGCGGCGATGTTTCGGGTCCAGGGGAGGAACACCGAAAACTGATAGCGTCGGTCTGCACGTGAGTTCGTCAGCCAGTCTCGCTGCCCCCCCGCAACGTGTATCGGGCGGGCATCACGGATGTCACGGTGAGAGCTCCCGGCCTGAAGCCGGGAGCGGATACCGCTTAACGGGCCCAACGCTTCCATGCGGCACGGAAAGCCGCCATCCCTTAGCTCTGTTGTCCTGCGTCGACCGGTTGGCCCCGGCGGATCGGTCTTGGGGATCAGTCCCACTGGCGCGGCGCGGGAGTCGGCCAAGAGCCGAGATGTTCGGTTGGGAGCCGCGTGCTGTTTCCGTTGAGTTCGCAGGGCACATGCGAGCAACACTTGGCTTGCTTGGATGTAGGCGGCTTTGCCCTCAAACTGTCCGAGGTCGTCCAATGATGTCCGATTCACATCGACTCGAAAGTGAGTCAAAAAGTGAGTCGAATTTCAAGTTTCTTCAAACTAATTCTCGCCCGAACAAGTAGATACGTTAGTTATTCGTGTGCTGGTGGGCCACCAAAAGCACTCCGGGCGTGCTCGATGTTCGGGCCGCAACACGCCGTCACTTCCGATGTCGTTGCGAATGAGCCGGCTGCGTATCCCCCACCCAAGTGGACGATTCGGTGCACGGGCCTGTCGCAGGTTCAACCGAACTGTTCCGCCAGCGCTCGTCCGCGTGCATGCGCGGCGTCCACGGCCTCATCGATCAGCTTCGCCCAACCGCCATTCTCCAGGGTCTGGATGGCCGCTTCGGTGGTTCCTCCAGGAGAGGTGACCCGTCCGCGCAGTTGCGCCGGGGATTCTCCCGAGACTTGCAGCATGCGCGCGGCGCCAAGCAGGGTTTGCACCACGAGATGGTGTGCGATCTCGGGCGGCAGATCGCGCGCGCAGGCGGCGCCCTCCATGGCTTCGGCCAACCGGTACAGATAGGCCGGGCCACTGCCGGAGATGGCGGTGACCATATCCATCTGTGTCTCGTGCTCGATCCAGACGGTGGTGCCGGTGCTGCTGAAGACCGCCTCGGCGATCGTCCGCGACGTGACGTCCAGCGCGGGATCCGCGTACAGCGCGGTGATTCCCGCGCCGATGGCCGCAGGCTGATTCGGCATGCTGCGCACGAGGGTGTCGACGCCCAGCCATTGCCTCAATTGCGCATGGGTGATGCCGGCCATGACCGAGATGACCAATGGTCGCGTTCGCGCCGCCTGTCCGGCCAGCGCCTCGCAAACCGCGCGGGCCACCTGTGGTTTCACTGCCAGCACCCACAAGTCGGCGGTGGCGACCGCGTCGATGCCCTGCTCGAACACCCGGACCTGCAACTGCGTGGACAAGGCATCGCGGGTGGCCGCCACGGGATCGGCCACCGCGATCCGTGCCGGGTCCCGGCCCTGGCTCAGCAATCCCTCCACCAGGCAGCGCGCCATGTGCCCGCCCCCGATGAAGGCGACCTCCATACCGAAACTCATGGGGACCGCTCCGTTCCCAGTTGCCGATCCAGCCAGTCCAGAACACGTTGCTGTACGTCGCGACCGTGGGCGGTTTCGAAGAACCAATGCGGTCCTCGCGGATAGGTGACCATGGTCACCGGCGTGCCGTTGAAGACGAGTGCGCGATGCAACATCTCGCCCTGCGACAGCGGCACGCGCTTGTCCTCTTCGCCATGCAGGATAAGCACCGGCACTTTCACCCGGTCGGCGTAACGAATCGGCGAGTGCGCGTCATAGCGCGTGCGCTGCGTTACCGGATCGCCGAAATAGCCTGGCAGGTAGTCGGGCGTGTCGGTGGTGAGCGCCATCGCGCCGATGTCGATGACGCCCGCGCCGACGATCGCGGTGCGGAAGCGATCGCTCTGCGTCACCGCCCACGCCGCCATGTAGCCACCATAGCTCCAGCCACCGATGGCCAGTCGCCGAGGATCGACCACACCTTCCCTTTCCAGCATGTCCAGGCCATCGAGGATGTCCTGGAAATCCCCGCCGCCCCAGTCGCCACGCGCCATTTCGGCGAAGGCATGGCCGCCGCCTTCCGAGCCGCGTGGATTGGGCAGGAACACCGCATAGCCGTGGGTCGCCAGCAGCTGTGCCCAGTCATGCCAGGAGCCCAGCCAGCCCGACCACCAGGCCCATGCCGGGCCACCATGGCCCTGCACCAGCGTGGG
>MTEY01008338.1_pt1 | contig 13515 bp, 11 predicted proteins | sample 1042721 | NCBI WGS metagenome assembly MTEY01 (sample SAMN06185809, study PRJNA358809) | soil metagenome | isolation source: soil biostimulated with seedmeal as carbon source | place: India | collected 2015-05-23 | reverse complement strand
CCGGAACGTTGAGCGAACCTGCTCCTTCGGCTGGGGAGCCATTGCCGCTGCTTTGGCACTGGGCGTTTTTCCAAGAAGCTGTGGCCGCGGAGTTGATCGGTGAAGACGGCCACCCTGTAACCGGAGATTTTTTGCCGGATGTGGGAAGCCGCGCCCGGATGTGGGCCGGTGGTCGGCTAGCGTTCAGCAAGCCGCTTAAGGTCGGCGTTCCTGCCAAGCGTGTCTCGACAATCGAGCAGATTCAAGAGAAAGAGGGGCGTTCAGGCTCTCTGCTGTTTGTGACGGTGAAACACAGCATTTATCAGCACGACGAACTGATGCTCACCGAGGAGCAGGACATCGTTTATCGCGACCCCAGCCCTTACAAAGCAGCACCTGGTAAACCTGCCCCCGAACCCGAATGGCGTGAGCAGTTTGAGATCGATCCGGTCATGCTTTTCCGGTACTCGGCGGTGACCTTCAATGGCCATCGAATCCATTATGACTGGCGTTACGTGACTGAGACGGAAGGGTACCCGGGCCTAGTCGTGCACGGGCCACTGACTGCCACGCTTGTTCTGCGCACCTTTACCAAGGCCAAGCCTGACGCTGTTGTACGTAGTTTTGCGTTCAAAGGCGTGCAACCGATCATCTCAGATCAAACGGTTGAGGTCGGCGGTCTCGTCGAATCCCCTGGTGTCGCTCAAGTCTGGGCGGCCACGAGTAATGGCATCAGCCAGACCGGCCAAGTGACGTTCGAGTAACCAGCCATACATTCTGGAGTTAGCTTCATGGATCAGATTGACCGTGGTACTCAAATCGTCAGGTCGGCACTGTTCGTTCCTGGTGATCGGCCAGAGCGATTTTCCAAAGCCCTGGCCGCCGGCGCCGACCGGGTAATCATCGACTTCGAAGACGCCGTCGAAGAAGGCGCGAAAGCGGGTGCCCGCGATTCGCTACAGACATTCTTGCTGCAGAATCCTGAGGCCAGAGTGTGGGTCAGGATCAACAGCACTGGGCATGTCCAGTACCAAGCGGACGTTGAATTCTGCAGCCGCGAACCAGGTGTGGCGGGGATCATGCTACCAAAGGCGGAAGACCCTTCTCTCGTGATGCAGTTGTCTGAGTGCGGTAAGCCGCTCTGGCTGATCATTGAAACCGCCACGGGGGCTGCAACACTGTCACTGCTGAGTGCAACGCCTGGCGTGGAGCGGCTTTGCTTTGGGTCGATCGACATGGCCGTGGATCTGGCGTTGGAGGAGGGTACTCAAGGCGGGCAGAGCATGCTCAATACGCTGCGCGCCGGCGTTATCTTGCACTCGAAGCTCAATGGCTTGGCGCCGCCCCTGGATGGAGTCTACTCAGCTATCGCGGATGTCTCCGGTTTGGCAGCATCAGTGAAGAACTCCCACGGGATGGGGTTCGGCGGCGTGCTTTGCATCCATCCGTCCCAGATCCCCGTGATACACGAAAGCCTTGCACCTGCTCTCGAAGAAGTGGACTGGGCACGTCGTGTCCGTGAGGCCGCGGTGAATCAACCGGGGGCGTTCAAGTTGGATGGCCGGATGATCGATGCGCCGGTGCTGGCGCGAGCAGATCGCATTATCTCGCTAGCCAGCCTTAGCCATGCCTGAAAGAGATGAAGCAAACACCGCATGGAAGAACTGTGTCACGATCAAGACGTAGGTTTTCACCCGCTTGTCAAAGCGTGGCACCACGATTCTGTTGTTGTCCATGAACCGAAACACTCGCTTGGATATTTTGGGACGATCGGGAGGGGCAGTAAGTCAGATTTGGGGGTGTGCGGCATGAAGCGCAGTTGGATGAAGGGATGCGTTCGATACTAAACCCTTTGATGCCGCGGTTCATCAGCGTCACAGCCCGGTAGTCACGTGCTGCGCTTGCATAGGCAGCTAGGGAATATCTTTCAGCATCATCCAGCAACCAATGGGCGTAGTTCATGTCGCTGCGTTTGGCGGTGGAGCCACGCTGCTGGCCACCGCCGTCGATCCCTTGCGCTCACATGAGATGCCCTGCCTCGGCAGGTCGGAACACTGGACTACCCCTCAAGAAAACTTATGAGTTCGTCCAGAGAGGACGCCCACCGCAACTCGTCCACTGTCATGGACAGAGCCTTCGCATCGCTTGTATAAACCGCAAATGGAGTGCAGAGCACGCCGATGATGTGCTTGTAGCCCGAAAAATCGAAATTGTCGCCCGTTGGATTTGCCGTAAGTCTATTGACGATATCACTCCAAAATTCGACACCTTGATCCACCGTTGACGCAGCATTCCGGATGGCTTTATGAGTTCCTTGGTCATACTCGCGGGTGTAGGGGATGCTTTTGCACGAAACAATAAGAAGGGTGTCCTTGTACGATCCGATTGCGTCGATATCGGTCAGGTTTTGGCCTTGAATTCGAAGAGTGCGCTGTCGCATTGAGCGGTGCTGACTATGACCCCAGCGCGTTCCGTCAATTGCATCCTGAACAACATCCTCGAACTTGGTCGCGCGCGTGTTCGCAACGTTGCCTTGTACCTTGGGGAATTGGAGCCATGCCAGGAAACCCATGGAGGCAGCCCACATATCGATACACATGTAGTCGTTGGTTGCCTTTGCTGGGGCTCCGTGCGCCGTAGGCCATACCTCTCCTTTGAATGCTTCGCAGCTTTTGCGGAAGGCGCTGAAGTCTTCAGGCGGCGCAAACTGCGGGAGAGCCGCTCGAATCTCAGTGCAGACCGCCGCATACTCTTCATCTCCAAACGCGCTCCAGTGTTCAAGCTTCGTAATGAAGTAACCGAGCTCCATGGCACGAAGAACTGAGTAACGGCTGCATTGCAGCCAACGCCCGCCGAGCATGAGCACGATAAGACACAGTGAAGCGTGAGTGTCCACGCCCACTGCCGCCATTGCGGGTAATCGGTAGAGTTCGAAAATGCGATGGAGATCTAGAGTGCTTGGGCAGAACCTGGCCATTATTTTCCCATCGTCACCGTAGTGAGCAGCGTGGGCGTGGCCCTCAAGAAATGGCTTAGGGGAAATCAGAACCTCTTCGCTGAGCAGCCCCCAGTATGCGCAGGATACGTCAAGGCCTGAATCATCTTCAGACGTTGCAGATCCATCATGGGCCAGGCCGGACTGGTTCATCACCGCGCCAAGGAAGGTGCGTCGATGACTATCGTGGCGTTGATCATAGATCTGGACTGCCGACGCGACCTGTGCGTTTTCCACACGCTGAGGCAGGACAGTAGGGACTGGGCTGGCCATCGGCTTGTGGGTTAGGGCGCCCATTAGTGAACCAGTGCTTGGACTTCGTGAGGGAGCGGTGGGGAATGCGTAGTCGCACCCTTTGCTCGCCAATCGGAATCCTACATGCAGGTCATAAATGATGTTGATGAAAGCTATAAACCGCGCGATGTGTCGTAGGGTGCTTTCGTTGACCGGAAACACAAAGCCTTTGCTTCCATAAATTGCTGGTTCGGCTTTAACGCTGCGATTGGCATACACCTCAATCAGCGCCCGTGCATTGGGGGCAGTGGAAGCCAACTTCCCTTCGAACACCTTGTGTGGCAGCCGGCGTAGGTAGTACATCCACCGCATTGTCGAATAGGAATTCAGGTCGGCTGCAAACGCGCTTTCCAACGCCGCTATGCAGCCTGTGAAAAAAGCGCAACTATCACGTGCTGACAGCAGCCTCTCAGCGCGAGCTGCGGTAAAAAAGGCATTTCGCTTGATGCAGCCTTCAAGCTCTACGATGTACTTGCCAACGTCTGTCAGGAAAGTCTGATTTTCAGGTGCGTGAAGGAGGAGCGCGCTCATTTTGGTGCTTCAGCTAAGTCAGGGAAGGGGGGAGTCCAGTTTCTAGTACTCTAACCCGTAATCTGCCTGAGGTGGGGTGCTAGGTCGATAGTTAGATATCCCTAAATGATGCAATATGATCGGGCCGAGCCAGCGTTGATCGCTCTTCGGCAAATGATGGGGACGGGTTCTGGTTTCAAATTCTCTCCCTGCTGCGCTAACATGCTGGCGATTTGAAATCGCCCGGCGCCTTGCTTTGCTTGAACGTCTCGCTTCAAATCCAGGAGCGGTGTAAACATCGCAAGGGCAGTGAGTCTTACGTCAAGGCAGGGATGAGAAACACTCAATGGGTTCGCCAACCACTCCACCAGAGATGCAAAGTCCGCTACTGAAATCCAGCAGGCCAGGCTCGTACCTTGGCTACTCGCTGCAGGCCACGCGGATGTGTCTCCACCTCTGCGAAGCGCCCCGCGGCTCCTTCGTGGCACTTGAAGTGTTGGATGATGTCGACGTCCTGCGGCCCGACGGTACGCGCCTGCTCGAACAATCCAAAAGCGGTCTGGTCACGAACCCCATTGCGAATTTCTCTGTCGATCTATGGAAGACCTTTTCGAATTGGATTGACGCGATCGAGTGCGGGGCAGTCGACCCCGCCAAGACGCTGTTTCGGATCTACGTCCTCCAGGAGAAGAAAGGCGAGTACGCCAGCGCGCTCCACTATGCCCACACTCGGTCGCAAGTCGACACGCTGGTGCAGCGCATCAAGGACGACTACGAGACGGAGATGCATGCGGGCTGTAAGCCCTATATCGAACGGTTCCTTGCGTATGACCAGGACAAATTGGCAGCGCTCGTCATGGCTTTTGAGCTCGAAACGGGTAATGACCAATTGGTCGAGAGGATAAAGGATCATCTCGCCCTGACTGTACCCAGCGAATTCTTGGATGAGGCTTGCGACACAGCTGTGGGCTGGGTGAAAAATACCTCTGACGGATTGATCAGTCAGCGCAGATACCCCGCAATTGCTCGTGATGAATTCAGTGATCGTATGTCGACCTTCAACACTCGATTCTCCTTCAATCATCTTCTCAAGTACGCTCTGCCGGCGCCGCCTGCAGATGAGGTCGAAAAGAGCCGCTCCAACGCGCACATCCTGATCCGTCAGTTAGAGCTGATCGAGGAGCAGGAGGAGGGCTTGCAGGCCATGACGGATTTCCTGCAGTCAAAGACCAACAAGGTGAACTGGGGGGCGAAAGGCCTGGTGTATGAGCCTGAGTTCGATGAGTTCAAGCAAAGTTTGCTCACCCAGTGGAAATTGTTCAACAAAGAAATACGCCTGCAATCCGGTACAGCCTGCGACGTCGATAAGGGCCAGCTTTTGCGTCTGAAATGCATGGCGGCAACCGCCAAGCTCAACGATGTCGACTCGCCAGCGTTCTTTGTCCGCGGGACATATCACGATTTTTCGAACGCCAAAGCTATAGGCTGGCATCCCCGCTACCGCGAACTCCTGGACGAATAAAAGCGTGTCGCGTGATCGCGATGCCCGGCAGGCTTGAAGCTGATAAATCATAGGTTGGCAAGGATGGAAACCGCAGAGCTCGTTACACATCAACATCCCGTTGATGAGATCTACCTGGTACAAAACCCAGCGCTTGGGGCAATCCTCATGTGGGAGTTCGTCAAGGGCTACAAGCGTCAGAGCCTGGGAAAACCACCAGCGCTGCCGCTGCTTTTTATCGTCCTGCCCATCCTGTTCAGTGAGGTGCTGAGAACGAAAATTGGCACTACCAACCCGTCATCAGGGCTCAGGCTGTTCATCGGTAAATTCTCCAAGAAGCAGGAAGCGATCCTGACGCTGCAGCGCCGTATGCTGATGCTCCGCCCAACCTCGCTGTCCAGCCTCACGATCGCCATTGACTGCGGGTTGCTTCAGCTCGATTACACCACTGCACTGGTCGACTGCACCATCAAGCGTTACCCCCATAAAACCCGTGAGAAGATCAGAGAGCTCGGCAAGTTTGCGGATAAGCTCGGTGGCTGGTGTGGCCCACTCACCCTCCAGGAAGTCCAGGCAGTCCTACGGATAGGTTTTTAATGAAATTACAGATCAGAAAGCTGATTTTGTGGCCGAAAAATGGCCGGCGTTACCGTGACGTCACGTTCACGCCCGGTGCTGTTAACGTGATCAGCGGCTCGTCCAAGGCAGGCAAATCAGCCGTTATCCCAATCATCGATTACTGCCTGGCTTCCGAGAAATGTGCAATTCCTGTAGGCACCATTCGCAACACCTGTGCCTGGTTTGGGCTGCTCGTCGACACCGACGAGGGTCTTAAACTGCTCGCCAGGCCTGAACCAGGAAAGCAAAAGTCGACAGATGACATGTTCCTCCTTGAAGGAGATGAACTCAGCATCCCCGAACAAATTCCCGGTAAGAACACAAACCTCGATAGCGTCAAAAACATGTTTAACAGGCTGTCCGGCCTGCCAAACACCGGGTTTGACGAGGGCGTCCGCTACGGGTTCAAAAGCCGTCCGAGCTTTCGGGATCTCATGGCCTTCACGTTCCAGCCACAGAACATCGTGGCTAATCCGGACGTCCTTTTCTACAAGGCTGATACCACGGGGCATCGTGAAAAGCTTAAAGATATCTTCCCTTATATCCTTGGGGCGGTGACCTCGCAGACCCTGATCACTTCTTGGGAGGTCAAGGATCTCGAGCGGCAAAAGAAACAGCTGCAGTCGGAGCTCAATGCGTTGGCAGATGCCTCTGCTCGTCTGCGTTCAGAGGCTCGGAGCCGGTACTACCGGGCCCGCGAGTACGGGCTGGTGCCGATCGATTCGGTACTGTCAGATGACTGGCCTGTAGCCGTTCAACAGCTCAGCGAGATCCTTCAAAAGAGCTCACGTGACGCATCTCCAAACTACGACGCAATCAAGGCCTCGATCATCAAAATCGGTGAGCTTCAAAAGCGGGAAGAGGTCATTGCCGCCAACCTTTACGCGGGGCGTCAGAACTTAAAAGAATTGACCCGCATCCAAGGCGATGCTGATGAGTACCTCCACGCCCTAGAGACGATGAAAGAACGTCTATCGCTTTCGAGCTGGCTGCGCGGTCTTATCAAAGATGACCAAGACAATCCCAATGCGCTGAGACCCGTTCAGCTCCCGGCTTCCCAACAACTTGATGCACTGTGCACAGCGTTGACGGGCATTGAGGCACAGGCTCAAGAAACGCCGGCCATTGCTGCTTCAGTTGAGCATGAGCTTGTTCGTCTGCGAAACGCCGTTCGGGCTGATGCTGAAGAGCTGGATGCGATCAGGGCCGAGATCAGGGCGCTCGAAGCGCTGGATGCTGAAGCGAAAGGGCAGGCACTGCGTCAGTCGGACATCGATCGGTATTTGGGTAGGCTTCAAGAGGCTGTACAGAATTATCAAAAGGCCCAACAGGACGATAGCCTGTCTAAGCGTCTAGCTGATGTGCAGGACAGACTGGCCAAGCTCGCACCTTCAGTGTCTACCGATCAGATTCGCGAACGTACGCGCAAAATCCTGAATTCCTTGAGTGATCAGTGCGCGAAGATCACTCCGAACTTGGACGCCGAGTGGAAAAATGCGCGGATAGGGTTGTCCATCACCGATCTCACTATCAAGGTGCGCCATGACGGTCGGGATGATTACCTGTGGGAGATCGGAAGCGGCGCCAACTGGCTTGCGTATCACGTGGCCATGCTGCTCGCGCTGCAGAAGCTGTTCATGGCCAAGAAAACGGTCGAGCACCCAGTGCCGCACTTCCTCATCTTCGACCAGCCAAGCCAGGTGTACTTCCCTGTGAAGCGGGCAGCGAAAGACGATGAGGAGCACGAGCTCAACGATGAAGACCGCATCGCCGTGCGCAAGGTCTTCTTGGCCCTGGCAGCCGCGGTGAGCGCTTCGGAAGGGCGTTTGCAGATCATCGTACTCGACCATGCCGATGAGGGAGTTTGGGGGAATATCCCGGGTGTCGTGTTAACCGAGGAATGGCGAGACAAAAAACTCGTGCCGCCTTGGTTCGGGGCTACTGACGAGTCGAGTTGACAGGGAAGGGGGTAGCTCAGACTTGTCGCTATGCTTTGGCCCGAATGAATGGCAGAAGGCGCTCTGAGTCAGTTCTTGGCGCCTTTGGGCGCCGGGAGGGCAGACTGGAGCCCGATAGTCGACCAGCACCATTCACCTCCATCGCTAACTCGCACCTCAGGCGTGCCATACATCCCAACTATCAACCCATAGGCATTACGTGTCTTCAATGTGTAACTCAGCTGCGAAGCGGCCAGGCCTACCCATTCGCAACAACCTTTCTTGCTTGCCCATCAGGGGCAATTATACGCTCTTGACTGATGACTAGGAGTGATGGGGCTACACCACGTGACTGCCGGCCTGCCAGTATTAGCTCCCAGGGTTCGTACGCTGGCGATCGTTGTTTATGGGGTATATTGCTGGCCTTCTGCCTTATTGAGCCTTCAGTGGTCTTCCGGCGTTAGAGCGAGTGTGATGGACAACGTAATTTTCAGGGAGATCTGGCCGCGGGCCGCCTCCCGTCACGCCGACGATTTTTCCACGACCCTGAGTGAATTGCTGGATGGATACGTGCGCAGGCCTGGAAAAGATGAGCTTGTCCGGGTAACCACTGAATGCATCGGTCGGGGCGCATACATGTCGCTTCTCGCTGCCCTCTCCGCCAAAGCGCGCCGGCATGTCTGGTACCACGATTACGGTTGGCACGTTGCGCTGAGGTCGCGGCTTTTGGTGTACATGAGTCGCCGATTGCAACGAGAGCTTGTGCTCAGTGGAGGCGCGACGGATGTGATCGCTGAGGATCTCCTCGCTTACGATGTAGGCGTTTAAGCGCACTCTCACCGATTAACCGCCTCCAATTCTCCCTTATCGCAGCGCAGAATCGTGTTGTCCGACATTGACCGGAAATTTCGAAAAGTGTTAGACGGATTAGCCCTCGTTTGCGCTGCGCGCCCTGTTCTTGATCCCAAGATGAAAAGCAGCGGCCTAAAGGCCGAAGCAGGGCGACTTCCCCCATAACCGATCACAGCGCCAGCGTGTGATCAGTCAGATTGAGGTCACATTCGACGCTTTCAGAGGCAAAAGCGTGTGACGCAGACAGTGCTCAAAAAATGGGGGAAATGAGGAGAGCGGAGATCTCGCTTTTTCTTTGCCCTCAAATATAAGAACTCCGTCTTTAAAAAATTTTAACAGGGGAGATTTCGGAGAATTATCACAAAAATGTGACGCAGGTCACAAATAATGGCTCTTTTATTGGTTTTTCGCTGTGAAAATTCTCGCCGGTCAGTCCGTTGCCGCCGCACCGGAGAGGTAACGAAAAACGCCCTGAAAGACCTCTTTCAGGGCGTTTTCTACGTGAGATGCTCCCGAGATTCTCCGCAACCGGCATGTAGTCTCTGCAGGGTGAAGGACTGCTTCCGAATCATCGTCGTTTAGCTCCGCATGGTGCCACATCAGCAGTTAATAAGGCTGAGTGCGGTTGCGCGTCGAATGGGGTACCCCAATAAGCAACCGTACCAGTTGCGCGAGCTTACCCGCTGCAGGAGAGAGAGCCCGCCCTTTTAAGGTAATGATCGCTACTTGGCGAGTCATCTTCGGCTGCACAATAAGCATCTGACTGGTTTCAGGTAGAGGGTAGTCAGGCAGGACAACAGACGGCAGAACCGCGGCGCCCAGGCCTGCGCTTGCCATGGAAATGAGCGTCTGCGCCTGGTTGAATTCATAGCGGGTTGTGAGTGTGAGGTTGGATGCTTTTGCGGTGTCTTCAATCAGCATTCGCAGTGCTGTGGCCTGGTTCAGCAGAAGCAAAGGAAGCCTCGCCAGTTCCTCCAAGGTAATCGTATCGCCTGCGTCCGGCAGAAGCTTCTTAGGCACCAGTGCATACAGGTCTTCCGTGAGCACCGGTTCGAAGTTGAAGTCCTGGGCATCACTCATTGGGCCAATGCCAAAATCGACCTCGCCTTTACGGATGCTCTCGTGCATGTCGCCAGAGGTGAGCTCCCGCACGAATACATCGATGGCAGGGTAGTCGTGATCAAAAGCAGACAAGATCTTTGCCAATCGTGTAGCGGCCACTGTAGTGGAGCACGCAAGGAAGATTCTACCGCTCTGCAGATCAGCCGATTCCTGGATCCTGCGCAAACCTAGCTCAACTTCATGGATCGCGCGGCGAGCACTCTCCAAAAGCTGCTCACCTTCGCGGGTCAAGCTGACATGCCGTGTCGTGCGGTGGAACAGAGACAACCCCAGCTGTGATTCCAGCTGCTTGATCTGACTGGTCACGGCAGACTGAGATTTATGAGTTAAATCAGCAGCTTGTCGAAAGCTTCCGTGCTCAGCCACGAGCAAAAATGCCTGCAGAAGCTTGAGATTTACGTTCGGTAAAGCGCGCGGTTCGGTCGACAGGGACATGGCAGTTTCCATTGATCGAAAAACCTTAATAATCCAGATGATAATTGAATTGGTTGGATTTGACACCCAGCCGTATGCTTCAAACACGTCGTAACGGCATCCACAAAAACAAAAGGAGCCCGATGTGTCATTCGATCGGAACTACTCAGTAGCAACGTCTTTTCGCCTGGATGGTAAGCACGCCCTGATCACGGGTGGCGGTGGTGGAATCGGCGCAGGCATTGCTCTTGCGCTCTCGGAAGCCGGTGCAAACGTGACCTTGGTGGGTCGAACCGAATCCGCCCTGCGTGATGTCGCCAGCGAGCTGCAGTCCCAAGGCTATGAGCCTTCCATTGCTGTCTGCGACATTACAGATTCCGTCGCAATCCGAAGCGTGATTGAAGGCATGCCGCAGCTGGACATTCTGGTGAATAACGCGGGTACCAATTTCCCGCAGCCAGTCCAGGACGTCACTGACGAGAACCTGGATCTGATGCTGAACCTGAACGTCCGAGCACTGTTCGTGACCTCTCAAGCGGCCATCAAGAAGATGCTTGAGTCAGGCCATGCCGCGGAGTCATGTGTGATCAACGTTACCTCTCAGATGGGGCACGTCGGGTCACCCAACCGCTCGGTCTACTGCATGACCAAACATGCCATCGAGGGATTGACCAAGGCGCTCGCCATCGAACTGGCGCCCTCCGGCATACGGGTCAACAGCATTGCCCCGACCTTCGTAGATACCCCGCTCATTCGCAAGATTGTCGATACGCCTGAAAAGTACGACTTCCTTGTTTCGAAAATTCCTCTAGGTCACATGGCTGACATTTTCGACATCGTGGGCGCTGCCGTTTACCTGGCAAGCCCCGCAGCTCGGATGGTCACTGGTACCTGCATTCGCGTCGACGGCGGTTGGACAGCCCAATAATCCCCCCCTCTAAACAGGAGATATGAAATGAGTGAATCCACTGGCTACGTTCTGATCGAGCAGACTGGCGGCCCTGAGGTCATGCAATGGAAAGAAGCGCCGATTGCTGCGCCAGCAGCAAATGAAGTGCAAGTTCGTCATGATGCGATCGGCGTCGACTTCATCGATACCCAGCTGCGCTCCGGCATTCTTCCCGTGAATCTGCCGAGTGGTTTGGGCTTCGCAGGTGTCGGCACCGTGACTGCGGTGGGCGGCGAGGTCAGCGACATTAAAGTGGGGCAGCGCATCGCCTACCACTACGCCGTACCTGGGTCTTACTCGGAAGTACGGAATGTCCCTGCTGGTCGAGCATTCGTGCTGCCAGACCAGAACCTCGATCCGACCATTGCTGCCGGCGCTCTGTTCCGTGGCCTGACAGCATGGTACCTGTCGACTCGTCTGCGTGAAGTGAACAAAGGCGATTGGGTATTGGTACATGCCGCAGCGGGCGGTGTCGGCCTGATTCTTTGCCAGTGGCTCAATCATCTTGGCGCCAACGTCATTGGCACCACCGACAGTGCCGAGAAGCTGGAAGTACTGAAGCAATATGGGTGCAAGTACCCGATCAATCTCAACAGCGAAGACTTCCTGGAGCGCACCAAGCAGCTCACCAATGGTGTAGGCGTCAGCATCGTCTATGAATCCATCGGCAAGGCCACCTTCGAGCGCTCCCTGGATTGCCTCAAGCGCTTCGGCCTGATGGCTTCCTTCGGCTGGCCTTCTGGAGATGTTGAGCCTATCCAATTGGCGCATACCCGCAACAAAGGTTCTCTGTTCCTGACCCGGCCAACCATTTCTCACTACATCGCTGAAGACGCCGATTTCAAACGTGGGGCAGCTGAGCTCTACGGCTTGATCAGCGAAGGTGTTCTCAAAATCCGCACCGAGCACTGCTACCCACTCAAGGAAGCGGGCAGGGCTCATGACGATCTGGCGAATGGACGCACCACCGGCTCGGTCGTGCTTCAGCCCTGATCCACCCGCACGCTTACGAATTTCGCAACTCACCAGCCAAAAACAATAAGGGTGATCAAATGCTACTTGAAGGCAAAACAGCAATCGTAACCGGCGCTGCGTCCATGAAAGGTATCGGTTGGGCAACTGCCAAGTGCTTCGCGCTGAATGGTGCGCGCGTTGCTTTGCTTGACCTCAACCTGGAGCACACCATGACCGCTGCCAAGGAATTGGGTGACGGTCATCTGGGATTGACGTGCGATGTACGCGATCCAGCACTTTGCCAAGCCGCGGTGAATTCCATCGTCGAGTCGCTCGGGAAGATCGACATCCTGATCAACAACGCGGGCGTCAGCCAGCCTTTCAGGCTGATGGACAGCACCATGGATGATTACGACCTGGTCATGGATGTCAGCCTGCGCGGTGCTTACAACATGTCTCGTGCGGTGGTACCACACATGCGAGCTAACCGCAGCGGCGCGATCGTATGCATGGGCTCGGTCGCAGCCCAGCGCGGCGGAGGTGTGCTGGGTGGGCCGCATTACGCTGCCGCCAAAGGCGGTGTCCAGACACTGGCAAAGGCAATGGCCCGCGAGCTCGCAGCCGACAATATCCGGGTCAACTCCATTGCTCCGGGCCTCGTCGATACCGAGCTGCTCATCGGCAAGCTCACCCCCGAAATGCACACCGCAGCGATGGCGGCGACGCCATTAGGTCGCATGGCGTTGCCTGCGGACATTGCAAACGCCTGCCTGTTCTTGTCGTCCGACCTTTCCAGCTACATCACCGGCGTAGTCCTAGACGTCAACGGTGGCTTGCACATCCACTGACGCACCAGAGCTCGTCTTCGGAGTGGGAGGTTGCCATGTACTTGCAAGGTAAAGTCGCAATTGTAACCGGTGGCGCTTCCCTCAACGGAATTGGCTGGGCGATAGCCCAGCGTTTTTCCGAGGAGGGGGCAAATGTAGTGTTGATCGATATTGCTCCATACGATGTCGCGCGTGTCGCCGGGCTGCCTACTCCCGCACTGGCGTTGAATTACGACATTCGGGACTTCGCCTGCTGCCAGGCAGCGGTGGCGGCAACGCTCGCCCGGTTTGGGCGGATCGATATCCTCATCAACAATGCAGGGGTCAGCCAACCCCGCAAGGTCTTGGATATCGATGATGAGGGCTACGACCTGGTGCTAGATGTGAGCCTACGGGGCGCACTGAACATGGCCAAGGCCGTAATCCCTGGTTTGCGAGCCCAGAAAAGCGGCGCGATTGTTTGCATGGGTTCAGTCTCCGCGCAACGCGGCGGCGGTGTCATGGGCGGAGCGCATTACTCCGCGGCAAAGGGAGGCGTCCAAGCCCTCGCCAAGGCTCTAGCT
>MTEY01011971.1_pt1 | contig 13770 bp, 12 predicted proteins | sample 1042721 | NCBI WGS metagenome assembly MTEY01 (sample SAMN06185809, study PRJNA358809) | soil metagenome | isolation source: soil biostimulated with seedmeal as carbon source | place: India | collected 2015-05-23 | reverse complement strand
GTCCTGCGTTCCACCGGCGCAGACAACAATGTTGCCACCTCCGCGCAGACTGCCATCGTATCGGTGCCTGAAACCAGGTCGGGGCAGGTGCTGGCGCTGGTTGAGGAGCCGGGGCAGGCGAGCCGTCTGATTACGAAGCCGGAAACGGCGCCCAAGCCGCAGGACAATACGGAAGCCGCTCCCGAAGCTGCCGCCAGGGCCGACAAGCCGGCAGCCAAGCCCGCGCAGGCTTTGCCGATTGCGATCGAGGCGGTGGAGATCGAAGGCCAGTCGGTTTTCGTGGCAGGCAAGGCCAATGGCGGCAATCGCGTCATCGTCCACGCCAACGATACATTGCTCGGCGCAAGCCTCATTTCGCCGGATGGTCGTTTCCTTGTGCAGAGCAAACAGCCGCTCAGTGTGGGTGACTATATCATTCGCGCCGACCTGCTCGACAACGCCAACCGCGTTCTGGCGACGGCACGCGTTCCGTTCCGCCGCGAAGCTGGCGAGAATATCTCCGCAGTTGCTTCCGATACGGAAGGCCAGACGACCACGCCTTCGGAAGTGCATGGCGAAGCTGCGGCTCCCCTGCAGAAGGTGGAAGGCTCCGTCATCATCCGGCGCGGAGATAATCTCTGGACGATATCCAAGCGCACCTATGGTAAAGGCACGCGATACACGACTATCTATCTCGCCAATCGCGATCAGATCCGCAATCCGGACCTGATCTGGCCAGGGCAGGTCTTCAATATGCCGAAGGAACCTTTGGGTGAGGATGAGGTGAAGCGCCAGTTGGAAGATCACGCCAACTGACCATGGATTTCAAAGCGGTTTCGGCGGGGGCGATGGTCACGATAGTGTGTTTTCATATTGCCGCGCTTTTGGAGAAAGAACGCCTGGAAAACTTGAACTCTGGAGTATAATCGTATATCGTCGATATACGATGAAGATAATTCTCGACAAGAATTCAGCTGAGGCTGTTTCCGATCTCGCGCAGATCGGGATTGACGATGAAGCCGCGGCGCGCATTTGTGCGGCGCTCGGCCATCCTGTCCGTATTCGCATTATCCGGCAGTTGATGATGGAGGATGCCTGCTGCTGCAAGGATATTGTCGGCAAGCTCGACCTTGCTCAATCGACGGTCTCCCAGCACCTCAAGGTTCTCGTGCAGGCCGGTCTTATCGATTATCGGCCTGAGCGCCAGTCGTCGCGTTACAGCGTCAACTGGCAGCAAATGAACGCTGTCCGCACGCATTTTGCTTCGTTCAAAGGCGCATGCTGCGGCTAGACCTATCCCGAGAAGCGGGAGCCGGTTTTCGGAAAAGATGTGTCAAACAAACAGATAAAGCGATGACGGAGTTCATCTCGTACGAAATCGCTTGAGCCCACCGACTTGAAAGAACGCACCATGAGTTCCCCCAAAACGGTTTCCGCCGATTCCGGCGAGACGTTCAAGACATTGCGAAATCTCTGGCCCTATATGTGGCCGTCCGACAGGCCGGATCTGCGCATGCGCGTCGTCTGGGCCACGTTCTATCTGGTGATTTCCAAGATCGTGCTCATCCTCGTTCCCTATTTCTTCAAATGGGTGACGAATGCCTTGACCGGCCAGTTGAACCCGCCGGATTATATTCCGCTGTTTCTGGTCGGTGCGGTGATGCTGGTGCTGGCTTATAACGGCGCCAAGATCATACAGGCCGGTCTCAACCAGCTTCGCGACGCCTTGTTTGCGAGCGTCGGCCAATATGCGGTGCGCCAGCTGGCTTATAAGACCTTCGTGCACATGCACCAGTTGTCTCTGCGTTTCCATCTGGAAAGACGCACGGGCGGGCTTTCACGCGTCATTGAGCGCGGCACCAAGGGGATTGAAACGATTGTCCGCTTCACCATCCTCAACACGCTGCCCACCATTCTGGAATTTGCGCTGACGGCGGTTATTTTCGCCTTCGCCTACGGCATTTCCTATCTGCTCGTCGTTGCCGCAACGGTCTGGCTCTATACCTGGTTTACGATCAAGGCGAGCGACTGGCGCATCAGCATCCGCCGGGAAATGAACGATTCCGATACGGAGGCCAACACCAAGGCAATCGACTCGCTTCTCAATTTCGAAACAGTCAAATATTTCGGCAATGAGAACATGGAAGCCAAGCGCTTCGATGCTTCGATGGCGCGCTATGAAAAGGCGGCGACCCAGACTTGGACATCGCTCGGCTGGCTGAACTTCGGCCAGGCCGTGATCTTCGGTGTCGGCATGGCAATTGTCATGGTCATGTCCGCGCTGGAAGTCCGCGCCGGAACTCAGTCCATCGGCGACTTCGTTTTCATCAATGCCATGCTGATGCAACTGTCCATTCCGCTCAACTTCATCGGCTTTATCTATCGTGAAATCCGTCAGGGCCTGACCGATATCGAGCAGATGTTCGACCTTCTCGATGTGAAGCAGGAAGTCGTCGACAAACCCGGTGCGCCAGCATTGAAGATCGACAAGGGCGCGATCCGCTTTGAAGACGTGCATTTCGCCTATGATGCGAACCGCCCGATCCTCAAGGGGATCAGTTTTGAAGTTCCGGCAGGAAAGACGGTTGCGATTGTCGGGCCGTCGGGTGCGGGTAAATCCACAATCTCGCGGCTTCTGTTCCGCTTCTACGATGTGCAGTCAGGAACGGTTTCCATCGACGGGCAGGATGTCCGTGATGTCGCGCAGGAAAGCCTGCGCAAGGCCATCGGCATGGTGCCGCAGGATACCGTCCTGTTCAACGATACGATAGCCTATAACATCCGCTATGGCCGCCCCGATGCAACGAATGAAGAGGTGGAAAAGGCGGCAGAACTCGCGCAGATTTCCAGCTTCATCAAGCATTTGCCGGAAGGCTATAAGTCGATGGTTGGTGAACGCGGCCTCAAGCTTTCGGGTGGTGAGAAACAGCGTGTCGCCATTGCCCGCACGATCCTGAAGGCTCCGCCGATCCTCATCCTCGATGAGGCGACTTCCGCACTCGATACGGCAACCGAACAGGAAATCCAGTCCGCGCTCGACATTGTCAGCCGGGGGCGCACCACGCTTGTCATCGCGCATCGCCTGTCGACCGTTATAGGTGCAGACGAAATCATCGTCCTGAAGGACGGCCTGATCGCGGAAAGAGGCACGCATCGCATGCTGCTCAAGCACAACGGGCTTTATGCTTCCATGTGGGCTCGCCAGCGTGAGGCCGATGAGGCGGAAGAACGTCTGCGTCAGGTGCGGCAAAGCGACGAACTGGGCGTCGTTACGCGCGGTGTCCCGGCGGCGGAATAGTCGGTTCGCGGGGCGGCTTGGTATATTAGGGCGCGATCACGTGCCCTAACAGCCGTGAATAATTTGCGAAATGGATTTTGATTCCGGATAGGATGAGGTAAATAACGGCCAAACTCAAAGGAAGAGCGATGAGCCTTACTGACACTATCCGCAATACTTTCGTGCCGATCCATCGGGAAGGCTATCCGTTTATCGCGGGCTTTTTCGTGGTTTCGCTCATTCTGGGCTGGCTCTGGGACCCGCTGTTCTGGATCGGCATGGTGCTGACCGTCTGGTGCATCTATTTCTATCGTGATCCCGAGCGCGTGACGCCAATGGACGATGATCTGGTCATCAGTCCCGCCGACGGCAAGGTTTCCTTTGTCGGCCCGGCAGTGCCGCCAGCCGAGCTGGACCTTGGCGCCGAGCCACGCATGCGCGTATCGGTCTTCATGAATGTGTTCTCGGTACACATCAACCGTTCCCCCGTTCGCGGCAAGATCGAAAAGGTCGTGCATCGTCCGGGCAAATTCCTCAATGCGGAACTGGACAAGGCTAGCACGGATAATGAACGCAATAGCGTGCTGATCGAAAGCCCGCACGGCAAGATCGGTGTTGTTCAGATCGCTGGCCTTGTTGCCCGGCGCATTGTTTGCTGGTCGAACGAGGATGACGATCTGTCCGTTGGCGAACGGTTCGGCCTGATCCGCTTCGGATCGCGCGTCGATGTCTATCTGCCGGCAGATGCGACCGTTCGTGTCGCGGTTGGCCAGACGGCAGTCGCCGGTGAAACCGTGCTGGCCGATTATGGCAGCGGACGCGGTGAGCCAGTGGTGCGGATCGCTTAAGCCGATGGAAGCGCCTTTTCCGCCTTTTGAGCCCAACGGCCGCGTGGATTCATCGCGCGGCCCGAAGCTGTCGCAGATACCCCTGCGTATCGTCGTTCCCAATGTCATCACGGTCCTCGCCATCTGTGCCGGTCTGACCGGTATTCGTCTGGCCTTTGAAAACCGTTTCGAGCTTGCCGTCGTGATGGTGCTCGTAGCAGCCTTTCTTGACGGCATCGACGGGCGTGTGGCCCGCATGATGAAGGGGTCGTCGAAGTTCGGCGCCCAGATGGATTCGCTCGCCGACATCGTCAATTTCGGCGTAGCGCCTGCCTTGGTGCTCTTTGCCTTCATGCTTGATCAGGCGCGTTCCTTCGGCTGGATAGCGGCGCTTCTCTACGCCATTGCCTGCTGCCTCCGGCTGGCACGTTTCAATGTCATGCTTGAAGACCCGAACCGCCCGGCCTGGCAAAGCAATTATTTCATAGGCGTGCCCGCACCTGCAGGTGCAATGCTCGTCCTGCTGCCGGTCTATCTCGGTTTTCTCGGCCTGACCCCGACGCGGGCGCTCGCTTTCGGTGTGGCGGTCTATACCGTGGCCATTGCGTTTCTGCTGGTAAGCCGCCTGCCGGTTTATAACGGCAAATCGGCCGGCAGCCTTGTCCGACGCGATATCGTCATGCCGCTGATCCTGTTCGTGGTTGTGTACGTCGCGTTCCTGATGAGCTTCACCTGGCAGACATTGAGCATCACGGCGCTCGCCTATCTCGCTTTCCTTCCGTTCAGTCTGGCAGCGTGGAACAGGCGTGAAACTGCTGACAGAAAGGCTGCTGAGGCGGCCAGCGACGAAGAGGACGCGTCGTCAGAGGAAAACTGATGGCAACGCCCGTCTGATGAAACGAACGCGCTCCTCGACCGGTGATTTCGGGAGGAGCGCGATCTCATATCCGAGCCGCCTGTAGGTTTTATCCATCGCATCGAACGTACGCACGGCTTCATCGAAATCCTGTTTGCGTTCCGCATCCTGTCCGAAGATTTCGGCCCATGGCGGCGCCAGGAACACGGTACTGTTATATCTGATCCGGCGGGCGGCCTCTTCCATATGCTGTGGCACGGGCAGGTCGCACAGCGTCAGATAGCCGATCACATCGGGAACGCCGCGGTCGAAGAAAACAGTACCAGCCTGTTGTTCTGCCATGGCGTGAGAGCGCATTTCCCAACAAAGCATCAACTCTGCAAAGAGTGCGCGATCACTCCACGGGAGGGCGCTGCCGCCGATAGCGACCTGATCCTGGATAATGGCACGTCCGGCTTCCACGGTGCGGGAAAAACCGCCCTTTTCGAGCGCATTGATCAACGTGCTTTTGCCTGATCCCGGTCCGCCGCTGATGATGATGAAACGCTGGTGATCTTTAATCATAAGTCCTCCAATAGCAAAGTGAATGCGCGCGAAGACGGTCCGCGCGTGAGGAAGGGTCTGAAAGTGGGAGAATTGGCCGCTGAAAAAGGAGCCGTCAGGTGGCTACCGCGTGTCCCGAAAAGTGTGAAACGGCTTTCGGGCAAGGTGGACGTCAAAAAATCACCGATCTGATTCAATCGGATCGTGACGCGGTACGTCAATAAATAAATAGAACCGGCCTTGCAGGGAAGCAAGGCCGGAAAAAGAAATCAGCTCGGCAGATGGTAGTCCAGGAAGCGATCCTGGCGCACATCGAAAAGCTTGCCGGTTACATCCAGCGCAGGATCGGCAAGCTTGACGATCTTCTCTGCCACCGACTGCGGCGTCGGCAATGTTTCCGGATCTTCGCCCGGCATGGCCTGCGCACGCATTGCCGTGCGCGTCGCTCCCGGATTGACGGAGTTGACCTTGAGCTTCATCTGCTTCGTTTCTTCGGCCCAACTGCGCGCCATGACTTCGACGGCGGCTTTCGAGGCAGCGTAAGGCCCCCAGAAGGCCCGGCAGGTGTGCGCCACGCCGGATGAAAGCAGAATGGCCCGTCCCGCATCCGAAGCACGCAGAAGCGGATCGGTGGAACGGATGAGGCGCCAGACGCTGGTGACATTGACGTTCATGACCTTCTCGAAAGTCTTGGCTTCGACGTGCCCGATCGGGGAAATCGTGCCCAACACGCCCGCATTGGCAACCATTATGTCGAGCTTGCCCCAGCGCTCATGAATGGAGCCGCCGAGGCGATCGATGGCTTCCATGTCGGTAATGTCGAGAGGCACCAGCGTGGCGCTGCCTCCGAGTTTACGGATATCGTCGTCCAGCTCTTCCAGTCCCCCGACCGTGCGTGCGACCGCGATGACATGCGCGCCGCGTTTTGCCAGTTCGAGCGAAAGAAAATAGCCAATACCGCGCGATGCGCCTGTCACCAGTGCGATGCGGCCCGTAAGGTCGATACTCATCTAGTCCCCATATGTCATTCAAACACAAGAAACAGGCGGCCTTTTGGGCCGCCTGAGTGGAAGGATTTGCGATCAGCCGTTGCTGGCGAGGAGAGACAGCGTATGGACGTTGCTCTCGCCTTCCTGATCGAGGAGACGGGTCGGATATTCACCCGTAAAGTAGTGATCCGTAAAGGCAGGAGCCTTCGGGTCACGTGGTTTTCCGCCGACAGCCTTGTACAGCCCGTCGATGGAAAGGAACGCAAGGGAATCCGCGCCGATATAGCGACACATGGATTCGAGGTCCTTGTGCTGGTTTGCCAGCAGCTTATCGGCATGGGGGGTGTCGATACCGTAGAAATCCGGATGGTAAATCATTGGACTTGCCACGCGGATATGCACTTCCTTGGCGCCTGCATCGCGGATCATCTGCACGATCTTGACGGAAGTGGTGCCGCGCACGATGGAATCATCCACCAGCACGACGCGCTTGCCTTCGATCATGGCGCGATTGGCGGAGTGCTTCAGCTTGACGCCAAGCGCACGAATTTGCTGCGTCGGCTCGATGAAGGTGCGGCCCACATAATGGTTGCGGATGATTCCATATTCGAACGGAATGCCGCTGGCCTGCGCGAAACCAAGAGCGGCAGGCGTGCCGCCATCGGGTACCGGCACGATCACGTCGGCTTCGATACCGGCTTCCTTGGCAAGCTCCATGCCCATGTTCTTGCGCGCGACATAGACGCTGCGGCCGCCGACGACGGAGTCGGGGCGGGCGAAATAGACATATTCAAACAGGCAGAGCCGTTCCGGCTGCGGGTTCTCAGGCTTGATGGATTCCGTGGTTATGGAGCCGTCCTTCTGGATCTCGCAGATGATGACTTCGCCGTTTTCGACATCGCGAATATATTTCGCACCGATGATATCGAGGGCGCAGGTTTCCGAGCAGAAGATAGGCTTGCCATCAAGCTCGCCCATGACGAGCGGACGGATGCCGATGGGATCGCGCGCGGCGATCAGTTTTGTGCGGGTCAGCGCCAGCATGGCATAACCGCCTTCGACCTGCCGGATCGCATCGACGAAACGGTCGGAGGAGGATGAGTGGCGCGAGCGGGCAATCATATGCAGCACGACTTCGGTGTCGGAGGTCGCCTGGAAGATCGCGCCCGAAGCGATCAACTGCTTGCGCAGCGTAATGCCGTTGGTGAAGTTGCCGTTGTGGGCAATGGCGATGCCGCCGACTTCCAACTCGGCGAACAATGGCTGCACGTTGCGCAGGATCGTCTCGCCGGTGGTGGAATAGCGCACATGGCCGATGGCGCGGTCGCCCGGCAGGCGGTTCAGCGTCGCCGCGTCGGTGAAATGATCGCCGACGAGGCCCATGTGGCGTTCGGAATGAAAACGGCGGTTGTGATAGGAAACAATGCCGGCGGCTTCCTGCCCGCGATGCTGGAGGGCATGCAGGCCCAGCGCCGTCAGCGCGGCAGCGTCCTCGTGGCCAAGAATGCCAAATACGCCGCACTCTTCATGCAGGGTATCTTCATCCAGCATGAAGGAGGCATTTTCAGAAGAATGGCTGGTCATTGCCGCAAGGCCTTTCGATTGCAGAGGCAACTAAAGCATGTCCCGGAAAGGGAAAACCGATTTTCCGATTTACGACATGCGTAAAGACTTCAGGCGCCTCTCTATCACAAGATGGCTTTTTGTTAAAAGCGAAGAGTTCATCGATGCGTCGATATGATCTCATGAACATCAGTATCGCATGACGCTCACGAATAATCTCGCAAATTCCCGCCTGAAATATGATCGCGGATGCAAAATGACAATGTCTGAGCGTCGATATGGCTGTTTTGCATTGACCATGTTTATTTCCGGAATTGAAAAAGCCGCCAGCGGGCTGGCGGCTTCTCCATATCTCGGAACGGCTTACTGCTGTGCAGGCGTATCGTCTGGAACTGGCGCTTCTTCCTGCTCGCCAGAAGCTGGAGCAGTCTGTTGGGATTTGAAGCGATCTACCACCGCACCCGGATCATCAGGCATGAGAGAAGCAAGTTTCTCGGCAATTCCCATGATCTCTACACCAAAGGAATCGAGCATTGGCTTCGACTTCGCGTTTGTTATCCAAGCAGGCTGGTTGCTTGGCACGAGCCAGTTCACAATCAACATGGATACGACTACGATAAGAACGCCACGCGCAGCCCCGAAGAGGAAGCCGAGCGTTCGGTCGAGTGCCCCGATACGGCTATCGATGATGAAATCGGCGATCTTCATGGTAATTAGCGAAACGACGATCAATACGACAAGGAATACAGCAGCCATCGCCGCTATCATCGCAATGGTCTCATTGCTGATGTAAGGCTTCAAAAAAGGTAGTACCGGCTTATAAAAAAGTACTGCTGCAGCGGCAGCCGCAGCCCATGACACCAGCGACAGCACCTCGCGGGAAAAACCGCGCACCATCGCCAGAATGGCTGAAACCAGCGTTATCCCGAGCAGAATTCCATCAAGCATGGTTATCGGCATTCTGGCCTGTCCTCAGTTATTATGCGCAAAATGATCCATGCGCAGGGCAGTCAAAGATGCTGAAGTTTATCACCGGAAGGTTGACAGATTCTTCCAGTCATAAAACTCCAGATTTATTGCTTCTTTCCGGAGCCTGAAGCCGCGATGCGCGCAACAAGATCGGGCAAGGCGGAAGTTTCCAAGAGGCGGAAGCTGCGATCTTTCCAGAGTTCGCCGCTGCCGCCGGGCACTTCTGCCTGCCGGAAGCCGAGTTTTTCCGCTTCCTTGAGCCTCTGTACCGCATGCGTTACCGCACGAACAGCACCGGAAAGGCTGATTTCGCCGAAATAAACACAATCTGGCGGAAGGGCAATACCGGCCATGGATGAAACAAGTGCAGCAGCCACAGCTATATCCGCAGCAGGCTCGCTGATACGATAACCGCCCGCAACATTCAGGTAGACATCGTGCTGGCCGAAACGAACGCCGCAATGCGATTCGAGAACGGCGAGGATCATGGCAAGCCGTCCGCCATCCCAGCCGACGACCGCACGGCGGGGGGTGCCGAGCGAGGAGGGGGCGACAAGCGCCTGTATTTCCACCAGGACCGGACGCGTGCCTTCCATGCCGGCGAAGACCGCCGCACCCGGAGCCTTCGCATTGCGCTCACCAAGGAAGAGTTCGGACGGGTTGGACACTTCGCGCAGGCCCCCGTCGGACATCTCAAAGACGCCGATCTCGTCGGTCGGACCGAAACGGTTCTTCACCGTGCGCAGAATGCGGTAGTGATGCCCGCCTTCGCCTTCGAAATAGAGAACGCCATCGACCATATGTTCTACCACACGAGGCCCGGCGATCTGGCCTTCCTTGGTGACATGGCCGACAAGCACTACGGCGGCGCCCGTCTGCTTGGCATAGCGGATCAGCGCCTGCGCGGAGGAACGCACCTGCGTCACGGTTCCCGGTGCGGAATCCGCCATGTCGGTCCACAGCGTCTGGATCGAATCGATGATGACGAGATCAGGCCGTTTGGCGTCTGAAATAGTGGCGATAATGTCTTCGACATTGGTTTCGGCGGCAAGCTCCACCGCCGACGACGCCACACCCAGACGCTGCGCGCGCAGCCGGATCTGCGCGACAGCTTCTTCGCCCGAAACATAAACGATGCGATGGCCGCGATTGGAAAGGGCGGCTGCTGCCTGCGTCAGCAAGGTGGATTTGCCGATGCCCGGATCGCCGCCGATGAGAAGGGCAGAACCGCGCACGAAACCGCCGCCTGTCACGCGGTCAAGCTCGCTGATGCCGGAAATGATGCGTGGCGCATCTTCTATGTCGCCGGAGAGCGAGGTCAGCGCCACGGCGCGCCCCTTGCGCTTGGACAACATGGCGCCGGGTCCGGAGCCGATGCCGCTATTGGTGCCTTCCTCGACAAGCGTGTTCCACTCGCCGCAGGAGTCGCACTTGCCCGCCCAGCGCGAATGGACCGTGCCACAGTTCTGGCAGATGAATTGAATGCGCGCCTTGGCCATCAGACGCGCCCTTTAACTTGGGAAAACTTATTCATACTGCTCCGGCAGATAAGAACCCTCGGCCAGATCTGCAAATCGCGTGAATTCAGACTGGAAGGCGAGTTTGACGGTACCGGTCGGACCGTGACGCTGCTTGGCGATAATCACGTCGGCGGTGCCGCGCACCTTTTCGAAATGCTGCTTCCATTCCTCGTATTTCGGATCGAACTCGTCACGCGGCTCGAGGTTCTTGACGTAATATTCCTCACGGAACACGAAGAGCACCACGTCGGCGTCCTGCTCGATGGAGCCCGATTCACGAAGGTCGGAGAGCTGGGGGCGCTTGTCGTCGCGGCTTTCCACCTGACGGGAGAGCTGTGAGAGCGCGATGATGGGCACGTTGAGTTCCTTGCCAAGCGCCTTGAGGCCGGTGGTGATTTCCGTGATTTCCTGCACGCGGTTCTGTGCGGAAGCCTTCGATGAACCTGTCATCAGCTGCACATAGTCGATGACGAGAACGTCGAGGCCGCGCTGGCGCTTCAGGCGGCGCGCGCGTGCTGCAAGTTGGGCGATCGAGATACCGCCGGTCTGGTCGATATAGAGCGGGATTTTCTGCATCACCTGCGAGCACGCGACCAGCTTTTCGAAATCGGTTTCGGTGATGTCACCGCGGCGGATTTTCGAGGAGGAAACCTCCGTCTGCTCGGAAATGATACGGGTTGCGAGCTGTTCCGCCGACATTTCGAGCGAGAAGAACCCAACGACACCACCATTGACGGCTTTCATCGAGCCGTCGGCCTGCTGTTCGCCTTCATAGGCGTTGGCGATGTTGAAGGCGATATTGGTGGCAAGCGAGGTCTTGCCCATGCCCGGACGACCAGCGAGGATGATCAAGTCCGAGGGCTGCAAGCCGCCCATCTTGGCGTCAAGCGAATGAATGCCGGTCGAAACGCCGGAAAGATGGCCATCGCGCATGAAAGCGGCGTTGGCCATGTCCACGGCAGTCGTCACCGCGTCCTTGAAGGGCAGGAAGCCACCGTCATACCGGCCCGTCTCCGCCAGTTCAAACAGGCGCCGCTCGGCATCTTCGATCTGTTCCTGCGGCGCCATGTCAACCGGCGCGTCATAGGCAACGTTCACCATGTCCTCGCCAATGCCGATCAGCGCGCGGCGCGTCGCCAGATCGTAAATGGCACGGCCATAATCTTCAGCGTTGATGATGGTGACGGCTTCGGTGGCAAGGCGCGTCACATACTGGAATATGGTGAGATCGCCCACCTTGCCTTCGGTGGGCAGGAAGGTCTTCATCGTCACCGGATTGGCCATCTTGCCAACGCGGATGAGATCGGTGGTGATCTCATAGATGCGACGATGCAGCGGCTCGAAGAAATGGGTAGGCTTCAGGAAGTCCGATACCCGGTAAAACGCATCATTATTGATCAGAATGGCGCCGAGCAGCGCCTGTTCCGCTTCAATATTGTGGGGTGCTTCGCGATAGAGCGCGTCTTTCTGCTCCCGCGCGTCGTCGAGTTTGCGTACCGCCGCTTCCGCCATGATTCTCAATCCTGTCCCTGATGCAACCAGCTAGCCCTCAAGCGATGCCAAACGCAACGAAGCTTCGGGTGATTCCAGCTGGAAGAGACAAGCTATACCATGATTCACACTGATCCACAGTTTCGATCTCGGTTTTGTCAGTCCGCTGTTGACGCGGACCGACTCTCCGATTGGCGGGAATGGTTTCAGGCGTTCATGCTTTTCTTGACCGCCCGCACCTCGCTATTGGCTCCCTTGGGAGCACTATCGAGACGTTTGAGTCGTTTTTCTTCGGCCTCGATATAGTTGCGGGTCAGCGGAACGGCTTCCTGCTTGTGGGCGATCTGGATGTGGAACACCATCATGTTCTGCCAGCGGAACGCGCTTTCCGATGCGGCCAGATAGAATTCCCACATCCGGCAGAAGCGCTCGTCATAAAGCGCCTTGGCCTTGTCGCGATTGGCCATGAACGCCTCTCGCCATGCTTTCAGTGTTTCGGCGTAATGCAGCCGCAGGATTTCTATGTCGGTGACATAAAGTCCAGCTTTCTCGATATGCGGCAGAACTTCCGAAAGTGCCGGAATATAACCGCCGGGGAAGATATATTTGCGGATGAATGGATTGGTCGCACCCGGCCCATCGGCCCGTCCGATGGCGTGCAGCAGAAAAACACCATCCGGCTTCATCAGCCGCGCGACATGCTGGAAATATTCAGCGAAATGCCCCACGCCGACATGTTCGAACATGCCCACCGAAACAAGCCTGTCAAACTTGTCGTCGATGTTGCGATAATCGGTCAGCTCGAATTTCGCCCTGTCGGCCAGCCCCTCATCCTTTGCGCGCTGATTGGCGATGGCGTGCTGCTCTTCGGACAAGGTTACGCCTGTGACATTGGCCTTGAGGTGACGAGCCAGATAAAGCCCCATGCCGCCCCAGCCGCAGCCGATATCGAGAACCTTGTCGCCCTCCTTTACCAGCATCTTGGCGGCGATGTGGCGTTTCTTGGCGAGCTGCGCTTCGGCAAGTGTGGCGTTCGGCGGATCGAAATAGGCGCAGGAATACTGCTTGTCGGGATCGAGAAACAGGTCGTAAAGCTCGCCCGAGAGATCGTAGTGACTTTTGATATTGCTCGACGAACGCGAAATCGTGTTCATCTGCTGGAAGCGGCGGAAGAGCACGCGCAGTTTTCCGGCGGCTTTCATCCATGGCTCGGTCGCTGCCGTCGGCCCGGTGTTTTCGAACACCACCTGAAGCAGCGTATAGATATCGCCTTCCAGGAAATCGATCTCGCCATCCATGAAACATTCGGCAAGCTTCAGTTCCGGGTCCAGTGCAACGGCGCGCTCGGCGTGCTTGGTCTTGAACTGAACATGAACCGGCGCGCCGGTCTTGTCGCCATACTGAAATCGCGACCCCTCCGAATCGGTGACCGTCAGGTCACCGGTTTTAATCATATGCGAAAGAACAGTACGCAACATTCCATACATCGGCCCCATCTCCTCTCCAGGATTGAAGCGAGTGCACGTCCATGCGTTTGCATGGCAGGCGGCGGTGCAAGGTATCAGAGCCGCTCTGTCATCAGATTTCAGGCAATATCCCAGTCGGTCAATCGGCCTTGGGAAAGCCCAAGCAACGCAGACGTTTCCGTCGGCACCCTCTGCAATCCAACACTAATGAACAGAATAGGGAGTTTTACCGATCTGAAAAGAGAAAATGCCCGGCGAAGGCCGCCGGGCATGATCATATAAAGTTTACC
>MTEY01012266.1_pt1 | contig 13922 bp, 16 predicted proteins | sample 1042721 | NCBI WGS metagenome assembly MTEY01 (sample SAMN06185809, study PRJNA358809) | soil metagenome | isolation source: soil biostimulated with seedmeal as carbon source | place: India | collected 2015-05-23 | reverse complement strand
GACTAATACAGGAATACTATGAGTCTGAATTTCCTTGATTTCGAACAGCCGATTGCTGAGCTGGAAGCGAAAATCGATTCTCTGACAGCGGTAAGCCGTCAGGATGAAAAACTGGATATTAACATCGACGAAGAAGTGCATCGTCTGCGTGAGAAAAGCGTAGAACTGACGCGCAAAATCTTTGCCGATCTCGGCGCATGGCAGATCGCCCAGTTGGCGCGTCACCCACAGCGTCCGTACACCCTGGATTATGTCCGCCTGGCGTTTGACGAATTTGACGAACTGGCAGGCGACCGCGCTTACGCTGACGATAAAGCTATCGTTGGCGGTATCGCTCGTCTGGATGGACGTCCGGTGATGATCATTGGCCATCAGAAAGGTCGTGAAACCAAAGAGAAGATCCGTCGTAACTTTGGTATGCCGGCACCAGAAGGCTACCGTAAAGCCCTGCGTCTGATGGAGATGGCTGAGCGTTTCAACATGCCCATCATCACCTTTATTGACACCCCGGGTGCTTACCCTGGCGTGGGTGCGGAAGAGCGCGGTCAGTCTGAAGCCATCGCACGTAACCTGCGTGAGATGTCTCGCCTGAAGGTGCCTGTCATCTGTACCGTCATCGGTGAAGGTGGTTCCGGTGGTGCACTGGCGATTGGTGTGGGTGATAAAGTGAATATGCTGCAGTACAGCACCTATTCCGTTATCTCTCCGGAAGGGTGTGCCTCTATTCTGTGGAAGAGCGCCGACAAAGCGCCTCTGGCTGCAGAAGCGATGGGTATCATTGCCCCACGCCTGAAAGAGCTGAAGCTGATCGATACCGTCATCCCTGAGCCTCTGGGTGGTGCGCATCGTAAGCCGGAAGTGATGGCCGCTTCACTGAAAGCGCAGTTGCTGGCCGATCTGGCCGACCTGGATGTGCTGAGCAAAGATGATCTGCTCAACCGCCGTTACCAGCGTCTGATGACCTACGGTTACGCGTAAGTTACACAATTATCTGAAAAGCCGCACACTGTTGCGGCTTTTTTTATACCTGCGGTTTACCCTGGCTATGCTTAGCTAATGTTTTTTAAGGAGGAAGCCCGTGAATATTATTGCCATTATGGGGCCACACGGCGTCTTTTATAAAGATGAGCCCATCAAGGAGCTGGAGCAGGCCCTGCAGTCACGCGGTTACCAGTTGATCTGGCCGCACAACAGCGCTGACTTGCTGAAGTTCATTGAGCATAACCCGCGTATCTGTGGCGTGATCTTCGACTGGGATGAATACGACCTGGAGCTGTGCAGCGATATCAATAAGCTGAATGAATATCTCCCGCTGTATGCGTTTATCAATACCCACTCGACCATGGATGTCAGTGCCCAGGATATGCGTATGGCGCTGTGGTTTTTCGAATACTCCCTCGGCGTGGCTGAAGATATTGCGACCCGCATTCAGCAATATACCGGCGAGTATCTGGATAACATCACGCCGCCATTTACCCGGGCGCTGTTTACCTATGTGAAGGAAGGGAAGTACACCTTTTGTACGCCGGGCCATATGGCGGGAACGGCCTATCAAAAAAGTCCGGTAGGCTGTCTGTTCTATGATTTCTTTGGCGGCAACACGCTGAAAGCCGACGTATCGATTTCGGTTACCGAGCTTGGTTCGTTGCTGGATCATACCGGCCCGCATCTGGAAGCCGAAGAGTACATCGCCCGTACCTTCGGTGCCGAGCAGAGTTACATGGTGACCAACGGCACCTCGACGTCAAACAAAATCGTCGGCATGTATGCCGCCCCGGCCGGGAGTACGTTACTCATTGACCGGAACTGCCATAAGTCGCTGGCCCATCTGCTGATGATGAGCGATGTCGTGCCGCTCTGGCTGTCGCCCACGCGTAACGCGCTTGGGATCCTGGGGGGAATTCCGCGCCGTGAATTCACTCACGCAGCCATCGAAAATAAGGTCGCGGCGATCCCGGGGGCAAGCTGGCCGATCCACGCGGTGATCACCAACTCCACCTATGACGGGCTGCTGTACAACACCAACTGGATCAAACAGACGCTGGATGTCCCCTCGATCCATTTTGATTCCGCGTGGGTTCCCTATACCAATTTCCACCCCATCTATGCCGGAAAAAGCGGGATGAGCGGTGAACGCGTGCCGGGCAAGGTGTTTTTCGAAACGCAATCGACGCACAAAATGCTGGCTGCGTTTTCCCAGGCCTCGCTTATTCATATCAAAGGTGAATACGACGAAGAGACGTTTAACGAAGCCTTTATGATGCACACCACCACCTCACCGAGTTATCCGCTGGTGGCCTCTATTGAAACAGCAGCGGCGATGTTGCGCGGCAATCCGGGCAAGCGTCTCATCAATCGTTCTGTTGAGCGCGCGCTGCATTTCCGCAAAGAAGTCCAGCGGTTAAAAGATGAAGCTGACGGATGGTTCTTTGATATCTGGCAGCCGGATGAGATTGACGAGGCCGAATGCTGGCCGGTCGCACCGGGTGAAGAGTGGCACGGCTTCCGTGATGCCGATGCCGACCATATGTTCCTCGACCCGGTAAAAGTGACGATCCTGACGCCGGGCATGGATGAACAGGGCAACATGAGCGATGAAGGCATTCCCGCCGCGCTGGTGGCGAAATTCCTTGATGAGCGCGGCGTGGTGGTGGAGAAGACCGGACCGTATAACCTGCTGTTCCTGTTCAGCATTGGGATTGATAAAACCCGCGCGATGGGTCTGCTGCGCGGTCTGATGGAGTTTAAGCGTGCGTACGATCTCAACCTGCGGGTGAAGAATATGCTGCCGGATCTCTACGCCGAAGATCCTGACTTTTATCGCAATATGCGTATACAGGATCTGGCCCAGGGGATCCACAAGCTGATCCGCCAGCACGATCTGCCACGCCTGATGCTGCAGGCGTTTGACGTCTTGCCTGAGATGAAACTAACCCCGCACAACGCCTGGCAGCGCCAGGTGAAAGGGGAGGTGGAAACCGTTGAGCTGGAAAATCTGGTTGGACGCGTATCGGCCAACATGATCCTGCCCTATCCGCCGGGCGTTCCGCTGTTGATGCCAGGGGAGATGATCACCGAAGAGAGTCGGGCGGTGCTCGATTTCCTGCTGATGCTCTGCTCTGTCGGGCGCCACTATCCGGGCTTCGAGACGGATATCCACGGTGCGAAACGTGATGAGCATGGGGTTTACTGGGTGCGAGTCCTAAAATAAAGGTAGCCGCTTGCAAGCTGCGGGTTTTCGGTTGTAACGTTCAGGGATCATAAAAAGGAGAAGCTATGCTGGGTTTAAAACAGGTTCACCATATTGCGATCATTGCCACCGATTACGCGAAAAGTAAGGCTTTCTACTGCGACATTCTGGGCTTTACGCTGTTAAGCGAGGCCTATCGCGTGGAGCGCGACTCCTGGAAAGGCGATTTAGCGTTAAACGGACAATATGTGATTGAACTGTTCTCTTTTCCTTTCCCGCCTGCGCGTCCGTCCCGTCCTGAAGCCTGCGGCCTGCGCCATCTGGCTTTTAGCGTGGATAATCTTGATCGTGCGGTAAAACACCTGGAAGAGCATGGCGTGAAGTGCGAAGCGATTCGTGTCGATCCGTTTACCGATAAGCGGTTTACTTTTTTCAACGATCCGGACGGCCTTCCGCTGGAGCTTTACCAGCAGTAAGCGCCATCCTGTGTGATAATGCCCGCTCAGTTCGGGCATTTTTTATGTGTAATTCTCTATGACCCTACCCGCTATTGCGCAAGCCGTTTCACCGTACCGCCAGTTGCTGGTGGGATTTAGCGGTGGACTGGATTCCACTGTGCTGCTTCATCGCCTCAAACTCTGGCGCGACCAACAACCTGATATTCAGCTCCGGGCGATGCATATCCATCACGGGCTGAGTCCGCACGCCGATGCCTGGGTGTCGCACTGTGAAGCGGTGTGCTCGGCCTGGGGGATCCCGCTGGTGATTGAACGGGTGATTCTCAGGGACGAGGGGCTGGGGATTGAAGCCCAGGCGCGTAAGGCGCGCTATGCTGCGTTTGCCGCGGCATTACAGCCAGGCGAAGCGCTGGTCACAGCACAGCACCTGGACGATCAATGCGAAACCTTTTTGCTGGCGCTAAAACGGGGAAGTGGCCCGGCGGGGCTCTCCGCCATGCCTGAACGCTCTGATTTTGCCGGGACGCAATTATTGCGTCCGTTGCTTGGTGAGACACGCGCATCGTTGGAAGCCTGGGCGCGGGGATACCAGCTGAGCTGGATCGAAGATGACAGCAACCTGGACGATAGCTACGACCGTAACTTCCTGCGTCTGCGTGTTGTACCGCTACTGACCGAACGCTGGCCGCATTTTGCTGACGCAACAGCAAGAAGCGCCATGCTGTGTGCCGAACAGGAGAGCCTGCTGGATGAGCTGCTGAGTGAACAACTGGCTGAAGTGATTTCCGTAAACGGGGCGCTGGCGATTGCGCCGCTGGAGGCGATGAGTCCGGTTCGTCGGGCCGCACTGCTGCGCCGTTGGCTGGCCTCTCACCATGCAACAATGCCATCGCGTGCCATGCTGGGACGTATCTGGGACGAAGTCGCCCTGGCGCGGGAGGATGCGACGCCGTGTGTGCACCTGAACGGTTTTGACGTCAGGCGCTTTAAAGGAGAGCTCTGGTGGGTTAAATCGATCCCCTCGCTTACGGACGTGGTGCTCGAGTGGCCGTCGCATGATGAGCCGCTGGTGTTGCCCTGTGATATCGGAAGCCTGTCTCTGCTGACGCCCGGTCATGTGCGTTTGCCGAACGCGGATGAACCGGTCAGCGTGCGCTTTAAGGCCGGCGGTATGCTGCATATTGTTGGGCGCAATGGGGGAAGAAAGTTGAAAAAAATCTGGCAGGAGTTCGGTGTGCCGCCCTGGTTACGAGATACCACACCATTACTTTTCTACGGTGAAACGCTGATTGCGGCTGCAGGGGTGTTCATTACAGAAGAGGGGTGGACAGAAACGGGTGTAAGTCTGGAGTGGAAAGCGTAACGGGCAGCCAGGCTGCCCGTTAATGACATCAGGATTCGCTCACCACGACGGTGCCGATTTGCGGGTGGCTGAAGCTGGCAATTTTGTCCAGGCGTAGCTCACGCGTCGCACCGGCATCTTCCACTATCAGATATTCCACATTCTTACGTGAAACCAGGTCGCTGGCTTTCGCCTTCAACACTTCGCCATCTTTTAACTCCAGCGTCAGTATTAAATGATGCTGGCAGGCGAGTTCGAGGTTGTCATAGTCATCACAATTGATGGGTTGATAAGTATCATTCATCGACATAATCGCTCACCAGTAAATTCGCCGCAGCATACGCTGCTTTTTCCCTGACCGATTCTGAAAGGCTCTCATCAGAGGCCACTTCATTAAGCACTTTCAATACACAGCCCAACGCATCCGGGACATACCCCAGATCTCCGCTGGCGATTTCCGCATACCGTTTGCGAATTAGCTCACAATAATTATTCACATCCCCTCCCGCCAGCGCACTGACTTACTGTGAGATATCATTAAGCCTACGAAGATAAACTCGGTTTAGCAAGGTGACTATACCATACTCATTTAAGCAATATCAGAGCCTTGATAGCCCCGTATTCATCACGGCGTAACAGCCTTTTGCCGCTGTTTTCGCTACAATGTGCGCCTGATTCGAAAGGAGTTCTCCCATGGCGCTGAAAGCGACAATTTATAAAGCGGTGGTCAATGTGGCTGACCTTGACCGCAACCAGTTTCTGGATGCGTCACTGACGCTGGCGCGTCACCCCTCTGAAACCCAGGAGCGCATGATGCTGCGCCTGCTGGCATGGATTAAATATGCCGACGAGCGTCTGCAGTTTACCCGTGGCTTAAGTGCAGAAGACGAGCCAGAAGCCTGGCTGCGCAACGATCATCTGGGTATCGATTTATGGATTGAACTCGGCCTGCCGGATGAACGTCGCCTTAAAAAGGCGTGTACCCAGTCTGCGGAAGTGGCGCTATTCGCGTATAACCAACGCGCTGCGGAAATCTGGTGGCAGCAAAACAAGAGCAAGTGCGGACAATTTAAAAACCTCACGGTCTGGTATCTGGATGATGAACAACTGGTGCACCTGAGCGAGTTCGCCAGCCGGACGATGGTGCTGCAGGCGACGATTCAGGATGGTGCGATCTGGCTTTCTGACTCTCAGAATAATCTGGAAATTCATTTGACGGCGTGGCAGCCTGCGTCATGATTGTGTTGTCCCGCAACGTCAGCATCCCCGACAATGAGCTGGAGATCACTGCCATCCGCGCTCAGGGAGCCGGAGGGCAGCATGTTAACAAGGCTTCAACGGCTATCCATTTGCGCTTTGACATTCGGGCCTCAAGCCTGCCAGAGTATTATAAGGAAAGTCTGCTCGCCGCCAGTCATCACCTGATCACCAGTGACGGTGTCATTGTGATCAAGGCGCAGGAGTACCGTAGCCAGGAGTTAAACCGGGAAGCGGCGATTGCCAGGCTGGTGGCGGTGATAAAAGAATTAACTGCGGTGCAAAAAAGCCGTCGGGCAACGCGACCAACCCGCGCATCGAAAGAGCGTCGGTTGTCGTCGAAGGCCCAAAAATCCACAGTGAAAGCACTACGCGGTAAAGTTCGTCGCCCTATGGATTGACGAAAAGGAACACTATTTTCATAAGGAATTCATTGTGAAAAAAACATTATGGTCAGCGCTGGCAGTGAGTACGCTCTTTGCGCTTTTCGGGTGTAACAACCGTTCGGAAACGCAGGTTCTGCAGCCAACGCAGAATGAAGAATTAAAACCAATGCAGCAGAGCTGGCGCGGTGTACTGCCTTGTGCCGACTGTGAAGGCATTGAGACGTCACTGTTCCTGCAAAAAGACGGTACGTGGGTCATGAATCAGCGTTATCAGGGCGCGAAAGAGCCCTCCTCTTTTGCGACTTACGGGACATGGGCACGCACGGCCGAGAAGCTGGTGTTGACAGATACGAGCGGTGAGAAAACGTATTTCCGCGCCAAAGGCGAGGGGATGGAGATGCTCGACCGTGAAGGCAATCCGATTGAATCCCAGCTCAACTATACGCTGGCACCGGTGAAAGCGGCTCTGCCGGCCACGCCGATGCCGATGCGGGGCATGTATTTCTATATGGCTGATGCGGCCATCTTTACAGACTGCGCAACAGGTAAGAAGGTGAGCGTGGCGAACAACGCTCAACTGGAGCGGGATTATGCGGTCGCGCGCGGCAATGACAGCAAGCCGGTATTACTGACGGTGGACGGTCACTTTACGCTGGAGCCAAACCCGGATAGCGGCGAGTTGGTGAAAACCCTGGTGGCAGATAAAGACGCGAAGTTCGCGGCAGGTAAAGACTGTAATAGCAAATAACGCTGTCATTGCGCCATAAAAAAACCCCGCTCAGGCGGGGTTTTTCTTATTTAACCTTTGATGGCTTTCACCAGGTAATCAAGGATATCACCGGTCTTGATCATCTGTTTTTCGCCGCTACGACGGTATTTATATTCAATCTCGTCGCTGTCGAGGTTACGGTCACCGATAACGATGGTGTGAGGAATACCAATCAGTTCCATATCAGCAAACATCACGCCCGGACGCTCTTTACGGTCGTCCATCAGCACTTCGATACCCTGCGCGCGCAGCTCTGCGTACAGTTTCTCAGCCAGCTCCTGCACACGGTAAGATTTGTGCATGTTCATTGGCAGGATCGCCACCTGGAACGGCGCGATGTTATCCGGCCAGACAATGCCACGCTCGTCGTAGTTCTGCTCAATCGCCGCAGCCACCACGCGCGTTACCCCGATACCGTAGCAACCCATGGTCAGGATCTGGTTACGGCCATCTTCACCCTGAACGGCAGCGTTCAGCGCACGGGAATATTTATCACCCAGCTGGAAGATGTGGCCCACTTCGATGCCGCGTTTAATCATCAGGGTACCCTGACCATCCGGGCTTGGATCACCGGCGACGACGTTGCGGATATCCGCCACTTCTGGCGTTGCCACATCGCGATCCCAGTTGATGCCGAAGTAGTGTTTGCCATCAATGTTAGCGCCGGCGGCGAAGTCGCTCATCGCAGCGACCGTGCGGTCAATAACAACAGGCACTGGCATATTCACCGGACCCAGTGAACCTGGGCCTGCGTTTACGACGGCGCGGATTTCCGCTTCCGTTGCAAAGGTCAGTGGGCTGGCAACCTGTGGCAGCTTCTCTGCTTTCACTTCGTTCAGCTCGTGGTCACCGCGCACCAGCAGGGCAACCAGCGGGTATGCACTGCCTTCTGTGGATTTCACCAGCAGCGTTTTAACGGTTTTTTCGACTGGCAGCGCAAACTGCTCAACCAGCTCGGCAATGGTTTTTGCGTTCGGCGTGTCAACCAGCGTCATTTCCTGGGTTGCCGCAGCACGCGGTTCTTTTGGTGCCAGTGCTTCAGCAAATTCAATGTTCGCTGCGTAGTCAGAGGAATCAGAGAAGATCACATCGTCTTCACCGCTCTGCGCCAGAACCTGGAATTCATGGGACGCGCTACCACCGATAGAGCCGGTATCGGCCTGTACAGCACGGAAATCCAGACCCATGCGGGAGAAGATTTTGCTGTAAGCCTCGTACATTTTGTCGTAGGTCTCTTGCAGAGATTCCTGAGACGTATGGAAAGAGTAGGCATCTTTCATCAGGAATTCGCGAGAACGCATAACGCCGAAACGTGGGCGAACTTCGTCACGGAACTTGGTCTGGATCTGGAAGAAGTTCAGCGGCAGCTGTTTGTAAGAGCTCAGCTCATTACGAATCAGATCGGTAATCACTTCTTCATGCGTCGGGCCGAGGACGAACGGACGCTCGCCACGGTCAACGAAGCGCAGCAGTTCCGGGCCATATTGCTCCCAACGGCCGCTCTCTTGCCACAGGTCAGCGGGCTGAACCACGGGCATGGACACCTCGATAGCACCGGCATTGTTCATCTCTTCACGCACGATGTTTTCGACTTTTTTCAGGACGCGCACGCCGGTCGGCAGCCAGGTGTACAACCCGGAGGCCAGCTTGCGGATCATCCCGGCGCGCAGCATCAGCTGATGGCTGATGACTTCGGCGTCGGCAGGTGTCTCCTTCAGAGTGGAGAGCAGATATTGGCTAGTACGCATGTTGTTACGGTTCCATTTCGACGATTGGAACAGGCTGAAACACCAGCCTGACACAAAAAAAGTGGTTTAGTTTACCAGTGTGGCAAAGATGCCAAAAGAGAGGAAAAGAAAATTACCTGGGTTCCAGGGCAAACACTTCAAAACCGGTCTCCGTCACGCGCCAGCGGACATTAAAATCCAGCAGCCAGACGGCGTAGGTTTTCCCGGCTTCCTCTTCTTTACGGTAGGCTGGACGCGGGTCCTGTGCCAGTACTTCTACGATAAAGTCCCGCAAACGGGGATAGCGCTTTTCCAGTTGGCCAAGTTGCGTCAGTAGCGCTGGCGTGAAGTGAACCGGCATGTCCGCCTGCGGTGCTTGTTGGGCATAGCTGGCCCTGGCATCCGGTAAAGCTTCGGCAAAAGGCAGATAGGGTTTGATGTCGATAACCGGCGTGCCATCAACCAGATCAAGGCTGCCTAACTCCAGTATCACCTGATCTTTCTGGCAGCGTATGCCCTTCAGCTCAACCAGCGACATGCCGATCGGGTTTGGACGAAAGGTAGAACGGGTTGCGAATACCCCCATCCTGGCATTTCCGCCAAGACGAGGAGGGCGCACCGTGGGACGCCAGCCACCGTCCATTGTCTGGTGAAACACAAACACAACCCATAAGTGGCTGAACGCCTCGAGCCCGCGTACCGCATCGGCCTGATTATAGGGGGCAACCAAGTGAAGTTCACCGCCACCGCTGGTGACCAGACCTGGCTGGCGTGGCACGGCAAACTTCTCTTTGTAAGGAGAGCGGATAACGCCTATCTGTTCGAACTGAAATGCACTCATTTCGCCGAAATGGTCAGCGCCGAACCAATACATACCGCCTGACGATAGCAACCTGGTGTACCGCTGGTGACTTCGCAGCTGTGCAGCAGTACCGCGTTGGCTTTCATTTTGGCCGCGTTGATCTGCATACGCTTACGGGCTGTCGGAATATTGGGTGGGGAGTCCTGGTTGGTTGCCTGACAGGATTCACCGCTCACCTCACCCAGTTCACGGAAAGGCTTGCCCACAAGTTCGTCGGCTTTGGTAATGATACGTACCGGCGCAGGGCGAGGCGCTTTAGGTTTTACGGGCTCTGCTTTTGGCGGGGTTGCAGTGCTTTGAACGGGTTCAACTGGAGATCTGCTTAGCATAGAACAGCCGCTCAGCATCAGTGCTAAAAGACAGATCGGTAAAGCACGCATAATAATTCCTCAATGGATAATCAAAACGTCAGATATTGAATCAGTTGACTGCACAAATGACAAGACGGGCAGAAGCCCGTCTTGATGATATTACACTGAGGTGAGATTACCAGCCTTTAACCGCGCCACCGTTAAACACTTTGTTGGCTTCCTGGTAAACTTCGTCAGACTGATAAGCCTGAACGAATTTCTTCACGTTTTCCGCGTCTTTGTTGTCTTCGCGAGTCACGATCAGGTTAACGTACGGGGAATCTTTGTCTTCAACAAAGATACCGTCTTTTGCCGGGGTCAGGCCAATCTGGCTGGCGTAGGTGGTGTTGATCACCGCGAGTGCAATCTGCGCATCGTCCAGAGAGCGCGGCAGCTGTGGCGCTTCCAGCTCAACAATTTTCAGATTTTTCGGGTTCTCGGTCACGTCGAGAACGGTCGGCAGCAGGCCAACACCGTCTTTCAGTTCGATCAGGCCCACTTTCTGCAGCAGCAGCAGGGAACGGCCCAGGTTGGTTGGATCGTTTGGCACCGCTACCTGAGAGCCAGGCTGCAGTTCGTCCAGCGATTTAATTTTTTTGGAGTAGCCCGCGATTGGGTAAACGAAGGTGTTACCCACAGCAACCAGTTTGTAACCGCGATCCTTGATCTGCTGATCCAGATACGGTTTGTGCTGGAAGGCGTTGGCGTCGATATCGCCTTTGCTCAGCGCTTCGTTCGGCAGTACGTAATCGTTGAAGGTGACCAGTTCAACGTCGAGGCCATACTTCTCTTTTGCCACTTTCTGAGCGGTTTCAGCAACCTGCTGTTCCGCACCCACGATAACGCCCACTTTAATGTGGTTTGGATCTTTTTCGTCCTGACCACAACCCACCAGTGCCAGAGAGCCGATCAGCGCGCCTGCTGCTGCGAAGGTCTTTAATTTAAACGCCATGTTTTTATCCTTAACTCGTCGAGTTTGTGTTGTGTGTAACGTTATTTGTGCGTAACAGCCCGGACGATGCGATCGCCAGAGAACTGGATAAGATAAACCAGTACTACCAGCAATATCAGAACGGTATTCATTACGGTCGCGTTATATCCAATATAGCCGTATTGGTAACCAATTTGACCTAAACCGCCAGCGCCAACCGCACCGCCCATTGCGGAATAACCCACCAGGGTGATAAGCGTAATGGTCGCCGCGTTAACCAGGCCTGGCAGTGCTTCCGGCAGCAGAACCTTGCGTACGATCTGCATCGGCGTGGCACCCATCGCACGGGAGGCTTCGATCAACCCGGTTGGAATTTCCAGCAGGGCGTTTTCAACCATACGTGCGATAAATGGCGCAGCGCCGACCGTCAGTGGAACGATGGCTGCCTGCAGACCGATAGAGGTACCGACAATCACGCGGGTGAATGGAATCATCCATACCAGCAGAATAATGAATGGGATAGAACGGAAGATATTCACCAGCGCAGAGAGCGTGCGGTACAGCTTCGCGTTCTCAATGATTTGACCCGGACGTGTTACATACAGCAGTACGCCGACCGGCAGGCCAATCACAAAACCAAAGAAACCGGATACAAAGGTCATTGCCAGCGTTTCCCAAACGCCGCGAACCAGCAGCCACATCATCGGCTCAGACATAACCCAGTACCTCTATTTTTACGTGATGTTCTTGCAGCCAGGCAATTGCCGCCTGGGTTTCTTCTTGTGTGCCGTGCATTTCCGTCAGCATGATGCCGAACTTCACGCCGCCGGCGTAATCCATTTGCGCGCTGATGATATTGTTGTTCACATTGAAGCGGCGCGCGGTTTCGGAAAGCAGCGGCGCATCGACGGACTGACCGGTGAACTCCATACGCAGCATCGGAACGCTGTCTGCCGTAGGTTCTGTTTTCAATCGCTCCAGATAATCTTCCGGAATGTCCAGATGCAGTGTGGACTGAATAAATTGCTGCGCCAGTGGGGTCTTCGGATGCGAGAACACTTCACTTACCGTGTCCTGCTCTATCAGTTCACCGTTGCTGATCACGGCAACACAGTCACAGATGCGTTTTACGACATCCATCTCATGCGTAATAAGGAGGATCGTCAGGCCGAGACGACGGTTAATGTCTTTCAGCAGTTCCAGAATAGAGCGTGTGGTGGCCGGGTCTAACGCGCTGGTGGCCTCATCGCACAGCAGCACTTTGGGATTGCTTGCCAGCGCACGGGCAATGGCCACACGCTGCTTTTGACCGCCGGAGAGATTGGCCGGATAGCTATCATGTTTATCACCCAGACCAACGAGATCCAGCAGTTCGGTTACGCGACGCTTAACCTCGTCTTTAGGCGTGTTGTCGAGCTCCAGCGGCAAGGCGACGTTGCCGAACACCGTGCGTGAGGCCAGTAAGTTAAAGTGCTGGAAGATCATACCAATCTGGCGACGCGCTTTAGTCAGTTCTTTTTCTGAGAGCGCGGTCAGTTCTTGTCCGCCAACTTCTACGCTGCCCTGGGTTGGGCGCTCAAGCAGGTTAACACAACGGATCAGTGTACTTTTACCTGCACCCGATGCGCCAATGACGCCATAAATCTGACCAGCAGGAATATGCAGGCTGACATTGTTCAGCGCCTGAATGGTTCGGTTCCCCTGCTGGAACACTTTGGTGATATTGGAAAGTTTAATCATTAGATTATTTTTATCGTATGTAAGTTAGCCGTGGCATTTTCTTCTGCCAGATACGGGTGATGACCGTAAACAAAACGGATGTTAAGGCATCCAGACGTCTAAATCAATCCAACTCTGTGCGATGAGCACTTTATTGCGCTGCGATTCATGAGATACTAGCTGAACATGCCTTTTTCAGGAGCAAACCGGTGGCAAAATCAGTACCCGCAATTTTTCTCGATCGTGATGGCACCATTAATGTCGATCACGGTTATGTCCATGAGATTGATGAGTTCGAGTTCATCGAAGGCGTAATCGATGCCATGCGCCAGCTGAAAGAGATGGGCTATGCGCTGGTGGTTGTCACCAACCAGTCTGGCATTGCACGTGGCAAATTCACCGAAGCGCAATTCGAAACGCTGACGGAATGGATGGACTGGTCACTTGCTGACCGCGGTGTTGATCTTGATGGCATCTACTATTGTCCGCATCACCCGCAGGGAACCGTAGAAGAGTATCGCCAGACCTGTGATTGCCGTAAGCCGCACCCGGGGATGTTTATCTCGGCGCAGGAATTTCTGCATATTGATATGGCCGCTTCTTATATGGTGGGCGATAAACTGGAAGATATGCAGGCGGCAACCGCGGCGGGTGTGGGTACCAAAGTATTAGTTCGCACCGGCAAGCCCGTGACGCCTGAAGCAGAGACTGCAGCGGATTGGGTGATTAATAGTCTGGCCGAGCTGCCTGAAACGATTAAAAAGCACCAAAAATAGACGTTTTGGCGAAAAGATGAGCGGTTGAAATGAAAATGCATATTTCCGCTTGTCATTCCCCGGCGGCTGCCTATAATGCGCCTCCATCGACACGGCGGATGTGAATCACTTCACAAACAACCCGGTCGGTTGAAGAGAAAAAATCCTGAAAATCA
>MTEY01007312.1_pt1 | contig 13928 bp, 10 predicted proteins | sample 1042721 | NCBI WGS metagenome assembly MTEY01 (sample SAMN06185809, study PRJNA358809) | soil metagenome | isolation source: soil biostimulated with seedmeal as carbon source | place: India | collected 2015-05-23 | reverse complement strand
AATTTTTGGCGGCCTTTGAAGGCTACCGAACTTGGTATGGTGTAGTAAATTGCCAAGATTACGGCGTGCCGCAAAGACGTAGGAGATTTGTATTTCTCGCATCAAGACTTGGCGAGATAGAACTAATTCCTCCAACGCATAAAAATCGCCATGTAACAGTGGCGCAAACAATAGCTTTGCTGCCGAGTGTAAGAGCTGGCCAATCGGATAAGAGTGATCCACTGCACGTCGCCGCGGGGCTAAGCGATATCAATCTCAAGCGGATTCGCCAGTCCAGACAAGGTGGAACTTGGGAAGATTGGGATGTTGATCTGGTCGCAGACTGCCACCAAAAAAAATCTGGAGAATCGTTTAAGTCAGTCTATGGCCGAATGAGTTGGGATGAGCCATCACCTACGATGACGACCCTCTGTTTTGGCTACGGTAACGGTCGCTTCGGACATCCTGAGCAAGATCGCGCCATTACTTTAAGGGAGGCTGCGATGTTTCAGACCTTTCCAAAAGGCTACAAGTTTGTAGAAAAAGGAAGCAAAGTGCATTTTTCCACTGTCGGTAGGCTAATTGGAAATGCAGTGCCAGTTCGATTAGGAGAGGTAATTGCAGAGAGCATTAAATTGCACCTAGAAAGACATAAAGCAATTACTAAGGCGGGCAGAAAGTCATCTCAAGTAACCGCTCTTTGAGTTTTGGAAAATCTCTTGTTTGACATTGCCAGATGACACCGAACCGCCATCCGAGTGTCCTCAATTCGTTCTCCTTCCGTGCGTCTCGTTCAATATTTTTCGTAAATTTCGTCGCCCATTAGTCTCTATTTGATGATGGAAATGTAGACAGCTTGCAACCTGTATGCCTGTGCCAAAAGCATCCGTGAACGAAGATACACAAGAGCTTAGCTGGAAGGACTATGTCTGGGCTGCCAGGAAGCTCGGAAAAATTGAGCCGAAATCTGTATCCCATTCCATGAAGAGTCTTCCGAACCAATAGCTCCGGCGCCGTATTTTTCGTCCCTACGGCGCGCATTCTCTTACTAATAGCGCTTTTACTGAGGTCTTCCAATGCTTTCAATGAGTTGCGCTAGTCTGCCGAGATGTTCGGTCTGAAGTAGGTAGTCCTTGTAAGCCGAAAGAGCCTTCGAAACCAACTCTTCATATGTACAGACTCTTGATCCCGGCGAAATAGCATTCATCTGGTGCTTATAACTATCTGGCTCTTCCAGTTGCTCTTGCAGTGGGTCGCCGACCACAAAGATCACCTCAATGTCTGGATTGATACCGGGTTTCACTTCGCCGTGAGCGACTAGGAGTCGCTTCAGCTCGCGCACGTACATCTTCCCTTGAGCAGCAAGATCAAGAATGTCTACTTTTCTGCTGGCTCTCTTTAGCTCAATCACGACATGCTTCCCTGGTACCGTTCTATACGCAATGTCAAATCTTCCCTTGGAAGATTCATCATCCTCACTGTCGGGACGAGGAAAGAGGCTGCTAAATCGTTTTTCGATCTCTTCAGTTCCGGTAACTCGCTCCCACGAAGGGTCTAGCAACCATAGCCGGCCAAATAGTATCCGCTGTATTACCTTCTCTTTTGCATTTTTATCAACAGCATCACGAAGCATCTGAATGGCTCCGAGCCTCCCTTTAACGATATCCCTGTAGATGGATGCTTCCAAGGAATCTTGGTCAGAGAATAGTTTCAAAACTTCTGAATCTCCCCGCTCAAGAGCGTTAGCCAATTCCTCTGTCATTCCCTTTAGCTTTAGCCTTTCGAAGCCAAATATGGTGTTCTTAAGAATTTCGTCCTTCTCCGAGTCCTCCAGTTGCATGCGTTCAACAACGCCGATTACTTTCTGAGCATGCTTCCGGTGTGAGGAATCTTGCATGCCATCTATCCACTCTCTAATCTGTGGATAGTTATTCTGAACAACCTCCGGGTCGTCAGTAGATCTAAATTTGCTCCATTCCGATTCAAGATTATTTAATACAGATTTCAAGTAGGAGATTAGTTGTATGTATCGCGGATCGTCCTCAATGACGCGCTGGCGGTCACTAGTAGCGATATCCAGGTCACCCTCATCTAAGAAGTCAGCCTCTATCTGACCCGTTATGTATTTTGTATAGTGGCGCCCATCATTTATTTCCCCAAGGATGTTTTCTTGGAAAAGCCTTCCACGTGCAATTATGACAATTCCGTTAAGATTGCCAGATGCGCGTGAAAGATCTTTGGGTTTTCGTGAGGTTCCCAACCATCCGCGTATTCTCCAGTCATCAGGCCACCCTTCAAGGTTGTCCCGAAGAGAGCTAGTGCGATCTGGTTCGCACCAGGAGGGTACTTGCCAATCACCTATCGTCCAAATGTACTGGAGGACATTCAAGTCGCCACGATCTTCTGTGGTTACTTCAATTCCGTCAATCGCAACAGAAAACTCTGGGCGACCGATAACGGAGAATCTCCGGGCGAGGCGCTCGCGCAAATTGGCTCGCTTTACTCGATCTCTCTTTAGATTTCTAAGAACTATTTTTGTGCCCCGATCTGGTATCTGTGCGGAGTGGTCAAGAACTTCTGGCCTATAAGGTTCCCTTTTTATCTTTGCTTTCCGTATGCCATTAACACTGAGTGATAGACCGCACTTCTCTCCGTCCTTTGTTGAGTAGATTTCAACGGTGTCGGCTATGGAGAATGGGGCCAATTTTCCTACGCCCTTTCTCCCCATTACAGGCCTTCCCCCTGGGGTTCTATCGCCATCTGGTGAGTCTGCGCGCCTTCTATATCCTACAGTCAAAAATTTATTATTAATATCTGAAGAATTCATGCCGATCCCGTTATCGGCAACTTCAATATAATCTTCCCCGATATCTACCTTTATATTGACCCTAGTTGAGTCGGCATCCCACGAGTTAGCCACCATTTCGGTCATAACCGCGGGCACGTTGCTATACAAATTTATTCCTAGATGATCCAGGACGCTGAGATCAATTTGCAATTCATAGCGCGCTTTTGCTGTTTTGGATGCGGCCTTTTTTGCGCTACGTGGCTTAGCCTTCCTCGAAACATTTTTCTTGGCCATTTTGTCTCCGAAAAAAAGCGGCTCCGAATGGAGTATTGATGTATTGGCGGGTGATGAAACGCTAACAGAAAGGCATGGGATCAACTGTTGTGGCTTCTCAAGAGAATAAAGAAATGTTGGAGAAAAAAGATGGCCGGAATAGTGGTTTAAAGGACCATTCGTCAAGCTTGTGGGTGCTTTTTATCATAATTTCTCTTCTGGTGCTGGCGGGTTTTGTTGCGGCTTTAGGGATATGGCGAGGCGGGACGAGTTCTGATGGCGCGGCTTGGCTGCAGGCAGCCGGAACCTTGGTTGCGATCTCGGTCGCGGTTTGGGTTACAAAAATAGATACAAGACAGACCAAGCGATGGCGAAGGATTCAAGGCGAAGAGGCTGCTTGGAGCGCGCGATTCATGATAGTTCAAGCTCAGCTGGATGCTCATATTGTTGCGTATGAAATAACGAAGGATGCGTCATCCAGAATACGGCAAGACGTGGCTTTATGGATTCAAAGGATGCAAGCTTCAGCTTTGGCTCTTGAAGCTATTGGATCTAGGGCGGATCACGTTCATCCTGGTGTTATTTTTATGGCTTGCAATGCGAGGGTTTTGGTTAATGATTTAATCAATGAATTGAGGGCGGTTGGGGAGGAGGTTGCGAAGCACGGAAAAGCTGCGGATGAGCAAATTAGAAGAATTGTGGTTGTTCATATTTCTCTTCAGGAGTTAATTGAACAGTTTGATGCAAGAATGATCGGGGTCGTTAACGCTTTGAATAGGGGGGGAGACATGCTTCCTGTTCAATGGTCAGTAGGTTGCGAAGGGGAATCAAATAACATCGGGTAAGTTCGCGTTGATCTTATCTGCGTATCTGTGCGAAATTTTCGTCGGAGCCTCGAAACTCCGCTTACAGCGGTACCCACCACCGAGACATCGGTGGGGTTTTTATGCCCGAACTCACGTTCGGGCATAATTTCCCGTTGCAGACTTTCTGCGTCGGGAGGGCGGCTAATACAACACCCCTTTTGGGGGAATACGCCCGCCGGCTGTAAGCGGTTTCGAGCCTCCCGACATCCCGCCTGCGCGTGCAGGCGGGCCACCGCACTGCAAGGGAGCACTGCCATGGGCGATGATCGCCACACCCCCTCTCATTCCCACCAACGGCCGCGCGAAGAAAAGAAGCGCACCGGCTACCTGCTGACGCAGGAGGCCTATCACCTGCTGTACGGCCTGCACCAGCGGGTGCAACTGACCACCACCTTGTCCCGCTCCCGTAGCGAACTGCCCAAGCGCTATGAACCCACCCCGCCGGTGGGCGATTGGGCCTACATCCTGGAAAAGTGGACCGAGGAGCTGGACTTCGTCCTCAAGAACACCACCTGGCAGCCGCGCTAGGCGGCGTGCCGGGGCCGGGTGGTGGATGCCGCCCGGCCCTTTGGGGGATGTCATGGTGGAATGGCCCCACCTCGCGCATGTGGGTGGCTTGCGGCGGCCCGCGAACACGCCGTGGGAATTTGCGCGGTGTGACCACTTCACGCCATATCAAACGAGTAGATGGCGTAAGGCGTGAGTATCCCGCTGTCCTCATATCCGATCTTGAAGAACCCTCCATCTCCCCAGTCGGGGCCAAGGCTGTTCATACCTATCCAGCATTGTTCGGCGTCGTCATACCCGACGAAACAGACTGCATGTCGGCTAATGATCGGCGATGACGGCGTTGCCCGATAAACATCGGTACCTGTGTACCAGTTCAGGAAATCTTCTCGCAGATCCATGATGGCCAGGACGGGGCCATGCCGCGATATCTCGCATTTGACGTCCTCGGGCTTCCAGAATCGGTAGGCGGCCGAAACCCTGCTCCAGGCGAGGTCCGATATTGCGCGGCAAGCGGCCACATCGTCCAACTCACCCCCTTCCGACGTCACGGGGAGGCCGTTCTTGAGGAGGGTGCCGGCGAGCTTTTCGATTCTGGGAGCGCTTTGGCGGTCCTGCTGCATGGCACAGAAGTGAAGGTAGCGTGGCGAGAACTCCATTGACTCGGACTTGATGGCCAATCTTGCCTCCGCGACGGCGCATGCGGCGTGGGCCATGCAGGTGGCGTTCTTCATCCCTTGGTCCCTTGGCGTGCCTACTACGCCGGATTGGTCCTTCCAGTCGAAAGACGGATCCAGCGGAGAGCTTGAGGCGGGCCGCTCCGAGAACACGCTTATTAGTGCGAAGTGCCGCCGTATCCAGGTGAAGCCGGAATCCTCCACGCCATTAATGAGGGGGATATCTGCAAAAAAAGGAGTGGAACGAGCCTTCCAGCCCTTTTGCGCGGCCTCGGCGCGGAGTACATTCTGGGAAGACATGGTGCGCTAGTCTTGGCTCAGTTGTTTCAATGCGGCGTCCAGCGCGAGTTGTGCCTGGATGTTGGCCAGGTGCGCGTTCAGTAGTGCCGTATCCGTGGTAAACGCGTTGGTGGCGGCTACCGTATCGCTGTTGCTTGCGGGTATCAGCGCCTTTTCCGCCGCTGCCAGCTCCGCCTGCGCCTTGAGAAACGCAGTCTTCTGCTGCATGCGTTCCAGTTCGGTGGTGACGGTCTTGTCCCTGACGGACAAGGCCGTATCCAGCATGCCGCCGAAGGCGGAGGCTGCCACTTCCGCGGTGGCGGTTTCAGAGCGAACGCCCAGCTTGAGCGGTTTGCCGGCGTCATTGAACGTGGCTTCGACCACCTTCTTGCTGAACATCGGACTGTGCAGCGGCAGCGAGAAAACGGTACCCAATTGGCTGATGGGACCAGAGGAGGTCGCGATGACATCGCCCTTGGCGCATGCCGGTGCCGAGCACAGCAAGAGTGTTCCCATGACGGGCATTCGGTATTTGACGCCTCGGACGCCGTCGTCCTTGCAGCCGGGTAGGCAGGGGTCCTTGCCATAGTCGATGGCGGACGTCAGCTTGGCATATACCCCGGTCTTGGCCTGGAAGGCTTTCAATTCGGCCTCATCCACGCCCACGCTTCCCCATGAGTCCAACTGTTTCTCGGAAAGTAGGGGGATGAGCGTCCCCGGGCTTTCGGTTGTGCTGCCATCCAGCGGCCAGGTGAATTTCTCCACGTTGCTTATCTTCCTGAGGAGTTGGCTGAGCTCTTCCTGCTTGTCTGCAAGTTCGGTGCTCTCCTTGTGGACAAGCGCAATCTGGTCGGAAAACAGTTGGCGTTCCGTCGCACTCCAGGCGTCTCCCAGCGCGGCGGCGGACGTCCGCATGGCCTCCAGTTGTTTGGTCATTCTTTCTTGCCTGGCGGTCAATTTCCTTATCTCCGATTCCTGGGCCTTTACCTTGTCGAGTGTCTCCTGAGTATCCTGATTGCAGCCGGATCCAACACCCGCGGCGCCGGCGCCGGCGACGACAATCTTTCCAATCGACGTGACGATGGCGGAAATGGCCTGGGCGGAGCGGTCGTCAGCGCTCGCGTTGATGGACTTGAGCGTGCCGTTCTCGTGGTACTCGACGACGATGCTGGATACTTTCCAGGCACTTTGGAGTGATTGAAGGTCGATGACGTAGTGACGCTTGGGATCGGGAACTTCCTTGGACGATATCTTTGCGTCGAAGGCTATCTTCAGTCCGGCGATGTCGGGGCCTCCGGACGGATTCGGCGTCGAGCATGCACCGACCCGTCGCGTGACGGTGACCTCGTACTGGGTGAAGCTCAGGTTGTAGGGCGCACCCGCGATGGGCGGAGCCGCGCTGCTTCCCAGGCGAACGGCATCCAGGTCTGTCGCGCATCCGGCCGTCAGCGCCATGCAGGCTGCAAGCAGATAGCTGGGCCGCTTCGCGGGTCGTAGGGTCATGGTTCCCTCCAATGTGATGGGTTCTGTTGAGCGATGACTTCACACCTTCGCCGCCGGATACGGGAAATCCGCCGGCGGCGGATAGGTGGGGTTGAACCAGGCGCGCACGGCGGCGTCGGCATTGGCATAGCCCCAGTTGATCAGTCGCTCCTGCAGGGTCTTGTCCTTGTAGGCGAGATCGGTGGGCACGGCGGCCAGTTCGGCGGTGCGCTTGGCGGGGCAGGGCAGCGGATCCGGGCAGGGATGGGTGGCGATGTCCTGCTGGATGTCCCAGAACGCGCCGTAGCGCTGCTTGTCGCGCAGGGCGCCCACCAGCAGGATCTTGCGCTGGGCGAGGACCTGGTTGTCCATGACGTCGATGCAGCGCGAGCCGATGGAGACCCAGTTCTTCGACGGGCCGGGCATCGGCGCGAACGGCTTGCCGGCGTTGCTGACGAACAGGGTCATGAAGCCCTTGAAGCAGGTTTCCAGTCCCAGATTGTCGTAGACGCCCCCGTCGGCTAGGGTCGGGCGGGTGGTGTAGGGCGGGTACTGCAGGAAGCCGGTATTGGGCGTGTACTGCGAGGATTCCAGTTTCAGTTCCGCCGGGGCCAGCACCGGCGGAAACGCCGAGGAGGCGGCGACGGCCTTGGCCAGCGACAGCACGGGATTGGGAACCTCTCCCACTTTCCAGTCGCGCATGTAGGGGCGCGAGAAGCGCCACAGCGCGCCGGATTGCAGGTTGGATGCGTTGATGACGAAGCGCACGTCGGCGGGCAGGTCCTGCAGCGTCTTGCCGCGGTACAGCGCCTTGTCGTATGCGCGGGCGATGTGATCGCTGACGCTGCCTGGTAGCAGGATGTCCTTGATGACCTGCCAGATGCCGGCGGCGGTGGTGCCGGCCAGGGTGGTGGCGGCCATGCGTCGCACGGGCGCAACGACCGTGCTCTGGAATACCTCGTCGAAGGCCGCGCCCGAGAGCGGTTTGAGCTGCGGCATCGCCAGGCCCAGCACCGCCGACACGATGGAACCGCCGGAGACACTGGAGACCCGCGCCAGCGGACCAAGCTGGGCGATTTTTCCGGGAGCGACGAGTCCGTGCAATGGCTGCCCGGAGTAAAAGCCGAACTGACCCAATCGCCACAGCACACCGGTATGGAAGAGCATGGCGCGATAACCACCACCGGACAGCGCGATGGCGGCGCCAGGGCTGGGCGGCGCGTTTTCGCGCGTGGGTTCGCGGACCAGTTGATCAAGCTCGATCATCGCGGCGCTCCTGTGCGGTGACGGGCGGAAAATCAGCAGGGAATCGACAGGTCAATCCATTTGCCGTCATCACCCTTGCGAAAGCCCTTGGGCAACCGCTCGGGCAACTGGTCGCTGCGGACATGGCGGATGTCGTGTTCTCCCAGCGCGGTGACCAGATCGGGAAGGGGAATGTTGTTGCGGTAGTTGCCGGGACCTTCCTGGGTGGAAATCATGGCCGGAATGCCTTCCGGCAGGACGTCCTCGACCAGGGTCTTGGGCGTGGCGTTGTGGCTGCCGTGATGGCCGACCTTCAGGAAGGTGGCGTTGTGCAGCAGGGCGCGGGCGTCGTCGTCGGCCAGGATCCGCTTCCAGGTTCCCCATTCGGCATCGCCAGGAAACAGCAGGCGCGCCTTGCCGACTTCAATCACCAGCACCAGGCTGGTGGAGTTGATCATGTCGTCCACGTGGGTGGCGGCCAGCAGGGCGTCGGCACCGGTGGCCAGTTTTTCCAGCCAGATTTTCTCGTTGCGGGTGAGCAGATCGTCGGCGCCGCCTTCGTCCTCGCGCACCTGCCATTCGGGTCCGAACGCGGCCAGCGAGGACATGTCGGCCACCGCTTCCCCGCTGGCGGCCGCGGCCGCCCGCATGGCCAGGGCGCGGTAGGTTTCCCCGTCTGCTTCCGGATCCAGTTCCTCGATGAGTTCCGGGTCGCGCGGCGGGCCGAGGACGTGGATGACCACGTCGGGCAGTTCCGGGCAGGTGAACGATTCCGGGAATTTCTGCGTGGACGGGAGGAAGCGCGGCTTGGTCCGTCGCCGGTAGCCGAAACCTTCGTGCAGGCAGTCCAGCGCCTTGGCGTTGCTCCAGCCACCGGCGGCGGCCATGCCGGGCAACTCCACGCCGGCGTTCCACAGCATGAACTCCACACTCTCGCGGTCGGCATCGTTCAACTGGAAGGAAGCGAGGGCGTTGGCCAGGTTCATCGCGAAGCTGGCCTGCTTCTTCCACAGGCGCACGGCCTTCTCGTTCTTGCGGTCTTCCACCCAGGGCAGCCAGACTTCGCCCACGGACACCTCGTCCCACAAAGAAGAGTTGAAGGCGAACAGGTGATCGGCGTGGCGATGGGTACAGATCACCACGTCGATATGCGCTTCCTCCGCACCGGTGAGGGCTTTGACGTCCCTGGTGATCTGCTCGACCAGTTCGTCGCCGCTGAATTCGCCCTTGCCGCGGCTGTGGAAGCCCGCATCGATGAGGATGAGCCGGTCATCCGGCAGGATGATCAGGAAGCTGTCGCCGAAGCCGACGTTGTACATGCGGATCTTGACCGTCTTGCTCATCTCCAGCGCCTCCCGTCCATGGCCCGCGCCGAATAGGCGTCCAGCAGGCGTCTGGGTGCCAGCCGGCTAGTCTGCCAGGAATGGCCGCATGCCTCGTCGAAGGTGGCCAGCCAATTGGCCATGCGCTCTTCGCGGCTGGGCTGGAACGGCTTGCTGATGAGGTAGCGGACATGCCCGTCGATGCTGGCGATGACCGTGGTGCCTGCGCGATAGACCAGTCCGCCGAGCGCGCGCTCGGTACGCGATTTCTGCACGACATGCACGACCATTTCGATGAGCAACTCGCCGTTGGGTGCGATGCGATGGACGGGATGAAAACCGCGGACGGCGACCTTGAGCTCCGGGTCTATGTCCAGCTTCAGCCGTGCACGGTTGGCATTGGCCCAGCCATGCAGGCGCACGCCGATGCTCCTGAGTTCCGGCTCGGTCTCTTCCTCAGCGTCATCGTCCGGGTCATCGTTGGCATGGGCCGATGCTTGGGGCGCGGCTTCCGCCAGCATGGATGCCGTGGTGGATTCCGCCTTCAGCGCCGTTTCTGACCAGGGCGGTAATGCACTGGATTCGCCCGGGCGCCGTTTCTGGCTGCGGCGACGCGATTCGCGCCGATTGACGTTGCGATCCAGTTCGCGCGCGCCGAACCCCAGCAGTGCGCGGACGATGTCCGCCAGTTCCAGGTTGGAGGAGTCCTCCGCTGCTTCGGCGGGTGCGGGATCGTCGGGTTCCTCAGGCCTGAGCAGCAGGGATTGCACGGCCAGCGATCCGACCGCTTCCGGGCGGATGCCGCGGGCGCGGAAGGCTTCGATCATGTCGGCTCGCAGGCCGGAATCATCGGAGCGATTGAGCTCGAAGTCCGCGGTGACCATGGCGCGCAGGAAATCGCTGAAGGTGGGATCCACCGGCGGTAGGTAATCGGTGGCGCGGATGCACATGGACAGCACGGCCTGCGCGGTGCGCACGCATTCCACGGTCAGGCGATTGACCAGATCCGGATGGAGTTCGCCTTCCGGCAGACGCCCGCTGCCTCCGGTGGCCAGGCGCAGTAGATCGCGGGTGCGGCGGACGTAGGTCAACACGAAGCCTTCGTACACCGCCGAGACCAGTATCCAGCCCAGCGCATGCGGCTCCTTGGTATTGGCGAACAGCGCAGGGTCGGGCTTGCCGGCGATCCGGCGCAGGGCCTGGCCCTTGCCGGTGGCCGCGCCGAACTGGCTGCCGATGTTGAGCAGGATGTTGTTCTCGGCCAGCAGGTCGCCGCGGGTTTCGCGGATGGCGGGCGCGACCAGTTCCGGAAAGGTCAGGCGCTGGAACATCGCCACGATGTCGGCAAAGGCTTCATGCAGCGCGGGCACCTGCGGATTGGTTGGCTCGCTGTAGTACTCGTGCAGGCGCGTCAGCGCGGCGTGGGCGACCTCGTGGGCGATGATGTCGTGCGACAGGCAGGTGAAGATGGTCTGTCCGGGCAGGTTGGCGCCGGGGTCGTCGTCATCGGCGGGGAAATAGCCGAACAGCACCGCGTTGAGTTTCTTGTCGTAGTAGGCGTTGCGAGCCTGGAAGGCGTGGGGAAACAGGCGCAGCCGTTCGCCCCGGCGGAATCGCAGCCGACGGCCCAGGGCACGATCGAAGTTCTCCAGCACTTTCGATGCCACCGCGTAGACCATCTGCTGGTGGAATTGCGGATCGTGTTCCGCCGGCTCGAGCCCGTGCACCATGGCGATGTCGTCGTCGCCCAGATCCACCGCGCGGTAGTAGCGCTGGGTGGCGGCGTCGTAGTCCACCACTTCCAGGCGGTCGTCGCGGAAGGAACGCTCGTCACGATCGATGGGGCGATAAGGAATCTCGATGGTCACCCGATGATCGCCCCCGCGGGCAATCATCGGGTCGAACGCAAAGATGCGCAGCGGGCGCCGCTCCGGGCGCGTATCCAAGGGCGACTTTCGCACAACGACCTCCGTGGCGATGCGACGGCAAGCATCCAGTCTCTGTCAGCCGCGCGCCGGCCCCTGTGTCCCCATCACGGCGCGAGCCTGCGATTTATCAGGAGCGAAGGTCAGGTGCAATCAAAACCGCCGCCGTTCCGACGGACGGCGGGGCAGTGGGAAGCAAGGACAGCCGGACTGACCGGTCTGGGGAGCGGCGCTTGCCGCGCCACGCTTCTGGGGCGGATGGCGCCGAGCAAGCCCGGCGCCATCGCATCACTGGCCGAACGGCGCAGCCTTGACCGGCTGGCCCTTGGGCGAGCAGACCGGCGGGTTGGTCATGCCCATCGACAGCAGGTTGCCGCCGTTGACGATGCAATTGAATTCCTTGCCGTCCTTGGCCTTGAGCGCGACGTAGGTGTTGGTGCCTTCGGTGCGGCGGCTGACCAGGGTGAGGTCTTCCGGCATGTAGCCCAGCGCGCCGGCGGTCTGGGATTTGATCTTGTCGTCGCTCAGGTTGTTGGTCTTCTGGGCAATCGAACTGCAGGCGGCGGCCTGCAACATCAGCAGCACCAGCGCCGATTTCCCCATCACGTTCCACATCTTCATTATTGTCTCCTTGTTCACCGCGGGCGCGGCAGGTCATCGCCGAAAAGGGCTTGCGCAGGCTAGCCAGTCGATGAGGCGGACGGGGCGCGCTGGTACGAACAGCACCGCGGGAGTGATGGAATGAAGGACGCGCGTGACGATGCGCACGCTGTGCGCCGGTGGGAAGGCAATGGGAGGCGCCAGGCCGCCGTCACGAGGCGGCTTGGCGAAGAGGGCTGGCGTTGCTACGGCAGGCGGGTGGGACGGCTGCCCTGGCACTGCATTTCCGAGCCCCCGGCGAAGCGCGCGGTGACCAGGTTCTCGACGAAGCCGTTGAAGGCTTCGCCCCAGATCTTGCTGTGGCCGTTGACCAGTTTTCCCTTCACCCGCACGACCATGTAGGGGGAATGCGGATCCGGGGCGGGAGTGCTGTCGGCGTAGCGCTTGAGTTCCACGCCATCCAGGCTCCAGGTGTTGGCGTTGCCGCAGATGAAGTTGTCCCAGCCCGGATAGTTGGGGCGGATGGCGTCGGCGATCTGGCCGAGGGTCTTCATGCCCATCAGGCTCTGGATGCCCAGCAGCTGCCGGGTCCGGTCCGGCACGTCTAGCGTGTGGGTCCATTTCTCCTTCAGGTGGCCCAGCGCCACCAGATCGCGTTTGCGCTGGCCCTGGTCGGCGTAGTTGTTGGTGAGGGTGGAGAAGAAGCGGCCGGCGGGAAAGGCGTAGCGCGTGGCCTTGTCCTTCTCCGACATGAAGACCGCCAGGATCGGCATCTGTCCGCGCGCGAAGGGAACTTGCCGGGAGCGGGCTTCCAGCGGGTCGTAGCGGGTGTTCTCGAACGCCGGGTTGACCAGGATGACCATGTCGGCGACCGAAGCCGGCACCGGCTTGCAGGCGTCTTCCTGCAAGGCCACGCCCTCGGCGGATTCCACCCGGGTGTTGGAGAACGGCGCGATCTTCAGTTGCGGTCCGCCGGGGCCGGCGGCGGGCACGCATTGCTGCGCTTCCACCAGCTCGCGCATCAGCAGATGCTCGGTGGCGTTGTAGACCAGTGCGCCGCCGAAGCTGTGGCCGGCGATGACCAGCGCATGCCGGCCGCCGTTGGCCGCCGGCTGCGAGCGCAGGGCGGACAGCTCGGAAATGATTTCGATGGCGCCGTCGGTGCCGATGCGATGCGCGGTGGCCTTGCGGCGCCAGAAGGTCAGTTCCTTGCCCGGCTCCCATTTCGCGCTCAGGCCGCGCCAGCCCAGATAGACGCCTTCCACCTGGCGGCGCCGTTCGGGCGGAATCTGATGCTCGGCCTCGTAGGCGGCCAGGTTGGCGCGCAGTTTGACCAGCAGGGCCTGGAAGTCGCGCACGTTCTCGTCGCCGACTTCGGCATTGTGCTTCCAGCCGTGGGCGAACAGCACCAGCAGGGTGGCGCGCTGGCGGGTGCGATCGCGCAACAGGTCCAGGGCTTGGCGGGTGCGCGCGCGATCGTGCAGCGCGCCCTGGTCGTCAAACTCCACGTAGGTGATGTAGGCGCCGTCCGGTCCGCTGCGCAGCGGATGCCGGATTGCCGCGCGGCAATCGCGCTGATCGGTTTCCTGGCAGGGCGTGGCCGATGCCGGCTGCACGCGATAGGCGACGTTGTGCGCGCAGCCGGCCAGCCACAGGCAGGCGACCGCGACGAGCGGACGGAACAGATGCATGGCCAATCCCCGGTTGATCCTTCAAACCTCCTGCCGGCGGCCCGCGGCCGCCAGCCCCACTTCCTCGCCGGCCCTCCCCAGGGCCGTATCGGCGATATCGGCAAGCGTATACCAGGCTGAAGGGGGCGGCTTGCTTGGCGGGATAGGTGAGGCGAAAACAGCAGGGCAAGCGCTGCTCTACGGGGAGCGGTGGGTGCGAGGATAAAAGCGGCGGGGCCAACTCGGCTCCACGCGTGGCGGGGAGTGTGGGCGGGAGGGCCTGGGTCCACCATCGCGGTACCGGGCGGCGGGTGC
>MTEY01012644.1_pt2 | contig 13991 bp, 13 predicted proteins | sample 1042721 | NCBI WGS metagenome assembly MTEY01 (sample SAMN06185809, study PRJNA358809) | soil metagenome | isolation source: soil biostimulated with seedmeal as carbon source | place: India | collected 2015-05-23 | reverse complement strand
ACGAACACGAACTTGACCACCACCCAGGTCAGCCAGATCGGCAGCAGGGTGAGCAGGCCGGTCAGGAACAGGCGCTGCAGGGAAGGGCGGGAGGAGGGGTCGGGGGGCATGGCGGCTATTGTAGGACTTCGTCCGGGCCGGATGCGGCCTTTGCCATGTTGGGTCCGGAAACGCTGTGGGGAGCGATATGAAACGGATGTTGCGGGTGTTGTCGGGGTTGATGCTGGCGCTGGTGATCCTGGCGGGCGGGCTGTTCGTGGCGTCCTGGCTGTTCTGGCCGACCCGGGCGCAGGAACAGGCGCTGGCGATGCTGACCACCCCGGTGCCGGAACCGCAGGGCCGCAACGCCTTCGCCGATGTGTGGCTGCTGCGCTACGACCTGTCGCCGGAAGCACGCGAACGGATCGCGGATGCGGACGTGGCGCGGTTCAACCGAAGCCCGTTGGTGTACGACGGCACCGGCCTTGCCGAGCCCTTCGTCAGCGACGCCAAGGCCGGGCGGGAAGAGGAGCGGTTGCCGCCATCGTCCGACCATGGATGTGGCCTGCGCATGCCGGATTGCCTGGGACGCGTACGCGGCGATCCGGACAAGGCGGCCGCGCTGCTCGCAGCGCACGCGGGATTGCTGCAGCGAAGCCAGGACGCGTTGGAACGCAACGACTATCTCCGGAGTCGGTTCCATATGCGGCTGGACATGCCGTTCGCCATCACCGCCATGGGCAAGGGGGCCGCGTTGATGCGCATCGATGCGGCGTTGGCGTTCGCGCGGGGAGAACGGGAGCGTGGCCTGGAAAAAAGCTGTCGGAGCATCGTGGCCTGGCGGCGATGGATGCGGCAACCGGATCTGCTGATCGATGCGATGCTGGGCGATGCCGCGATTCGTGCCTGGCTTGAACTGCAGGGCCAAATGCTGGCCGAGCTTCCGGCCGATGTCCCGCTGCCGGCGGCCTGCCAATCGTTGCGCGAACCACCGCCATTGGCAAACGACGCGATGTGCCGGGTGGTCAAGCGCGAGTTCGAGTTTTCGCGACCGATGTTCGAACAGGAGAGCCATGGCGAAGCGGGATCATTGGGGGCGTCAGGCTGGAAGAAGCCGTTCGTGTACCGGTCACATGCCACACAGGCAATGATTGCCGAAACCACGGCATGGCCTTGCCGCGAGCACGCCGAGTGGCAGCGCCTGGCCGATCAGCCGCTGACCCCGTTCCCACCATCGCCGCGATGGCGGCTGGAGTGCGTCGCCAATGCCGTGGGATGTGTTTTGAATGGCTTAATCCGCCCCGACATGGCGGACTACCTGCGCCGTCTGCAGGATCAGCGCGCGCGGCTCAATCTGATGGCGACACTGCTGTGGTTGCGGGAGCAACCGGTGGATGGCCGCACGCTGGCACGGCGCGTGGCCGCCCGGCCGCCGGCGCTGCGGCAGGGACGGGAAATCCAGGTCGTCGATGGCCGCCTGCGCATCGCATTGTTCGATCAGCGTGACGGCGCCCACTGGGAACTGCCGGTACCGGCGGAACTGCGGTGAAGCCGGGCGCGCGCGAGCACATCGCTCAGGCCGTCGCGTCGCCGTTGCGCGCCTTCGGTTTCAATCGCACATAGATCTGCTTGCGGATCCGCGCGACCACATCGCCCTGCGCATCGAGCACGTCCACGGGCAACCAGCGCAGGTGCTTCTCGCCGTTGGCGGCCTCGGCGCGGATGTCCTCGAGCAGCGCCTCGTCGAGGTGGAACTCGGCGTGCACGGTGCCCTTGCCGGGTTTGACGAATTCGATTTCGCCGGCCTTGTCCCAGACGAAGTAGTCCCGGCCCAGGCACTCCTTCACCAGGATCATCCAGAACGGGTCGGTCATCGAGAACAGGCTGCCGCCAAAATGGGTACCGACGTAGTTGCGGTTCCAGGGGCGCATCCGCATCTCGACCCGCGCGTCGCGCCAGTCATCGGCCATGCGGGTGACATGGATGCCGCTGAACAGGAAGGGCGGCCAGAAATTGAAGATGTGGCGCAGGGTGGATGCTTTCATCGCCGGGCGTTGGGGGGACGGACGGGGCCTCAGCCTACCATACGTATAAGTATGGTTCCTTGTCCGTCCCGCGATGGGCGCCTAGCGCCGCCTCAGCAGCGCGTCGGCCAGCTCATCCGCCATGTCCCCGGAGTCGGCGACCCGGAGCGGCACTCCGAACGCCTTCTCCAGCAGGGAGGCCCGGGCCCGTTCCGCGAGCCGCCGGGCCGCGTCCAGTTCGATCGTGATCATTCCCTTGCAGGACACCGCCAGGTGTTCGCGGTTGCGTTTGAGCCACAGCGCACGCTGTTTGCGCTCTTCCTGGGCCTGGCGCATCGCATCGCCGTCGAGCCGTTCCAGATCGGCGTGATGGTCGGACGGGAAGATGATCACGAAGGGCTGCGCGCGCCCGATAAGCGCTTCCATTTCCCGTTGCCATTGGAGCGCGAAGCCGGCCTGTTTTTCCCTGTGGGTCGCGCGCACGAACGGAAAACGGGAAATGTCATGGAGCTCGAAGCGGAATCCATCGTCGGTCATGGGGGTCTCCTGTATCCAGGTGTTGGAAGGACGCGGAGGCTGGCGGCCGGCGGGTGGCTGGCGATCGCGTGGGGGTGAACGGGTGCCGCGGATCGCGGCGGGTGATCAATGGAAGGCGGATGCGTCCGCCGGGGCCGGCGCGGACAGGCGCGCCGCGCCCTGCCGGGACGTGGCGACCGCGGGCACCGCCCAGGAGCGCATTCGCGCTTCATAGTCGGCGAGCGCCAAGGCGGTCGTGGAGCGGCCGGTCGCGGCGTCGACCAGCGCGTCCGCGAGGGCGATGGCGTCCCGCAACGCCGTGTTGGCGCCCAGTCCGCCCGCCGGACTCATGGCGTGTATCGCGTCGCCCAGGAGCGTCACCGGACCGGCGGGCCATTCAACCTCGGGGCGGCCACTGCGCACGGGCAGCATGGCGACCGCGGCGGGATCGCTGCCGAGCACGACGTCCTGCAGGACCGGATGCCAGCCGCGGATGACCTTCCGCAGGCGCGCGCGTGGATCGTCGCCGACGGGTTGTCCGAACCGCCCGCGTGGACCGATCAGCGCCCAGTAGAGATAGTCGTCCGATGGGGTCAGGACGCACTCCGGCGCGATGCGCGAAGCCAGCACGGGAAGCGCCGCGCGGAAGCGCATCTCGTCCAGGATGGCCGTGCAGCCGTCCGCCACGATCACCCGCGTGCCCGCACCGGACCCGGCGCCGCTCGCGGGTTCCGGCAGCGCGGTCTTTCCGTAGATGCACAGCGAACCGGAGTCCAGCGGTTCGGCAGCGGGTGCGAGCAGGGCGCGCACGTGCGAATTGACGCCATCCGCGCCGACCAGGACGTGGGACATGACCGGCGCGCGGCGATTGCGGAAGCCGACCGCCACGCGGCCGTCGTCCGTCACCGAGCAGGTGTCGAAGGCATGGTCGAAGTGGATGCGCGCTTCGATGCCCGCCATCAGGATTTCACGCAGGGTCTGCCGGTTCACGCCCAGGTCGGCGCCCTCGGCGTCGCCATCCCCGTCGTCCGCGCGCCAGCTGTCGGGGGCGTGCCCGGCGATGGGGGTCAGCTGCGGGGTCAGAAAACGCGCCGCCGAGGTGGCGATGGAGGCGGTTTCGCGGAACAGGCGATAGCGCGGCGGGGACAGCGCCCCGGCCAGGGCGCGCTGGCCGTCGGCGTCGATGCGGATGCGATAGCCCTGGAGACGGCTGTCCGGCGCGGCATCGCGCTCGTAGACATCGAAGGCGACTCCGGCGCGGTGCAGCGCCTGCGCCAGGCACAGGCCGCCCAGGCCGGCGCCGATGATGGAGACGTGGAAGTCGTGCATCTGGATTCCTCTTGTTCGGAGACTCCGGGGTGGACCCGGAGGAGTTGGCCAGGGAAATATCGCCGCACGGGATTCAGGAACGATAACGGTATGTGGCCTATAAATGGTGAAATATGGCCAAGCAGAAACAGCCCTCCCGCGCGCAGGACAGGGACTACAGCGAGTGGCGCGAAGGGCCCTGGCTGATCGCGATCCGTGGCGATGTCGCATCCGGCAACGAATACCGGTTGGGGACGCGCGAGTACGACTGGCACCATCACGTGCGCGGGCAGGTGTTCTGCGTCGAGGCCGGCCTGATCCATGTGCAGACCTCGCACGGCTCCTGGCTGCTTCCGCCCCACCGGGCCGGATGGATGCCGGCCGACGTGCCCCACAAGGTGAGCATCAGCGGCGCGCTGAGCGGATGGACGATCTTCATCGCTCCCGGCGCCTGCGCGGGCCTGCCGCCGCAGCCCTGCGTAATCGGCATCAGCGATGTCCTGCAGGCGCTGGCGCACCGTGCGGTCGACTGGGAAAAATCGAGTCCATTGGAAGCGGAACAGGAACGCATCGCCGTCGTCATCCGCGACGAGATCGCGCGCGCGCCGCATGAGTCCCTGCATCTGCCGATGCCGCGGGATCCGCGCATGGCGCGGGTCGCGCATGCGGTGATGGCCGAACCCGGCAGCCCGCGCACGCTGGACGACTGGGCCGCGTTCGGAGCGATGTCGCCACGGACGATGCGCCGCCTGATCCTCGCCGAGACCGGCTTGACCTTCGCCCAGTGGCGGCAGCAGGCGCAATTGACCCATGCCCTGGAACTGCTGGCGCGCGGCGTCAATGTGGCCGAGGTGGCCGACACGCTGGGCTATGCCTCGCCAAGCAACTTCATCGCCATGTTCCGTCGCGCCTTCGGCGATTCGCCGGCGCGCTATTTCTCGAAGCGGCGTTGAAAAAAAAGCCCGGCGGGGGGCCGGGCAGGTGGCAGGCGGACGCCTGTCGAGGGACGCCGCCTGACTCGACCGAGAGAGGTTGGTCGGGGTGCGTCCACTTTGACGCCAAGGGAAGCGCGCGGGTTATCCACGAACGACGAAATGCCTGTGCCGCAACGCGCGATCGCGCATGCGCGGCGACGGGTTCGACACGCGCGATCTTCCTGATGGAATCTGCCGCGCCAATTCGTTTTCCATGCACAACGTCATTGTGAAGTTCCCGTTAGTTTCCTCGGCAGGGCGTCGGACCGCTGCACGCGCTTTGGCTGCGGCAGTCCACAACGTCCATTCCATCCATCGATTCACTGCCGAGAGCGCCCATGACCAACCATCGGAACCAGAAACATCTCTCCAAAGGACTGCGCCGTACCGCCCTGTGTGCCGCGCTTGGCTTGTGCTTCGCGGGCGGCGTGCACGCCCAGTCCAATTCCTCGGGCGCGATCGTGGGACGCGCCACCGCCGGCGAGACCATCACCATCACCAACCCGGCCACCGGCTTCAGCCGCGCCATCACCGTGGGCGGCGATGGCAGCTATCGTTTCTCGGCGCTGCCCACCGGGCAGTACAGCGTCACCACCAGTGGCGGCGGCAATCGCACCGTGACGGTCAACGTCGGCACCGCGTCGACCGTGGACTTCGCCGCGCGCGACGCGTCGACCCTGGACACGATCACGGTGGTCGGAGGCTCGTCCATCAACCCGATCGACGTTTCATCGGTCGAGTCCACCACCATCCTGACCGCCGAGCAGATCGCCAAGGTGCCGGTGGCGCGCGACGCCACCAGCGTGGCGCTGCTGGCGCCGGGCACGGTGCGCGGCGACGTGGCGTTCGGCAACCTGGCCTCGTTCGGTGGTTCGTCGGTGGCCGAGAACCAGTACTTCATCAACGGCTTCAACATCACCAACTCCTTCCGCAGCCTCAACTTCTCGCAGGTGCCGTTCGAGGCGATTGCCGAACAGCAGGTCAAGACCGGCGGCTACGGCGCCGAGTTCGGGCGTTCGCTGGGTGGCGTGATCAACCAGGTGACCAAGCGCGGCAGCAACGATTTCCATGCCGGCGCGAGCGTCTACTACACCCCGGATTCGCTGCGCGAGAAGACCCGCAACACCTACCTGGCCAATCCGCTGGCGTGCGGCCCCGCGCCCTACACCGCCTGCACCAAGGGCCAGCTGCGCCAGGACAGCAGCCGCGACAGCACCTGGGAAGTCGAAGGTTCGGTGTGGGCCAGCGGCGCGCTGATCAAGGACCGCCTGTTCGCCTACGGCCTGATCGGCTACAAGCGGCAGGAACAGGAGCTGTGGGGCAACGTGCAGTCCAGCACCAATGTCGACAACTCGGTCAAGACGCCGACCTGGCTGCTGAAGATGGACTGGCAGATCAGCGACAACCACCTGCTCGAGTTCACCGGCTTTTCCGACAAGGCCGATACCGAGACGGTGGTCTACGGCAACACGATCGGCGTGCTGGATCGGCTTGGCCACATCGGCACCTCGTACGGCGAGCAGGGCGGCGAGAACTACGTGCTGAAGTACACAGGCTACCTGACCGACAGCTTCACCCTGTCGGCGCTGTACGGTCACGGCGAGTTCTCGCGCGGGCAGTACCTGCGCACGGCCTCCGGCGTCGATGTCCGCTACAACGGCGACCTGCACAAGCCGGCCACCGGTTGCCCGCTCATCGTCGACGCGCGCCCCTCGTCGCGACAGGACGCGACCGGCGTCTATGCCAGCCAGTGCAATCTCACCGGCGGCGCGATTCCGCGCTCCGACTCCGGCGATACCCGCGATCAGTTCCGCATCGACGCGGAGTGGCTGCTGGGCAATCACCGCCTGCAGTTCGGCGTGGACATCGACAACTTCGAATCGGTGGCGGGCACGTCCACCGAGGGCGGGCGCGTGTGGCGCTACTCCACCCTGGCCAACGGCACCGACATCGTGCGCGAGCAGATCGTCAACCAGGGCTCGGTGAACGAGGTCAAGCAGCGCGCGCTGTATGTCCAGGACAGCTGGAACATCACCGATAACTTCATCGCCTACCTGGGCGGACGCTGGGACACCTTCGACAACCGCGACGGCTTCGGCAACACCTTCGTGAAGGTGAGCAACCAGTTTGGCCCGCGTCTGGGCTTCGCCTGGGACGTGAACGGCGATTCGAGCTTCAAGCTGTTCGGCAACGCCGGCCGCTACGCGCTGCCGCTGACCTCGGACGTCGCCACCCGCGGCGCCTCCGCCTCGCTGTTCACCCGCCAGCAGTTCACCTTCACCGGCGTGGATCCGGTCACCGGCGCGCCTCTGGGCCTGGTGCCGCGGGTGGGGCCGACCGGCCAGCTGCAGTACATCAACGGCGAGTTCGGCGAGCCCAAGAATCCGTTGACGGTGGCGGCGAAGGATCTGGATCCGATGTACCAGGATGAATTCATCCTGGGCTTCCAGGCCGCGCTCAGCGACCACCTGTCGCTGGGCGTGCGCGGCATCTACCGCAAGCTGAAGGCGGCGATCGACGATAACTGCGACTACACCGCGATCCTGGAAGCGGCGGGCTTCCACTTTGACGAGGACGATGGCTGGCTCGATGGCCAGGGCCGCAGTCCGGCGCTGCCGAACGCGGGTTTCCCGTACTGCCGCATGTTCAATCCGGGCAAGGACGCGGTGTTCCTGACCGATCTCTACGGCGACGGCAAACTGACCGAGGTGAAGGTCAAGGGCGATCGGCTGGCGCCGAAGGCCAAGCGTTCCTACCAGGCGGTCGAGATTTTCCTCGATGGCAACTGGGACAAGGTGTTCCTGCAGGGTTCGTACACCTACGCCAAGAGCAAGGGCAACACCGAAGGCGGCGTGAAGTCGGACATCGGCCAGGTGAACACCAACGCCACCCAGGATTTCGACTACATCGAACTGACCACCGATACCTTCGGCTATCTGCCCAATGACCGGCGCCACAGCCTGAAGCTGTTCGGCAACTATGAAATCAACGATGAGTGGTCGGTGGGCGGCAACCTGCTGGTCCAGTCGGGGCGGCCGATCAACTGCCTGGGCGTGCTGTATCCCTACCACGACGGCTTCCATCCCTACGGTTCGTCGTTCATGCGCTGCGGCACGACCTCCGCCGGCCAGTCGGTCGATCCGGACACCGACGAACTGAACGGCCCGGTGGTGGCGGTGCCGCGCGGAACCAAGGGCCGGCTGCCGTGGACCTACTCGCTGGATCTCAACCTCCGCTATGCGCCCAGCTGGGCCAAGGGCCTGTCGTTCAAGGTGGACGTCTTCAACGTCATCAACAAGCAGCGGGTGGTTTCGGTCGTGGAGCAATCCGAAGACCCGGATACCGGCCTGCCGTCGGATGTCTATCTGCTGCCGACCGCCTACCAGCCACCGCGCTCGGTGCGCCTGATGGTGCAGTACGACTTCTGAGTACGCATCGGGGACGTTGTCCAGTCCGTTTCGATGGCCGCCTCCGGGCGGCCATCGTCGTCATGGAGGACATGGAAGCGGAGCGGACGGATGACGTCCATCCTCGAGAATCGGCATTTCGTCCCTGCCGGCTTGTTGGTCGCGGGGCGCGCGGACAGCATGCAGGCGTCTTGGAGGGGCAGGGCGTCATGCGCGACGACATCGGATTTGCCGAAACCCTGGAAATGGAAGCGGGCGTGCCGCCGGCACGCGAGCCCGCATGGCGGGAGACACCGTGCGCGCCGCGCGAGATCGTGCTGCTCGAATCCGACCAAGCCAGCGCCGGACTGCATCGGGCTGGACCCGAGTCGCCGCTGGTGCTGATCCAGGCCAGCCGGAACGGATCGTTCGTCGAACTCCCGGCGGGCTGGTGGTCGCTGCTGGTTTCCGTGTCGGGAACGGTCTGCGCCGCCACCAGCGAACGGCTGCGCTGGGACATCGAACCAGGTCGCTGCCTGCTGTGGGATCGCCCCTTGCGTGTCATCGGCCATCGTCCCGACAGCCGCTGGTTCTGCCTGGCCGGGCCGGTGGAGGCCTGGGTCCGGGCCGGCGGCGACGCGCGGATGATGACCGAGCTGCTGGCCGACGAGATGGCATGCCCGGTGGATCTGCTCGCGCATCTGGAAACACTGCGATCGCTGTCCAGCCGGGTGCCGGACCGGGCGGGATCGGTGTTCCGCAGCGTGCTGGGAATCGCCGGTGGCCTGCATGCCCGGCAGGGCGCGCTGCGCGCGTTGACCGAGCGCTGTCCCGGACGCACGCAGCGTCGCAAGCGCTGGTCGATGCAACGGCTGCTGCGCATCCGCCACACGATCCTGGCCGGCCACCAGGGCGAACAGCGCCTGAGCATGGAGCACCTTTCCCGCCAGGTCAGCTATTCACGCGGTCATCTGGCGCGGGTCTACCAGAGCGTTTTCAACGAAACCCCGAGCGAGTGCGCGATCCGGCTGCGCCTGCAGCGCGCGTTGCAGATGGTGGAAGCCACGCCGCTGGCGTTCTGCGACATCGCCGATCGCACCGGTTTCGACAGCCAGAGCTCCTTCAGCCGCGCGTTCAAGAGCCGCTACGGCGTGACGCCCACCGAGGCGCGCGCCCGCGGCCCCGGTCTGGCGCAATCCTGATGGGGCGGGCGTGCTGACGCATCAGAACAGCAGCGAGGACATCCGGCGGCGATAGCGGCCGACGAGATCCTCGTCCTCGATCACGCGGAAGGCATCGATCAGCACCTTCTTCGGCAGACCGTCCTGGTAAGCGCGGTCCCGGCCGAGCATTTCGATGAACTGCCCCAGCGCGGCCTCGTCGTCGCCGGCGATGAGCCGGTGCACGCCCAGCAGGTGGCGCGCGCGCAGGTCGTCCGGATTGGCGGCGATTGCCGATTCCAGCACTTCCGCCGGCGGCGCGTCCTTCAACGCCGACACGAATCCCAGCCGCGCGCGGGCGCGGACCGCGCGATCGTCGGTGGCGAGGTTGGCGGGCAGGGCGTCGAGCAGGTGTTCGGCTTCCTGGGCGGCGCCGGTCTTCAGCAGCGCCAGGGCCAGATCCAGTTTCAGTTCGTCCTTGTCCGGTTCGGCTTCCACCGCGTGGCGCAGGGCCACGACCACGGCATGCGGATCCTGGACGGTTTCGGCCACGGGCTCCGGCTCGGCGGCGGCGGCCGGTTCGATGCCGTGCTGCTTGAGGAATTCGCGCAGTTGTCCTTCCGGCAACGCGCCGGGGAAACCGTCGACCAACTGGCCGTCCTTGACCAGGAACACGGTCGGCACCGAGCGGATCTGGAAGGCGGCGGCGATCTGCTGTTCCTTGTCGACGTCGACCTTGGCCAGCACGAATGCACCGTTGTACTCGCCGGCCAGCTTTTCCAGGATCGGGCCCAGGGTCTTGCAGGGGCCGCACCAGGTCGCCCAGAAGTCGACCAGCACCGGGACTTCCAGCGACTTGCGCAGGACTTCGGTTTCAAAGGTTTCGGCGGTGGCGTCGAACACGTGGGGCAGGTCGGTCATGGGGAGGCAGGCGGTTCGTGGACGGATGCGGCCTGAGATGGCGGCGGTTGCCGTTGCTTTCAAGCACGACCGGGCGCCGGCCCGGCCGGACCTTTCCCACTTCGAGACCGTTCCGCATGAACCTGCTTGTCCGCCTGGCCGCCGCCGGCCTGCTCCTTTGCGCTTTCCGCCCGGTGCTGGCCGGGGACGACATCCGTCCCTCGGTCGAACGCAACGCCGCCCCTTCCGTGCAGCTGGATCACTACGCCCGCTTCGAGCTCAAGCCGGTGCAACTGGTGCCGCCCTACGCCGGCCAGAACGCCAACGAGAAGGCGCGCGATTCGGTGCAGCACAATCTCCAGCAGGGACTGGGCCAGTGGGTGGTCCAGCGCAATGCCGAACCGTCCGCAGCCGAACCCGCGCGGACGCTGGTGATCGAACCGGTCATCGAGAAAGTGCGCTTCATCAGTGGCGGCAAGCGTTTCTTCGCCGGCGCCTTCGCCGGCAGTTCGCGGATCCTGCTGCGGCTCAAGTTGACCGACGCGGCCACCGGCGAAGTGGTCGCCGAGCCCGAGTTCTACCAGCACGCGCGCGGCATGGCCGGCGCCTGGACCGCCGGCGGCGCCGATCACGCCATGCTGGCGCGGATCGCCAGCCTGGCCCGCGACTATGTGACCGCCAACTACACCGCACGGGTCGGGGCGCCGACCGGCTGGGAAGAATGAGCCGCGGCGGGGTGATGTAAAAAAGACTTGACATGCGTCCGAGCGAATGTAAGGTTTACATTACATTCGACGGGGGACATGTCATGGCGGGACAGCGGGGGCGGACGATCGGCTGGTACGGCGTGGTGCTGGTGGCGGGGGCGGCGCTCTGGCTGCTGATGGCGGGACCGCGCAAGGTGCTGGGTTTCGATCCCGGCCAACTGGGCATGGTCCTGCTTGTCGCCAGTGCCTGGGCCGCCCTGTATTTCGTGCAGTTCTCCCGCCACGACGAGGGGGAGCACGCCATCTCGCCGGGCGAATCGCGCGCCCGCGTCGGTCTCGCATTCATGCTCGGCGCCGTGGCCTACTTCGTGGCCAAGCTGGATCTGTTCGCCGGACCTGGCGCGGCGGACAGCGCCGATGCCCGCGCGGTGGCCCGCAACCTGGTGATGCTGGGCATCGCCTGGGCGGTGCTGGGCCAGGCGTTGGCCGCGCGCTGGAAGGGCAAGGTCCAGGAAGACGAACGGGACCGCGAGATCGCCCGCCACGCGAGCCAGTGGGGACGCGGCGCGCTGGTGTTCTGCGTGATCGCGCTGGCGGTCACGCTGGGCTTCTCGCCGGCGCACCGGCTGCAATGGGCGACGCCGTTCCTGCTGGCCAACCTGCTGGTGCTGGCCCTGATGTGGGGCTGGCTGTGCGAGTACGCGGCCACCGCCGTGTACTACTGGCGGGACCGCCGATGACCGGAACGCCCATCGCCAACGACATCCGCCGCCTGCGGACCGAGCGTGGCGACATGACCCAGCAGGCGTTGGCCGATGTCTGCGGAGTGACCCGGCAAACTATCATTGCGTTGGAGGCGGGGCGCTACGCGCCCTCGCTGGAACTGGCGTTCCGCATCGCGCGGGCGTTTGGCGTGGGCGTCGAAGAGGTGTTCCGTTGGGAAATGCAATGAATCGCTGGCTGCCGCTGGCCGGCGTCGCCGGCGCGGCCCTGTTCGCCGCCACCCTCGTCGGATTCGCCGCGGCGCTGCCGGGTTACTCGCACGTGACCCATCCGGTCGCGGTGCTGGGCGCCAAGGGCGTCCCGAGCGCCAATGCCTTCAACCTGCTGGGCCTGATGCTGCCGGGGTTGCTGGCCTCGGCGGCGATGCTGGCGCTGCGCCAGCGACTGCCGCGCGATGCCGGCTGGACGGTGCGGATCGGCGCGCAGCTGCTGTTCCTGTCCACCCTCGGCGTGGTCGCCCAGGGATTGCTGCCGCTGGACCCGGAAGACCTGCACAACGCCAGCAGCAGCTATCACGCCACCGCGTGGATGCTGTGGTGGGTGGCGTTCGTGCCGGGCGCGCTGTTGCTGGCGGTGGGGCTGCGGGGCCGGAGCGGCTGGTGGGTGGTGGCGCGCCTCGGCGTGCTGGCGGCGGCGGGCGTGCTGTTCACCGTGCTGTTCGCGGTCGATGTCCTGCCGGCCGGCATCGCCCAGCGGCTGGGTTTCGCGATCTGGTGGCTGTGGGTGGCGTGGGTGGGCTGGGTCGCCTGGCGCCTGCCGTCCGGCGCGGCCTGAGCCGGGAGCGCCTGAGCCGGCGCTCCCTGTCGCCTCCGCGGCCTGCCGGGACTAGGGCTGCTTGAACAACACGCCGTCCTTCATCACCAGCGCGACTTCGAGCACGCGCTGGATGTCGGCGACCGGATCTCCGGGCACCGCCACGATGTCGGCGCGCTTGCCGGCCTCGATCACGCCCTGATCGTCCACGCCCAGCACCTCGGCCGCGCGCACGGTGGCCGCCTGCAGGGCCTCGGCGGCGGGAATGCCGGCTTCCACCATGTAGATGAACTCGCGCGCGTTGTCGCCGTGTGGGCCCACGCCCATGTCGGTGCCGAAGGCGATCTTCACCCCGTTGCGATGGGCCTTGGCGGCGGTGTCCTGGATCTGCGCGCCGATGCGCGCGGCCTTGGGCCGCACCACTTCCGGGAAATAACCGTCCACCTTGGCCTTGTCGGCCACGAAACGGCCGGCATAGATCGTCGGCACGTACCAGGTGCCGTGCTGCTTCATCAGCCGCATCACCTCCTCGCTCATGTAGGTGCCGTGCTCGATGCTGGTCACCCCGCCCAGCACCGCGCGCTTCATGCCCTCGGTGCCGTGCGCGTGCGCGGCCACGCGGAAACCGTAGTCGTGCGCGGTGTCGACGATGGCCTTGACCTCGTCCACGGTGAACTGCGGCGCGTCGCCGGACCTGGCGTAGCTGAGCACGCCGCCGGTGGCGGTGATCTTGATGACGTCGCTGCCATCCTTGTAGCGCTGCCGCACCGCCTGGCGCGCGTCGTCGATCGAGTTGATCACGCCTTCGGTCGGGCCGGGCGGGCCAATCAGGTGGGCGAGGTGATCGTTGTAGCCGTTGGTGGGATCGGCGTGGCCACCGGTGGTGGCGATGGATTTGCCGGCCGCGAAGATGCGCGGGCCCTTCACCAGGCCCTGGTTGACCGCGTCGCGCAGGTGCGGGGCGATTTCGCCGCCAAGGTCGCGCACGCTGGTGAAACCCGCCAGCAGGGTCTTTTCGGCGTAGCCCACCGAGCGATAGGCGAAATCGATCGGATCCAGGCGGAATCCTTCCGAATAGCTCTGTGGATTGGATTGGCTGCCCAGATGCACATGCAGATCGGTCCAGCCGGGCAGGCAGGTGTGCCCGGCCAGATCCACGGCGCGGGCGCCGGCAACCTCGACCCGGCCTTCCAGCACCTCGGCGACGCGGCCATCGCGGACCACCACCGTCCGCGCCGGCAGCAGTTTGCCGCTGCGCGCCTCGAACAGCCGTTCGCATTGGAGCGCCAGCGGTTCGGCGGCGGTGGCGGACAGCGGGACGAGCAGGAAAGCCAGGGCCAGGACGGGACGGGACATGCGGGTCTCCGGAGCGGGTCCGGGCCATGGTAGCGGAGCGTCCGGGCGCGGATCCGCCAGTCGGCCCGTGACCATCCGGAGTGGAGCCCCCTGCTGCACTGCGGTACCCTTGCCGACTTTGCCGTCGCCTTTCCCGCCTACCTCC
>MTEY01006701.1_pt1 | contig 14162 bp, 10 predicted proteins | sample 1042721 | NCBI WGS metagenome assembly MTEY01 (sample SAMN06185809, study PRJNA358809) | soil metagenome | isolation source: soil biostimulated with seedmeal as carbon source | place: India | collected 2015-05-23 | reverse complement strand
CCGCGCGTGTCGATCAAGGTCAAGGTCAAGGAGAAGGAAAAGGCTCCGACTCCACGGGCCGCACCGCGCACCACCGATGAAGAGAGCGATGGCGTACGCCGTGGCCGCGGTGGCAAGAGCAAGCTGAAGAAGCGCAACCAGCACGGCTTCCAGAACCCGACCGGTCCAGTCATCCGTGACGTGACCATCGGCGAGACCATCACCGTCTCGGAACTGGCCCAACAGATGTCGGTCAAGGCCGCTGAAGTGGTCAAGTTCATGTTCAAGCTGGGTACTCCGGTCACCATCAACCAGGTGCTCGACCAGGAAACCGCTCAGCTGGTCGCCGAAGAACTGGGCCACAAAGTGACCCTGGTCAGCGATACCGCCCTGGAAGACTCCCTGGCCGAATCGCTGAAGTTCGAAGGTGAAGTCGAATCGCGTGCGCCGGTCGTTACCGTCATGGGTCACGTTGACCACGGCAAGACCTCGCTGCTCGACTACATCCGTCGTGCCAAGGTTGCTGCTGGCGAAGCCGGTGGTATTACCCAGCACATCGGTGCCTACCACGTGGAAACCGACCGCGGCATGGTCACCTTCCTCGATACTCCAGGCCACGCTGCGTTCACCGCAATGCGTGCCCGTGGTGCCAAGGCTACCGACATCGTCATCCTGGTGGTGGCGGCGGACGACGGCGTGATGCCGCAAACTCGCGAAGCCGTTCAGCATGCCAAGGCCGCGGGCGTTCCGCTGGTGGTTGCGGTGAACAAGATCGACAAGCCGGGTGCCGATATCGATCGCATTCGCAACGAGCTGGCCGTCGAAGGCGTGACCTCCGAAGACTGGGGTGGTGATACTCCATTCGTCAAGGTTTCGGCGAAGATGGGTACCGGCGTCGACGAACTGCTTGAAGCTGTCCTGCTGCAGGCCGAGATCCTCGAGCTGACCGCTACCCCGACCGCTCCAGGTCGTGGCGTGGTTGTCGAATCGCGCCTGGACAAGGGCCGTGGCCCGGTGGCGACCATCCTGGTTCAGGACGGTACCCTGCGTCAGGGCGACATGGTCCTGTGCGGTTCCAATTATGGCCGCGTGCGCGCCATGCTCGACGAGAACGGCAAGCCTGTGAAGGAAGCCGGCCCGTCGATCCCGGTCGAAATCCTCGGCCTGGACGGTACCCCGGAAGCCGGTGACGAGCTGTCCGTGGTTGCCGACGAGAAGAAAGCCCGTGAGGTTGCCCTGTTCCGTCAAGGCAAGTACCGCGAGGTCAAGCTGGCTCGTGCTCACGCCGGCAAGCTGGAAAACATCTTCGAGACCATGGGTCAGGAAGAGAAGAAGACCCTCAACATCGTCCTCAAGACCGACGTACGTGGTTCCCTGGAAGCACTGCAGGGTTCGCTGTCGGGCCTGGGCAACGACGAAGTTCAGGTGCGTGTGATCGGTGGCGGCGTCGGTGGTATCACCGAAAGCGACGCCAACCTGGCGCTGGCTTCGAATGCAGTACTGTTCGGCTTCAACGTGCGTGCCGATGCCGGCGCGCGCAAGATCGTCGAGCAGGAAGGTCTGGATATGCGTTACTACAACGTGATCTACGACATCATCGAAGACGTCAAGAAGGCTCTGACCGGCATGCTCGGCAGCGATGTTCGCGAGAACATCCTGGGTGTCGCCGAAGTTCGTGACGTGTTCCGTTCGCCGAAGTTCGGCGCCATCGCTGGCTGTATGGTCATCGAGGGTACCGTGTACCGCAACCGTCCGATCCGCGTACTGCGCGAAGACGTTGTGATCTTCGAAGGCGAGCTGGAGTCGCTGCGTCGCTTCAAGGACGATGCCTCCGAAGTGCGTAACGGCATGGAGTGCGGTATTGGCGTGAAGAGCTACAACGACGTCAAGGTCGGCGACAAGATCGAAGTCTTCGAGAAAGTCCAGGTGGCTCGTACCCTGTAAGGGGCGAGCGTGGTGCAGGCCCCGCCCTTGGGCGGCTGGCAGCGCCTCTGAAGGTAGCGCCCGGTCAGGCTTCAGCCTGGCCGGGCGTTTGCCGCTTTAAGTTACAGGTAGCAAGAATGGCAAAAGAATATAGCCGTACCCAACGCATCGGCGATCAGATGCAGCGCGAGCTGTCGGAGCTGATCCGCCGTGAAGTCAAAGACCCGCGCGTCGGCCTGGTGACCATCACTGCCGTAGACGTCAGCCGCGACCTTGGCCACGCCAAGGTGTTCATCACCGTGATGGGCCAGGACGGCGCCGACGCCGTGCCGCAGACCCTCAAGGCCCTGACCAGCGCCGCGAGCTTCCTGCGCCTGCACCTGGGGCGTGTGATGCAACTGCGCAGCGTGCCGCAATTGCATTTCCACTTCGACGAAAGCGTCAGCCGTGGTGCCCACCTGTCGGCATTGATCGAGCGCGCGGTCGCCGAAGACCGTCTGCACAAGGATGCCGACAAGCCGGACGCCGAGGAGTAAGCGGTGGCCCAGGTCAAACGTATCCGCCGCAACGTCAGCGGCATCATCCTGCTCGACAAGCCGCTGGGCTTCACCTCCAACGCGGCCCTGCAAAAGGTGCGCTGGCTGCTCAATGCGGAAAAGGCCGGCCACACTGGCAGCCTCGACCCGCTGGCAACCGGCGTGCTGCCGCTGTGCTTTGGCGAAGCAACCAAGTTTTCGCAGTACCTGCTCGATTCCGACAAGGGCTACGAAACAGTCATGCAGATGGGGCAGACTACCAACACCGGCGATGCCGAGGGTGAGGTGCTGCAGACTCGCGAGGTGACCGTTGGTCGCTCCGACATCGAGGCCCTGCTGCCGCGTTTTCGTGGCCAGATCAGCCAGATACCGCCGATGTACTCGGCGCTCAAGCGTGACGGCCAGCCACTGTACAAGCTGGCACGTGCAGGAGAGGTAGTGGAGCGCGAGGCGCGTTCTGTTACTATTGGCCGCTTGGAGTTGCTCGAGTGCGAAGGCACCCGTGCGCGGTTGAGCGTAGGATGCAGCAAAGGCACCTATATCCGCACCCTGGTGGAGGATATCGGCGAGGCTCTTGGCTGCGGCGCCTATGTCGCCGAGCTGCGCAGGACCCAGGCCGGGCCTTTCGCGCTGGCGCAGACGGTCACTCTCGAGGAACTCGAACAGGCCCACGCCGAAGGCGGCAACGAAGCGCTCGACCGCTTCCTTATGCCTTCTGACAGCGGCCTGCAGGACTGGCCACTGGTGTGCCTGTCCGAGCACAGTGCGTTCTACTGGCTGCATGGGCAGGCGGTACGCGCGCCGGACGCGCCACAATTTGGCATGGTCCGGGTACAGGATCACAATGCACGCTTCATCGGTATCGGTGAAGTGAGCGAAGACGGGCGCATTGCGCCGCGTCGGCTGATTCGGTCGGAATGACCGAAACCGCGGGGCCGGGCAATTGCCAGGTTCCACGGGACCAAGGGTGGCTGTCAGTAGGCACGGTCACACCTTTTTTATTAATACAGGGATTTGTCCCTGGCCTATTGGACCCGCATGCGGGATCCGTTATCAGGAGAAGCCACATGGCCCTCAGCGTTGAAGAAAAAGCTCAGATCGTTGCCGAATACCAGCAAGCCGCCGGCGATACCGGTAGCCCGGAAGTGCAGGTTGCTCTGCTGACCGCCAACATCAACAAGCTGCAAGGCCACTTCAAGGCCAACGACAAAGACCACCACTCCCGTCGTGGTCTGATTCGTATGGTCAACCAGCGTCGTAAGCTGCTGGACTACCTGAAGGGCAAAGACACCACTCGTTACAGCGCCCTGATCGGTCGCCTGGGTCTGCGTCGCTAATAGCGGCCTGGCCAGTGGTGTGCATGGCGTGTCGCAGGCTTCGGCAGGGCTGTTTTGCAGCGCTGCCGTTGGACACGCCACGCGTATCTCCGAGGTTGGCAGCCTGGCAACGCTGAGCGGATCTTCCGCTTGGCGCCAGGCTCCCAGCCTCGTGTTGTATCTGGACGGTCAATGGGGCCGATTCCCCGTTCTGCCCAAGAATTCGCAAGAAACCAGTTCCCCCCAAGAGCCACTGAAAAAGGTAGGAAACCGTGAACCCGGTAATCAAGACTTTCCAGTTCGGTCAATCGACCGTTACTCTCGAAACGGGCCGTATTGCCCGTCAGGCAACCGGCGCTGTGCTGGTTACCGTCGACAACGACGTCACCGTGCTGGTGACCGTGGTAGGCGCCAAGCAGGCTGATCCAGGCAAGGGTTTCTTCCCGCTGTCGGTTCACTACCAGGAAAAGACCTACGCCGCCGGCAAGATCCCGGGTGGCTTCTTCAAGCGTGAAGGCCGTCCTTCCGAGAAAGAGACCCTGACCTCGCGCCTGATCGACCGTCCGATCCGTCCGCTGTTCCCGGAAGGCTTCATGAACGAAGTGCAGGTTGTCTGCACCGTGGTTTCCACCAGCAAGAAGACCGACCCGGACATCGCTGCGATGATCGGTACCTCGGCTGCCCTGGCCATTTCCGGCATTCCGTTCGAAGGCCCGATCGGCGCCGCTCGCGTTGCCTTCCACGAAAGCACCGGCTACCTGCTGAACCCGACCTACGAGCAACTGGCTGCCTCGAGCCTGGACATGGTCGTTGCCGGTACCGAATCGGCTGTACTGATGGTTGAATCGGAAGCCAAAGAGCTGACCGAAGACCAGATGCTGGGCGCCGTACTGTTCGCACACGACGAATTCCAGGCCGTGATCCAGGCCGTCAAGGAACTGGCCGCCGAAGCCGGCAAGCCGACCTGGGACTGGCAGCCAGCCCCGGCCAATGTCGAGCTGATGAACCTGGTGCGTGGCGAGTTCGGTGAAGCCGTTTCGCAGGCATACACCATTACCCAGAAGGCTGACCGCTACAACCGCCTGGGCCAGCTGCGCGACGAAGCTGTTGCCCGTCTGAGCAACGAAGAGACCGGCCCGTCCGCCAGCGCCATCAAGGACATCTTCGGCGAACTGGAATACCGCACCGTCCGTGAGAACATCGTCAACGGCAAACCGCGTATCGACGGCCGTGACACCCGCACCGTGCGCCCGCTGAACATCGAAGTCGGCGTATTGCCGAAGACCCACGGTTCGGCGCTGTTCACCCGTGGTGAAACCCAGGCCCTGGTTGTCGCGACCTTGGGTACCGCACGTGACGCCCAGCTGCTGGACACCCTGGAAGGCGAGAAGAAAGACCCGTTCATGCTGCACTACAACTTCCCGCCATTCTCGGTGGGTGAGTGCGGCCGCATGGGCGGCGCCGGCCGTCGTGAAATCGGTCACGGTCGCCTGGCCCGTCGTGGCGTGCAGGCCATGCTGCCGAGCGACAGCGACTTCCCGTACACCATCCGTGTGGTTTCGGAAATCACCGAATCCAACGGTTCCAGCTCCATGGCTTCGGTCTGCGGTGCTTCCCTGGCCCTGATGGACGCCGGTGTACCGATGAAGGCCCCAGTTGCTGGTATCGCCATGGGTCTGGTCAAGGAAGGTGACAAGTTCGCTGTCCTGACCGACATCCTGGGTGACGAAGACCACCTGGGCGACATGGACTTCAAGGTAGCCGGTACCGCCAAGGGTGTTACCGCGCTGCAGATGGACATCAAGATCAACGGCATCACCGAAGAGATCATGGAAATCGCCCTGGGCCAGGCCCTGGAAGCGCGCCTGAACATCCTCGGCCAGATGAACCAGATCATCGCCCAGTCGCGTAGCGAGCTGTCGGCCAACGCTCCGACCATGATCGCGATGAAGATCGACACCGACAAGATCCGTGACGTCATCGGTAAAGGCGGCGCCACCATTCGCGCCATCTGCGAAGAGACCAAGGCTTCGATCGACATCGAAGACGATGGCTCGATCAAGATCTTCGGCGAAACCAAGGAAGCGGCAGAGGCTGCCAAGCAGCGCATCCTGGGCATCACCGCCGAGGCCGAGATTGGCAAGATCTACGTCGGCAAGGTCGAACGCATCGTCGACTTCGGTGCCTTCGTCAACATCCTGCCTGGCAAGGACGGCCTGGTACACATCTCCATGCTGAGCGATGCTCGCGTCGAGAAAGTTACCGACATCCTGAAAGAAGGCCAAGAAGTCGAAGTACTGGTACTGGACGTGGACAACCGCGGCCGTATCAAGCTGTCGATCAAGGATGTTGCCGCGGCCAAGGCCTCGGGCGTCTAAGCGACTGCCACGCTACAGGAAAGGGCCCTTCGGGGCCCTTTTTTCATGGGCGAAAGGGAACCTTTTGCGGACTTGCATCTTGCATGCAGGTTTACGGTGCGGATTGCAAAATGCACGACGACAGGAATACTGATTTTTCGTTAACTTATTGATTTAAAAGGAAACAAGCGAGGCGGAAAAGCTGGCACAGCGCGTGCAACTACCTTCATATCTGACGCCAGGACATACGGCGCAGACCTTTCGAAAAACAGGAGTGACTCACATGAAGAAGTTCGCCATTGCTGCCGCTACTGCTACCGCCCTGACCCTGACCCTGGCTAACGGCGCATTCGCTGCAGAGCCAACCCAGGCTCCAGTCATGTTGGCCGCCAATACCGTGGACAACGCCAAGCAGGAAGGTTCTGACACCTGGATCACCACCAAAGTGAAAGCGGACCTGCTGACTGAAAAAGGTATTCCAGGCAGCGACATCAAAGTCGAGACCAGCCAAGGTGTCGTCTCGCTGTCGTCTGACGTGGCGGTGACTCAGTCCCAGAAAGAAGAAGCTGTTCGTATTACCAAGAACATCAAAGGCGTCAAGAGTGTGATGTCGGATGGCCTGAAAGCCGAATAAGGATTGTCCCGTCGGCCAAACGGATTTGGCCATCTTTGCTCCGAGCCCCGGCTATTTGCCGGGGCTTTTCATTTGCGGCTAGTAAACCGGGTTACGTGCGATCACATCACTCTCGAAGCATTCCTGCTCGATGATCAGCGGCTCGACCAACGGCCGGCTATCGCGAAAGTGCGCGGTTTCGGTGTGCGCTTCATACGCCGCTTCATCGCGGTAGATCTCGTACAGGTAGATCACCTCCGGGTCGGCCCGGTCCTGCGACACGTCGAACACAAGGCAGCCCGATTCGGTGGCGACAGACGCTGCGGCATTGACCTTGATCGCAGTCAGAAAATCTTCGGCGCAACCGGGCTTCACTCGGGTCTTGATGAACAGGCTATACACAAGGCTCTCCTTTTGTTTTAAATTCTACTGTGAATTGTATACAAAAATGGAGCCTCGCCAATGTCCGAATTGCCTGCCCGCCCTGGTCGCCTGAATGGCCTGCGTCATATTGCCTTGTTGGTGCCCAACCTTGAGGAGTGCGAACGTTTCTACGTCGATGTGCTGGGCATGGAGGTGCTGAACCGGGCCAACGAAGACCTGGTGTATCTCACTTGTGGTAACGACAATCTGTCGCTGGGGCGTGGGGCAGGGGCGGCCAATGGGTTGCAGACCCTGGACCACTATGGGTTCATCGTCGATAGCGTGGAGGAGCTGGAAGCCTGGTACCAGTACTTCAAGGCGCACGGCGTGACCTTGCTGGACCGGCCGTTCAACCATGGTGACGGGGCGCGCAGCTTTCACCTGCTGGACCCGGCAGGGAACAAGGTGCAGCCGTTGTATCACCCGGCGGTGTCGGGCCAGCGTTTGGTGTGAAGCCTGTACCGGCCTCTTCGCGGCGGTTCGGCGCCCCGATGAGCTCCCACAGGGAGCGCGCACAGCTCAAGGCCAGCGCATACCTTGTGGGAGCGGGTTTACCCGCGAAGAGGCCAGCCCTGCTGGTAGAAACTACTCGGCATCCAGATGCATCGGCGTCACCACCCGCCCATCGCTCTCGGCCTGGCCCAGGTTGGTATCGATGAAGTACACCCGGTCATCTTCCAGCTGGCCTTTGTCCACCAGGTAATCCTTGATGCTGCTGGCCCGCTCCTGGCCCAGCGTGCGCAGCAGCGCAGTACTCTCGGCCCAGGACTTGATCACCGCCTCGCGCAGCTTGGCGGTGCGCTCGTCACGGCCCAGTTGCTCCCATTCGGCAGGCGGCTGCTGTTTCAGGCGATTACGGTAGATGCCTTCGAGCATCGCTGGTTTGTCGCTGTCGTCGACCACCAGCATCGAGGCATTGGCCGGTACCTTGTCACCGCGACGCTGCAGGATCTTGTACCAGGTGGCCTGGTACTCACGCTCCAGGCGCTGCTGGGCGATCAGCGGGCCATCGCTGGCCTGGGCACTGGTGCCTTCGATTTCCAGACGCAGCTCCGGGCGTTCCTTCAGGGCCGACGCCAGCTTGTCCAGCGATGCCTTGGCGTCGCCACCGAGCTCGCTGGAGCCCGGCGCGAAGGACACGTTGCCCAGGTCTTCCGAGCCACCGCCGGCAACCAGCCCGCCAATGAACTTGAACGGTGCCTGCGCCGCACGCAACACCAGGTTGCGCAGGGTTTGCCACACGATCGGCATCACGCTGAACTGCGGGTTGTTGAGGTCGCCTGACACAGGCAGCTCGATCGAGATCTTGCCTTCTGTATCCTTCAGCAACGCCACCGCCAGTCGGATCGGCAGGTCCACTGCGTCCGGGCTGTCGACCTTCTCGCCCAACTGCAGCTGCTCCACCACCACCTTGTTCTCGGCCTTCAGCTGGCCATTGGTGATCAGGTAGTGCAAGTCGAGGTTGAGCCGGCCCTTGCGGATGCGGAAGCCGGCGAACTTGCCGGAGTAGGGGGTGAGTGTGGTCAGCTCGACCCGCTTGAAACTCGTGGCGATGTCCAGGCTGGCCAACGGGTTGAAAGGGTTCAGGGCGCCTTTGATGGTGACTGGCGCGTAGCGGTCGACCTTGCCCTTGACGTCGACCTTGGCCGGCACCGGCTTGCGGTTGTCGATGGTGCCGATCCGGCCGTTGAGCTGCTGGATGGCCGTAGCGAAGTTGGGTGTGAGAGACAGGTCGGCGAAGTTGGCCGAGCCGTCGTTGATGTCGATCTGGCCGATGTGGATGCCCAGCGGCTTGTCGTTGCTGGCAGCGGCCGGCTTGGCCTGGCTGGTTGCCGGAGCGCCGGCCGGCTGCGGGATCAGCAGGTCGTTGATGTTGGTGGTGCGGTCTTCGTTGATGATGAAGCGCGCATAGGGTTGCAGCAGGGTCACCTTGTCGATCGACAGCGCATCGCCGTGCACGTAGGACAGGCCATCGACGTTCACCTGCTGCCATTTGACGAAGTCACGGCTCTTGATGGTGTCGAGGGTGTGCAGCTGGCTGACCTGTGCCTTGCCGGTAACGCTGAAGGCCAGCGGTGCGGTGTTCTTCAAGTCGACCTTGAGGTCGCTGGCGAGCATGCCACTGCGCAGCTCCAGCAGAATGAACGGGCTTATATAGGCTTGGGCCACTCGCAGGTCGATGTCGCGGCTGCTCACGTCCAGCTTGGCCCAGATGGGCGCCAGGTTGACCTGGCCGGCTGCCTGCAGTTTGCCTTGCTTGCCCACACCGGTATCGAGCTTGAGCGTGAAAGGCGACTTGTTGAGGCTGTCGAAACCTTGCAGATCGGCATTGAGCGGGCCGACGTCCAGGGCCACCGGCTCCTTCTGGGTACGGTCTGCCAAGTGCACCAGATAGTTACGCAGTTGCACGTCCTTGAGCAACACCTGCCAAGGTTTGCTTGGCTCCTTGGCGGCTTGCTGTTCGGGCGTTGGCTCGGCGGTGGCAGGCTCGGCCTTTTCCTTCGGCGTGGCTTTGGCCGGCTGGCTGGCGAACAGCTTTTGCCAGTCGAGCTGGCCGTCCTTTTCCAGCGCAGCCCAGGTTTCCAGTTTTTCGCTGCGGATCTTGCCCACGGTGACCAGCTGCTTGACCAGGTCGACCGAGGTTTCGCTTACCTCCAGGCTGGCCAGGCGTGCCAGCGGCCGGCCATCCGGGGCCTTGATGGCGAACGGAGCAATGCGCACCGACGCGTTGTCCAGCAACAGTTCGGTCTGTTTGGCAAGGTTGAGCTTGTAGTGGGTGTCGAGGCTGACCACGCCTTCTTCCAGCACCAGTGGCACGGCATCGCGTACATAGGGCCAGAATGCCTTCATCCTGCCTTCGGTGATCTTCAGTGTGCCTTCAGAGGCTATTGGCGCCAGGCTCAGGGTGCCTTTCCAGTCGATGCGCCCGCCGTTGGGGCCGATGGCCACCAAAGTCATGTCGGCGTTGTCGTTGGGCAGGGTGCTGAGGTTTTTCAGCTCCAGGTTCATGTTGTCATAGAGGAACTCGATCGGCTCGCCCGGGCGCAGGTCCTCGAAGTGCAGGTAGCCGTCGCTGAGCTTGATGCTGCCGATGCGTAGCGGGAACGGGTCGCTGGGCGGTTCGTCAGGTTTGGCTTCGCTGGCTGGCAGTTTGAACAGGCGGGTCAGGTTGAGGGTACCGTCCTTGGCGAACAGTACTTCGTTGCGTGGCTTGACCAGTTCCACTGCGTCAAGGTGCAGGGCGCCACTCCACAGGCTGTCGAGCGAGAGGTTGGCGTATAGCCGGTCGAAGCCGACCTGCTCCTTGCCAGGCTCGCCGATCTGCAGGCCCCACAGCGTCAGCTCGAGGCTGAAGGGGTTGAGCTCGATCCGTTCGAGATGGGCAGGCACGGTTGCGTACTCGGCCAACTGCTGGTTGGCGATGCGCAGCGCGACACCGGGGAGAACGAGAAAGCCGAGAAGGCTGTAGAGGGCTACCAAGGCCAGCAGTGCGCCAACGGCGCGAGTCAATCCTTTGTACATGTGTCGCTTCGTCTGTCTAAGCAGGAGAGCTTGGAGTATGGCACGTTAAATCAGTTCCGCTGAGGCGACCATTCGACTTCATTCGATGCCCATGCGCCGTTTGGCCCGGTGCGCCGAGCCGTCACGCATCGCCCAGCGCAGTACTGGCGCGGTGCGTTGCAGGCCCAGGCGGATGATGCGCCGCTGCAACGGGCCGTGCTGCAGCCCGAGCATGGTCTGGGCCCACCCCGGCAGCAGGTCGATGCCGGCATGCAGCATCAGCTTGCCCACCGGCTTTGCCAGGCGACTGGGGGCGGGGGCATCGAGCAGGATGCCGACCACCTCATGGCTGCGGGCGTCGCAGTGCAATTGTGGCCGCATGCGCTGCAGGTAGTCCTCGACCTGCTGGCACGAGCGCGGCACGTCGCGGGCGCCAAGGCGCTCGGCGATCAGCGCGATCTCTGCGTAGTAGGCATCCTGCTCTGCGCGCGCAAGGTGCGGGTTGCGGTAACGCAGATGGGCGGCGAGGAAGCTGCTGACTTCCGCCACATGCACCCAGGTCAGCAGGTCCGGGTCGCTGGCCGCATACGGGCGGCCATCCGGCGCGATGCCGGTCACCTGAAGGTGGATGGTGCGCACTTTGTCGATCAACCATTCGGCATCGCGGGTGGCGCCGAAGGTGGTGCCGGAAATGAATTGGCTGGTGCGGCGCAGGCGACCGAGCAGGTCTTCACGAAAGTTGGAATGGTCCCACACCCCGGCCAGGGCCAGCGGGTGCAGCAACTGCAGCATGAGGGCGCTGATGCCTCCGACCAGCATGCTCGGGAAGTCGCCATGTACCCGCCAGCTGATACTGTGCGGGCCGAACAGGCCGGGGTCGCCCTTGGGCGATTCCAGGTCGAGCTGGCCGAGGGCCAGCCCGGTAAGGCTCATGACCTGGGTTTCGATGCGGCGGCGAAGGGCTTCCATGGCGACCTGTGGTTCAGGGCGGCCAACAACAGCGGCCGCCGGTTACTGGTTGAGGCGTTTGTCGATAAGGCCCTGCACCACGCTGGGGTCTGCCAGGGTCGAGGTATCGCCCAGGTTGTCGAGTTCGTTGCAGGCGATCTTGCGCAGTATACGCCGCATGATCTTGCCTGAGCGTGTCTTGGGCAGCGCCGGAGCCCACTGGATCAGCTCGGGCTTGGCGAAACTGCCGATTTCCTTGCTGACCAGGGCCAGTAGCTCGGCCTTGAGCGCGCCGTCCGGTGTTACGCCATTCATCGGTGTGACGAAGGCGTAGACGCCTTGGCCCTTGAGGTCGTGGGGGTAACCGACCACCGCCGCTTCGGCAACGCTGTCATGCAGCACCAGCGCGCTTTCCACTTCGGCGGTACCGATACGGTGGCCGGAAACGTTGATCACGTCATCGATGCGACCGGTGATCCAGTAGTCACCATCGGCATCGCGGCGGGCACCGTCGCCGGTAAAGTAGTAGCCGGGCATCGGCTTGAAGTAGGTGTCGACCATGCGCTGATGGTCGCCATAGACGCTTCGGATCTGCCCAGGCCAGCTGGCCTTGATCGCCAGCAGACCGGCACCGGGGCCCTCGATGAGCTTGCCCTTTTCGTCCAGCAGCACTGGTTGCACGCCGAACATGGGCTGGGTGGCACAGCCGGGCTTGAGCGATTGCGAGCCGGGCAGCGGGGTGAGCATGATGCCGCCGGTTTCAGTCTGCCACCAGGTATCGACGATAGGGCAGCGCTTTTGCCCGACTTCTTCGAAATACCACTCCCAGGCTTCGGGGTTGATCGGCTCGCCGACGCTACCCAGCAGACGCAGGCTCTGGCGTGAAGTGCCCTGCAGCGGCGCGGAGCCTTCGCGCATCAGCGCGCGCAAGGCGGTAGGGGCGGTGTAGAAGATGTTCACCTTGTGTTTGTCGACCACTTGCCAGAAGCGCGAGGTGTCCGGGTAGTTGGGTACGCCTTCGAACATCAGCGAGATCGCGCCATTGGCCAGCGGACCATAGACGATGTAGCTGTGGCCGGTAACCCAGCCGACATCGGCGGTGCACCAGAACACCTCGCCGTCACGGTAGTCGAACACCACCTTGAAAGTGAGGGTGGCCTGCAGCAGGTAGCCGCCCGTAGTGTGCAGCACGCCCTTGGGTTTGCCGGTGCTGCCGGAGGTGTAGAGGATGAACAACGGGTCTTCGGCGCCCATTGGCTCGGGAGCGCAGTCGTCGCCGGCCTTTTCCGTGGCCTCGTGGTACCAGAGATCACGGCCTTCGGTCCAGGCGACATCGCCGCCGGTGCGGCGAACCACGAATACGCTGCTGACCGCGGGGCAGCTGGCCAGGGCCTTGTCGACGTTCTGTTTCAGCGGTATGCGTTTGCCGCCGCGCACGCCCTCATCGGCGGTGATCACCGTACGGCAGTCGGCATCGAGGATACGGTCGCGAAGAGCATCGGGCGAGAAGCCGCCGAACACCACCGAGTGGATGGCACCGATGCGGGTGCAGGCAAGCATGGCGAAGGCGGCTTCGGGGATCATCGGCATGTAGATGCACACCCGGTCACCTTTCTTTACCCCGCGTGCTTTCAGCGCATTGGCCAGGCGGCATACCTGGCGGTGCAGTTCGCGGTAGGTGATGGCCTTGGAATCCTTGGGATCATCGCCCTCCCACAGCAGGGCGGTCTGTGCGCCGCGTCGGTCCAGGTGGCGGTCGATGCAGTTGTAGCTGACGTTGAGCTGGGCGCCGTCGAACCAGCGAGCGTTGCCGGTCTTCAGGTCGCATTGCTGCACGCTCGACCAGGGCTTGATCCAGTCCAGGCGCCTGGCCTGTTCGGCCCAGAAGGTGTCGGGGTCATCCACCGACTGGCGGTAGAGGCGGCGGTACTCGTCGGGAGTGAGGGCGGCGGACTGGCCGGCGGCCAGGGCCTGGGGGTAGTTGCGGATATCGAACATGGCGGGTGGTCCTGCTCTTGTAAGGGGCGATGGACTGCAACGGCTATTCGATAGGACAGTGTAGCCAGAGGTGATGTTCCTTGAGGGTAGACTCGGTCCCTGTAGGAGCGGCCTTGTGCCGCGATGGGCCGCTCCTACACGGAGCGGCCGTATGACGGCTTTGGGATCAACCGCGGTGACGGCCGCGGAAGTAGTTGATCAGGCCTTGGGTGGAGCCATCTTCGGCGCTCTCTTCCAGGCTGCCGACCAGGCGTTGGTAAACGCCTTTGCCCAGCTCCTTGCCCAGCTCCACGCCCCACTGGTCGAAGGCGTTGATGCCCCAGATCACGCTCTGTACGAAGACCTTGTGCTCGTACATCGCCACCAGCGCGCCCAGGCGGCGGGGGCTGATGCGTTCCACCACCAGGGTATTGCTCGGGCGGTTGCCCGGGATGACCTTGTGCGGGGCAAGCTTTTCGATGTCTGCTTCGTTCAGGCCTTTGCCACGCAGCTCGGCTTCGGCTTCCTCGCGGGTCTTGCCCAGCATCAGCGCCTGGCTCTGCGACAGGCAGTTGGCGTACAGCCACTG
>MTEY01001232.1_pt1 | contig 14176 bp, 12 predicted proteins | sample 1042721 | NCBI WGS metagenome assembly MTEY01 (sample SAMN06185809, study PRJNA358809) | soil metagenome | isolation source: soil biostimulated with seedmeal as carbon source | place: India | collected 2015-05-23 | reverse complement strand
GCCGCGCGCGTTTCGGCGTTCATATAGGCTCCGCCGCCGGTTGCCAGAACCATCGGCCCGTCTTCGAGCAGGCGCATGATGACGCGGCGTTCCAGATCGCGGAACTCCACCTCGCCATAGGCTTCGAACAGTTCGGGGACGGTCATGCGCGAAACCGCTTCGATCTCCGTATCGGCATCGCGAAACGGCAGGCCGAGAAGGCTCGCCGCCTTGCGCCCGACGGTGGATTTGCCCGCGCCCATCAGCCCCACAAGCACCACGACTTTCGAACCGAGCAGATCGCGGATCAGTTCCGCTTTCTCATGTAGATTGTTTTGTTTTGCCGTGCTGCTCATTGTCCTCGTCCATTTGTTCCGGTTCCACATGAAAAACGGTTCGACGTCAATCGCTTTGATTGGTTTTGGAGGCGCGCGGGGCCGCAAGCACGGCTTTTTTGCAAGATGGTGCGCGCGGGTTCCCTTCGTCGCCGTCCTTGCTTTCGTCCAAATGCCGCAGCATAAGTGATGCATGCCAACGCTGACGCGCCTTGTCCTTTTTCTCGCTCTGGTCGCCGCCATCGTCTATGGCGCGATGTACGCGCTTGCCAATTTCGTGGAGCCCGACACGCGCGAGATCACCGTCGAAATACCGGCCTCGAAGCTGAAGCCGGTGACGATTGCACCTCCCGTGGCCGCGCCCGATCCGGCGGAAACTGCCGACACGGCCCCCGAACCGCCCCAGGCACCGCAGGAGTGAGGATGCGCGCATCGCTGGCGATCGAAAACTTTCTGGAAATGATGAGCGCCGAACGGGGTGCTGCCCGCAATACGCTTGAATCCTACCGGCGCGACCTTGAAGCGGTGGCGGAAGCCATGGCGGCGCGCGGCGTCAATCTTGCCGAGGCCGGCGCGGACCATGTCCGCAGCGCCATCGATGCCATGGCCGCGGAAGGTTTTGCCGCGACCTCGCAGGCAAGGCGCCTGTCAGCGCTGCGCCAATTCTTCCGCTTTCTCTATTCGGAAGGCTACCGGCAAGACGATCCGACCGGCACCGTCGATGCGCCGAAAAAGCAAAAGCCGCTGCCGAAGATCATGAGCGTCGAAAACGTGACGCGGCTTCTCGACCGGGCAGTGCTTGAAGCCGATGAGCCCGGCGGACCGGCTGATCTCACTTCCGACCGGCTCCGGGCCTTGCGCCTTCATGCGCTTCTTGAAACGCTTTATGCGACGGGGCTTCGGGTTTCGGAACTCGTGGGCCTGCCCGTCACCGTCGCCCGCACCGATCACCGTTTTCTGCTGGTGCGCGGCAAGGGTTCCAAGGAACGCATGGTTCCGCTTTCGCCCAAGGCGCGTGAAGCCTTGCAGCGCTTTCTCGCCTTGCGGGATTCCCTGCCCGGCAGCGATGACAATCCCTGGCTGTTCCCGGCATTCTCCGAAAGCGGCCATCTGGCGCGCCAGGTTTTTGCCCGCGAGTTGAAGGGCCTTGCCGCGCGCGCGGGATTGTCGGCCTCTGCCGTCTCGCCGCACGTGCTTCGCCACGCCTTTGCCAGCCACCTGCTGCAGAACGGCGCTGACCTGCGCACCGTGCAGCAATTGCTCGGCCATGCCGACATTTCAACGACGCAAATCTATACGCATGTGCTTGAGGAAAGACTGCATAAGCTTGTCAGCGAGCATCATCCGCTTGCCGATTAGCCGCTCTACGGTTATGAGAAAACCGAAAATTTGCAAGATGAGCCAGTAGTGAATATGTAAGGCGCCGTAAAACAGCCTTTTTCAGGCTGGTCATAGAGCGGCACGTCCCTTTGTAAAACGCACGAACAGTCAGGCCCGATGTACAATTATCTCGATTTTGAAAAACCCGTCGCCGACCTTGAAGGCCAGATTCTCGAGCTGAAGAAGCTCGCGCAGGAACAGGGCAGCGTCGAGATGAGCGACGAGATTCGTCGCCTCGAGAAGCGTTCGGCGGATGCGCTGAAGGACATCTATCGCAAGCTGACCCCGTGGCAGAAGGCGCAGATCGCCCGCCATCCGGACCGCCCGCACTGCCTGGAATATATCGACCGGCTGTTCACCGAATTCACGCCGCTTGCCGGCGACCGCAAGTTCGCCAATGACGAAGCCCTCCAGGCCGGTTTCGGCCGCTTCAACGGTCAGCCCGTCGCCATCATCGGGCAGGAAAAGGGTTCCGACACCAAGACCCGTCTCAAGCACAATTTCGGCTCGGCCCGCCCGGAAGGCTACCGCAAGGCCGTCCGCATCATGGAAATGGCCGACCGCTTCCAGTTGCCGCTCATCACCTTCGTGGATACTGCGGGCGCCTATCCCGGCGTCAGCGCCGAGGAACGCGGCCAGGCGGAAGCCATCGCCCGCTCGACGGCGGAGTGCCTCAAGCTGCGCGTTCCGGTCATCTCGATCATCATCGGCGAAGGCGGCTCCGGCGGCGCGATTGCAATCGCCGTCGCAAACCGTGTCTACATGCTCGAGCATTCGATCTATTCGGTGATTTCGCCCGAAGGTGCAGCCTCGATCCTCTGGCATGATTCGACCCGCGCCAAGGATGCCGCTTCCAACATGCGCATCACCGCGCAGGACCTGTTCGACCTCAAGGTCATCGACGGCATCATTCCCGAACCGATGGGCGGCGCGCATCGCGGCAAGGAAGCCGTGATCGACGCCACCGGCGACATCATCACCGCATCGCTGCGTTCGATGAAGGATATCGACGGCGAAACGCTGAAGCAGGAGCGCCGCCAGAAGTTCCTCGAAATCGGCCGCAATATCTGATTTACGCCGGGAATTGGCGCGCATCCCGCAAACTCGGCGCGGTTTTCGGGACAGGATGCGCGGTTCAAGACAAAGTGAAAAACCGTACGGGAGGCCAGGCGCCTCCCGCATTTGCATCAAGCTGCAAATTCGGCCATATTGCCGACGCGCCGGGTTTTAGCTATCTGGGCAAGGATTTATAAACGATACCGTAAGGTTTCATTTATAGGATCGGACCTTCAGGAAATCGACTTTTGCTCATAAAGTCTCTGGCGTAGCTCTAACAGACTTGATGCGACATGAAGATCAGAACCGCAATTCTAGGCTCCTTACTGGCAACCACGCTTCTTGCGGGCTGTCAGGGTTCGTCCGTATCCGACCTTAGTCTGCGGGCCGAAAAGCCGCTTCCCGAAAAGGTCGTTGCCAAGATGAAGGCGAAGGGCATGACCCGCACCTCGCCGATCATGGTGCGCATCTTCAAGGAAGAAGGCGTGCTCGAAGTCTGGAAGCAGAAGAACAACGGCAAATACGACCAGATCGCTTCCTACGAAATCTGCAAATGGTCGGGCAAGCTCGGCCCGAAATATATCGAGGGCGACCGTCAGGCGCCGGAAGGTTTCTACACCGTCCGTCCCGCCCAGATGAACCCCAACTCGAACTATTACCTGGCTTTCAACATCGGCTTTCCCAACGCCTATGACCGCGCCAATGGCCGCACCGGCCAGCACCTGATGGTGCACGGCGCATGTTCCTCGTCGGGCTGCTATTCGATGACCGACGAGCAGGTCGCCGAGATCTACGCCTTCGGTCGCGACGCCTTCAAGGGCGGCCAGCGCGACTTCCAAATCCAGGCGTTTCCGTTCCGCATGACCGCCGCCAACATGGCGCGCTACAAGAGCGATCCGAATTATTCGTTCTGGAAGATGCTGAAGCAGGGCTATGACGCCTTCGAGACCACCAAGGTTCCGCCGAAGGTCGACGTCTGCGAGAAGCGCTACGTCTTCAACGTATCGACGCCGGACGGCCAGCCCCTTTCGCCGACCGATGCCTGCCCGCCCTCGGTTGGCGGCGAGGCCATGTCCTATGCATCTTATGAAAAGACCTACCAGTCCGCTTTCAGCGCTGCGCAGAAGGCACCGGCACCGTCCATTCAGGGCATTGCCGAAGCCAAGCTCGTCTCCGCATGGTCTGCGGCCCGCGCGCGCGGCGAAAAGGTAACGCGCGAACCGCCGTCGCTTACGCCTGCTTCGGCTGAAAAGGCCGGTGCGCCCGACATTCGCCCGGCAACGCCGTCCGTGCAGCCGACAGCCATTGCTGCAACGCCGCAACCGGTCGCCGTTCCGGCACAGCCCGCGACGCAGACCGCAGCCGTGCCCGCACCGCAGCCGAACCCGGCAGCAGCGCAGGCTGCTGCCCCACAGGTTTCACCGCAAGTCTCACCCCAGATCTCGTCAATGACGACCGCCAGCACGGTGGCGCAGAATGTCGAACAGGCGGCACCTGTCGCAGCCGCCGAACCGAAGAAGCCGTGGTGGAAGATCATCGGGAATTGATCGCCTTGCAGGAGGAGATTCCTGTCTACGATCTGAGGGGGCTTAAATGCCCCCTTCCAGTTTTGAAGACCCGCAATCGTCTGGAAAAAATGCCGAGCGGAGCGCTTCTCTGGGTGGAAGCGACCGATCCGCTGTCAGGCATAGATGTGCCGCATTTCTGCACGCAGGAAGGCCACGCCCTCATCACGCAGGAGCGGGAAGGCCCGCTGCACCGCTTTCTCATTCGCAGGAAGTGAGTATCAGTTCCGGGGCGAAAAGCCCGGAATGGCCAGCGGATTTTCGGTCAGCGCGGCCCGGTCCGGCCGGTCGAGGCCCGGACGTCCGAGAAACGCATCGAAAAGCTCACGCACATAGGTTTCCGGCAGATCCTTCACGATCATCACCAGAAGCGTCTCCTGCTTGTCCTGCGGCCACTGCGGCAGGCGTGCAGGCGGATGGAAAATCTTCTGCACCCCGTGGATGACCACCGGACGATCCGGGTCTTCGGCAATCTGCACGATGCCCTTCACCCGCAAAAGCTTTTCCCCATGCGTCGACCGCAGAAGATCGAGGAACATGTCGAAGGTCGAGAGCGGGATCGGCGCATCGTGACGCAGTGAGAAGGACCGGATCGCATCGTCGTGGTGATGATGATGCGTGTGCTTATGATGGTGGTGGCCATGATGGTGCCCGTGATGGTGATCATGGTGATGATGGTCGTGATCGCAATCCGGCCCGCAAACATGATCATGGTCATGATGCGCACCCTCGTAGGCTTCCGCCTTGAGCCAGCGCTGCACATCGGCCGATTTCGTTTCCGGATTATAGAGGCCGCATTCGAAAAGCGCCGCATAGCCTGTGCGCTGTTCACCGGCTTCCAGAATGTCCGCGCCGGGATTGAGCGCACGAAGACGCGCGGTCAACGCCGCAAGTCCTGCCTGCGCTTCCGGCAGATCGGTCTTGGTGAGCACGATGCGGTCGGCCATCGCCGCCTGCTTGACGGCTTCCTCATGATTGTCGAGCGTCGCCATGCCGTTGACGGCATCCACCGTCGCCACAACCCCGTCCAGCCTGAAAGCCTGCATGAGCACCGGATGCCCCATGATCGAATGCAGCACCGGCGCCGGATCGGCAAGGCCGGTGGTTTCGATGATGACGCGCTTCAGCGCCTTGATGCGCCCGGTCTGGAGCCGGTCGATCAGGTCGGCCAGCGTATCCACCAGTTCGCCGCGTACCGTGCAGCACAGGCACCCGTCGGCAAGCTCGATCACGCCTTCGCTGGCCTGCTCGACCAGCAGATGATCGATGCTGACCTCGCCGAACTCGTTGATGATGACTGCCGTGTCGCTGAGCGCCGGATCCTTCAGGAGCCGGTTGAGGAGCGTCGTCTTGCCTGAACCGAGAAAGCCGGTCAGCACGGAAACTGGAATGGGATTTGGCATATCAGTTGATCGCGGTGGTCGTGGCGCCCGCCGAACGCTGCGGACGCGGCATCGGCACCGGAACCTGCGAAATATCGAGCTGGCTCGGCCGGGTGATCGGCCCCGGTTCGGACACCAGGCCCACGCGAACCGGAACCGGATCGCGATCCATCGCATGGATATAGGGCGAATTGATTTTCAACTTGCCTTCGACATCGCGGCCATCCCAGCGATCGGCCATCGCTTCCTGGCTGCAGATCGCCTTGCGCATATCGGTGGCCTGATTGAGATTGCCGCCCCCCGTCGGGCGCAGCGTCGCCAGCGTCGCGCCGCCGCCGGCACTGGCGCGGAAAGCATCGGTCATCAGCTGCGCGGCCTGAACCGCGCGCGCTTCCTGCCGGTCGGCGCCCAGAACGATTGCCAGCACGGTGCGGCCATTGCGCGTGGCCGAGCTTGCAAGATTGAAGCCGGAGGCGCAGACGAAGCCGGTCTTCATGCCATCCGCACCGTCATAACGGCCAAGCAGGATGTTGTAATTGGCCTGCACTTTCTTGCCTGCGCCCGGATCGATCGCCTCGGTCGCGAAATAATGCGCATATTGCGGAAATTCACGGCGAAGCTGTACGGCCAGAACCGCCAGATCGCGTGCCGTCGTGTAATTCTGGGGATCGTGCAGCCCGTTCGGATTGGCGAAATGCGAGCCGACCATGCCGATGCGCTGCGCTTCCGCATTCATGCGCTGCACGAAGGCGGATTCGGTGCCGCCCACGGCTTCGGCAACCGCGACCGCAACGTCATTGGCCGACTTCACCAGCATGATCTTCAGCGCCGAATCGAGCGTCATGACCGATCCCGGCTTGTAGCCCATCTTGCTCGGCGGCTCCTTGGCGGCATTGACCGTCATGCGCACCGGCGACTCGAGCGTCATCTGCCCCGACTGAAGCGCACGGAATGCCACATAGGCCGTCATCATCTTGGTCAGGGATGCGGGATACCAGCGCTGGAAGGCATCCTGCTGTGCATAGACCTTGCCGGTTGCCACATCCACTGCAATCGAGGGATTAGCCGCAGCAGACGCCAGTGCGACAGCGGAAAGGCCCGCAGCTGCAAACCAGATTTTCAGTGATTTCGACATCATTCCGTAGTTCCAATCGAAACGGCTTGCGACTTCTGCGGATTCGAATTGCGCCATAATGGGAGATTAACGATTTCTTTATCTATGCCATGTGGCGATGAAAAGGCAAACAGGGATTGCCCGCTTTCACCGAAACGTCATATCCTTGCAGGATCAAATCATGTCCATTCCGGCCAAATCCGGGGAGTCATCCAAAAATGCCAGTGCTGAATCGTGCCGTTGAATCGCAAGCGGAAATTGCCGCATGGCGGCGAAAACTGCACCAGAATCCCGAACTTCTCTATGACGTGCACGAAACCGCAAAATTTGTCGCCGAAAAGCTCACCTCCTTCGGTTGCGATCATGTGGAAACCGGCGTCGGCCGCACCGGCGTGGTCGGCATCATAAAGGGACGGCACGGCGACGGCCCCGCCATCGGCCTGCGCGCCGACATGGATGCGCTGCCCATAACTGAAACGAGCGGCGTGGAATGGGCCTCGCAAAATCCGGGCAAGGCGCATTCCTGCGGCCATGACGGACACACCTCCATGCTGCTCGGCGCGGCGCAATATCTGGCGGAGACCCGCAATTTCCGCGGCTCGGTGGCCCTTCTGTTCCAGCCTGCCGAAGAAGGCGGCGCCGGTGGCCTCGCTATGGTCGAGGACGGCGTGATGGACCGTTTCAGCATTTCGGAAGTCTATGGCGTCCACAACATGCCGGGCCTGCCGGTCGGACAATTCGCGATGCGAAAAGGCCCGATCATGGCGGCGACCGATGAATTCGATCTCTTCATCAGCGGGCGCGGCGGCCATGCGGCACAGCCGCACCGCACCATCGACCCGATCCTGGCCGGTTCGCAGCTCATGATCGCCTTGCAGGGCATCGTGTCGCGCAATACCGATCCGCTCGATTCGCTCGTGATCTCGGTGACGAAGTTCATCGCAGGCGAGGCTTACAATGTGATCCCGGAAAAGGCGACGCTTTCCGGCACGGTGCGCACGCTCAAGAAGGAAACCCGCGCCTTTGCCGAACGCCGCATCCGCGAAGCCGCCGCCGGTATCGCAGCAGCCACTGGCGCTGAAATCACCGTGCGCTACAAGAACAATTATCCGGTCACCTTCAACCACGATGCGCAGACGGAGTTTGCCGCCCGCGTCGCAGGCTCGGTTGCAGGCGAAGGCAAGGTGGACGAGAATGTCGAGCCGATGATGGCGGCGGAAGATTTTTCCTACATGCTGGAAGCGCGCCCCGGCGCCTATATCTTCCTCGGCAATGGCGACACGCCCGGCCTTCACCACCCGGCCTATGACTTCAACGACGACGCCATTCCCTATGGCGTCAGCTATTTCGCATCATTGGTGGAAACGGCGCTTGCCGCCTGAAACGGAATAAATCCGCCTTCCCCGCTTTTTGCGGGGTTGGCGACCGACTTGAAAAACAGTATGTGTCTGAAAGCGTTCACGATGCCGGAATCAACGGCACAATGCGCATCGGTTGGTCCCGTAGCTCAGTAGGATAGAGCGACAGATTCCTAATCTGTAGGTCACAGGTTCGATTCCTGTCGGGATCACCACCGAAATCAAGCGTTAATTTTGTGCAATGTTGCAAGTGAATGGTGAGCGCTTTCATAGGTTCGCACTGGATCATGCTACATCGACGCAACAAGGTTTGACGTTTCAGCCTTGTTCTGCAAGTTCTCTGAGAAGAACAAGGGGGAAGGATGGGAAATGATCTGCCGTACTACATTCGAATCGTTGCGGCTCTCGGTCCGCTTTTGATAGGTCTTTACGTAGCTTATGTTGCGTGGCGACAATGGCGCACAGCTCGAGACAAAATAATATTAGATATTTTTGATAAACGGTTTGCTGTCTTTATGGATGTCCGGCGCTTAGCTAGCATTTACCTCCAAATGACTGAGATACCAGAAAACGAAGCTTCTCTTCCAAACGAGATCGTTGCCAAAGGCCGTTTTCTATTTGGAGAAGATGTAAACATTATTCTCAACGAGATTTATCAACTTAGCTACCAAGCACAGCATGACTATAACGCTAGGAGAAAAATAACTGAGAAGCTAAACGAATTTGTTGAGGTCGCCGAAGCCTACATGCTTATCGACGCGAAAAGAAATCGATCATGGGCTGAATGGTTCAATGAAATAGTATCAGCGACGCTTAAGCTCCGATGCAGAAAACGCCAATAATGGCAGCATCATAAAGGGCACCCCTTTTACTCAAGACCCAGTACAAGGTTAGTCAGACTGATCAGATCCTAAATCGCTCTCCGTACATCCGCCAGCTTCATATCTATTGGTTCGCCGGTATGGTGGTTTTTCCTCTTCGTCTGAGCGCAAAATGCGCCCGTTGCAGACTGGAACCAAAACCGCGCTATCCCTCATACGGCCAGTTGGCCTGCGAGAAGACGCCGCCATCGACCCAGATGGTCTGGCCGGTGACGAACCGTGCCGCGTCGGAGGCAAAAAACAGGACAGGGCCGGAAATGTCCTCCGGCGTTCCCACCCTGCGCAGCGGCGTGATGCGGGCCCAGGTGCCCGCATAGTCGGGCTGCTCTTCGGCCGTCCGCTCATTGAGGATCGCACCCGGCGCAACGCAATTCACCCGGATGCCGTGCGGCCCGAGCTCCACCGCCGAAGCCTTGGTGAACTGCTCTATCCCGCCCTTCGATGCCGTGTAGGAAACGAGCCTGGGAAAAGCGAGCTTGTTGCAGCCGGAGCCGATATTGACGATGGCGCCGTCCTTGTCCGCCTCCACCATGCGCCTGGCAGCGGCCTGCGTATTGAGGAAACAGCCTTTCAGATTGGTGCGGATGACATCGTCCCACCCCTCTTCGGAAAGTTCCAGCAAGGGCGCCCAGGTCTGGATGCCCGCATTGTTGACCAGCACGTCCGGCGCATCGCCGAACCAGTCGCAAACCTCGTCGAAAAAGCTTTCGACCTCGACGCGCCGTCCGACATCGCAGCCGAGCCCCAGCGCCTGACCGCCAGCCTCCTCAATGGCTTCCACGAGCGATTGCGCAGCTTCGTCGTCGTGCCTGTAGCTGAACGCCACCGTGTAGCCCGCTTCCGCAAAGGCGGAGACAAGATGCCTCCCGATGCCGGTGCTGCCTCCCGTCACGACTGCGAATTCACCCATGGCCAACTCCCTCCCGGATATATTTCCCGCACCGAATTTAATCGGTTTTCGGCAGTGGTAAACCGGCAAAAAACAAAATAGCCTTCGTGCAAATGCGAGGTGAGAAAATGAATCCCGATATCAAGGAAACCAATGGCGCGTGCCACTGCGGCACCGTGCGTTTTCGCGTCAGATTATCCAACGGCCTGCATTCCGCGCGGCGCTGCACCTGCTCCTATTGCCGGATGCGCGGGGCCGTCGCCGTTTCGGCCGATCTGGACGGGCTGGAAATTCTCGAAGGCGAGGATGCGCTGACGCTCTATCAGTTCAATACCCGCGTGGCGAAACACTATTTCTGCTCGAAATGCGGCATCTACACCTTCCACCAGCGCCGCTCCAATCCGCGCCAGTACGGCGTGAACGCGGCCTGTCTGGAAGGCGTGTCGCCATTCGATTTCGCGGCCGTCGCGGTGAGTGATGGCGTCAACCACCCATCCGACAACCCGAACCGGAAAGGCTCGGGCGTGGTGGGCTATCTGCGCTTCGAGCCGGTCGAAAACGATTAGAGCATTTCCAGCAAAATTGTGAAACGTCCACGCGAGGAAATCAGTTCACTGGACGTTCCGCAACGCGGGCACCGCCTGCGGCGAAAAACAGTCAAAAACCCGGAGCGGGATGGCGATTCCGCTTTAGGATGTTTCGGTCTAGCGTCCGATCACTCTGCGTGCGTTGCGCTCCCAGGAAAAGACGACCGGCGGCAGCGGGTCGAGGCCGCGAATAATGTCCGCGCACTTTTCGCCGATCATGATGGTCGGCGCATTGGTGTTGCAGGAAGGAACGCGCGGCATGATCGAGCTGTCGCACACCCGCAAGCCCTGGAGACCGCGCACTTTCAGATCGAGATCGACAACCGCCATCGCGTCGGTTCCCATCTTGCAGGTGCCGACCGGATGGTGATCGGTCTTGGCATTGGCGCAGGCATAATCGAACAGGTCATCATCGGTGACCACTTTCGGCCCCGGCAGGCGCTCGGCCATGACATAGGGTTTCAGTGCGTCCTGCTGCATGATTTCGCGGGCGATCTTCAGGCCCTCCAGCGACATTTTGCGATCATGCGGGTCGCTCCAGTAATTGGGATCGATCAGCGGCGCCGCAGCCGGATCGCTGGAAGCAAGCCGCACCGTTCCGCGCGAGCGCGGATGCAGATAGGCGGAATTGAGCGTCACGCCGGCATTCTTGAGCTTTTCGACGCCGGCTTCGATGCCCGAACCAAGCCCCAGATGAAACTGTATATCCGGTGAGCGCGCATCCGGGTCCGCATACCAGAAGCCGCCGGTTTCAAACAGGCTCGACGCCACCGGGCCGGAGCGCAGCAATATATATTGCAGGCCCGCGCCAAGCGTGCGGTGCAGTTTCGCCACGCCGTCATAGGTATGATCGCCGGTGCATTCGGCAATGACAAACAGGTCGAGGTGATCCTGCATGTTTTCGCCCACGCCGGGCAGATCGTGCTTCACGCCAACGCCCACCTTTTTCAGATGATCGGCAGGGCCGATGCCCGATTGCAGCAGGAGTTTCGGCGAGCCGATCGCGCCGGACGCAACGATCACCTCACGGCCTGCCCGCAGGGTCTCGCCGCTCATCAGCGTGACGCCGGTGACCAGTGTCTTTTCCAGCTCGATGTTGGCTACCTGCGCATTCATGCGCACGGTAAGATTTTTGCGATCCCTGATCGGCGCGAGATAGGCAAGCGAGGCCGAAGAGCGGCGGCGGTCACGTTGTGTGAGTTGATAAAAACCGACGCCCGCCTGCTCGCGCCCGTTGAAATCCGGATTATAGGGAATCCCAAGTTCCTGCCCCGCACGGATATAGGCATCGCAGATCGGCAGCGGTGCGGAAGGCATCGAAACGCCAAGCGGCCCGCCATAGGAATGATAATCGTCGTTGAAACGCTGATTGTCTTCGGCGCGTTTGAAATAGGGCAGCACATGGCGATAGTCCCAGCCGGTGCAGCCATCCTCGCCCGCCCACAGATCATAATCGGCGGCATTGCCGCGCGTATAGATCTGCGCATTGATCGAGGAGCCGCCGCCGATGACTTTCGCCTGCGTATAGCGCAGCACGCGGTTTTTCAGGTGCTTCTGCGGAACGGTTTCAAAACCCCAGCTGGCCACGCCCTTAGTCATTTTGGCAAAACCGGCAGGCATGTGAAACAGCGGATTCCAGTCGCTTCCGCCCGCTTCCAGCAGCAGCACTTTTACGGACGCATCTTCGCTCAAGCGATTGGCGAGAACGCAACCAGCAGGCCCGCCACCCACGATGATATAATCGTATTCCATCGCCCTACCTCTACAGTTTTGCAATCGACAGGCCGCCATCGGCATTGATTGCCGAACCCGTCGCAAAGATGAAATCGCCACCGGCAAGCCCGGCAACAATCGCGCCGACATCGCCCGCCTCGCCCCAGCGCTTCATCGGCACTAACCCACCTTCAATCAGCCCGTCATAACGCTCTGCGACCTTTGCCGTCATATCCGTGCGGATAATGCCGGGCCGCACCTCGAACACGCCGATCCGCGCTTCGGCAAGCCGCAGCGCCAGCCCCTGCACGAAGGCGGTCAGCCCCGCCTTGCTGATGCAGTAATCAAGCCGTTCCGGCGACGTCATCACGGACGAAACGGAGCTGATGGTTATGATGCTGCGCGGAAACTGCACCTCATTTGCCGCCAGCATGGCTTTCACGACTGCCTGCGTGAAAAACACCGTGCCCCGCAGGTTCACATCCATGATCGTGTCAAAATTTTCAGGCTTCAGCCTCAGAAAATCGCCGCGCTCGACCGAACCCATGCCCGCATTGTTGACCAGACAATCAATGCCGCCAAATTCCTTCATCACCGCGGCAACCGTCGCCTCATGTTTTCCAACAGCTGCAAGATCGCTTTCAAGAAAGACCACCTTTCCGCCCAGCGCCCGCAATTCATGAATGACGGCATCGTCACGCTCGCGGTCGGTGATCGCCAGATCGAAACCCTTGGCGGCGAGCGTGCGGGCGATGCCAAGCCCGATCCCGCGCCGCCCGCCAGTCACCAGTGCCACAGGTCTTTGACGGCTCATGCCAGTACCCCCGCTTGAATGTGATCAGCGACGCGCAAGGCCTGCGCGGCAATGGTCAGCGCCGGATTGACCGCCGCCGATGTCGGCAGAAACGACGCATCGACCACATGGAGATTGGGGTGGTCGTAGGCGCGGCACCAGGGATCAAGCGGCGCTGTCGCCGGATCATTGCCGATGCGCACCGTGCCGCATTGATGCGACGGCGTGCGCCGGTCAAACGCCCGCGACAGCACCACCGGGAAACCCGCCTGCCTGAGAGCTGATTTGAGCTTATCAACCAGCATCAGATGCGCCTTCCAGTTGGTGCGCACCCAATGCAGGACGATGCGGTCGCCATCCACGCTCACGCGGCTTTCCGGCGAGGGCAGGTCTTCGCTCATCGCGTAGAAATCGATCGTGTGTCCGGCAATGCGGTGCAAAAGCCATTCCGGCACACGGGGCATGTTGGATTTCAGGATCGCGCCCGATACACGGCCCAGCAATTGTACATTGCCGAGCGGTGGCCCGCCTGCCCCATCCGACAGATAGTAATCGTTGAAGCCGAATGTCTTCTGATAGACGCTGTCATTGCGATAGCGTGGGTCGAAAGCGATCACCGCGCTGGAATTATGGTTCATGAAATTGCGGCCAACCTGATCGGAACTGTTCGCCAGCCCCGAACGCAGCAGGATTGCCGCCGACTGCACCGCACCCGCTGAAAGAATGACCAGCTTCGGCCGCAGAACCAACACTTCGCCATTCTTCACATAATGCACGGCAGTGATCGCCTTGCCGTCCGGCCCAGCTTCCAGCCGCGTCACCCGCGCCGAGGTTTCCAGCCGGACATTGCGATATTGGAGCGCCTGCGCAAGCGGGCAGCTTTCCGCATCCATCTTGCCATCATCGCAATTGGGATGCGCATCCCACGGCGTTTTTGCCTTGGCAAGCCAACGATCAATATCGACGCCAAGCGGCAGTGATGCCGGATGCAGGCCCGCCTTCTTCAGCCGCGCCCGCACATCGGCAATCGGGCGTTCATCGCGGACAGCCGGATAAGGATAAACCTTTGAGTGATGCGGCTCAGTCGGGTCGTCGCCCAGTTCACCGCGCACCTGGAACAGTTCTTCCGCCTTGCAATACCATG
>MTEY01004232.1_pt1 | contig 14338 bp, 15 predicted proteins | sample 1042721 | NCBI WGS metagenome assembly MTEY01 (sample SAMN06185809, study PRJNA358809) | soil metagenome | isolation source: soil biostimulated with seedmeal as carbon source | place: India | collected 2015-05-23 | reverse complement strand
AAGAAACTGTAACTGAACCCGAACTTTATGAAATGACGACGTTCAACGGTTTAGATTGGCGCTCTATGGCAGATAAAATCTTATGGGCTCTAGTAAACAGAAAAAGGCTCTTGGAAGCGCAGAGGTCATTCTACGAAACAGTGTTGTTACAGAGAAACTGGCGCCATGTCGCGCGCGACCACCTGGATATCCTTGAAAGCATAGCAGAAGAGAACAAGAGGTATGGCTAGACCAGATCAAACCGAGATATTCCAAAAGTGAACCGCCCCGGGTTTGCCGGAAACCGTTTGGTTTAAGTTATGCAGCCATGGCTGGTTCGTCCAGCATGGCGTAGTAGGGTTGCTCGGCCTCGGCTGGAGGAATGTTTCCGATAGGCTCCAGAAGGCGGTGGTTGAACCGTAAGCGGCAAGCTGAGGCCGTTCAGTCGGCCTAGTTCCACGGCATGAGCGCGTCGATTTCGCTGCTCGGCCAGCCACTGGCGATCCGCTCGAGTGTTTGCGTGAGCCAGGGGAGCGGATCAACGCTGTTCATTCTTCGCCGTCTGCAGCAGCGTCGCGATGGTTGCCCAGCTCCTTCCGCCGCCGTCGCTGCCGGCGAAGAGTGAGTTCTTTCTCGTGATGGCCTGGGGCCTGATTGCTCGCTCGACGATGTTGGAGTCGAGCTCGATGCGGCCATCGGCCAGGAAGCGCTCGAATATGGCGCGACGCGAGATCGCATAGCGGATCGCCTCGGCGAGCTTCGATTTGCCGGAGATCCGCGGTAGGGTCTTCTGCCAGAGGGTGAAGAGCTCGGTGACAATCGCGGCGGAGGTTTGCTGACGCACCGCGACACGGGCGTCAGGGCTTTGGCCGCGCACGGCCTCCTCGACCTGCCACAGCTTCGCCATCCGCTCGACCGTCTCCGTTGCAACCTTTGAGCTTTCCCCGACATGCAGTTCATAGAACTTCCTCCGGCTGTGCGATCAGCAGCCTGCCATGTGACGCCGTCATCGCCGCCATCGGAGCGGACCAGCTTGTTGTAGGCGGCATAACCGATGGAGTGGACGCCCCCCGACGGCATCAAATGTGCCAACGTGCGGGTGTTTTAGACCCGGTAAGGAGGACGTCTATGAACGAGATTAGCATCATTGGTTTGGATTGGCAAAAACGTATTTCAGATCCACGGCGCGGGGCCAGACGGGAACGTCGTTCTGCGCAAGAAGCTCAACCGCGGCAGATTGCTCGAGTTTTTCGCCAGCTTGCCGATCTGTATGGTCGCGATGGAGGCCTGCGCCAGTGCTCATTATTGGGGACGGGAGATCGGCAAATTCGGTCACGATGTCCGGCTGATCAATCCCTCTTACGCAAAGCCCTTCCTCAAGCGCCAGAAGAACGATGCTGCAGATGCCGAAGCGATCGCTGAAGCCGCGTCTCGACCAACGATGCGCTTCGTCGCTGTGAAGAGCGCCGAGAAACAGGCTTCTTCCATGGCATTCAAAGTTCGCGACCTGTTGGTTCGGCAGCGCAGGCAGACGATAAATGCGCTCTGCGGACATCTTATGGAGTACGGCTTGATCGTCGCTCAGGGCATCAGACACATGCCTCGTTTGAAGGAGCTGATGGCAACATATCCGGACCTGCCCGATCTCGCCCGAGGCCTTTGCCAGGATCTCCTAAAGCATGTTGAATCCCTGTCGGAGCAGATCGCAGAGCTGGAGAAGGGACTACGCGCTCGTGCCAGACAGGACGATGTCGCTTCACGCTTGATGACCATTCCGGGGATCGGTACAATCTGCGCCACAGCGATGGAGGCCTTGGCGCCCTCGGCGGAAACTTTTTCCAAAGGTCGTGATTTCGCGGCATGGATTAGTCTCACGCCTAAACAGAATTCATCCGGAGGTAAGGACAGGCTTGGCCAAATCTCAAGGATGGGCCAACGAGATCTCCGACGCCTCCTTGTTCTTGGCGCAACCGCCGTAGTGCGATGGGCAAGACGATATCGAGCGCCAGCCGGATCCTGGCTGGCGAGAATGGTTGCGAAGAAGCCCCCGAAGCTGATCGCAGTCGCCTTGGCGAACAAAATGGCACGTATCGCTTGGTCCTTGATGGCTCGCGGTGGCGTTTATCAAGCTCCGGCGTCTGTCGCTGCATAACGCAAAGCCAGAGGCCGCGAGACGTCGGGAATGTGGTAAGGTCAAACGGAGGATTATGGGCAAACGGTCAGAGACTGGATTGGAAGAATCATTAAGTCGATGAGTGCCAACAAGCACGCGTAGCCGAATTGAATCCGATCCACGTATTCTATAAGGGCCCGCGACGTGTCGAAGTCGCATCATGAGGCCGGACACACGTCAGCACCCGACCACATGCCTGCACCGAAGTGAGATTTTGCTTGCATTTACCGGGGCGTCCACACACGTCACTTGCAGGATGCCGCGATAGCCGTTCAGATGACGGGCGACGCACACGCCGGCTCGACTGTCCTCGAAGCGATAGGCCACCATCGGCGGACCGCTGCCGCCAAATGGTCGGTCATCCCCTGGCATAGGCCCATTGATAGGCTGTCTTCGTCGATCCGGAGCCGGGAGCGAGCGTCGGCAAGGTGGTTTCGTCGGCGAAGATCCGTTCGGCCTTCTTGATCTCATCGAAGAGGTAGTCGGCGAGGATATCCAGCTCAAACCCGAGTTTGCCCATCCATTGCGCCATCAGCTTGCGATCGAGCTCAACCTTATCGCGGGAAGAGCGGCAGGCCATCGGCATACTTGGAGACGGCAATGAAGTACCTGCGGATTTAGTTCGATATACTCACCTGTGGCTGGGGCGCCTGGATTCGAACCAGGGAATGGCGGTACCAAAAACCGCTGCCTTACCGCTTGGCTACGCCCCAACAAATCAAACCGAAGCAATCGGTTGCGCGGCCTTATAACCGCTTCGACAACCAAGCGCAATCGCCTAATAACGAAATCCCGCCTAAAGCTTACAGTGCCCACGAAGAACGTTTTCAACCGCTTATCGCCACGGCCGGTTACGCAAAACAAAACCGCCGATTTGCGTCCGGCCTCAAAGCTGCTACTTCCAGGGGACAAATGGTTTTTCGGTATTCATCATGCTGTTTCTGTCGATTTCATTTCTTGTTAGCGCTGCCTTGTGCGGCACCGGGCTTTACCTGCTGGACCGGCTCTTGCCCGAACGCTTTCTTGCGGCCCGCATGAGTTCGCGCTCCAACCATACGACAGTGGCCCGGCAGATCGGCGGGTTGGCGCTTACTCCCGCAATTGTCGTGACTATGCTGATTTTTGCGCCGAATCTGGAAGTCAATGCGCATCTGGCGCTCTGTCTTTCGGGAGCCTCGGTATTGCTCTGGATCGTCGGAGGTCTGGATGACCGCTATGAGCTTTCGGAAATTATCCGGCTGGGGTCGCAGTTCATTGCGGCCGGGCTCGTTGTTTACGGTCTGGGACCGGATTTCCGGCTATTGCCCGAGCTTTTGCCGCACTGGCTGGAGACAGCGCTCATAGTCATTGCGTTGGTGGTCGCGATCAACGTCACCAACTTCATGGACGGCCTCGACCTGATGACAGCAGCGGGCATCGGGATTCCTTTGGCGGGTATCGGGATTCTTGCCGCTCTTGGCCTCGCTGGCTTGGAAAGCGGCGGCCTCGGAACTATTGCGGCGGGCGGCATTTTGGGTTTTGCCCTGTTCAACCGCCCTCCGGCAACGATTTTTCTGGGTGATTCAGGAAGTCTGCCGCTTGGGTTGATCACAGGGACAGCGCTGATCCTGCTTGCGCGCGAAACGCACATCATCGTCGCGCTGATCCTGCCGCTCTATTACATTCTTGATGCAGGGACCACCATTGTGATGCGGCTGAGCCAGGGCGAGAATATCCTGAAAGCGCATTCCAAGCATGCCTATCAGACAGCGAAGCGCTCGGGCTGGAGCGTACACAAGGTCGTCAGCCACGTTGCACTTCTGAACCTGATTCTCATTGCCTGCACCCTTGCGTTGCTTGCTTTGGACCACACAATCACACAGGTCGCTTTCCTGCTCGTGGCAGTTGTCGCGACGCTGGTTCTGCTGCTGGATTTCCGCGGACGGTTCAGGAAGCTATAACGTCGAACAGAACCTTGCGGACCGCATCGACATCGCCGCTTTCCATGGCAATGCGCAATGCGGCAAGGCTCGCGGGAACATCAACAGCTGCCTTATTGCCTTTCGGCGCGCGCATGATCTTGGGATGGCGCGTCGGCTGTGCCAGCGAAGGATCGTAGAAGAGTTCTTCATACATCTTCTCGCCCTCGCGGATTCCAGTAACCTCGATGGCAATATCGCCATGCGGATTCTCTTCATTGCGAACGGTCAGCCCTGCCAGCAGGATCATATTTTCTGCCAGATCGCGAATCCTGACCGGTTCGCCCATCTCCAACAGCACCGTGTCGCCGGAAGCGGCGATGCCGCCAGACTGCACGATAAGCTCGGCAGCTTCCTTGATCGACATGAAGTAGCGGGTCATGTCGTCATGGGTCAGGGTAATGGGACCGCCACCGGCAATCTGCTCACGAAAAAGCGGAACAACCGAACCGTTCGAGCCCAGCACATTGCCGAATCGGACTGAATAGAACGCCTTCTTCTTGCCCGACTGCTCGGCGCGCGTACCGCAATAATAGACGACCAATTCTGCCCAGCGCTTGGTGGCGCCCATCACGTTGGTTGGCCGTACCGCCTTGTCGGACGAGATGAGCACCATGCGCTCGACATCGGTGTTGAGGGCAGCCTCTGCCACTTCCAGCGTGCCGAAGACATTGTTGTAGATACCAACCAATGGGTTCTTCTCGACAAGGGGCACGTGCTTGTAGGCTGCGCAGTGATAGACCGTATCGACGTTGTGATCGCGAATTGCTTTCTCCACACAGTCGCGGCTGCTAACCGTCCCTAAAATCGGGATGACTTCGCAACTGGCTATCTGTCTCAACTGCCGGTCTATATTGTACAGCGCGAATTCGCTCGATTCGAACAGGACGATACAAGCGGGATTCCATTGCGAAATGGTGCGGCAAAGCTGGCTGCCGATCGATCCGCCTGCCCCCGTCACCATAATGCGTCGGCCTTCGACCACTTCCCGCAACAGGTCCGCATCCGGCGGCACTGGAGAACGACCGAGCAGATCGTCAATCTCCACATTGCGAAGCGAGCTGACCAGATATTTGCCTGCCGTCAGATCGGCAATCGGCGGAAGAATGCGCGTATTGACCGGAAGGCGCCCAAGAAGCCGCGCAAAATCCTGACGCTGTTTCTGTTCCAGCGCCGGTTCCGAAACGACCACCTGCTTGATGCCGTAGTTTTCTATCAGGGCGGGAATGTCTTCCACACCGTAGACACGCAATCCCACGATATCCATGCCCTTGAGCTGGCCATCAGGATCGACAAAGCCGACAACCAATGTGTCGCTGTGGCTGCGAAGCGCGGTTGCGAGCTGGCGGGCAGGTTCGCCTACCCCAATGATCAATGCGGAACTTGTATAACGTTTGTCCGATTCAGCACTTCGCAAAAGCCACTTCGCACCGAAACGGCTGGCTGAGATGAAAACGGTACTCAAAAGCCAATAGAGCAGCGGGACCGAGCGCGGCAGGCCGGCGCTGCCGTAGAGTTCCATCAGGAACACCAGTGCAACCCAGAACAGCGAGGCGATGGCCGTGGCCTGAAAAATCGGCCAGATCGCACGTTCTGCCAGATAGCGGATAATGGCGCGGTAAAGTCCGAAGCGAATGAAAACCGGAATTGCCAGAACGGGCGCGATGAAAATGAGGAACGTTTGTCCCTCGTTCGGTACGAAAACGAAGCCGAGGCGTATGACGAATGCGATATAGGCACTCAGCAACAGCAGAGCACAATCGCTCAGCATCAGGATGATCTGTTTGCTGGCGCGGGGTAAAAGCGCCAGTCTCTGCCATGGATATTTCAAACTCATACGCGTGTAATCCCGCTCTCCCACGGAGAGAAATACCTGAACGATTCCAGCGCCATAAGGCTATTTATACTACTATTTGGGACTAAAACTTAGTCAATCCCCTCGCGGCTTGCCGCACGTCGTAGCTGCGAAGCATTCGAATTTCTCGCCACCGTTACCACGAGTCACCCGACAGGACTATATCAATTGCCATTTCAGGCGCTTAACAAACATCTTTTGGCTTCGAAGCAACGCCATGGCAGCCATGCGGCAAACCCGCCGCGCCTGTCGTCTTGTGGATTTACGCATGTCTATCCCGAAACACGTTCTCACTTTCGGGGATCAAGCCTCAAGCAATGACGGCACCGTTGCGAATGCTTCGCCAATTTACGCCATCCGAATAGAGCATCTCCGCACCGGACGGACCATCGGTGACGAAAGCGATCGCGCCTGCGCCATTGCTCCAGGCGGAAGGCAGCGCCGCAACTACATAGGACGCGGGGCGAATTGGACCATCGACATGAAGCCGGGCCTGCGGCCAGACCGAACCAATGGCGACATTGCCGGTCGCGTGATCGATCTTGATCGCCTCCCGCCATTGTCCTACATCGCTGCTCACCTTCACACTGAAATCGTTGCTGCCATTCAGCCCCATTTGGCAAAACCGGTCCAGTTGGTCTGGTATAGACGGCTTGCGGTATCAGTGACCGCCTGCTTGTTTACCTTGATCTGGTGCCCTGCCCCGGCATTGTTGAACAGGCTGGCATCGGACGAACCCGCCAGCCGGTTGACCGCATCGGCCGTCGCTTGAACACCGAGCATGGAGAGCGACAGGTTGTCAGGAACCGATGAAACGCCCTTCCAGAGCGCGCCCTCGAAAACGAGCAGTTGCGCTTCGTCCTCCACATAGACCTGCCAGCCGACAGCGGGCGCAACAAACAGCCATCCGCCATCGATGAAGGAGGCAATCATCCCCTCTTTGCCGGACCAGTTTCCCAAAGCGGGCGCGGCGACCAGATAACGGTCTCCGCCGTCAGGGGTTTCCGGCGCGTCGGTCCGGCTACGCGACCTGACGCTCAGATGCACCACGGCATCGAGCAACCGCAATGCCTCGTTGTGGGTGACATGCTTCTGCGCCTGACTGGGCAGGATATAGGGCAATTTCAGATTTGGGGTTTGGTCCATGAAAAACTCCTCGCGATGAATGATGCGAGGAGTCTATTTCTGTCATGGGTGGAGGGGATAAGTCAGATCAGCTTCCGCGATAGGTGGAGTATGACCATGGGCTGACGAGCAGCGGCACATGGTAATGGCCGTCGACATCCGCAATTGCGAAGCGGATCGGAATAAGATCGAGAAACGGCGGATTGGCCAGCTCCGCACCGCGCCCCTCGAAATATTCGGCCAGATGAAACTGCAATTCATAAGTGCCGGTCCGCATTTCGTCGCCCGAGAGCAGCGGCGCATCCGTGCGGCCGTCGAGATTGGTCACCGTGCGCTTGATGAGTTCGGACGCGCCGTTGGCGGCTATCCGATAAAGCTCGATGCGCATGGCGGCGGCGGGGCTGCCATGGGCGGTGTCGAGAACATGCGTGGAAAGTTTACCCATAAGTCTACCTCAATATGCTCAGGCAGGTGTGATCGTTTCGATGCGATAAATGGCATCGGAGAAGAAAAACTCTTGCAGATTGTCCTCCTTGCCTGCCCTGTCGACAACCAGAAAATCGGATTTCTGCTCCAGCGCCAGCAGCGGGTGGTGCCACGCATTGCGCAGATAATTGACGCCTTGGTCACCACGCGCCAGAAACACACGCGGACGGGCGGGCTTGCTGCCAGCATCTTCGGCGACTACTACGAGGAACGGTCTGCCGTTCAACGGAATGAATGCCTGCGAACCGAACGGATGGCGTTCCATCATGACGATATCGATGGGCGCTTCGAACGATTGTCCCCTGAAAATATTGACGAGCACCCGGGCCTCGCTGCCAGCGGCTTCGACACGGGCGAGATCATGGTAGCGCTCCGTTGTGCCATTGTTGATCAGGCGAAGTTCCGCTCCCTCCGTCTCGATCACATCGCCAAATGGCGCAAAAGCCTCTTTCGTCAGCGGTTCGACCACCAGAGTTTCGACGCGCAAGTCATCCTCCCCATAAAACAGATTTCTTATAACGACAAAGCTTGTTGAAGAGGTCTCTGTCAATCGCGAAGCAGTTTCAACCGAAACAAGAAAAAGCCGGGCGAATCGCCCGGCTTTCATCATGCGAAGAAATGTAAATTTCAGCGCTTCAGAAGCGACATTAGCGCAGGCACGCCGCACGCGGCGAGCGCCAGCTTCACAAGGTCGCCAACGATGAATGCGCCGAAGCCGAAGGCAATGGCCTTTTCCAGACCGAAGAGATAGGCCATCCAGCCAGCGCCCATCAGCAGGATGACTGCTTCCGCGAGCAGCATAGCACCGCCGAGGGCGAAGGGATTGCGCGCCAGACCCTTGTCGGCGGCGCGTCCGACGATCCAGGCCGCAGCAAGATAAGACAGGAGGTAGCCGCCCGTCGGGCCGACCATATAGGCAAGGCCGATGCCCTTTTCCGGCGTGCCGGTGAAGACAGGCATGCCAAGGACGCCTTCAAGCAGATAAAGCGCAACCGTCGCCACGGCGAGCCGCGATCCGTAAAGGGCCGAAATCGCAAAAAGAGCGAAGGTCTGCATCGTCACATTGACGTAGACCAGATCGACCTTGATCTTGGCGGAGATCGTGAGAACGACTGTTCCGATCAATGCAAGGCCGACAAACCAGAAAGCGCGGGCCAGTTGACTGGTGGGCAGGTATTCTGCAGCGAGAGAGGCGGTGGCGACGCGAGGCTTTACTCTATGAGGCATATCCAACTCCACTTTTGACGCGGCGGCAGATACCGGAATGAAAACTCCCCGGAACCGACCCTTGGCGCGATTTCGGCGCACGTGACTGTTCACGTTTGCAACCCGACTATATAAGGCCTATGCCGTTTCATCAATCAAACCAAAGAAGAATGGAAAGCCGCTTCCATGGCGCTTGTTTTCGACAGCAGTTTCACGCCCCAATATGGGGAACCGGTTGAACTGGGTAAAGGCATTTTGCGCCTCACCGTCAATAATCCGAGTGCTTTCACCTTTCACGGCACCAACAGCTATATTATCGGCACCGATACGCTGGCTGTCATCGACCCCGGCCCGGATAATGACGCGCATTATAACGCCCTGATCGCCGCCATTGCCGGTCGCCCGGTCAGCCACATCTTCGTCAGCCATACCCATCGCGACCACTCGCCTCTCGCGCAGCGGCTGAAGGAAAGCCTTGGCGCACGCACCGTGGCCGAGGGAGCGCATCGCCCCGCCCGCCCCTATTATGCGGGCGAAGTGAACATGCTCGAAGCAAGCGCCGACACGGACTTCATTCCTGATATCGCACTGGCAGACGGAGGCACGATCGAAGGCGACGGCTGGGCTCTGGAAGGCATTCATACCCCCGGACATGCCGCCAATCACATGGCGTTCGGCCTGAAGAATACCGGCGTTCTCTTTTCCGCCGATCATGTCATGGCCTGGGCGACATCCATTGTTGCACCGCCGGACGGCTCCATGAGCGATTACATGGTCTCGCTGGAAAAACTGCTGGCACGCGATGACAAGGTCTATCTGCCAGGCCATGGCGGGGCCGTCATCAAGCCTGCTGCTTTCGTTCGCGGCCTGCGTGCGCATCGCAAGATGCGCGAACGGGCCATCTTCGAGCGCGTCCTGCAAGGCGACAGGACGATCGGCGACATGGTGAAGGCCATCTATCGCGATACCGATCCGCGACTGCATGGTGCGGCAGCACTGTCCGTGCTGGCGCATCTGGAAGATCTCGTCGGACGCGGAGAGGTGAAGACCGACGACCACCCGTCGCTCGACAGTATCTATATTCGCGGCTGATCATTCCACGTCGGCTGGAGCCTTGTTGACCTCACCTTCCAGCGCGCCCAGAAAATCGGTGATGAAGGCCGCATTCTGCCCCATGTCGCGTTTGCCATAACGCGACAGCGAACGCACATCCACATAGGTGGTTTCGCCTTCATCGAGCAGCCTAATCACGATATCGCTCTTGAGGCCCAGAATGAAACTGTGCGCCGTTGCGACAAACTGCGTTGCACTCTGCTCCGGCGAGGGAGCATCATGCGCGATCACCTGCCATCCGAATGTCTTGAAAACGGTTCTGACACCTTGCGCGATACGATCCGGGGCGGCTTCATAGCGGCGTCCGACCACATCGGGATAGGCCGTCAACTGGGTCAGCGCATCGCCGCTCACCGCCACCGTCAGCGGGTTCATCCATTGCAGGCGTGACGGCATGTCGGGCGGAAATTGCGGTGGCGTCTCAAAGTCGGTCGAGAGGTCGTAGAGCGGTGGGGACGTGTACCACAGTGCTGCCACCAGCCCGACCGGCAGCAACACGGCAAAAGCGAACAGGCCGCCCCCGAAAGATCGTGCGCCGCCCTTGTCGCCATTGACCCAGAGATTGCGAAAGCCTTTTGCGGCGCAAAGCAGGGCCAGTGCCGCAAGCGCGGTACTCAATCCGGCAACCAGCACCAGATCGGGCGTCTCGAGCTTCCAGAAGCGGTGCAGAAGAAATGCCATCGCAAGCAAAACAACTGCAAAAATGCCAAGCCGAAGCGACCATACCGCAGAGCGCGACTGGCGCCGCTGGTAGCGTAGTTTTCTCATATGGTCTCCCAGACAGCGGTCCCAGGAAAACTGTCTCAACCGGAAAAGGCCCAGACCGCTTCCCGTTGAATGGAATCATGGGAGCGCCCTGTCTCAGTGTTTTCAGGCAATATGAATAGCAGAGAGATTTTCGCTCGGCAAAACCTCAGCGCGGAAATTCAGATGCCCCGCCTGCTGCATTGCATGGCGGGGCATTTTTCCTTGGCATTACCGGTCAATGGCGCGCGTCCGGTCAGAACTGGGTTGCTGGAACCGCCCGAACTATTTGTTGCGCCGCATTATCCTGCGCAAAACCGCTTCGCACTTTTGCTGGAAATGCTTTAATAGCGCGCGTCTTTCGGCTTTTTCGTATTCGGCCAGTCCTTCACCTTGCCGGCGAAATCAGGACGCGGCATGTGGGTGAAATATTCCGACACGTCGATAGCTTCCTGATCGGTCAGCACACCGCCCTGCCCGATGGGCAGATTGTAATTCTGGGCAGGCGGCATCGCATATTTGACGAATTGCGCCGCCTTGTAAGTGCGAGCCAGTCCGGCCCCGATATTGAAGCTTTCGTCGCCCCACAGCGGCGGGAAGATATAATCGCCAGCCTGGTCCTTCATGCCTTCTCCATCAGCACCGTGGCAGGTCGAGCATTGTGCAGCGTAAATTCTCGCACCATTGACCGGATCGGGAACAAGGCTTTCATCGATGGGCCCGGCATTGCGTATCGCCACCTTCGTGCCCTTCTTCACGTCTTGCCGCAGCCAGTCCATATAGGCGACCATCGCCCTCATATCGGCACCATCCGGCGGCAGCGGCTTGCCGTTCATCGAACGCTGGAAGCAGCCGTTGATGCGCATCACCAGATCGACTTCCTTGCCCGCGCGCGGCATGACGGCGGGATAGAAATTGCTGGTGTTGATATAGGATGCAACATTGTCCATCTTGCCCTGCCCCATGTGGCAGGAGTTGCAGTTGAGGCCATTGCCGACATTGTCGGGCAAAAGCCGCGCCGTTTCGTTGAGCAACCGCTTGCCGTGCATGATTTCGGGCGCGTTCGGCTGCTTTAGAATGTCCCGGTCCGGCGGAATGACATAGGTTCCGACCTGGTTCTTGTCCTTGTCGAGAACCGCATAGGCCTTGGGAGCCGGAGCATCCAGCGAAGGCCGCAGATGATTGAAAAGGAAAGCACTGCCCGTTACTGCCGCGGCAAACCCCACACCAAGAACGATAATCGTACTGGTTTTCATTGCTTGTTCTCCGGAACATAGTGGACGGGCTTGTGAGCGATTTCCCGCCGCATGCGCGCGATGTCCTGTTCTGTTATGGCGGCCCCGTGGTTGCCCCAGCCATTGCGAATGAAGTTCAGGATTTCGGCGACCTGCCAGTTGGGAAGATCGGCAAATCCCGGCATGGTGAAGGCCATCCTGTCCGCTGGCGTGTCGGGCGTCCTGCCTCCGGTCAGCGTGACCTGAATGAGCGAGCTTGGATCGTCGGCAAAGACGATCGAGTTGCCAGCAAGTGCGGGATAGATGCGCGGCGCGCCCTTACCGTCCATACGATGACAGACCGAACATTGCTCGACATAGGACAGGGCACCCGGCGCAGTGAAGTCTCCCGCCTTGAGAGCAGCCGTCGTCGCGTCTTCCTTAGGCTGCCATTCGCGTGCACGACCTTCGCTTGGCGCGAGCGATTTCAGGTAGCGGGCAATGGCCCGCAAATCGTCTTCCGCAAGATGCTGGGTCGAATGCTGCACGACATCGGCCATCGAGCCGAATGCCGCGGTGCGATCGGTACGTCCGGTCTTGAGGAAGGTGACAATCTCGTCTTCAGCCCATGTCGAAAGACCGGTATCCTGATCGCGCAGGTTTTTCGCATACCAGCCTTCCAGAACCGAACCGGAGAGGAACCTGCCTTTCGGATCGTTTTTCACCGCTTTTTCTTCATAGGCGAGACCCCGTGGCGTATGACACGCACCGCAATGGCCAAGCCCTTCGACCAGATAGGCGCCGCGTGCGATCACCGGATCAGTGTCCGCTGCAATTTCGAACGGACGCGAGTTTCCAAAGAAAAGCTGCCAGTAGGCGAGCGGCCAGCGCATGTTGGTCGGCCATGGCAAGGTGCTGGGCTGGTTATCCTGCTGGACCGGCTGCACCTTCGACATGAAGAAAGCATAAAGCGCTTTCATGTCCTCATCATTCACGACCGTATAGGAGACGAACGGCATTGCGGGATAAAGATGGACATTATCCCGCCGCACCCCCTGCCGCACCGCACGCTCGAAATCGGCATAGCTGTAGCTGCCGATACCGGTTTTGCTGTCCGGCGTGATGTTGGTGGAGTAAATCGTGCCAAGCGGCGTCTGCATGCCGAGCCCGCCCGCAAAAGCCTTGCCCCCCGGTGCCGTATGGCAGGCAGCGCAATCGCCCGCATGGGCAACATACTCGCCCTTTTCGATCAAAGCCTTGTCGGTGACATCGACGGCGCTTTCCTGTCGAGCCGTCAGCCAATGGGGCGTTGAAAGCGCAAAGAGCCAGGCTGCGGCTAGCGCACCCGCGCCGCCGACCGCCGCTTTCCAGATCAGTTTCATGTGCCCTCCGACACCAATTCCCTTGTGATGAGGAGAACGTCGAAGATTCGGGATGAAAGAGCATTGACCGCGATCAAAACCTATCGGGCCCAATGTTTAGCGATCTATGAAATCAATAGCTAATACACGTTTAGCGTGCTTGATAGATAAGGCAAATCGCATTAGGGGCAGCACACTCCCCGGGCGCAGTTCAATCAGATTACGGCTCATCAGGACTGCAATTGTTTGTTCAACGCGCATCACATCCGAAAACCGTTTTGCACTTTTCGGGATGCGTTCTTAGCCTGCAAAGATCACCAGCTTTAAGAATAAGTGAAAAAAAAGCTAGGTAAATCAAATAAAAAGGCATTGCAGCAACCGCTAACAGAAGGCATGATTGCGCACATGGGGGCAGATATTGCAATCGTCGGAGAGGACGGAATGGATCGCGCCCTTCAAAATGGCAGCCCGTTATCGGACGGGACAACCCCAGACGATATGATGACGCTTGAAGCCGTCGAACTGGAGTTCGCGCTTGGGGCCATCGACGTCCTGATCGAAGGTTTCGACTCCGCGCTTGCCAAGGCCGCCGAACGTGTGGGCGGTGAAGTTCTGTTCAACATGCCGGCGCTGGACACCAGCGAAGCGCAACGCATCGGGGCAATTGCCATCGCCGGACAACCGGAGGACCAGGTCATATTCGTCACGTTGCGCAATGACGGCACGACATTGTCGGTCGAGCCGCCGACCGGCGAAAATGCCGTTTTCGAAAGCCTCGGCCGCAACTACGCAGCCGTCATGAAAAGTCTTTCTCCGAAGGAAAAAGTCAACGGCGCGTGAGCCAGTCATGCGGCCTATTTCGGTGCCGCCTGTTTTGGAACGTCCGCGTGAAGGTTGTGCGGTGCGACCGGATTGAGCGTCATGGACGTCTCGACCTCCTTGAGACGCACGAATTTCATCCCCTTCGCTTTCAGGGCCAGCACGCCTTTGACCACGCCCTCACCCGCCGAACGCGACGGCTGGTTGATATGCGAAATGATGACGTCACCATCCCGGGCGGCGGCGATGCGGCGCTCGACCGCAGGCGCCATCAGGGAGGCACCCTGATCGCCATTCAATGAATA
>MTEY01012876.1_pt1 | contig 14346 bp, 10 predicted proteins | sample 1042721 | NCBI WGS metagenome assembly MTEY01 (sample SAMN06185809, study PRJNA358809) | soil metagenome | isolation source: soil biostimulated with seedmeal as carbon source | place: India | collected 2015-05-23 | reverse complement strand
TACCGGGTCATGGTCAAGATCGTGTGCGATATCGGCGCGATGGGCGGCAATGAAGCGGTCGACCTCAGCCGGATCGTCGGCGGAAATCCACCGGCAGACCGAAAAGCGCGACATTTCAAAGCCGACCGGCAGTGAATATTCGACCTTGAGCCGTTCGGTCAGGACGTCGATCTGCAACGCACCGACAACGCCGACGATAGCCGGCGAACCGTCATCGGGCAGGAAGAGCTGCACGACGCCTTCTTCCGCCATCTGCTGCAGCGCTTCGCGCAGTTTCTTGGCCTTCATCGCATCGTCGAGGCGAACGCGGCGCAGGATTTCCGGCGCGAAGTTCGGCACGCCGCGGAACAGGATATCCTCGCCCTCGGTCAGCGTATCGCCGATGCGCAGCGTGCCGTGGTTGGGGATGCCGACCACGTCGCCCGCAAAGGCTTCGTCGGCAATCTGGCGCGAACGGGCGAAAAAGAACTGCGGTGCGGAAAGGCTCATCGGTTTGCCGGTGCGCACCAGCTTTGCCTTCATGCCGCGCGACAGCTTGCCCGAGCACACGCGCAGGAAGGCGATGCGGTCGCGATGGTTCGGGTCCATATTGGCCTGAATCTTGAACACGAAGCCGGTCATCCTGTCTTCGGTCGCCGCCACCATGCGGGCATCGGCCTGCTGGTCGCGCGGGGAAGGGCCGAAATCGCAGAAGGCTTCGATCAGGTCGCGCACGCCATAGTTCTTCAGCGCCGAGCCGAAATAGACCGGGGTCATGTGGCCTTCGCGGAAGGCGGCGAGGTCGAACGGGCGACAGACGCCACGCGCCAGTTCCACACCTTCCAGCCACGCTTCGCGCTCGTTTTCCGGCAGAAGCCTTGCGGCTTCTTCCGGTCCGCTGACCTTGGTCGGCTGTTCTTCATTATCCTGACGGCGCAGCGTGTCGCTGTGCAGGTCGAAGGTGCCTGCAAAGCTTTTTCCCGAACCGATGGGCCAGGTGATCGGGGCCGTGTCGAGCGCCAGCTTTTCCTCGATCTCATCGAGGATTTCCAGCGGGTCGCGCGCCTCGCGGTCCATCTTGTTGACGAAGGTGACGATGGGAATGTCGCGCATGCGGCAGACTTCGAAAAGCTTGAGCGTGCGCGGTTCGATACCCTTGGCGGCGTCGATGACCATGACGGCGGAATCGACCGCCGTCAGCGTGCGATAGGTGTCATCGGCAAAATCTTCGTGGCCCGGCGTGTCGAGCAGGTTGAAGATGCAATCCTTGTATTCGAAGGTCATCACGGAGGTGACAACGGAAATGCCGCGGTCGCGCTCGATGTTCATCCAGTCGGAGCGGGTCTGGATGCGGTCCTTCTTGGCCTTCACCTCACCAGCAAGCTGAATGGCGCCGCCAAACAGCAGCAGCTTTTCGGTCAGCGTGGTTTTACCGGCGTCCGGGTGCGCGATGATCGCGAATGTGCGGCGCTTGGAAACGGGATGGTCAGCGGGCATGAAGAAACTCGTGATGGCGAAATGTTGGGCTGCGCGTGAAGGCGCGCCGCGAAGATGTTGGGCAGCATCTAGCAGGAGTTGGCCAGAATCTCAACAAGCGCCATGTTACAAGTCTCGTGGCGGATGAAAGCGGCGCAGTCTGCGCCGCTTTGCCGATGGTGCGCGGCGCTTTTAGCGGCTCTTGATGCCGAGGCCGAAGGCGATGAAGGACCAGCCCTGGAAGATCAGGTCTATCGCCAGGAAAAGGCCAAGGACGAACAGGCTGTTGACCGGCCATTTGATGGCGATGATGAGGCCAAGCAGCAAGGTGACGACACCGCCCGCAACGATCCAGCCCCAGCCAGCCGATGGTTTCGATTTGAAGCCGAGCCAGATGCGGAATGCGCCGGAACCGAGAAGTGCCGCCGCCAGAAGGAAGGTCAGGACACCGGCCGCCAGCACCGGATTGATGAAGGCCACGATGCCCGCCGCCGTATAAAGCAGGCCGCTCAGGAGCCAGAAGAAGAAGCTGCCCCAGGTTTTGACGCCGAATGCATGAACGATTTCCATGGCGCCGCCGATGAGCATCATCAGGCCGACATAGTAGACCGAGACCACGGTGGCGAGAACCAGATTGCCGAAGGCGATGCCTCCGAGGATCAGCAGCGCCACCCCAAGAGCGAGAAACCAGCCCCACTTGCTGGAAAGTTCTGCCGGAAAGGTCGGGCGGTCGATATCATTATGAGCTGTTGCCATGAGACGTCCCTCAAATTGTCAAGCCTCATGACCAGTATAGAGCATGTATTGAATTTGACCAGCTTATCACAACCGTTGCGTTCTGCGTGAGGCGGGGCTGCAAGGCGCAGTTTTCTGTGGTCCGGTGCCAAGGTGCCTGCAAGTCATGCGCGGGTTTGGCGGATCGTTGTCGCAGCCCGTGTTCGTTTGGTGGGCGCAGCATTATATCCCTTTGCTATTACAGTCGTTTTCCGCTTAAAGTCTGCCGATGTTCGATCTCGTTTCCCACTACTGGCCGCATATCCTGTTTGTCCTGTCGGTTGTTCTCGGAGCGATCGCCGCCATTCACGCGACCATGACGAAGGAAGAAGTGCGCACCGCCATCGGCTGGGTAGGCGTGATCGTGCTTTCGCCGATCGTGGGAGCGGTGGTCTATGCCATTGCGGGTGTGAACCGCATCCGCCGTTCGACCCTCAGCCACCAGCGCGCCAACCGGGGCAAGATTGCGCTTTATCACCTGTCGCACTTCGATACGACGAATGACCTCGTGCGCGCAGCCTTCGGGCGTCAGTTCGGGGCGATGAAGATATTGGGCGATGCGGTGAGCCTCTATGACTTCACGAGCGGCAACAATATCGACATGCTGGAGACGGGTGACGAAGCCTATGCCGCCATGCTCGACGCCATAGGCCGCGCCGAGCGCAGCATCATGCTGGAAACCTATATTTTCGACCGGGACGGGATTGGGGAAGTATTTGCCGATGCCTTGGGCGATGCGGTCCGGCGCGGCGTGGAAGTGCGCGTGCTGGTCGATGCGGTCGGTGCGCGCTATTCCTTTCCGAGCATCGTGAAGCTCCTGAAGGACAAGGGCGTCGCGGTCGATGTGTTCAACGGCAATATCATCATCGGGCTGCGCCTGCCTTACGCCAACCTGCGCACCCACCGTAAAATCCTAATCGTCGACGGCAAGATCGCCTTCACCGGCGGCATGAATATTCGTGCGGGCTTCGTGCGAAGGATAGCGGGCGACGCGGTTGCCTTCGATACACATTTCAAGCTGGAAGGTCCGGCGATTGCCGATCTCTTTCATATCGCATCGGAAGACTGGCGCTTTGCAACCGGCGAGCTTCTCACCGGGGAAGCATGGAAGATCGCACCGCCGGAAAACCCGCCGGGCACCGGAACGCTGGTGCGCGTCGTCGGGTCGGGACCGGACAAGAACGTGGAAACCAACCAGCGCATGATGATGGGCGCCTTCTCGATCGCCGAGCAGCATATTCTCATCATGACGCCCTATCTCTTGCCGGACCGCGAATTGATCAGCGCGCTGGTGACGGCTGCGCGGCGCGGCGTGTCGGTGGATATCGTCGTGCCGGGCGTCAACAATCTGAAGCTCGTGGACCGCGCCATGCGCGCCCAGTTCGACCAGTTGCTGAAGGACGGCTGCCGCATCTGGCGGGCGGGCGGCGCCTTCAATCATTCCAAGCTGATGACCATCGACGGCGCATGGTCCTATGTCGGATCGTCCAATATCGATCCGCGTTCGCTGCGGCTGAATTTCGAAGTCGATCTGGAAATCCTCGACCGCGATGTGGCGCGTCAGGTGGAGGAGCGCATCGGCAAGGTGATAGAGGACAGCCGCGAGGTCAATCTTGCGCGTCTCAAGAGCCGGCCTTTCCTGGAGCGCCTTCTGGACCGGATTATCTGGCTGGGTTCGCCTTACCTGTGAATATCATCCGGTTCGGCTGTTAAATATTTCCGGGCTGAGTTCCTCGAGCAGGCTCATTGCCGATTTGAGGTCGAGATGCGCCTTGACCGGCAGGTGATCGGATGCCAGCCGCGCCAGCGGCGTGTTGTGCACTTCCACCGATGTGACCAGATTGTGGGGTGCGCCAAGCACGCGATCCAGCGCAAAAACCGGGAACCGCGACGGGAAGCTCGGTACTGCCGTTGCGACATGGTTGAATGTCGGCATGAGGGCCGCGAGCGAGGAACGCTTGCCGACGCGCCATTCGTTGAGGTCGCCGATCAGCAGGGTCGGCAGCGTGTCGGCCTCCTGCAGGACGGTAAGGATGCTTTCGGCCTGCTGCTCGCGGGAGCGCTTCAGGAGGCCAAGATGGGCTGCGATGACGCGCAATGGCCCCGCCGGGAATTGCAGGTCCGCGACCAGCGCGCCGCGCGGCTCGACACCGGGCAGCTTGAGCTGCTGCACATTGCGCACCACGCCTTCGCGGAACAGAAGCACATTGCCGTGCCAGCCGTGACCCTTGGGCATCGTGGCGGTTATCGGCACCGGCACGAGCCCGTGGCGGCGTTCGAGCAGGCCCAAATCAAGCAGGCCGGAACGCTCGCCGAAACGCCTGTCGGCTTCCTGCAAGGCGATCACGTCCGCGTCGATTTCGCTGATGACTTCAGCCGTGCGCTGCGGATTGAACTGCTTGTCGATGCCGATGCATTTGTGGACGTTGTAGGATGCAATGACGACATCCCCGCCGGTAATGTTGGCGTTGAGCGGCCTGTAGCCCGGCCTGTTCCGGATCGCAGTCAGAATGGTCTTCGATATCCGGTTTGGTTCTTTCTTTTTCAGCACCCGTTTTTCACCAGTCAGCTATTCGGTTCCGAAAGACAATGACTTCTGCCAGTGAGATAAACTCGCATCCCTCTCTATATAGTCGGATTGTACATCTGTTTGAATAGCAATTGCCTACACAATTCGACGAGAGCTACACGCGACTGCCCGTTGAAGCGTTTTGTGCCTGATCAAACTCACCCCTCGGGGATATGCTTCAAGGTTCCAGGTCTCATCTTGCAATGAAACGGATCAGGCGGTCGGTGAGGCCGGTATAAGGCGGCTTGATGAGATCGCTCGGCGCCGGGGCATATTTGGTCAGGACGGGCATTGCCTTGGAAAAGGTCAGGAAACCGTCATGGCCGTGATACTGGCCCATGCCGCTTGCACCCACGCCGCCGAATGGCAGGTTGCTACAGGCGAAATGGTAGAGCGTATCGTTGACACAGACGCCGCCCGCAACGATGCGGCTCAACATCATTTCAATTTCTGCGGTGTTGTCGCTGAAACAGTAAAGCGCCAGCGGACGATCAAGCTTCAGAACGAAACCGATCGCATCATCGAGCAGGCGGTAACTGATGATCGGCAGAAGCGGGCCGAAAATCTCCTCCTGCATGATGGCGCTATCGGGGTCGGGTTCGAGCACGAGGGCGGGCGGCATCAATCGCGGTTGACCGGAACCGGGGAGAAGCTCGATGACGGATTCGCTCTTGCTGGCGGCATCGGTCAGCAGCTTCGCGAGCCGTGCCTCCTGCGCTTCATTGATGATCGTGGTGCGGTCTTTTTCCGCTGGTGAACCACTATAGCGCGCCTGCATTTCGGCGCGCAGGAGGTTCACGAATTCATCGCGCTGGCTGTGGTGGATCAGAACGTAATCGGGCGCGATGCAGGTTTGCCCGGCATTGAAGAACTTGCCCGTCGCGATTGCGCGCGCGGCGCGTTTGATATTGGCGTTTTCGCTGACGATGGCGGGCGACTTGCCGCCGAGTTCCAGCGTCACGGGCGTCAGGTTTGGTGCCGCCGCCGCCATGATCTTGCGCCCGACAGTGGTCGAGCCGGTGAAAAAGAGATGGTCGAATGGCAGCGATGCGAATTGCGCGGAAAGCGCTGCGTCGCCAAGCGCAACGGCAACGCGGTCCTCCGGGAAGACTTCCCCAAGCAGGCTTTGCAGAAATTGCGCAGTGCGCGGCGTATGTTCGGATGGTTTCAGGAAGACATGGTTTCCAGCCGCGATTGCCGCGACGAGCGGTGCCAGCGCCAGATTGACCGGATAGTTCCACGGTGCGATGATCCCGACCACGCCGAGCGGAACATAGCGGATTTCGGCTTTTGCCGGCCACATTTTCCAGCCGGCCTTGCGGCGTTTCGGTTTCATCCAGCGCTTGAGGTTGTGCAGGGCATCGTCGATTTCGGCAAAGACGACGCTGGCTTCGCCAAGCAGGGTTTCTTGCAGCGAGCGATTGCCGAAATCCGCGCTGATGGCCTTCGCCATCTCATCCAGCCTTGCTTCAAGCCGCTCCCGCAGGCGTTTCAGGTCGTCCAGACGCTGCTCGCAGGCGGGACGGCTCTCAAGCCATGCGTGACGCAGGCGCTCGAACGGCAGTTGCAACATCTGTTCTTCAGCCGCCATAGGCAAAATCCTCGGTCGAGCGTGCAAAGAGAAATTGCGCGGCATAATAGGTTGCCAGCACCCAGAGGCCATTCAGCGGAATGTCGAGGCTGAACCGTCCATAGGCAAGCAGCGTGTCGCTTGCCATGAAGAAAAGACCGCCCGCTGCGGCAAGCCATGCGGCGTAGCGTTGCGGCGTTTCAGGTTCGGTGCCGAGCGCACGGCTCATCGCCTGTGCCGCCATGATGCCAAGGGCCGCGGCATAGATGATGACCGGAACTATCAGCGGGGTCGGCAGCGACGGCCAGAGGCCAGCTATGATGGCAAGGGCTGCGATGGCGAAAATGGCGAAAACGCCTTTGTGCGCCGCAAAGCGCGCATGGCGGCAAAGGGCATAGATATAGGCGCAATGGGTGATGAGAAAACAGATCAAGCCCGCCATGAAATAGTCGCCGGGCAGCATCAGGAAAAAGTCACCCAGTGCCGCGAAAGCCAGACCGAAGGCCACGGCAAAGCCATAGGATTTCGATTTGGGCCGCCCGGCGCAAAGGACGGCTGCGAGCAGCAGCAGCGTAGCGGTTGGCTTGGTCAGATAATGCAGCCAGCGCCAGCCTGAAACCTCGCCATTATAGCTCATCACGCTCCCCGCGATGGCGCAGATCGCGCAGAGCAGGAACAGGCCATAGAGCGTTCTGTTTCCTGCGAATTCCAGCAAGCCTCTTCGGCGCATATTCGCTCCCCGTTATTATATCTGAGCAAAGGGATTGTGCCGCCAATTGCGAGATCAGCGCAATAGGCACAATTCCGGGAGGCGCTTGCCCTGTTGACAACGTTCTGTTGAAGAACGCTCAGGCGCGCCGCCAGACCGTCGGCATGTTTTCTTGCCAGCCGTTTTTGTGCAGCAAGGGTGTGTCGTCATCAGCCAGCGGCCAGCCGACGCATAGGTAAAGGCTGAAGCGCCAGCCCTGCTGGGCCTGAAACAGCCTTTCCATGGCCTGCGGATCGAGAATCGAGACCATGCCGACGCCAAGCCCGAACGATCTTGCCGCCAGATTGAGGTTCTGGACCGCCATTGCCGTGCTGTGCTCGAGGGTGACGGCCATGGACTGCCTGCCGAGCCCATGTCCTTCGGTCGGCGCGGATTCGGTGAAAATGGCAAGCTGCACCGGGGCGACGCTGATGCCTTCCAGTTTCAGATCCCGGTAGTGCCGTGCGCGCTCGCCGTCATAGATCTGCGCGGCTGACCGGTTGGCCTCCAGGAAGATGTCGTGAACCGCCGCGCGTTTTCCAGCAGTTTCAACCGAAATCACCCGCCAGGGGCGGGCATTGCCGACGGAAGGGGCATAATCCATCGCTTCCTGCAAAGCCTCGATGATTCCATCGTCCACAGGTCGGTCGCTGAAGTGACGGACATCCCGCCGCCATTTCAGCAATTCAAAGAAAGCGGTGCGTTCGGAAGGAGAAAACTGCATCGACTGCCAAATATAGGTTGAAATAACGAGAGCATGTCTCCCAAACCGTTTCACACTTTTGCTGGAAATGCTCTGAAGCATGTCGCCTGAATACGATAAGGTACGACATGCTTGAGCGCAAAGCGTGAGACGGCGGACCATGCTCCAGAAACAAAAAAGCCCGCTTGCGCGGGCTTTTTGGGGTGCTTCTGGACCTTGGTAGTGGTCTGAAGACTTGGAAATGGTGCCCAGAAGAGGACTCGAACCTCCACGCCCTTGCGAGCGCCAGCACCTGAAGCTGGTGCGTCTACCAATTCCGCCATCTGGGCGACGAGGACCCATCTAAGGGGTCGACCTGCCTCTGTCAATCGCGTTTTCGACATTCAGCCAGCTTTTTTTCAGCCGATGCTTTTTTCGCGTTGAAAAGGTCGTCGGGCGCGCGGGCGCGCCCGATAAATTCACAGCCAAACGGCTATCAGGCTTCGAGAATTTCCTTCGAAGCAACGGTCGAATCAGCATTGAGCCGGTAAATGACCGGAACGCCGGTGTTGAGTTCCTGCTTGAGAATCTGTTCCGGGGTCAGGCCGTCCAGCGCCATGATGAGCGCCCGCAGAGAATTGCCGTGTGCGGCGACCAAAACCGTCTCGCCGCGCAGCACATGCGGCTGCACCGTGTGCAGATAATAGGGCCATACGCGCGCGCCGGTATCCTTCAGGCTTTCGCCGCCCGGAGGCGGGACGTCATAGGAACGGCGCCAGATATGGACCTGTTCCTCGCCCCATTTGGCGCGGGCATCGTCCTTGTTGAGGCCGGACAGGTCGCCATAGTCGCGTTCGTTCAGGGCCTGGTCGCGAATCGTTTCGAGGTTCGACTGGCCAAGCTCATCGAGAATGTGCTGGCAGGTCACCTGCGCGCGCGACAGCGCGGACGTGTAAGCGATATCGAACTTGAGACCGGCGGCCTTCAGGCGCTGGCCAGCGGCCTTGGCTTCGGCATGGCCCTGTTCGGTCAGGCCCGGATCGCGCCAGCCGGTGAACAGGTTCTTGAGGTTCCATTCGCTTTGACCGTGGCGGACCAGGACGAGAGTACGAGACATATGCAACGCTCCGTTAGAGAGCGCATCCCGAAAAGTGTGAGGCGGTTTTCGGATAGGATGCGCGATAAAACAAAACTCTGGAGCGCCGATCTGAACAGGATCGGTGCTCCGGTGGAAAAATCAGTCGTTCAGCCCGAGAACATCCAGCATCGAATAGAGGCCGGGCTTTTTGCCATAGGCCCAAAGTGCGGCCTTGATCGCACCGCGCGCAAAGATCGAGCGGTCTTCGGCATGGTGGGAGAGAACAATGCGCTCACCGGGCCCGGCAAGAATGACCGAGTGCTCGCCGATGACCGAACCGCCGCGCAAGGTGGCGAAGCCGATGGAGCCGGTTTCACGCGGTCCCGTATAGCCGTCGCGCACGCGGACGCTGTTTTCCGCCAGTGCAATGTCGCGTCCCTTCGCTGCCGCTTCGCCAAGAAGCAGGGCGGTGCCGGATGGCGCATCGACCTTGTGCTTGTGGTGCATTTCGAGGATTTCGATGTCGAAATCCGCCGGATCGAGCGCTTGCGCCGCCTTCTGCACCAGAACGGACAGAAGATTGACGCCGAGGCTCATATTACCCGACTTGACGATGGTTGCGTGGCGGGCAGCGGCGCGGATCTTATCCTCATCCTCAGCCGAGCAGCCCGTCGTGCCGATGACGTGCACGATGCGCGCCTGTGCGGCGAGGCCCGCAAATTCGACGCTTGCCGCCGGGCTTGTGAAATCAAGGACGCCGTGCGCCCCGGCAAAGACCGGCAGCGGATCGTCGGTTATGCTCACGCCGAGCGGGCCGATGCCGGTGACTTCGCCCGCATCCCTGCCCAGAAGCGGAGAGCTGGACCGTTCGATGGCGCCGACAAGTTTCGCGCCTTCGATGGTCTGGATGGTGCGGATCAGGGTCTGGCCCATGCGTCCGCCAGCGCCGACGACGACCAGGCCCATTTCGCTGTTCTGCGTTTCTCCGCTCATCGTGGTTCTCCTGTCCGCAGTTCTTCTGTCGTCTTTCCGGTGATGAAATCGCCGTTGCCGCTCTGCAACTGATAGAAACGGGCATAGACGCCGTTCGGGATGGCGATGAGGTCGTCGTGACGGCCTTCCTCCACCACCCGACCGGCTTCCATCACCACGATGCGATCCGCATTGACCACGGTGGAAAGACGGTGCGCAATCACGACCGTGGTGCGGTTCTGCATGATGCCTTCCAGCGCCTGCTGGACCCGCTTCTCCGATTCATTGTCGAGGGCGGAAGTCGCCTCGTCGAGCAGGAGAACCGGTGCATTGCGAACGATGGCGCGAGCGATGGAAACGCGCTGGCGCTGGCCGCCGGAAAGCGTGACACCGTTTTCGCCGACCGGTGTATCGTAGCCCTGCGGCTGCTGCAGGATGAATTCATGCGCATGGGCAAGCTTGGCTGCCTCGATGATTTCCTCATCCGTCGCGTCCGGGCGGCCATAGCGGATGTTGTCGGCAATGGTGCCTTCGAACAGATAAGGCTGCTGCGAGACATAGGCGATGGCATGGCGCAGCGACTGCTTCCTGACGTGCGCAATGTCCTGCCCATCGAACAGGATCTGGCCGCGGTCGAGATCGTAGAAGCGCTGGACAAGGTTGATGAGTGTCGACTTGCCGGCACCCGAAGCGCCGACCACGGCGGTGGTTTCGCCCGCCCTGGCGACGAAGCTGACGCCGTGCAGCACCGGCGCGGTCTCGTTATAGGAGAAATAGATATCCTCGAAGCGGATTTCGCCGGGACCGGCTTTCAGCTCCACCGCGTCCGCAACATCGCGCTGGCGCGGTTCTATATCCAGCACTTCATAGATCATGCGTGCGTTGACGAGCGCCTTTTCCAACCCGACCTGAAGGCGGGCAAGACGGCGGGCCGGGTCATAGGCGAGCAGCATCGCGGTGATGAAGGCGAAGGTTGCGCCGGGGGGCTGCTGTTCGAGAATGGCGCGATAGCCGCTATAGGCCAGCACGCCCGCCACGGCAAAACCGGCCAGCATTTCGGAAATGGGCGTCGTGCGCTCGGACACCTTGGCGATCTTGTTGCTGCGGCCTTCGGACTGGTCGATCAGCTTGCCGATCTTGGCGCGCAACTGGTCTTCCATCGTAAAGGCCTTGACGATGGCAATGCCTTGAATCGATTCCTGCATCGCGCCCAGCAGATGGGAATTGAGATGCACGAGATCGCGGGTGACGGAGCGAATGCGGCGCGAAATATAGGCAACGGCCAGAATGAGCGGCGGTCCGATCAGGAAGATCGCCACGGACAGGATCGGGTCCATGTAGAACATGGTGGCGACGAGACCGATCAGCGAGATAAGGTCACGCGCGATCGACGAAATCGTCATGTTGAGGAGATCGCGGATGCCGGAAACATTCTGATTGATCTGCGCCGCCAGATGGCCGGAACGGGTATCGTTGTAGAAATCGAGACCGAGCTTCATCAGATGGTCGAAAATGCGCTTCTGATAGCGCGCGACCAGATTGTTGCCGATCTTGGCAAGCTCCACGGCCTGTATGTAGCCGGAAATGCCGCGCAAGATGAAAATGCCCAGCAATGCGCCGCAGATGACCCAGACCAGACCGAGATTCTGCTCGTAGAAAATCTTGTCGATCATCGGCTTCATCAGATAGGCCAGCGCGCCGTTCGATCCGCCGACGATGAGCGATGCCAGTATGGCTATGACGTAGTTCTGCTTATATTCGCGGATGTTTTCCGACATCATGCGCCGGATTACGCGGGTGGCTTCGCCCGTATCGATCTTCTTGTTTTTCTTCTTGAATAGACTCACGTGCAAAAGCGCTTTTTGTCTCTTGGCCCTCCGGCTGGACCGGCGGCTATCGTTGAAAATACGACTTCCATACGGAAACGCTGCACTGAAAAAGCTTTCGGCAATTTCGGTGCAGCGTTTCTATAACGTTATCCGCGCGGCTTGACCATCCTCAAGCTTTAGCGGCTGGAACGGTTCAGGTTAAAATGGCCGTCGGCACCACTCTGATATTTGCCCTGTCGCTCAGTCGATCCGCCAGCGGCGCCCTTCGGTCGAGACTTCGAAACGGGCTGGGGCCTGTGCGAAGGCGGAAAGCCCGGCAAGGGCTGCAAGCTGATGGGTGATCACGCGGACAGGAATGTCGCGCATGATGGCCTTGTGCGGAGCCTTGTCCTCGAACGCCTCGCGGAACGCGCCCGCCTTGAGCGCGGAAAGAATGCGCTGCGGAATGCCGCCGGAAAGATAGACGCCGCCTTGCGCCTTGAAAATCAGCGCCAGATCGCCTGCCAGCCGCCCGAGATAGGTGACGAACAGATGCAGGGTTTCTTCCGCCTGCGCATTGCTGCCGTCGAGCCCGGCGGAGGTGATGTCGGCGGGGGTTTCCAGCGTCGGGGTCACCTCGTCGGCGGCGCATATGGCCAGATAGAGATTGCGCAGTCCGCGCCCGCAAAGAATCTGTTCGCCAGCGACGCGGCCCTCGATGCGCTCGATATGCGGGAAGACCTGATAGTCGCGTTCGCTGCGCGGACCGATGTCGATATGGCCGCCTTCGCCCGGCACCGGCACCCATGCGTGGCGCGTGCGGACAAGACCGGCAACGCCGAGTCCGGTGCCCGGCCCGAGTACGACGCGGGTAGCAATCACTTCTTCGGGCCTGCCGCCGATCTGTTCCAGATGTTCGCTGCCCAGAGACACGACGGCGAGCGCCTGCGCCTCGAAATCGTTCAGCACGGTCACATCCTCGAAGCCGAGATCGGCGATCATCTTCTTCGGGCGCACGACCCAGTCGCAATTGGTGAGGTCGATCTCGTCGCCGTCGACGGGACCGGCTACAGCCAGAATGGCGGAACGCGGACGGATCGAGGTATGATCGAGAACGGCGTCCTGTATGGCCTCATCGATGGTTGCATAATCCGCCGTCTGGAGAACGGGAAACTCCTTCGGCTCGGCATTGGAATCCACCAGGATGGCAAAACGGGCATTGGTGCCGCCGATATCGCCGACGAGTACCGGAAACCGGAAACCCTGTTCGGCCCGCTCTATCTCTTTGTTTTCATGCATGTCTTTGTCCCAGAACCGGTTCCCGTTTTTGGGACATGCGATCGTCGCGGGCATGTCCTCTCCCTGGTCATGTCATCCGTCCGCAGAAAAACCCCGCGGCGGATCAGTGCGTTTTGTTTCAGTCGAGCGCCTTGATCAGCTTTTCGGCGGTTGCGCGATTGAGCGCCATCGGAATGTCGTAGACGCTACCGAGGCGCGTCAGCGCCTTCACATCGACATCGTGCGGAAGCGGAGACAGCGGGTCGATGAAGAAGATGAGCACTTCCACCGTTCCTTCCGCAATCATGGCGCCGATCTGCTGGTCGCCGCCGAGCGGCCCGCTTTTCACGCGCTGAATGCGGAGTGAAGGGCAGGCATCAAGTATGAGGCCGCCAGTCGTTCCCGTCGCCACGATGTCATAGCGGGACAGTGCCTGCTCATGCGCTTTTGCGAAGGCGACCATGTCGTCCTTCTTCTGGTCGTGGGCGATCAATGCGATGCGCAGGCGTTCCGTCATGAATGAGCAACCTTACGAGTTGATAACCTTGTCATTGGCATTCTAAATCGTTTTAAACCTATAGCGAAGTGCCCAGGACCTGAAAAGCGCTAAAAGCCTCACTGCACGCCGTAGGTGACATCGGCGACCGAATTCGGGGAAGGACCGTTGAGCACGGCGGCGCAAGCCTTCGGCAGATCGGAAACCATCACCGGGCGCGGCTTTTTCGGCGGTTCCGTCGATGGCTTTGCCGGCTTCCACGGTTCATCCGTAAACCACCAGGCGAGCGACTTGTCACAACCGTCACCGGCGGCCACCTTCGGCTGTCCCTTGCACTGGGGCGAACCGGGCTGACAGGTCAGGCGCACATGGAAATGGTAGAAGTGACCCCAATAGGGGCGAACCTTGCCAAGCCAGCTCCTGTCGCCCTTCACCGTGTCGCAAAGCTCCTTCTTGATGCCGGGATGCACGAAGATGCGCTCGACTTCCGGGTAGCTTGCGGCATGTTTGATAAGCGCCGTGCGGGCAGGGGTCCATTTCTTCGGATCGACATAGAGCGAATCCGGTTTCAGCATCGAAACGGCGGAAACGCTTTCACGTTCGGCATCGGTAAACCGCTTTTTGGGCATCGGCGTCAGCCAGATATCGGCATCGAGGCCGACCTGATGCGAGGCGTGGCCGGTCAGCATCGGGCCACCGCGCGGCTGCGAAATGTCGCCGACGAGCAGGCCGGGCCAGCCGTCCTTTGCCGCATCGCGGGAAAGTTTTTCCAGAAGGCCGATCATGCGCGGATGGCCCCAGCGACGATTGCGTGAAAGCCGCATCACCTGCCAGTTCGGTCCGTCCGTCGGCAGAGCCACGGCTCCGGCGAGGCATCCCTTGGCATAAAAGCCGATGGATTGCGGGTCTTGCGCCA
>MTEY01013699.1_pt3 | contig 14423 bp, 10 predicted proteins | sample 1042721 | NCBI WGS metagenome assembly MTEY01 (sample SAMN06185809, study PRJNA358809) | soil metagenome | isolation source: soil biostimulated with seedmeal as carbon source | place: India | collected 2015-05-23 | reverse complement strand
CCGTCGGTCATGTCGGTGTCGTTGTACTGGCCGCCGACGGTCAGCTTGTGCGCGCCGAAGGTCATGTCCAGCATCGTGTCCAGCACATAGCCTTCCAGTTCCATCGTGCGCAGCGGACGCGGCAGGAACGCGGCCAGGCGCGCGCGTTCGGCGTCGTTGAGCACGCTCAGGTTGCCGCTGGCCATGTTGCAACGGGCGGCCTGGCCGCGACGCGCGCAGACGTCGTTCCACAGGGTCTGCAGATCCGCGCGTTCTTCCAGGGTCAGCGGCAGCGAGCGGCCGAGGTTGTTGCTGGTGGCGCGGGTCAGGCTGGTCTGCCAGGTGCCGAAGTCGTAGCGGCCCTGGTGACTGAGCGACCATTGATCGCGCTCGTAGCGCTGCCAGGCGGTGTAGCCCACGCGCGGTTGCACCACCCGGCGGGTGACGGTACCGCCGCCATTGGGATTGGGGACGGTGGCATTGCCGCTGCGCCACAGGCTCGCCAGGCTGTCGAGGGTGCCGGTCTGGCCCTTGCGGTTGTCGTACTTCTGGCGCGAGACGTCGTAATCCAGCCAGAAATCGTTGTTTTCGTCGAGGCTGAAGTTCAATCGCGCGCCGGCGTTCCAGCGGGTGTTGGCGACCGCCTTGCCGCCACCCCCGAAGCCCAGCGTGCGCTCCCACATCGAACCGTCCGGCAGCGGCAGCGCTTTCCATTCCGGATTCGATTCGTCGGTGTCGTACCAACTGCCGCGCACCGCCAGGCCCAGTCGATCCTTGACCAGCGGGCCACTCAGGTAGAGGTCGGTGGTGCGTGCGTCACCGAACTGATCCTCCTGCTGGATCGTGAAGCCCTGGGTGATCGAGCCATGCCATTCGGACTGGTTGCGGCGGGTGATGATGTTGATGACACCGCCCATCGCGTCGGAGCCATACAGCGTCGACATCGGGCCGCGCACCACCTCGATGCGTTCGATCGCATCCAGCGGCGGCAGGTAGTCGAACTGGCCGCCGCCGAAGTTGTTCGGGTACAACTGGCCGACGTTGCTCTGGCGGCGGCCGTCGATCAGCACCAGGGTGTATTCGGACGGCATCCCGCGCATGCTGATGGTGGCGCGGCCGTTCTTGTCGGTGGTTTCCATGCCGACGTCGATGCCTTCCACGTCGCGCAGCGCGTCGATCAGGCTGGTGTAGGGGCGATGGCTGAGATCCTCGCGGGTGACCACGCTGATGCTGGCCGGCGCGTCGACGATCTTCTGCTCGAAGCCGGCCGCGGTGACGACCACGGTGTCGAGGGTGTTCGGACGGCTGGAGCCATCCGGCAGATCCTGGGCGAGGACGGGGGCGGAAAGCGAAAGCAGCAGGCAGGCGGCAAGCCGGTTGCGGCGGAGGGACGGCGCGGGACGATACGAGGTCATGTTCATCGGAAGGCGTGCAGGTGGAGCCCGCTCCGCGCGGACGGGAGCAGGAAGCAGGGACGAATCGGGAAGGGATGCGGCGGAACGACGCGGGTGCCGCATGGCGTGACGCGAAGCGTCAGCCGTTCAACGTGCTTGCGTCAGCAATGAAGCGCGGGTGGCGCCTGGCCGCGATGACGCTGGCGTGGCGGTGGGGGCCGGGTCGGCCACTGGTCGGAAACACGCGGTGGCTCCTGTGCCAGCGATGACTCGTCCTGAAGGACGGGCGCAACGGCATGAAGCGGGAGGAGCGATGCCGGCGCCGGCATCGGTTCGGCCTGCCGGGTGACGACCTGCATTTGGACCCGGCGCTTCTTGGCCGGCAGGTCGTCGTGATGGTCGTCTTTCGGCGCACCGTCCTCCGGTGCTGACGGTTGCAGGTAGGGTTGCCAATGGCCGAAGCCGTGCGGCTTGTCGCCGGTGATCGCGCCCAGGTGCACGGTGGAGAGCAGCAGGCACAACGTCGCCAGCACGGCCAGCCACGCCGCGGCCGGACGCACCTGGCGGCGCGCCCGGCGGACCGGTTGGACAGCATGGCGGATCGCCTGGAACAGAAATTACCCCTGCGGAAACGGCCGGCGGGTCGGGAGGCCGGTCAACACGTAAATTTTAATGATAACCATTATCAAGTGCAACTGAAAGGAAAAGAGGCAGCACAATCGTTCCGCGCGTACGTCGTACACCGTGTCGCTGCCGGTGGCTTTTGCATCGCGTCAGGGGTTGTCACTGCGCTGCCGGTGGAAGCGCAGTGGCACTGAGCTTCTGAAGAAGAACAGCGGGCATCCGCCATATCTGCCTCAGAATCGCAGATTCAGGCTCAGCAGCACCGAGCGAGGTTCGCCTGGCGTGTAGCGATATCCGTTCCTGTTTATCGCCGCCATGTAGGTCTTGTCGAACAGGTTGTAGGCGTTCAGACGCAGATCCGCGTGGTCGTTGATGCTGTAGCCGAACACCGCGTCCCACACCGAATGGGATTTGACGATGCCCGGCGTACCGGCGACGTTCGAGGCACTGCGCTGCATCTGGCCGGTATAGCGCACCCCACCGCCGACGGTCAGGCCGAATGGCATCTGGTAGGTGGTCCAGGCGGTGAATGCGCTGGCCGGTGTATACGCGAGTTCCCGGCTGCCGTCATGCGCGAGCGTCGCGCCGCGCTTCACCTGCGTGGTGAGCCTGGTGTAGCCCGCCGACACCGACCAGTCGTCGGTGATCTTGCCGACCGTCGACAACTCGATGCCGCGTACGCGCTTCTCGCCACCCTGGAAGGTCACGCCGGCGTCGGTGATCAGTTCGTTGCTGATATCGGTCTGGAACAGCGCCATCGCCAGCAGCAGTCCATCGTTGAGCCGCCACTTGCTGCCAACTTCAAGGGTGGCGGCCTTCTGCGGTTCGTATCGGGGATTGTTGGCACTGCGCTCGGAGGCGCTGAGCTGCAATGCCGCGCCGCCGGGAGGCTGCTGGGAGATCGCGTAGTGGGCGTAGACACTGGCGACGTCGCCCACCTTGTAGAGCGCGCCGAGTTTCCAGTTCACCAGGGTGTCGCTGCCTTCCAGCCGGGGAGCCGCAACCAGGCTGCCGGTGGGCCTCCCGTTGCAGGCTGCGCCGCTGCAGGCGGCCACGCTTTCGTAGGTGGTCTTGTAGCGGTCCGCGCGTAGGCCGGCACTGAGCAGGAAGGAGTCACCGAAGGCGAGCGTGTCGAATGCATACCACGAGGTTGTCGATGTCCTGCCACGGGTATATGCGCCGCTGCGTTCCCACGTCAATCCGTCGACATGGGGATCCGGGTGATACAGATTTGCGTCCGGCCAGGCGCCCGAACGGGTCACGCGACGGTTTTCCAGAGTTTCTTGGGTGAACTCCATCCCGGTGCTCAGTTCGTGCCGGACCGCGCGGGTGGCGAAATCGGCGCGCAGGTTCACCTGGTCGGTAAAGATCGTATAGGTCTGATCCTTGAAGGAGGGAATGCTGCGTGCAAGCGTGTAGGAGGACAGATCGTTGATGTCGGTGTAACGGATGTTGCCGACCGGTTTGTTGCCGGAGCCCGCCTTGCCTGTACCCATGAACGATGTCAGCAGATAGTCCTGCTCGTTCCTCCCCCAGCGCAGGTTGTTGGTCAGCTTCAGGGTTTCGGAGAAATCGTGCTCGAAGCGGAACGTGGCCATCCGCGCGGTCACGTCGTCGTGATCGTGACGGGTGCCGTAAAAGTTCTTCGGGTCCACCGGATGTCCGGTCAGGTGTTCGAGCGTCGGCTGTGGTGTCCAGCCGGGCAGGCCTACGGTGGGCACACCGCCGTCGGGGATGTTGTCCTGCTTCACGTAGAGCAGATTGAGGAAATAGCGGGTGTCGGTGTCCAGACCGAAAGCCAGCGAAGAGGCGAGGCCCCAGCGCTGGTTGTTCACCACGTCGCGACCGGGCACGCCGCTGTCTTGGACCATTGCATTCAGGCGGAATGCCGAACCTGCCTGTGGCAAGGCCTGGTTCCAGTCCAGCGTCGCACGCCTGCGGTCATGGCTGCCCGCTGAGAGCGTGGCGCCGATCGCGTCCTTCAACCGCGCCTGCTTGCTGACCATGTTGAACGATCCGGTGGGGGCGCCACGCCCGTTGTCGGTGCCGGCCGGGCCTTTTGTGACTTCCACCTGTTCGGTGTTGAATAGGTCGCGCGAAATCGAACCCAGATCCCGCGTGCCATCGACGAAAATGCTGCTGGAGGTATCGAAGCCACGCATGAACAATGCATCGCCGGTGCTCGTTCCCCCATTCTCGCCGACATAGAAAGTGCCCACGCCGGGCGTGTTGCGCAGGGCTTCGGTGAGGGTGGTCGCGCCCTGCTGGTTGAACAGATCGTCGGTGATGATCTGGATGGTCTGTGGCGTGTCCTGGACCGGACGGGTGAATTTGGGAGAGGCAATCCGGGTCGAACGCCAGCCTTTGACCTGCAACTCGGGCAGTGTGGTCGGATCGGTTGGATGGTCCGCCGGCGTTTCGGCTTGCGCCATCGCAGGCAGCGCAAGCGCGAGCCCGGTGAGCAGGGCAGTGCCCGCCAGCGCGGCGGGAGCGGAGACGGTGTGTTTGCGCGACTTGATGTGAGCCATGGAAAGCGACCTTGATGGAGGAAAGCGGTACCTCTCCCGATCCGGACAGAGGTGGAAAACGGCGCACGAAGAGCCGCGTCTGCGTGGGCGCCAATGCGCGCACGCCCGATGGCGAAGCGCGGACAATCGGCGACCTGCGATGCGAGCGGAGGCGGCAAGCCCAAGACAAGAAAAGAGAAGTGCCCTGGCTGGCGTCGTCGCGGGAGAGCGCGACGGATGCGAGGGAGATTAAATGAGAATGATTCTCAATAAAATAGAAGAAAAATAACTTTGAAAGCAGGTCCTATCCCGCTGTTGCGGCGATCACGGACCCGGCGCGATGCGCGGGTGGCCTCCGCGGTGCGGCGACATCCGTGGATGTCCTGCACATCACTTTCAATGCCCGTGTCTGGACGCAAGACCGGGGAAAAAAAAGCCGGCGATGTCGCCGGCCTGCGCATGCGTAGGGAATGCAAAGTGCATTCCGCGTGGATGTCCGCTCAGGTCTCCGCCCAGCGCCGCAGCAGGTTGTGATACACGCCGGTCAGCCGGATCAGCGCGGCGTTGTCGGCGCCGGCGCCGCGCAGCGCCTCCAGCGACGTGTCCATTTCGAACAGCAGGCGGCGACAGGCGTCGTCGCGGATCATGCTCTGCACCCAGAAGAACGAAGCCAGGCGCGCGCCACGGGTCACCGGCTGGACCTTGTGCAGGCTGCTGGAGGGATACAGCACCATGTCGCCGGCGGGCAGCTTCACTTCATGCTCGCCGTAGGTGTCGCTGACGATCAGTTCGCCACCGTCGTATTCGTCCGGCTCGCACAGGAACAACGTGCAGGACACGTCGGAGCGGATGGGCTGGCTGCGGCCTTCCGGCGTGCGGGTGAGCATCACCGAACCATCGATATGGAAGCCGTACTCGCCGCCGCCCTGGTAACGGTTGAAACGCGGCGGCACCACGCGCAGCGGCAGCGCGGCGGCGAAATACAGGGGATTGCGTTCCAGCGCGGCCAGGACCCGCTGGCCCAGCTGCTCGCGCAGCGGCGAGGCGTCCGGCAACTGCTGGTTGCGCTTGACCTGGGCGCCCTGGACGCCGACGGTCTCGCGGCCGTCGGTCCAGTCGGCTTGGTCCAGTGCCTGCCGCATCGCCGCCACTTCCTGCGGTGCCAGTACTCCGGGAATGTGCAGCAGCATGCATGGCTCCTTGAATGAAGACGGGGAAGCTGGCGCCTCCCCGTCGATGCTTCCTCAGAACCGCAGGTTCAGAGTCAGCAGCACCGAGCGCGGCGCGCCCGGGGTGTAACGGTAGCCGCTCTTGTTGATCGCCGCCACGTAGTCCTTGTCGAACAGGTTGTAGGCGTTCAAGCGCAGGTCCAGATGGTCGTTGAGCGCGTAGCTGACCACCGCGTCCCACACGGTGTAGGACTTGACGAAGTTCGGAGTGCCGACGGCGCCGTCGGTGCCGCGCTTCATCTCGCCGGAGTAACGCACGCCGCCGCCGACGGTCAGGCCGAAGGGCAGTACGTACGTGGTCCAGGCGGTGAACGCGCTGTCCGGGGTGTAGCCCAGATCGCGGGTCCGGTCGTTGGCCACGTTCGGGCCATCCGTCACCGTGGCGTCCATCGTGGTGTAGCCGGCCGACACCGACCAGTCGTCGGTGATCTTGCCGACCGCCGACAGTTCGATGCCCTTTACGCGCTTGTCGCCGCCCTGGAAGGTCACGCCGTTCTCGGTGATCACTTCGTTGGACACGTCGGTCTGGTACAGGGCCATCGTCAGCAGCAGCGCATCGTCCAGCAGGTTCCACTTGCTGCCGACCTCGAAGGTCTTGGCCTTCTGCGGGTCATAGAGCGGATTGTTGGCGCTGTTGGCCGCCGGGCTCAGTTCCAGGGTGGCGCCGCCCGGCGGCTGCTGCGAGACCGCGTAGTTGGCGTAGATGCTGGCCACGTCGCCCACCTTGTAGACCGCGCCGAGCTTCCAGTTGAACAGCGTGTCCTTGCTGTTCAGGCGCAGCGTGGTCAGCGTGCCGACCGGCGCGCCGTTGCAGGGCTGCGAGTTGTTGGCCGTGCAGGGCAGGTGGCCCAGGTAGTCGGTGTCGTAGCGATCGAAGCGGATGCCGCCGGTCAACATCAGGGCATCGGTCAGGTGGGCCGTGTCGAAAGCGTAGAACGAAGTGGTGGTCGTCTTGGTGTCGGTATGGGCGCCGTTGCGGAACCAGGTCAGGCCGGTGGCGCCGTCCGGATCCGGGTTGTACAGATCAGCCGGCGTCCATGCGCCACGCGTGCCGTAGCGCCAGCCTTTCAGTTCCTCGCGGGCGATTTCGACGCCGGTGCTGAGGTTGTGTTCGACGCGACCGGTGTTGAAATCCGCGCGCAGGTTCAACTGGTCGGTCAGGATGGTGTACTCCTGATCCTTGAAGGTCGGCAGGTTCCGGTTGACCCGCCAGCCGTACGGGTTGTTGATGTCCGGAATGGTCAGGGTCGGCGTGGCGCCGGTGGCGGTGACCATGAACGCGGTCAGCAGATAGTCCTGCTCGTTCTTGCCCCAGCGCGCCACGTTGGTCAGCTTCAGCTTGTCGGAGAAGTCGTGCTCGAAGCGGAACGTGGCCATCTGCGCGGTCACGTCGTCATGATCGAAACGGGTGCCGTAGAAATTCTCGCTGTCCACGCGCGGCGCCAGGCCGATCCGCGGACGACCGGGATCGGGCGAGGAATAGCCGGGCAGGCCGATCGTCGGCACGCCGCCATCGGGAACGTTGTCCTGCTTGACGTACATCAGGTTCAGGAAATACCGCGTATCGGTGCCCAGGCCGAACGCGAACGACGGCGCAATGCCCCAGCGCTTGTTGTTGACCTCGTCGCGGCCGATGACGTCGTTGTCCTGCGCCATCACGTTCACGCGCACCGCGCTGGTAGCGCCCAGGGTCTGGTTCCAGTCGGCGGTGACGCGGCGCTGGTGGTCGGTGCCCACGGACACCGACGCGCTGGTGGCGTTGCGCGCGAATGCCTGCTTGCTCACCAGGTTGATGGCGCCGGTCGGCGCGCTGCGGCCGTTGTCGGTGCCGGCAGGACCCTTCTCCACTTCGATCTGTTCGACGTTGAAGACATCGCGCGAGACCGAACCCAGATCACGCACGCCGTCGACGAAGATGCTGCTGGAACTGTCGAAGCCGCGCATGAAAAGGGTGTCGCCGGTGGTGGTGTTGCCGTTCTCGCCGACGAAGAAGGTGCCAACGCCCGGGCTGTTGCGCAGCGCTTCGGTCAGGGTGGTCGCGCCCTGCTGGTTGAACAGGTCGCTGGTGATGATCTGGATCGTCTGCGGGGTGTCCTGCAGGGATTGGGTGAACTTGGGCGAGGCCAGCTTGTCGGCCTTGTACTGACCCACCGAGGTGCCCTCGACGTGCACTTCCGGCAACGTGGTCGGGTCCGGCTTGGGCGCGTTGTCCGAGGCCACCTGGGCGGCGGCGGGAACCGCCAGCGCCAGGCTGGTCAGCAGGGTGGCGGTCGTGAGGCCGTTCGGCGAACGGGACGCGGGAGTGGCGTGCTTGCGCGACTTGATCGGGTTCATGGGAGTTTCGGCAGTTTGGGAAGGGAAGCCCCGTGGCGGGGGGCGTCGGGGACAAAGGGAATGCGCGGGCGGGGCCGGTTCCGGACGGAACGGCCCGGGCTGGCTCAGGCGTGCGGAGGCGCGTGGCCGTGGGGCGGGAGGCAGCTGTCTGGCCGGAAATGGAGGTCGTCGCGGTCGACGGCCGCGTGCCGGCGGAACGGCATGGCGTGTCGCGGGGCGGGCATCGCCCCGGCGCCGGGATCGGACTCGCGATCGGGAAGCGGCTCGACCGCGACTGGCTCGACTTGCGCCGGCGCCTGCCATCGGGGGGCCGTGTCCGCGCCGTCGTCTGCCTGGACCGTCAGCCCGGCCGGGGCGTCCGGACCGAACGCCCGCGCCGTTTCTCCGGCGGTGGCCTGCGCGAACGGGAGCAGGACCAGCCAGAGCAGCGCCCACGACAGCAGCGCCGGCCACGGACGGGCACGAGGGGCAGCGCGGCAAGCAGGGAAGGAAGGCGGGCGCAAGGGAGCCGGGCGGGTCAGCCGGTTAATGGATTAATAATATTAATGATAATTGTTCTCTTTCGCAAAGGACATTGGCCACTTGGGAGAGCACGGATGTGAAAAAGGCGGATTCCTTGGAATCCGCCCTTCAGGGGATGCCGCCTGGCAGGAGATTCAATCGCGGTCGTCGCGGGTCCACAGCCCGCCGTGTTCCTGCTTGACCGGGAACTTGGGCACCGGCGAGTAGGCCGGCGCGCACAGCGCCCGTCCATCGCGGATATCGAACTTGGCGCCGTGCAGGATGCACTCGATGGTCGCCTCCTCGCCGTCATAGTTGCCGGATGACAGCTCGAAATCCTCGTGGCTGCAGCGGTCTTCCAGCGCGTAGAAGTCGCCGTCGTAGTTCATCACCAGGATCGGAGTGCCGGTGACCTCATCGAAGACGGTGCGCATTTCGCCGGGCAGCATCTCGCCCAATGCGCAGACGAAAGTCCAGTTTTCGCTCACAGCGCCTTCTCCAGCACCTCGAACCGCAGGTCGTCACGCTTGGGAATGCCGAAGCGTTCGTCACCATAGGGAAACGGCTTCTTGATGCCGGTGCGCGCATAGCCGCGGCGTTCGTAGAAGGCGATGAGTTCGTCGCGGACGTCGATCACCGACATCCGCATGGCCGGCTGCCGCCAGTCCTCGCGGACCACGCGCTCGGCCTCGGCGATCATCGCCTTGCCCACGCCGCCGCCCTGCAGATCCGGACGGACCGAGAACATGCCGAAGTAGCCCGCGCCGTCTTCCACCGCGACGTGCGCGCAGGCGAGCATCTGGCCATCGCGCTCGGCGATCAGGACCCGGCTCTCGGCGCGTTCGATGTCGCGCCGCAAGCCATCGGGATCGATGCGTTGGCCGTCGAGCAGATCGGCTTCTGTGGTCCAGCCCTGCTTGCTGACTTCGCCGCGATAGGCGGAGGTGACCAGGCTGACGAGGGCGGGGATGTCCGCGGCGGTGGCGGTACGGAAGGTCAACGGGTTCATGCGCCGATCTTACGGAAAAACGGGTCCCGCCTGTAGGAGCGACGCCAGTCGCGACCGCAATGCCCGGACAAGCGATGGCCACGGTCGCGACTGACGTCGCTCCTGCAGGGATACCCGCGATCAGGCCAGCAGGCGGCGGGCCTTTTTCAACGCGGCGACGAACGCCTCGATTTCGGCGTGGGTGTTGTAGAACGCCAGCGACGCGCGGCAGGTGGCCGCGACCCCGAAAAACTGCAGCAAAGGGTGCGCGCAATGCTGGCCGGAGCGGATCGCCACGCCTTCCAGATCGAGGAGGGTAGCCAGATCGTGCGCGTGCGCGCCTTCGATCAGGAACGAGATGACCGCGGCCTTCTCCGGTGCGGTTCCGAAGATCCGCAGGCCTTCGATCTTGCCCAGTTCCTCGGTGGCGTGGGCCAGCAGTTCGGTCTCGCGGGCCTCGATGTGGGCCATGCCGACCGATTCCAGGAAGTCCACCGCCGCGCCCAGGCCGATGAAGCCGGCGATGTTGGGCGTGCCGGCCTCGAACTTGTGCGGCGGATCGTTGAACACCGTGCCGTCGAAACTCACTTCCTTGATCATTTCGCCGCCGCCGATGAAGGGCGGCATGGCCTGCAGGTGTTCGCGCCTGGCCCACAGGGCGCCGGTGCCGGTCGGTCCGCACATCTTGTGGCCGGTCAGCGCGTAGAAGTCGCAACCGATCGCCGCCACGTCCACCGGCCGGTGCGGCACCGCCTGGGAGCCGTCCACCACGGTGACGATGCCGCGCTTGCGCGCTTCGCGGCAGATGTCGCGGACCGGGTTGACCGTGCCCAGCACGTTGGAGACATGGGTGACCGCCAGCAGCTTCACGTCCGGCGTCATCGCCGCATACAGGCCAGGCAGATCCAGCGAGCCATCCGGCAGGATTTCCGCCACCCGCACGCTCGCGCCGGTGCGCTGGGCCACCAGCTGCCACGGCACGATGTTGGCGTGGTGTTCCATCCGCGACACCAGGATGACGTCGCCCGGACCCAGGCGCGGCAGCGCCCAGGAGTAGGCGACCAGGTTGATCGCGAAGGTGGTGCCGCTGCACAGCACCAGCTCGTCGGCACGCACGTTGAGGAAGCGGGCCAGTTTGCGGCGCGCGCCTTCGTAGGCGTCGGTGGCTTCGGTGCCGAGCGTGTGCACCGCGCGGCTGACGTTGGCGTTGTGGAGGCGGTAGAACGCGTCGGTGGCCGCGATCACCGATGCCGGCTTCTGGCCGGTGTTGGCGCTGTCGAAATAGATCAGCGGTTTGCCGTGGACCTGTCGCTCCAGCAGCGGGAAGTCGGCGCGCACGCGGGTCCAGTCGGGCGCGGCGGCGGGGTCACGGTGGGTGGCCGGGCCGGCGTTCATGGCGCACCCAAGCCGGCCAGGGCGTGGTCGATGCGGTGCGACAGCAACTCGCGTACCGCCGGATTCTCGATGATCGCCAGCGGCTCGCGACAGAACGCGGCGGTGAGCAACTGCTGAGCCTCGGCTTCCGGAAGACCGCGCGAGCGCAGGTAGAACACGGCGCTGGTGTCCAGCCGGCCAACGGTCGCGCCGTGCGCGGCCTTCACTTCGTCGGCGTGGATCTCCAGCACCGGCTGGGTGTCGATTTCGGCGTTTTCCGACAGCAGCAGGTTCTTGTTCGACAGCGCCGCGTCGGTGCCGTCGGCGCCCTCGCGGATCAGGATGCCGCCATGGAACACCGTGCGGCCACGGCCCGCGCCCAGGCCGCGCCAGGTGAGTTCGCAGGCGGTGTCGCGGGCGATGTGGTCGATGCCGAGCCGCGTGTCGAGGTGGCGTCGGCCGTCGGCCAGCAGCACGCCGTTGGCGACCAGGCGCGCGCTGTTGCCTTCCAGCCGGACGTTCAGTTCGTGCCGTGACAGCGCGCCGCCCAGTTCCAGATCGACGCGGCGGTATTCGGCCTCGCTGGCCAGCACCGCGTCGGTCCGCAGCAGCTGGGTGGCGCGATCGCTGTCCTCCTGGACGCGCGCGTGCGCGAGCCGCGCGCCGCGGCCGACATGCACGTGGGCCAGGGTATTGGCCAGGTGCGCGTGCGGGCCGGTGCCGAAATGGTGCTCGAACACCTTCAGCGATGCGCCGGCGCGAAGTTCGATCAGGTTGCGCAGATGCCAGGCGCGATCGGTTTCATCCGGAACTCCGATGAAGACCAGATGCAGCGGCGCTTCGATCCGGGCGCCTTCGTCGACCCGCAGCAGCACGCCCTCGTTGGCCAGCGCGGCGTTGAGGCGCGCGAACACCTCGTCGCCGCGCTCGAAACGCCGTTGCAGGAAACGCGCGGATTCACCGCCCTCGGCCAGCGCCTCCGACAGCAACTGCAGGCTGACGCCTTCCGGCAGGTCGGTGGTCAGCGACAGCGCGACCGAATAGCGGCCGTTGACGAACACCGCGCGCGGTCCCGGGATGTCGGCCAGCAGCATCGGATCCAGCGCCGCCAGCGCGTCGACCGGGGCGAAGCTGCGCCGCTCCAGCTGGCGCAGCGAGGTGTACTTCCAGGCCTCGGTGCGCGGACTGGGCAAGCCCTCGCGCAGCGCGTCCTCCAGCACCGCGCGGCGCGCGGCGTCGCCGCTGAAACCGGTGGCGAGGGAATCCAGCAGGGCGCTCATCCGGCGACCTTTTCGGGGGCCACCCGATCCTTGATCCAGGCGTAGCCGTGCTGCTCCAGTTCCAGCGCCAGTTCCGGGCCGCCGGTCTCGACGATGCGGCCATCGGCCAGCACATGCACCACGTCCGGCCTGATGTAGTCCAGCAGGCGCTGATAATGGGTGATGACCAGGAACGCGCGATCCGGCGAGCGCAGCGCGTTGACGCCGTCGGCGACGTTCTTCAGCGCGTCGATGTCCAGGCCGCTGTCGGTCTCGTCCAGGATGGCCAGCTTCGGTTCCAGCACGGCGAGCTGGAAGATTTCGTTGCGCTTCTTCTCGCCGCCGCTGAAACCCTCGTTGACGCCCCGGTGCAGCAATTCGTCGCGCAGGTGCAGCACGGCCAGCTTCTCGCGCACCAGCTTGAGGAACTGCATGGAATCCAGCTCGCTCTCGCCACGCGCCTTGCGCTGGGCGTTGAGCGCCGCGCGCAGGAAGTAGGTGTTGTTCACGCCGGGGATTTCGACCGGATACTGGAAGGCCAGGAACACGCCGGCGGCGGCGCGTTCTTCCGGTTCCAGCTCCAGCAGCGGCCTGCCGTCGAATTCGACCGATCCGGCGGTGACCTCGTAACCCTCGCGACCGGCCAGGATGTTGCCCAGGGTGGACTTGCCGGCGCCGTTGGGGCCCATGATGGCGTGGACCTGGCCGGGCTTCACGTCCAGCGAGAGTCCCTTGAGGATTTCCTTGCCGGCGACGCTGGCGTGGAGGTTTTCGATCTTGAGCATGGGATTGGGGATTCGGATAGGGAATTCGTTGAATGCAGGGGGAAGCGGGGGAGCGGGTTCCGCCTTTGCGAATCCCCAATCTCCAATCCCGAATCCCGGAAAGAAAGCGTCAGCCGACGCTGCCTTCCAGCGATACTTCCAGCAGTTTCTTGGCTTCCACCGCGAACTCCATCGGCAGCTCGCGGAACACCTGCTTGCAGAAGCCGTCGACGATCATGCTGACGGCGTCTTCCTCGCTGATGCCACGGGCGCGGCAGTAGAACATCTGGTCGTCGGAAATCTTGGAGGTGGTGGCCTCGTGCTCCAGCGTCGCGGTGGGGTTCTTCACCTCGATGTAGGGGAAGGTGTGCGCGCCGCATTGCTTGCCGATCAGCAGGCTGTCGCACTGGGTGTAGTTGCGCGCGTTGGCGGCGTTGCGATCCACCTTGACCAGGCCGCGGTAGGTGTTCTGGCCGCGACCGGCGCTGATGCCCTTGCTGATGATCTTCGACTTGGTGTTGCGGCCGATGTGGATCATCTTGGTGCCGGTGTCGGCCTGCTGGCGATGATGGGTCAGGGCCACCGAGTGGAACTCGCCGACCGAGTCGTCGCCGAGCAGCACGCAGGATGGGTATTTCCAGGTGATCGCCGAGCCGGTTTCCACCTGGGTCCAGGAAATCTTGCTGCGCGCACCGCGGCATTCGCCGCGCTTGGTCACGAAGTTGTAGATGCCGCCGCGGCCTTCCTCGTCGCCGGGATACCAGTTCTGCACCGTGCTGTATTTGATCTCGGCGTCTTCCAGCGCGACCAGCTCGACCACCGCCGCATGCAGCTGGTTCTCGTCGCGCATCGGCGCGGTGCAGCCTTCCAGGTAGGAGACGTAGCTCTTGTCCTCGGCGATGATCAGGGTGCGCTCGAACTGGCCGGTGTGACCGGCGTTGATGCGGAAGTAGGTGCTCAGTTCCATCGGGCAGCGCACGCCCTTGGGGATGAACACGAAGCTGCCGTCGGAAAACACCGCCGAGTTCAGCGCGGCGAAATAGTTGTCGCCGGTCGGCACCACGCTGCCCAGGTACTGGCGGACCAGTTCGGGATGTTCGCGGATGGCTTCGCTCATCGAGCAGAAGATGATGCCCTTCTCGGCCAGTTCCTTGCGGAAGGTGGTGCCCACCGAGACCGAATCGAACACCGCGTCGACGGCGACGCCGGCCAGCTTGGCGCGCTCGTGCAGCGGCACGCCCAGCTTGTCGTAGGTGTCGATCAGTTCCTGCGGCACTTCATCCAGCGACTTGTACTTGGCCTTGGGCGCGCTGTAATAGCTGATGGCCTGGAAATCGATCGGGGCGATCTTCAGCTTGGCCCAGTGCGGCACCGGCATGGTCAGCCAGTGGCGGTAGGCCGCCAGCCGCCATTCGGTCATCCACTCCGGTTCGTCCTTCTTGGCGGACAGCGCGCGCACCACGTCCTCGC
>MTEY01008907.1_pt1 | contig 14785 bp, 14 predicted proteins | sample 1042721 | NCBI WGS metagenome assembly MTEY01 (sample SAMN06185809, study PRJNA358809) | soil metagenome | isolation source: soil biostimulated with seedmeal as carbon source | place: India | collected 2015-05-23 | reverse complement strand
TGTAAACTGTAATCAGATCTTCTGATTATGTGCTCGGAGTGGTCGACTATTAGAACTGTATTGCCTTCATCTCGCAGTCTGGCCAAGAGGCGGAATAACTTGTCCACATCACCAAGGCTTAGGCCCGACGACGGCTCGTCAATTATTATCAGTGAGTCAGTTAAGCCTGAAGATATGGCCTTTACCAACTTTATTCTTTGCAGCTCGCCACCGCTTAAGGTATCGGTCGAACGCCCTAAAGCAAGGTGCCCAAGCGACAAATCTGCCAGAGCCTCTAAAACAGGGCTAAGTTTTGGGTCTTTCAATACAGAAGCTGCTTCCTCGACGGTCAGGGAAAGTGTTTCACTGATATTTCTACCGTCAACTCTTACAGCCCTAGCCTTATAGTTGAAGCCAGTTCCGCAGCAAGCTGGGCACTCACTTTCTATTAGGAGGCCTTCAAGGTCTATGTCTCCGCGCCGGCTTATTAACTTTTCCTTTATGAGATCGCTGATCTCTTTTTGGGTGGCGTCAGCCAGGTCTGCGTAAGGCGTCGAACTCTTGAAGCCGTGCTGTTTTATTATCTTGCTAAAGCTTGATTTGTATATTCCGAGGCTTTTATATCTTCCCTCCTCGAGAGGGATATTTAGAAAGTTGCCATCCAAAGAATTCGTGGGGATTACCAAAAGGTCGTTGTTTATGACTTGAGTCTCACCCAGCCCAGAACACGGTTCGCAGCAGCCGCTTTTATCACTTAAGCGCGAGGTGGTGAAGAGCGATAAAGATTTCTTTTGGTACTCTTTCAAACAAGAGTGGCAAAACACTTGATGTGCGAAGTCCAGCGCAAGCTCGTCTTCAACGTATACGGAAATTCGGTCTGTGGGAATCTTCTTCTTGGCTAAATCATTCAGACTTAAAGCTTCGAGGCGAAGTTTATATCTGGCCCCCTCTTTGAGGGTGTCAATGTCGTTAATGGAATATTGCTTTTTTTTGCCATCCATCTGGAAATGACAAAATCCATGCTCGCGCATGTAGTTGGACAAGTGGTTCTTGCTGAGCGGTTGTCCCCCTACATACTCAACAAATATCTTTGATTTGCCGCCCTTTGTGTGGAATTTGATGGCTTTTTCTAGGGTTTCGTAGCTTATTTTGTTGTCAACAATACTTCCGCATTGGCATTCGATAATGCCATCCCTAAAAAAGGCGCCTCTGAGTAAATCACCCAGCCCGGAGGCTGTAGCTACAGTCGAGCTCCCCAGGTGCAGTAAGGGCTTCTGGTTTACAATCAGAACGTTTGGGAGGTCTTTAATCGATTCAAAGTCTGGCCTGACTAGTTTGTAATAATCGTCTTTGTTTTCTTTGGCCAACTGCTCTCGTCGGAATGCTTCTTTTGCAATTATGCCATTTACTAGTGTTGACTTTCCTGAGCCGCTAATGCCATTAACGCAGGTAATACTGCCGATGGGGATTCTGAGGCTTATGTTTTTCAGGTTGTTTTCGCTTGCCCCAATAATGGTTAAGAACTTGTTATTTTTTTTCATGGGCGGCTCGCAATGGATGCTTTGGCTTCATAAGCGCGAACATTATCTTATAATTGTGAGAGGATAAAAGCAGCTCATTGATTGAACCAAACTCTGAGCCCCCATCAAAAGATACCTTCAGCGGCGCATGGACGGGCAGTCGTTTAACATAAACTCTGAACCCGGCATCGTAGAACGCCTTAGCTACTTCATCCAAGGTATAGTCATACGCATAGTATTTTTCAGAAGAGCGAATCTTACTTCGTCTGTGAGCCCATGTGGGATTCTCTATATGGCATCCCATTGACGCAATGTAGTATCCACCCCCACGTAAGGCTCGAAACATTTCCTCAGCATGCAGTGCGATGTCGGGCAGGGTGTAGATAACTTCTTGAGAAAAAGCCACATCAAACTCGCCGTCCGGCAGGGAGCTGATGTTTTGATATGTTACGAATGAGAAATTTGCAGAGTGATCGGCTTGGCACTTGACTATAAGATCATTGTCGATCTCTACGCCCGTCAGCTCTCTTCCGGGAAGAATAAAGTCGAATAGCTGTAAAAAGCCACCCGTTCCACAGCCAAAGTCCAGAATCTTAGCGTTTGGAGCGAAATCAAAAATATCGCTCGCCTCTTTTATTAGGGAGAACCAAAATGGGAAATTCCCCTCATTTTTGATCTCTCTTGGTAGCTCGTGGAGTTTCAAGTCTGCCTCGCAAAACTTACGGCTATGCTCCTCGTGTGGGTAGTGCCATCCAAGTTGAACCTTATGGAGCACTCTTCCCGGTCATGTAATGTGCACTTATTGTCATGTATCAGGATGTCGCCTTCAGAAAGAAGCACCTCTTTCTTTATTTGGTTGGCATGCCTTAAAAACTCATAAATCATGAGGGCTTCGTCTGAGCTTTGGCCAATTCCCTTCTTTCGATAGAAATGTGCGTTTCGCTCATGGTCAAATCTTACGCAGTACTCCCCTGCATCGGATTTATATATTATGGGTTCGTTCGTTATTATTTCGTGCTTTCGCTTGTCGTCATAATTGACGCCGTATGAAAGCATCGGAATAGGATGGGAAAGGAGCTTGCGAAGAAGTTCGGGTGCTTCAAACTGAAGCTTCCTTTTTAGCTCTCTTGCCAACACAATACCGTTAGCAATAACCCCCAGAGAGTCAGCTTGGGTGACTTGGATGAATCCGTATTTAGGTTGGCGGGCAAGATCCACGGCATCATCGTTGTGCAGTACAAGCGGATTTAATGAACATCCCGTGTAATGGCAGTCTGTTTTGATGTCTGTTCGCTCAACGGCGCCATAGTACTCGCCAAAGTGCCCGGCGATAGCTTGCCACCCCAGATCATTCAGGGCAGGAAGCCCTTTGATTTGAACATACTTCTCTTGGTCAACAATTTTCTTGGCAGAGTAAAGCAATGCACTCATCGCCGGGCTCTGGCGGAGCACGTCTTCAACCTGTTCCTGAGTTTGACTAGCCTGCAAGCCAGCATGAATGCTGGCTTGTGCTTCATCGGAAAGAAGCAATATGGGCATTAGCGGCAGCTACTGCCATTGCCAGAACGGCAGCCGCACGAAGCAGCGTGGTTATCATTAAACCCAAGGTCTGCATGACCAAAATGTTTCAGATAAAGCTTCTTAGTCAGCTCAAAGCCACTCTCCAGAACAGTTTCATTTTCCTGTTCTGTAATGCCAAAGTATGGGTAGTGGTGGATAAACTCTCCTTTGATGGTGTTGCAGTCATTCATGTACTTCCGAGTGTCCAGAATGTGAATATGCCAGAATTCGTCAATGAGCTCACTGGGAGCAAATGACAATTCCTCATAAAAGACCTGCAAAACCAGCCATTCTTTATACAGCTTTATGGCATGATTGATTTTTTCCTCAGTCCAGCCATGCTCCCTTTCGAGTTTGTAGCCGTGCGGGGTAAAGTCAAGGGTGTTAAGCCTATCCATAATCCTGCTTATGGCATCTTGCGAAACGTATTCACCATCCGAGACATCGGTGTTGATTACTGCTCGCGATGAAGACCTGAACAGCTTAGCCTTATCCTTGCTGTATTCGAAGCTAGCTTGAGCGCTCACGTTAAAAACTCACTTTGCTGAATTGATATAGTGTTGGTGTTTTGGGAGATAAAATTCCCCATGTTTTTTACCATGAAAACTTGCGCTGAGCAACTTAGGGCTGCGCCAAGAGTATTCGTAAACGGTATAGGCATGCAGGTCTGCGGGGATATTGTGGCGAACACTTCGAGTCAGTCTTACGAAGTGTCTGCCGATTCGCCCTTTTTGCTTCATGCAGTCGAGCATCCTTTCAATGGTGCTCCACTTTTGGTGCTTTGAACGGTCAAGCAGCGGCGGCATTTTGCACTTGGACGTACGCGCCACGGATGCGCTGTGGGAGTACCAGCTGCATCCGGTAGCCGGCGCGGGGGGACGCTGGTGCTCAGCCTCGCAGTCCTTGGCGGCCAGCACCCCCGGCAGCGGTGTTGTGGCGACGCCGCACTGGGTTGCGAGGATGGCAATAGCTCCCTCGGAGGGAGTGGATGGGCAGATCCCGCCACACCTCTCCGAGGTTCGGCGAGCTGCTGCGTAAGCTGGCTCATTCGGCATACAGCGAAGCCATCCTGCGCGTTTTCGCTCCCATTTCGCGACGTAACGCCGTTGGCGCCAGTACCTCTACACTGTCGCCCTGCGCCAACAGCCATAACTCCAGGCCCTGGCTGTGCAGGATGTCACAGCGCAATACCCCACTACCTTGGTCGTCGGGCGTTAGGCTCTGCTGCGGGTGCAGGGGATTTTCTGAGAGCCGTTCGAACATCGCCTTGTTGACACGCAGCTCGAGCCTGATCGGCACGTCGGACATCAGTGTGACAAAGCTGTGTTTCTTGACCTCTTCGCGCATATCAAAATTGGCCGGGATCTCCGCGAAGGCCCAGCCGGGTGGATCGACCCGCTTGAAGCGGTGGAGGGGTAGGGCGCGAACGAGCGATTCGCCCCGGTAGGTGCACGCCAGATAGAGATTGCCGTCCTGGAACGACATGCCCAGCGGATTAATTTCGATCTCGTGATCGGTACCCTTATTGCGCGAGTGGTACAGGGCCTTGACGGCGCAGTTGGTACGCAGCGCACTTTGGATGTTGCCCAGCACATCGGGGTCGACCGCTGCGGGTTGCAACTGCACGAAACGCGTGTGACTGACGATCTTCTTCGACCAGTCGCGATCACTGCCCCAATCCGAGGAGTGACTTTCCACGATGCCCTTGGCATGGCGATACAAGGGTTCCAAGTCATCCAACAAGGCCGGGGCACAGAACGGGCGGGCGTGGTCAATGAGCATGGACAGCGTCAGCGCCGTGTTGGGCGGCAAGGCCAGTTGCGGCACTTTCTTACTCAACCACCAGCGATTCGTGCGGCCATCCACATACGAATGCAAGTAGCTGAACTCGTCGAGCTGCGTCAGGTTACTGAGGTTGCGCTCCAAGGTGCGCTTGCTGAGCTTGAATTTGGCCTTGAGCAGCTTTTCGTGTAACTCCGGCGTGCTGATCGCGTCCTCGCGGCGCTGCGGCAGTATCGTAAGCATGTGCAGCAGCCGGCGGGCTGTTTTGTCGGGACGTTTTGCGCTGCGTTGAGATGCCGACACGGGTTACTCCTTTCCCTGGGGCCAAGCAAGTGCCTTCGTTGACGCTGACGACGTTCACTGCGCGACCGGGCGTGGCAGCGGGCTGACGCCATCAGTGTGCTTGGTGCGTTGCGCACCACAATACCTTGTAATGGCGGGAGAGTGCAGGGCACATTGCCATTACCGCATTGAGGCAGGTCGTACGCTGTCCAGCTGGACGTGATCCTCCCTACGACCGAGCTCAAAGCTAGCAGCTTTCCGCTCAGCGGCGCGGTCAGCTCTTAACGACGGCGGATAAGGCGGTCACGTGCCATCGGAGCAGGCGCGCAACGTTCGGAATTGCCCATTAGCCATGACGGCAGGCCCAGGCCGACGTCGCCCGCTGCGGCGTCCCCGAAACCGGAACCGCGCTGGCGTGCCCAGCAAGAATCTCGGAAGGGGGTGACCCGGCCACCGAAGTCGAGGCGGCTCTGAGGTCAGTCAGGGCAGGGCGCTGGCCTGGCGAACCTTGCCGCTGCCGCTCGGGTCGCCCCGTCCCCGACCGTCTGGTGTAGGGTTAGGATCCCTACACCCGGCCGACGAAGCTAGGCGCCAGGCCCCGTCCTGCGGGGCTTGGCCGGGGGTGACGGCTAGTGTGGGGCAGCCCGTACCCGGCGTGGGGCCGGCGTCGGCTCGGCATCATTGGCCGCGCGGTGCCACCCTCGGGTCATCGCCGCCGTGGCGCTGTGCCCCTGGGTGGGGGTCTCCGCCGTCAGCCAGGTGCCGTAGTGCCGGTGCAGCATCGCCTCGTCGACGTGGCCCAGCTGGCGGATGATCCAGGCGCGCGGTTGCAAGGTCGACAACGCCCGGCTGGCAAAGGTGTGGCGGCTTTGGTTGAGCCCGCGTGGGCGCACAGCCACCTCGGCGAGGACGGCCTTGAATGCGCGATCCAGGCTGGTCGCCGCCCAGGGGCCGCCGGTACGTGGGTCGCGGAACAGCAGCTGGATCGCCGTGGGCGCCGTCGCGTCCGCCTCGTCGTCCGCCATCCCCAGCGGCAGCACGGGGCTGTACGCGCTGTCGGCGAGGATCGCCCGCAGCAGCTCCACGGCCGGCTCTAGCAGTTCGATGCGGCGTCGACGCACGGCTGTTTTGGTCGCCTTGAATTGGCCCTGCACCCAGGCGCGGCGTACCTCGAGGCGGCGATTGACCAGGTCGACATCTTCGCGGGCCAGGGCCAAGAGCTCCGAGCGCGACAGGCCCATCCAGCAGTTGCACACCACCATTCGCGCGACGGGCAGGTGCCCCGGGGAGGTCTGCAATAGGCGCTGCATCTCCGCCAGGCTAAAAGGATCGGCTTGGCTCCGGTGCTTTTGGGGGAGCCCTTTGACGTCGGCGGCGCGGTTGCTGCCGGTGAGGTCGTTCAGCTCGGCATCGCGCCAGATCCCACGCACCACAATCAGCACCTCATTGATGGTTTTCTTGCTGAGCCCCTTGTCCTGGTGCAGGCGGGGGCCGAAGCGTTTCAGTTCCTGAGCGCTCACCTCGGCCAGTGGCCGCTCACCGAAGGCCTCGAGCACATGCTCGGACTTACTGCGGTAGTTGCGCCACGTCGACGGGGCGGTTTCCAGGCGCTTGGTCGCCAGCCACTCGGCCACGCCCTCGCGCACGGTCATACGCGGGTGAAGGGGCAGGCCCGCCGGAGTGACCTCGGGTTGGTCGAAGCGGGCCGCGCGCGGTGAATCCGGGAAGAAGCTGCGGTAGCAGAAGGTACCGGCCTGGATGGCTTGGAGCACCTGGGTGCGCAGGCGGGCGGCGCAGGCTTGCGCCAGCGCATCGGTGTTGCGCTCGACCACCTCGCGGCAGCGCTGGCCTCGGTAGCTGAACACAATGCGCAGGCTGTGCCCGTGAATCTCGACCCCCGTGGGGAGCGGGGCGCTGGCCGGTAGGGGGTTAGCGTCGCTTGGGCCTGATGGGGTCGCGCGGGTGCGCGCCGCATTCGGTGCGGCCGGGCGGGTGTGATGCGCGTTGGGGGATGTCGCCATGATGTTGTCCTTATGAAGGGGGTGTGGGGGTCATGGCGTTGGCTCCTGTTCGAAGGGGTGAAAGGGACGGCGCGCATAGCGCGGCGGTGGGCACGTGCGGGGCGGCCGGTGGTGATGGATACGACGCCTGCGCTCGATGGGCTCGTCCGGGCGGACACCCTCGGCTCGCCACGTGGCGCGTGGGCCCAGGGCGACGGGCCACGCAGCTTCAGCGCGCGCACCTGGACAACGGGGACGCCCTGGCGCGCTGTTCGCTGCACTGATGTGCAATTTATTATAGCAAAAGCAATATTTGCAATTGATAAAATCGTAAAAGCAATTAAAGTATGTCTTAACGATCAAGGCTAGCGACGCGCAAGGGCGCGACTGAGGAGGTGCAGGGTGATTGATCAGGTAGTGGGTGCCGCTGTGGCGGAGGCCCTGAGCGCGGAAGGGCAACCTCGTGGCCGCGTAGGCGCGAGGCAGCAGTTGGGCAGGGTTTGGTGTGGGCCGGTGGACTCGATCAACCAGGAGGTCGATGCATGAACACATTGACGGATTTGCACCTTGTCCAATCCGATGTACATCCGGAGCGTACCCTGGCGGAACTGTACGCCTTGGCCTTTACGCAGGCCTACCCTGATGCGTTGGCGCAAAACGGTCGCTGTGTCTGGTGCCGGAGCATGGCGGTGCAGGCCACACAGCTCGAGCCCTTTCGCGCGGCGTGTGAGTCGGGCGCGGTCAGCGTCACCCTGCGCGCGATGGCGCCAGGCGAGCATTGGGCGGTACCGGTGGCGGAAGGGTTCCTGGCCTACCTGGCTCAGCAAACCACGGTTCGGCTGGACGAATACGGTATCGACACTTTGCCGATTGTGGCGAGGGTGGCCCGATTGGCCGTGATTGACGATGTCGGCTTGATGCGCTTTCTGCCGTCAGAGATTTTCACCGAGGCGTGGATCATGTCGATGGTCGAGTCGGTGCCGGAGGTGATCGAATATGTCGAGGTGGAGCATGAGGTGCTGATCCGGGCCGTCGAGCAGAACGCCGCGTGTCTGCGGTTCATTCCCGATGACAAACAGGACGTCAGTCTTTATGTGGCGGCCGCCCATCGTGACACCGAGGCGTGGTATGACGTGCCCTCCTCGATGAAGGATGCGGTCTTCGAAACCCTGGTCGAGGAGTTGCAGAACGAGATTCTGCATCTGCGGGCAACCCTTGCCCAGGAGCGGCGTGCTGGCAGCTGAGGGTGCGGAAGGCGCGTGCCTGGCCGCTGGCGTGACCACGCGTACCGCACGCCACGGTCGCTGTCGCTGATCTGCTGCCGGCGCGGGCTAGTCGAGCCGGCGCGCCGGCCAGTTGCTGGCCGGGTTGAATGCCCGCTCGCTGTCGCCCCTTGGCACTAGAGGGCTTGTTCGGGTGAGGGGCGCGCTGATGCCGGCAGCGCGAATCCCCACCTATGGAGGCGGCGGCCCCGATCTGTTCACAAATCACACCCTGGCGCGGATCGGGAACCCGAGGGCGTGAGGGCCTTGAGCTGGTGTTTCAGCCGCTCCAGGACGATGGGGAGGCGGGCAGACCGAGGCACCTCGCTGTTGCCCAGCGTGTCCAGAAGCTCGACGGTGAATTGTTGCCACGGGTCTGACGTAGGGAAGTGTTTATCGCGCCCGCAGTCACTGCCAATCAAGGTGATCAGGGCGATCAAGTGGCGGGTCTGCATCGACGCCGTTTGCGCCGGCAGCCAGTCATTCAATTGCTGCCAACTCGCCCGTTCTTGGCCCTGCATCAGGCCGGTCAGTGTCAGCACCTTCAGGATGGCGAGGGTGGTGCCCAAGACCTTGCAGGTCAGCGGATGCAGCAAGGTTTGGCCGGGTGGGTAACTCGATAAGTCCGGAAAGAGGGCTTCCAGGATTCGTTCGAGGCGCAACACTTTGATCTGCTCAAACAGCGGGTCAGCGTGGCGCTTGGGTAAGGCACCGGTTTCAAGGGCTTGGGCCTTGACGAATTTGAGCAGGTCGTCGGCGATGCACGCCATAAAACGACTATGGGCGGATGGCGGTGTCACGTTGGGCAGGTAGACGCAGGCTGGCGCGCAGTCGGCTTGCAGCCTGAGCGCGTGGGCTTCGGAGGGGGCGAGTAGGGCGAGGAGATCGTCCAGTTCATGGTAAATACCGGACATGGCAAAGTGAAAATGGCATCGTTTGCCGTTGAGTTGATAGTGCATGCGCATAGTGGGGCTGTTGAGCTGCCTTGTTATTCTTGTGTGTCTTCATCATGGCGAGATGCGCAGCGCTGGCGTCAAGCCATTTTAAGGAGATAGTGTGGGCCAAAGTATCTGGCCACAGTTCTCTGGAATAACGCTTCCGTTCGACTAGCAAAACGCACGCGCAGTGGCGCATTGGCTGCTCCATCAACGCATTCACTGACGAGAGCTACCGGTGTCCACAACGGAATTAGAGCGGAAGATCGAACGCTGCTCGCAGTACTACACGGAGCTGTATCAGCAGTCCCTGACTGGGATGAGGGCGTCCGAGGCACTCGACACGTGCTTTCATGCGTTTCTCGATCAGAAACCGTCGATCAAGGGATTGAGCGCGCGCGGGCGTGCCAGGGCCTTGCTGAATGCCAGTTTTTGGCGTGAGTTCCAGGCTCTGCGCGAATCCTCGCTGGCGGCGGTCGCGTTGGGTCGAGTGTTGTGGCACGACGAACCGGCGTTTACCGACTGCGTGGCAACGCTGGCAGTGGAAACGCCGGAGCTGCTGCGCTGGGCCATTCGTCATGCCAGGCTGTTCACCCGTCCCCAGTCGCTGCTATGGCGGTACGTGTGCGAGCAGATGGGCGCCGATCCGGAGTGGGGCGTCTTCATTGGCGTGTGTGATCGCCTGCTGGATCAGCTCAAGCCCTTTGATGCCGCAATTCAGACCGTGGAAGCGCGGGTGTCCTCGCTGTCCCTGCTGGAGGTGTTGAGTTACTTGAGCGTGCTGGCTTATGAGCACTTGAGCGAGGTGGATCAGGCGGATCGTACCGGGCAACGCTGGGCCGTCTACCACCGGATTATCCAGCGAAAGCTCCTGAGCGGCACCGAGGCGGATTTCAGCCTGACCGAGGCGCGGCTGGCGGCCTCCCTGCGACAGCACTTGGCTCCTCTACTGTTTCCCGCCCCGGACAACCTCGGCGAGCGCTTTCAGTGCGAACGTATCTGCGAAGACCTTCGGACGCTGATTGCGGCAACTCAGGAACGGCTGGATTACGAAGGCAGCGTCGATTGGTTCTGCTTCGACCCGGAGTGCCGTTATCAGCTCGTGCCCGGCGAGCCCGTGCTGTTCAACGAGACGACAGCGGGGAGTGATCGGTGGCGTTTGACGCAGCGCAAGGCGAATGCCCTGTGGGCGTACTGGATGCATCGGGGGACTGAGGCCTTCGTCCAGCGGGGGCTGGCGGAAGAGCAAATTGGGCGCGCCGAGAACCACGCGCGCAACCAACTGGCGTATGTCAAAGCGCTGCGGAGTCTGTGTCAGTTGCAGGAGGTTTACGGTCTCGGCGAGGAGGTGACGGCGCCGGACGGGACGGTGGTGCCGCTGTTGCAACTGTTGCTGGCGAGTGAGCTGACCTCGACGTTCTTTGAGAGTGAGTACCTGGCGCCCTTCAGGGCGCACTACCAAGTCTCCGGTTCGGTGCTGCAAGCGCTGGGGCGTTTGGCATTTGATGGCATGCGGACGGGCGAGAACCGTATGCCCATGACCTGGTCAGGGGAGGGGGAGAAGGCACGACGAATCGTCGGGTGGACGGTGTGCGAGCAGTACCCTACCGGGAGTGAGCGAGTGGCCAGCGGTATCGTCAATTTCTGGACGACTGAGCTAAAGGCCTTGGCCAGGCAGTTGACGGAGGAGGTCGAGCTTCCAACTCCCCGATTGTATGAAATGCCATTCTACAAGCTCGGACGCTTCAGCTTTCAATTTCCCTGGATCGTCGCGCAGCAGAACAACCTGACCGCTGCGGTCAACACGTTGCGGCGAGTGCGCGGGCGTCGGCTCGAGGTCAACGACGAGACGCGCCGTGTCGAACTTCGCCTGGCCGAGCAGCTGCGCCGACGCGGTTTTTCGGTGGTCGTTGGCTATCAGCCGGCCCGGTCGGACGCGGGCGATGCCGGTGAAGTGGATCTAATTGGCTATCGCGATGGCCGGCTCTTGGTGATCGAGCTGAAGTCCGGTTACATCCGCTCCACCCCTCATGAAGTTTGGCTGCATCGCACGTCGACGTTGCGCAAGGCGGCCCTTCAGATTCGCCGCAAGCGCGCGGCGGTGGTGGCGGCGTTGGCGGAGGATGCCGGTCTTAGTGTTCGGTTGGATTGCCCGGGCGAGGTGCCGGAGGCGCAGATCCATGCCTGGATCGTGGATACCTCGATAGAGCTCGACCAACAGCACGTGGACGGTTGCCTGGTGGTGTCGCTCGAGGCACTGCTGGTGGCATTGCGGGACGAGGCGCACCTGCTGACCCTGACGCCCGATGGGGCGGCCAAGCACTCACTCTATCCGGACGGGTTTGAGGCGCAGTGCTTCATCGACATTGTTGAGTCCGGTCGTGTCTGGGCGGGGATCTGAGGTAGGCCGGCCTAGCTAGAGGCCGGACACATCGGCTGCCGATTGATCTGTCCCATTTGTTTACATGCGAAAGCTTTACAGGTCGTTTTATGCGGGTGAAACGGCGTAAGGTCGAGCCAGTGCCTGATTAGAGGAGGTTGCTCATGCTGCTGCTCGCTTCGCTGACCGACTACATCATCCTGACCAGTATGCTGCTGGCCATGTGGGGGCTCGCGCGCCTGGCTTATGGCGGCGGGGCGAGTTGATCGCCGTTAGCTGTATAGCCAGTCTTGGAGGTCATCCAGGTTGGCCACGATGATCTGCTGGGCACTCGCCTTGGCATGCACCTTGGTCGGGTCGATCTGGTAACGCTGCAAGACGTATTGCACCAGGGCACCTTGGGTTTCAATCACCAGGCGACCATTACGCATGCCGAAGTCGGTTTCGATGATCGCGCGTTGCTCCGGCTTGAGGCGGGTGTCCGGTTCGATAATGACCTGAACCGGGGTATTCCAGCCTACGTCCTCCTCCCGTCCGTTCGCTGACACATCTTCGATCAGCTCTGGCACGCCGCGAAATCGGCTGAGCACGAAGTCCCGGTACGCGCGATTCTTCTCGCAGTATGCCCGCACATGCCAGCGCATGCCGGTGTAGACCAGCGTGTGGGGCGCAATCAGACGTGTCTCCACCTGTGGCGTAGTGAAGGACACATAGTCGCACTCCAAACGTAGACCTTCTCGGCAGGCCTTCAGCAGGGGCCTGAGCACCTCCGGTCGCACGGAGCGGTCGGGCACCCGGAGGACTTCGGTGTGGGTGTAGGCGAGCGCCAACCCCTCCACATGGGGAGCTCGGTCATGGTTCTGATTGAGCAGGTGCAGGTACGCACTCGCACTGTCGTCGATGAACAGCGGTTTGAAATGCTTGCTGGGGACGTAGCCCTTGAGGTGTTTGTCGTACTCGAGATTCTTTGGTGCGTGCGCGGAAATGTAGGTGTTGATGTCCTTCGACGCTTGCTGGCGACTGATGCCGAAGCTCTGCATCAAGTGGTTGGTGGTCAAACGCCCTTCCCACCAGGCCACGGTTTCGATCAGTCGATAGCGCAGGGCCAGATCCCAGCGTACCTGCTCAATGCTCTGCTTGCGTTTCATCGAAGCCCCACCTGTTCGAAAAGTTTACCTGTACGAGTAAACACCATGGATACGTCGCAGTAAGCTACATATCCTTAATTCGTGGAGCAAGTAGTCGCGAGCTAAGGAGTGGGGGCATGCCCTTCGCAGCTCAGGTTGGGATGGTCATTACTGTCGGCTCGATAGTCGCGTTAGCAGTCATCGTGGTGCTGTTGCGCGTCTGGCTCGAGCTGGAGCAACTGCGTGAGCGAAACGCTGAACTGGTCGCGCAGATTGGGTGGCTGCGGCAGGTCAGGCGCGAGCAGGATAAGTGCCTTGCTGAGCTGCACTGCACCGTGAGGGCGGAGCGCAACGGCGTTGAACAGCTGCACCGGCAGGTGCAGCAGCTGCGGCTGTTGGTGGATGTGCAAGAGGCATATGAAGGGAGCGGTCAATGAATCGAGTGGAGCGTATCAAGGGCTGTCTGCTGGGCGGCGCGGTGGGCGATGCTCTGGGAGCGCCGGTCGAGTTTCTCGATTGGATGGCCATCCAGGCAAAATTCGGCCCAGGTGGCGTTTCGGACTTCGTGCCCGCCTATGGCGTACTGGGCGCTGTTACCGATGACACCCAAATGATGCTGTTCACCGCTGAAGGTCTGCTGCGTGCCTTTGTGCGCGGTAGCTCGCGGGGGATCTGTCATGTGCCCAGCGTCATTCACCATGCCTTGGAGCGCTGGTACCTCACCCAAGGGGGACAACCTGCAATGGAGGTGGGCCAGGATGGCTGGCTGATCGAACAGCCGGCGCTGTGGTCGCGGCGGGCTCCCGGGATGACCTGCCTGTCCGCATTGCGTGGCAGTCAGCACTTTGGTGACCTGGCCAGCAACGACAGCAAAGGCTGTGGTGGCGTCATGCGGGTTTCAGCCTGTGCGTTCTTCGGCAATGCGTTCGAGTATGCAGCGGATTCCGCTCGGCTCACGCATGGCCATCCCACCGGCTACCTGGCCGCTGGCTTGTTTGCCGACATCCTGCAACGGCTGGATCAATCCAGGTGCAGCCTGTTGCAGGCCCTGGGCGAGAGCCTGGCGGCGCATGGTCGACGGTCTGGCATGGCGGAGACCCGCTCAATCCTCGACACCATGCTGGCGCTGTACCGGGCCGGCACAATGCCCACGCCTGAGGGCATTGCCGCGTTGGGTGGTGGCTGGGTTGCCGAAGAGGCGCTGGCGATTGGGTTATGGTGCGCACTGATGGCCGACAGTTTCGAGCAAGGGGTGATCTGGGCGGTGAACCACAGAGGCGACAGCGACAGCACGGGGCTGATTGCCGGTCATCTGCTGGGCATCCAGTTGGGTGTAGAGGCTATCCCGGCTCGGTGGCTGAACCAGCTTGAGCTGTGTGAGGTGATCGAGCAGATCGCCGAAGACCTCGAGCAGGTGCCGCAGCAGTATTGCGGGCAGGGTGGCGAGCAGGACGATGCCATCTGGGCGCGTTACCCCGGCTGGTGAATGCCATGAAACGAGCAATTTACGTTGTGATAGCGGGGCTACTGACTTTCTGTACCCTGGGCCACCTTCAGGCGGCTGACCGCGATCTCGATAACGATGGCCGTCGGGATTACAACCTGGGTGGCACCGACCGGGACGTCGACAACGATGGCCGGTGGGATTGGGACAAGGGCGGCACTGACCGCGACCTGGATAACGACGGGCGCTGGGATCAAGGTGCTGGTGGTACAGATCGAGATACCGACAATGACGGTCGTTGGGATTGGGACAAAGGCGGTACCGACCGGGATCTGGACAATGACCGACGCTGGGATTCCGGAGCCGGGGGGACAGATCGGGATTTGGATAACGATGGCCGTCGCGATGAGTAGGGAAAGTTACTGTTCACAGTCCTTTCAGTCATGGATGAGCGCTCGCGTCCAAAGTGTTCAAATTTTCAACAGATTATGCAAGCGGCTCACCCACCCCAGCG
>MTEY01008099.1_pt1 | contig 14876 bp, 8 predicted proteins | sample 1042721 | NCBI WGS metagenome assembly MTEY01 (sample SAMN06185809, study PRJNA358809) | soil metagenome | isolation source: soil biostimulated with seedmeal as carbon source | place: India | collected 2015-05-23 | reverse complement strand
CGATAACCGTTGGGGTTTGCGACGGTATCGAGAACGAATTTGACGGTGTTGCCCGAAACGCCGGTGACCACCGGAAAGTTCTGCACGCCGTTGGGCCCGGTGTCGATGTCTCCCGCGTCGTTCGGGGTGACTCCGTTGGTGGCCAGATCGATACCCAGTCCGTTGTTCCCCGAGATATTGACGTTGGCGAATACACTATTGTCGGCGGCGTTGATGCCGGTAATGTTCACACCGTCCCCGCGATTTCCGGTGATGATATTTCCGGTGATGACGTTGCCATTTGTCTGGATCAGGTTCGTGCTGGCAAGCAGCACCCCGGCTCCGAAGTTGTTGGTGATCGTGTTTCCCTGGACCAGGTTGTCGTTGAATACGCCCGCCTGGGTCCCCCCACCGTAACCGGTGACGGCTATACCCGCGCCGCTTCCGCCGGTCACGGTATTGTTGGTGATGGTGTTGTTGCCGGAACCGTAGGGGCCGTCGAACTGCATGCCTAATCGGATGCCGATACCGGTGCTGTTGGTGATGGTGTTGCCGTCCACCAGCAGATTACTCGCCGTGAAGAGCGCGATGCCGGAAGAACCTCCCGTGACCGTGTTGTTGGTGATGGTGCCGTTGTAAGCCGGGTTCGAAAGGTATGGCGAATTTTCGGTGTTGTAGTAGTTGATGCTGTAGACGCCACCGGAAACGCGGTTGCCGTCCGTGGTAATGTTGTCGCTGTCGCTCACCAGGATGGCGCTGCCTGTCGTCGCGCCCATGACGAACGTGTTTCCCTGAACCAACATGTTCGAGACATTGTGGACACGCACCGTGCTGGCGGGGTCGGTGGTCCCGGTGAACCCCATGTTAAGAAGCTGGCTGTTGTCGGCGCCCGAATCATAGAAATTCAAGGTGTCGAAGGGTCCACCCGCAAGACTGACGGCATTGCTTCCGTTGATGACCACGGTGTCAAAAACATCAGGGAGCGTCGAACCGAGAACGATGGTTCCGGACACACTAAACACGATGGTGTCAGCCACCCCCGTAGTGGCATTGGCCTCGTCAATGGCCGCGCGCAGCGTGGTGCAACTGAAGCTTGGGCTGACGCCCGTGCATGACCCCGCCGCATCGCCCAGCGTGGTCACCGTGTAAGTGTCGGCGTAGGCACGAAATGAAAGGAGTACCCCTACGAACAGTAGAACCTTCGAGATCTTGATGGGCATCATGAATGTACGCATAGGTTTTCTGTTTTCGCCATGAGAAGCCAATCCCGCCATGTCCGATGCGACGCCTTCATCCTGGAGATGGAGGTTGGATTGCGACTCGTTGCCTCGCGCCGTGGATCGTTGGCCTGGCATCAGTATCTGCCCGTCAGGTTGATGAACCAGCCCTTGTGGTCGTTGTCGAAATCGGTCAAATCATCACTGAACCGGGTGAAGCTGTAGCCGACGCCGACCCGGAAGTTTCTTCCGATGTCCCGATCCAGCCCGATCAGCGCGCCACTGGTGCTGCCGCCGCGCTTCACGTCCAGCCAGCGATATGCGGCAAGCGCATGCCACTGTCCAGCCAGGTCATAGCGTGCCGACACCGCGGCGAAGTTCGTGGTCGAGTCGGCCCATTCGCCGGCATCGCGGCCGTAGCGTACTTCGCCTTCGCGGCGCGCCACCTTCGCGGCGAACTCCCATCGTGCCGTCGCCCTGTACGTACCTTCCAACGAGACCACCTGTGTTCTCTGGTCATAGTCGGCGCCGCCCACCTGTCCCAGCGTGGACAGGTCGTAGAGATAGGTGTAGCGCCCGAACAGGCCCCAGCGCACGCTGTTCCACGGACGATAAGCAAAGCCGAAGTTGCCTTCGATGAATTTCGCGCCGGCCGCTGCATCCAGTTCGTCGGTGGTCTTGGAGTAGTTCAGCCGTCCCGCGATGCGCCAGCTGTCGTTGATCTTCCGGGTCAGACGATTGGTGCTGACCCACTGCTCGCGACGTTCGGCGCCGGTGTCCTGGCGCCATTCGATCTTGCTTTGCCAATCGGTCTCCGGCGAGGTACGCCCGCCGTTGAGGCTGACCGCCCTGCGCTGCACCTGGCCGCCATCGACGTTGGTCAGCTCGCCCTTCATCAGGGTGAAGCCCAGGTTCCAGCCACGCGCGGGGTAGAAATCCATGCCGAAGGTGTGCGCCAGGCCCGACTCACCCCGTTCCTTCAGCATCTGGCTTTCGTTGAACAGGTTGACCTGATGGGACAGGCGCCAACGCTGGCCCAGGGTCCAGCCCGTCTGCCGGTGGGGATTGAACAGCGGGTCGTAATCGGTGGCATCGGTACTGTAGGTATAGCCACCGTAGATCGTGTGCTCGGGACTGAGCCGGTATTCGGCATTGACCGTGGCCGCGTCTCCGCGATCACCATGGCTGGCTTCCGCGCCTACGCTGGACAGGTCGCCGAACAGATACTTGGCACCCAGCGTGTACATATCGTTGTCGGCGTAGCGACCGCCATCATCGTCCACTGTGAACTGAGCCTGCCCGTACAGGTCGACGCTTGTCCCGAGGCGCTGGGTGTACTTCAGGGCAGCCAGGGTGCCGGCGACATCGCCCCCCATGCGTCGTTCCTCGACGCGACGCAATTCACCGCTGAGCAGCCTGGACTCTTCAATGCGCCATTCGCCGGTCAGCTGTACCTGGGTCAGGCTTTCATCGTCGCGCTCGGCCTTGCTGAAGCGCGCGTAGACACCGACATTCGAGGTGAACTGCCCCAACACTTCCGCGCCGTATTCGGCAATCCGCTCGCCGCCACCATGGCGTCCGGTCGAATAGCCGGCACCGACCTCCCGCCACCAAGTACCAACGCTCCAATCCTGTTCGGTCCAGCCCAGTTCCTTGAAGTTGGCCCGCGCCTCGATCGCCTTGGCATCGCCTTCACGGCGACCCGCGACATCGTTGATTCGACTGAAGCTTAGGCCACCATTGTCTGAAAAGAACACTGGCGCGACGGATGCTTCGGTCTGCGTGTATTCGGCCTTGAGATAGGTGCCCTTGCCCGCCTGCAGGGTCAGATCGGCACCGGCGATCGCGTAGTCCTCCCCGGCGCGATTCTCGTCCACGTAAGTGGCGCCCACGGCGAAATGGTTGCCGAACCATTGCTTGCCGCGGAAGCCGGCAGCGATGTCGCCTGGATCGAATCCGGACGGGATCCATTCGTAGTCCACCAGCAGACGTTGCTCGAATCCGCCCAGCGGCGTGTCGCGCGTCAGCGTGGACACGTTGTCGCGAGTGATCGCCGACAGCGGCCGGGTCAGCAGGATGCGGCCCTGCAGTTCATCGATCTCGTAATCGGCACCGCGGGTCAGCGTGGTGCGTTCCTCGACGCGTCCGGTGATCGGGTCCCGCACCTCCAGCACCACCACGTCGGATCCCGGCAGGATGTCGGTGTGGCGCAGGTAGTACAGGCTTCCCCCGGTGCCGATGAACTCGTTGTGTCCCGGCGCACTCTGCGCCTCCGAGCCGAACAGGCGCAGCTCGCGCTTCGGATCGCCCCACGGGTTGGCGCCGCGCGAGCGCCAGTCCAGGGCCGCGCCATACAGCGAACGCACATACTGCGCGAACTCGGTCCCGGCGATGCCGGTTTGATAGTTGCCCCACAGCGCCTGGTTCTTGTCCCAGTCCACCCGCACATAGAACCGGCCCATGGTGTCAACATCGCGGTACACCGAGGAGTCGTCGCCATACACCGGGTAATACAGGTCCGGATCGAGGCGGCGGAAGATGTCCTGCGGGTACGCGCGGCCAAAGCCATCGAACAGATGCTCCAGATCTTTCTCAGTGGTGTCCGCCTGTGCGGTCACCAGGTACTTTCCTCGCAACTTGGCCTTGCCATAGAACGCCAGACGACCGTCGCTGATGATGTCGTCGTCGTAGCGCACGTCGGCGGTGGACGTCGCCCGTGAACCACTGACTTCGTTCTTCGTGAAGGTCACGTCGGCCAGGCCGACACCAAAGAAGTACTTCCCGGTGACGTCCACGTCCAACGTATGGGATGCGACGCCGCTCCCGGCATCGCGTGTTGCCCCGTCGCCGGCGGATCCTTCGCCCACCGCGATCTCGAAACTGTGCCTTCCCACGGGCACCAGGTACTCGGCGACGAACTTTCGCTCCATGTCGACCGGATAGCTTTCACCGTTGATTTTCAATGGCGCCTGGTCAGGCAGATTGCGTCCCTGGATGCGGATGCGCGAACCGTGCAACGGAATGTTCTGCTGGCGCAGGCCGTTCTTCGCGAACGTCGCGTCGAGCAGGCTCCGGGTCTGTGCCTGCTCGACGCTCAGCGACATGCCCAGGCTCTTCTGGCTGCTGTCGCGCAGCAGCCTGGCGCCACGCTCGAACTCTTCCGGCTTGACCAGCTGGAACCTGTCCGGGTACGTCTCATCGAAGTTTCCCTGAGCGTCGTAGGCGCGCAGTACATAGACCAGTTCGTCGCCCAGGCGGAACGGGTACTTCCCTGGCAGCTTGCCGTCCCATTCGGCGCTGGCGACGTTGCCGACCGTCAGCGGCAGCGTGGCGATCGGATCGATCAGGTCCGCGTCCGCCGCACGATAGATGACCAGTTCATAGCGCTGCACGAAGGCCGAGTAATTGCTTCGCACGTAGAACCGCACCGGATTGACGATCGCCCCGCCGTCGAACGGCACCAGGGAGGGCGCCGACACGGTCAAGGTGGCATCGCCCAGTGTCGGGTCTTCGGTGGCCCAGACAGCACCGCCGTTGGGCAACTGGATCGAGAATTTTCCCAACGCGGTCGCCATGCCCGGTGGTTCGACCGCCACGGTGACGCGGCGGTCGGGCTGTAGTTCCAGCGAGGAGGATTGCTTGCTGGTGCCCTCGCTGACCGGCTTGTCGTAGCTGCGGCTGCGCAGGCGAAACAGCAGGCCTTCCCGCGAAGTGCAGGCCTCATGGGTGCAGTCGAACGGCTGGTGCGGGTCTTCCGCCTTGCCCTGCGACGCCGCTGCCTGCTCCGCCGTGTCTTGCGCGGCTGCCTGCGACGTCAAGCTCGCCAGGACAGCGATCAGGGTGCAGTCCAGCAACTTCATTTTCGTCTTCATGATCCGTGCCCCCTACTTCCGCTGCCCGCCGACAGCGGCGGCCGGATCGTCATTCGCTTCCACGCGGACCTTGGCTCGCACCTCCGTGCTCAGGCGTTTGGCCAAGGCCTCGTACACCGCCCTGGCCCGGCGCAGGCCCAGTGCCAGGTTGTATTCGTGCGAGGCGCGCACGTCGGCATGGCCGACGACGTTAATCCGGCCGCCCCCCATCTCTTCCAACGCCGTCGCGACCTTGTCCAGCAGCGGTTCGAACTCGGGCCGGATCACTGCCTTGTCGGTGTCGAACAGCACGGTTCCCAGCAGTGCGCCGCCATCCTCCACGCCGACCAGCAGCGAGGCCGGATCATCGACTTGTGTGCGGACGCTGATCCGCACCGCCTTGGCCGATCTGGTGTCAAGCTTGTCCATCAATGCGGCCTTCACCGCCATGGCCCGGTCGAACGCCAACGCGTCGGTCTCACCGTTGGCGGCAATGACCACTTCGCCGCCTTGGTACTGCTCGACCTTGCCGGCCATCCGGTCGATCGCTGGCAGGTACTCTGCGCGCACGTCGGCGCTGCCCGGGGCGAAGAACACCTCGCCCATCTCCAGCTCAATCTGTTCGCTGCCGCTCGGGATCTGCTGCACCGGCAGCTTCACGCCGAAGTCGAATCGCACCGGCAAGCCCGGCACCAGGCGACGCAGCAGCGGATTGTCGGTGGTGAGTCCGGCACCGGCCGGCAACGTGGAGGGGTCCACCTTCAGGATGAAGTTTCGACCGCGGTCGGCACCTCCGAACGTATCTGGCAGGTGATAGCGCCCGAACTGGTCGGTCTCGATCAACAGGCCTTCCACCGACGCGATGCGCACGCCCGGAATCCCACGCTCGTCGATACCGGCGTTGGAAAGGATGTAGTCCACCACATAGCCCCGCTCGCCCTGCGCGATCCTGCGCTCGACCTTCGGTGCGGCCGCATTCAGGCCCTTGGCTGCTTCACCGGACTTCTCGACCGTGGTGTTGCCGGCGTTGTCCATGCGCACGGTCACGCCCTGCGCGCTGGTGAGCACGAAGTCGTCGGTGAAGTCCGGCGAGCTGAGCGTCTGCCGGATCACCACCTGATGCGCACTCTCGGGGTCGGCCACAGACTGGCGGCCGCTGATCGCGCCGATGGCGATGCCGCCCGGCATCGAAGAATCCGCACCCGGCTCCGGCTGCGGACCCGCGCCGCGGTCGATCGCGGTGGAATTGGGCACGTAGACCGATCGGCTGTAGCCACCCTGCACGCGGATCCCGGTCAGTGCCGCGCTGTCCTGCCAGCCATCGCCATCGCGATCGTCGAACACCGTGCCGAAGATCAGACTGTTGTCCACCAATGGATCGGCGACCAGGGCGACTTCGGCCGTCGCCACATTGGAGAGCGGTCGATCCGTCGGCGAGTAGCCCTGCGCCTGGTTGACATGGGTGCCCGGACGGACGCCCGCGCCGATCCGCATCAGGTAGACCAGGGTCGCGGTTTCGCCGGCCCGGATGTCCAGTCCACCGAAACGAACGGGGCTACCGCCGGATACCGTGCCCGCATCGTCGCCGTCCACCACCGACAACGAACCTTCCACGTAGGTGAAACCTGCCGGCGCCGTATCGACGAAGTAGCCGTTGATGAGATCGGCATCGCCCACGTTCTCGGCCGTGATGGTATAGCGGACCAGATCGCCTATTCTGGCTTCGCGGATACCCGCCGTCTTCACCAGGCGCAGTTGCGCCTGGCCAATGACCATTACCGTGGCCACCGCCGTATCGCAGTGGGTCGGATTGACCTTGTCGCAGATCGTATATGGATAGCGGTAGGGACCCGGCGGCGTGCCTGGCGCCACCGTGATGGTGCCATCGGGGTTCATCGTCAGACCCGCGTGCGGGCGGGTGCCCGGTACCAGAGTGACGGTGACGGTCGAAACCGGGCCGCCATCCAGGGTGTCGTTGACCAGCACGCTGGGCGCGACGCCGCCGGCGCCGGTACCGATCGGTTCCGGCAGGTCGTCCATGGCGTCGATGACAGGTGCGAGCACCGTTACCGTGATATTGGCGGTATCGCAGTTGCCCGCATTCAGCCTTTCGCAGATCCGGTACGTGATCGTGTAAGCCCCCGCAGGCGTGCCGGCCGGGACGCTTACCACCCCCGTTGCCGGATCCAGCGCAGGTACCGGACCACCGTTGACCGGTGTCGCCGGCGTCGTCACCGCACCCGTGATCAGGGAAACATCCATGATCGGCTGACCACTCAACGTGTCGTCGGTGTACGCGTTGCCTGCGTTGGCGTTGCCGGTCGCCCCGCTGATGCCGGGATACGTATCGTCGTTGGCCACGATGGGAGCCGTCCCGATCACCACGATGGCGTTGGCGCTGTCGCAGTTCGTCGGATTCAGCGCCTCGCAGATCTGGTAAGGATAGATGTACGTACCCGCTGGCGTACCCGGCGCCGCCGCGATGGCGCCGTCCGGATTCATCGTCAGGCCCGGGCTCGGGCTGCCCCCCGGCGTCAGCGTCACATCGGACGGATTCAACGGCTGGCCGCCCAGCGTGTCGTTGATCAGCACCGATGGGGTCATGCCGCCCGTGCCGCCGTCGATCGACGGGATAGTGTCGTCCACCGCATCGATCGCCGCGGCGACGACCGTCACCGTGATCGTCGCCGTGTCACAGTTCGTCGGATCCGCTCGCTCGCAGATCCGATAAGTGATCGCATAGGTTCCCGCCGATGTTCCCGCCGGCACGCCCACCACGCCCGTGGCCGGATCAAGTGCCGGCACCGGGCTGCCATTGATCGGCGTCGCCGGCGTCGTTACCACACCGAAGATGCCGGCCGGATTCACTGGCTGGCCGCTCAGCATGTCGTTTCCGGTGTAGGCATTGCCCACATTGGCATTGCCTGTCGCACCGCTGATGCCTGCATAGGCGTCGTCCACGGCATCGATGACCCGATGCGCCGCCGGTGTATCGATGGTCGTGGAACACACCGGATCGGTGCTGCCCACGGTGCATATCGGGCTGGTCACGGTCGCGGTATTGCTGATGCTGCCCGCCGCCACATCCGCCACGGTCACCGTATAGGTACCCGTCAGCACGCACGTCGCTCCGGGCGCGACGCTGGCGCAGGTGATTGCGGAAGGCGTTGTCTTGCTGTCGCTCACCACCACGTTGTTCAGGTCGCCGGCGGCGCTGGTGTTGGTCATCGTGACCGTATAGGTCAGCACGTCACCCAGGCTCACCGTGCCACTGCTGTCACCGTCGACATAGCTGGTCAACGCTTTCGTCAGCGCCTGGTTCAACGCGGAATTGACGTATTCGCATGCGACGGCGCCGGTGGCTGGCGTGGTGAAAGTCGCCGTCGCGGTATGCGTGCCGACATCGACAGTCACCGGTACGGCGGTGCCGTTGCAGCTCAACGTGATCGCGTAGCCGGCCACATCGCCGACGGAGAAGGCTTCCGTGAGGGTCATCGAAGTACCGCCCGGCGCATTGGCCGTCGCAGGGGTGGTCGTGCCCGCCGCATTCGAGCTGCCCGTCGCCGCGTTGACGATACCCGCGCCACCAATGGTCAAGGCAATGGTGTCGCCGGCTGCCCCGCCCGACCATCGCTTGCCCAGGGTGATGCCATACAGGACGGTGTCGGTATCCGTCGCGCCGTTGCAAAGCGCGTTCCCGACATCGCACACGGGATCAATCACACCCGTCGGCGGGGTGACCGTGACCGTATTGCTCGCTGTCTGCGCGAACGAGGAGGCTGTGGCGAGCAGCAGCCCCACCGCGAATATGCAGAGTGGAATGCGGTGCGTCCACATCATGAACCTGGAATTAGGCGACACGCGGAACGACTCCCCGGAACTAGACGCGCGCAAGACAGAAAATCGGATGCGGCCGCTCCCATCAGCCGAGAGCAGGCGGCACTGAAGAAAACCTGGTCCCCTGCGGGCGGAGAAGTCAGTCGTGAATCACGCCTGGTGATTCATGACCCCCCATCGGCCCGAACACTCACACCTTGAGTTCGATGTCGCCACGCCCCAAGGCTAACCACTCGAACGACACATTCGTTTCAATCGCGATTGCAATCAGATTTGCGACGTTCGGCTTGGGGCGCGTACTGATTTCCCAATTTGCAACCGCGCTGCGGGTCACCCCGATCCGTTCCGCCAGCTGACTTTGCGTCATTGCCGCCCGCAGGCGCGCCATGCGTATGCGCGTCGTCATATCTTCCATCGTTCGCCCCGAATCAAGCTTCACCTGCGGAAACGCAAAACCACACTCCCATCCCTACCTTCGGATAACGGGCCGGAGTTTCCCTCGCGCGCGCCGTTCCCCCTTGCAAAGGATCCGCACGGTCGATTCCGGCGCCTGAGGGCCGGCAGCGGAGACCCGCTGTGGAAACACCGAAAAATCGCGCTGCTCATCACCCCTTGTGATTGATACTCCCCCCCTCGCGACTGCCCCGCGCAACGGGTCCCGCCGCGCGTCCGCCGCTCGCGCATGCGACGGGCCCATGGCGTTCCGGCCCTGCGTCTTCATCGTCTGCAGGGAGGCGGCATCAGCCCTGGTTCCCAGTAACGCAAAACAGTCCGTACCTCCCTACCGTCTCCAACCCGCGCGGACCGAAAAATGGGATAGGCGTCCGGGAAGCAGTTGGCTGGCATGGACAAACCACCGTCGCGGCTCGCCCCGTCCGCGTGGGGCGGTACCGTCATTGGGTCGATCCGGCGAAGACCGCCGTCTCACGGAATAGTGAAATTGCTTTGTTGGCTGGTTAAAATCAGTCACAAAGGCGACTTCCGTCCGTGGACCGGGGCAAATGAGTGCCATTCTAGATACCGGTATCAGCTGCCAGGTCTTCGAGCGGTTCCTGGGCGAGCAACGCCCGATGCTGATCGGTTATCTACGTGGCCGGGGGATCTCGCTCGACGATGCCCAGGACATCGCGCAGGAAAGCCTGTACAAGCTGACACGCTATCGCGATCTGCCGGTCGAAGCCCTGAAGCCGCTGCTGTACCGGATCGCACTTAACGCGCTCCACGATGCCCGGCGGCGGCAGTCCGGCATGTATCAGACTTCCCTGTCCGATATGGATCTCCAGGCGCAGGACATCCAGGACGAGATGCCACGACCGGAACAATGGGCGGAAAACCGGGAAGAGCTTGCACGTGTGCGCGCCGCCATCGCTCTGCTTCCGGAACGCTGCCGGGAGATCTACCTGCTCAACCGTATCGAAGGGATGAGTTACAGCCAAATCTCCAGGCATTGCGGCATCTCCGTCAAGGCGGTCGAGAAACATATCGGGAAGGCACTGTCCTCATTGAGGAAGACGCTCTCCAACCAAACGCGCCCGATGGGCGCCCCTGGGCAGCTCCCATGAACACCGCGACGCCTTCTTCCCAAGAGTTTCCGGATTCGGCTGAAGGTTGGCTGGCACGCCTGCTGTCACCCGATTGCAGCGCGACCGACCACGCGGCCTTTGAGGACTGGCTGGCCATGTCCTCCCGGAATGCACTCGACTACGCCGAGGTCGAACGTATTCACCAACTGGCCGGCGCTCTAGGGATGGATTCAGCGCGGCGTGGTGCGGAATCTCCCCCGGCGCGCATGGAAACATCCAGGCGCAAGCGCACCTGGTATCGCCCTTTAGCCTGGGCCGCCGCGCTGATGTTGGCCGTGAGCGGCGGGCTCTGGCTGCTCGCTGATTTCCGGACCACCCCATCCACTTCGTACGTGACGGAGGTAGGCAAGCAGCGCCGTGTCGAACTGCCGGACGGCTCCATGCTGGTCCTGGATACCAACACGCTCGTTCAGGTGACTTACGAACGTTCGCAGCGCCGTGTCGCCCTGTTAAGGGGACGCGTGCAAGCCAGCGTCGCGCACGATGGCAATCGGCCGTTCGTGGTGACCTCGGGACCTGGGCGTATCCGTGCGGTAGGCACCCTCTTCCAGGTGGCACGACAGGATGGCGGCACGGTCGTTGCCCTGCTGGAAGGGCGTGTCATCGTCAATACGGAGGACGGTAAATCCGGTCATGCCATCGAGCTTCATCCGTTGCAGCAACTGGCCTATGGCGGCGATGGCGAGCTCGGCTCCCCCAGGAACATTGACCGCAGCGTCACCGAAAGCTGGACGCAAGGGCGGCTGATCTTCAAGGAAGAACGCCTTGCGGATCTGATCGCGCAGTTCAATCGATACTCACATGAGCAATTGATTCTATCCGGGAGCGGGCTGGGGGAGATTCGGGTCAGTGGCGTGTTCCATGCTGGTGACCAGGCGGCGCTGCTCGCCGCCTTGCGCCAAGGTTGGGGCCTGCAGGCAAGACCTGTTGGGGGAAATCGGATCGAGCTGTCCGAATCGAAACAGTAATGCTGGGGAGCGCATTCATCCATGCCGAAACCGTTTTCCAGCACGTCGCTGATGCGTCTGCTCGCGCTCGCATGCCTGGCGTTCTCGACTGGAAACGTTGTCGCACATCCAGCCAACCAGCAACCCAGCGCTCGCTATGAAATTCCCGCTGGTTCGCTTGATGAAGCACTGCGGGCGTTCGCCAGCCAATCGAATCTTCAACTGATTTACTCGTCCCTGCTGGTTCGCGGAAAACAGAGCCCCGGCCTTCATGGCGACTTCACGCCGACGGGGGGATTGGCTCGGTTGCTGGCGGAACATGGCTTGACGGCAGTCGCGGCCAGTTCAAACACATATCTCCTGCAGGGCGCGAATAAACCCACATTCGCGCCGGCTGCCGCGACGCTACCCCAGACGGCCACCCAGGCCAACGTGACCGAGCTTGCTTCCGTCGATGTCACCGGGACACGTATTCCCCGGACATCGTTGGAGTTGACCTTTCCCATGACGGTCATCACTGCTGACGACATCGAGCGCAGCGGACGCATGACACTGCACGATTTGTTGGCCGAACAACCCGGCCTCGTCAGCCACCAGCCCATCGCGGTTGCCCGTGAAAACCAGCTTCAGACCTATCCGATGGTGGCGCCTACCGGGGCCAGCCTGTATTCCCTCGGCCCACGGGCGACCCTGTACCTGATAGACGGCAGACGGGCCGCCCAGTACGGACTTGCATCCAGCGACCTCGGCGGGATCGTGGACCTGGGCGCCATTCCTCTGGACTTCGTGGAACGCATCGAAATCCTGCGGGAAGGGGCCTCGGCGGTCTATGGTGCGGATGCGATGGCGGGCACCGTCAATATCATTCTGAAGAAGGATTACTCGGGAAGCGAGATTTCCTACCGCTCCGGTGTCTCGCAACGGGGAGACGCACACTTCCGCAAAGCTTCCGCGATCCACGGAATGAGAACCCGCTGGGGGGGCGAGTTTTTGCTGGCAGCCAGCTCAAGTTCCCAGGATGAACTCGCGGGGGAGCGCCGCGACTGGCATACGCTGGATGGCAGCAGATTCGGTTTACCTGACCGGCGTCCGCTCCTCGGGTTCTTTACCTGGAATTCCCAGCTCCTGCTCCCGCTTCCCCAATGCCAAGCCGCGGGAGGGAACCCGGACTCCCCCTATTGTCGTTTCGACACCGAAAGATATCGAACTCTACAGCCCGCCTTACGCAACACCTCATTTTATGCGCGTTGGGACCAGGAGCTTGGTGACTCATTCTCATTCAATCTCTCCGCCCTGCGCACCGAAAGCGAGCAAACACTGCAGCATCAGCCCGGCGTCTACGATCTGACGCTGACGCCGGCTCATCCTGATTACGCGAAGGCGCCCGTGAATACGGACTTTGTCTACTACCCGCTGTATGAACTCGGCGGTGCTAGAAACCATAGCCAGAGCGTGACCCACCACATTGCGGCCAATCTGGGAGGGAGCGCGGGCGAATGGCACTGGAACATCGGTCTGTCTCATAGCGAGAACGGCGTCCGCAGCCATGTCGACAACGTCTACCTGAGATCGAAATACTTGGAAATGGCCCGCAGGCTGCGTATCGATGGTTCGGACAATGCCGATCTGATGAACTCCGTTCGCGATTCAATAGATTTTTCCGGCGCCTATTCTGTCGATTCCCTGGAGGCGACATCGAACCGTCGGATCTTCGACGCACCGGGCGGTCCCGTTCAAATCGAGTGGGGCGTGTCGTTTCATTCCACGCGTCGGCGAAACACGCCGGATCCCCGGCAGATCAAAGACGAATTGAGCTCCGGGGCGATCGGCATCAAGCCATATGATCTTCGCAGCCGCGATTCCGCCATGTTCGCCGAGATTGATTTGCCCCTGCATCGCGCGCTACAGGCGGATGTCGCGATTCGCCTGGATCGCTATCGGGGCTTCAAAACCCGTATTTCTCCCCGCTTCGGAATCAAATGGAATCCCGGTGAGTCGATGGTGATACGCGCCAGCGTCGGACAGGGCTATCGCCCCCCTGGCCTGAACGATGAGAGGGTTCCATTCGACACAATGAGCTATCCCCGCCGCATGCGCATCAGACCCGGACTTCTGCCATGTATCCAGGATAAGGATGACCCGCGTTACTGCGTGGTGGAATACGGCGTTGGCGAAAACCCTAGACTGCGACCCGAATTCTCACGCAGCCTGACCGCGGGCATCATGTGGGCCCCCACGCAGGAGTTCAGCATCGGTCTGGACAGCTATCGCATCCAACGCACCAATGAGTTCGGTATCGCGGATGCTTTCAGCAACCCTGCGATTTTCGTGGATGGATTGGTACGTGATGCGAACGGCGTGCTTTATCGCGTCAACAGATATCTTGCGAATATAGGAAAATCCGAAATTCGCGGCTGGGAGTTGGAATCGAACTATCTGCTGCGCAGGGACACGTTCGGGCAGTGGAGGTTCCGCGTGACGGGTCATTACCTTGCGCAGCACATCACCACGAGCGCCATGCAGCGCAAACCTTTCGACCACGCCGGGCACGACACTCCGAAGCTGACGCTCCATGGCAGTGCAGAATGGCGCCGCGGCAGTTGGGCCTCCGCATTGAGCCTCCACCGCTTTTCCTCCTCACGCGCGTATCCCGCAGGCGGATCCTGTCCTCCAAGCAACCGCATCGCAGGCAGATGCAACAACCCACCCGTGACGCTGCTGGGCTTGACCACGAGTTATCAGGCCAGGAACGGGTGGTCATACTCATTCTCCGTCAGCAACCTGCTTGACCGGGATCCGGTCAACTACCGCGCATACTCCGATGGTTACAACATCGGATTCGACGACGTCCTAGGACGATACTTCAGCCTCGGTGCGACCTTTAGATTCTGAATCGCTCCGAACGCACTACTCGCCCGCTCTGCTTGAATAGCTTGTTCGGCCCGGGCGACATGAGCCGGATTCGCTCCTGCCTTCAGCAACACACGCAACCTGTCTCGTTCGGCACGCGCCTGCATGAGCGACATCGCGGGGTACTCGCCGATCGTCACGATGCCTGGCTTACCGGCATGGCGGTAGCGCCATGCTTTCGCTCCAGCAGGCCGCACTTCGATGCACAGGTCGTTGGAATCAGCCACCCGGCAACCGGCAAGGGGCATCTCTAGGCATTAGCGCGCGCGGCTTGGTATCCGTGAGTATGTGAGTCACACGTCTGTGAGTCAGAGCAGCACCCTGTTATCCCGCGACTCACGTCCTGACTCACTTTTCCTTTGGATGCAGCCGGATATCCCTGGATGAATCCGGACGGAAACCACCAACTATTTTTCCGATGGTTTCCAGATTTTCTGGATGTATATGGACATCCTCGACTTCTTTTTGGTGGGCCCACCAGGACTCGAACCTGGAACCAAAGGATTATGAGTCCTCTGCTCTAACCATTGAGCTATAGGCCCGCTGCCGGGC
>MTEY01012803.1_pt1 | contig 15072 bp, 14 predicted proteins | sample 1042721 | NCBI WGS metagenome assembly MTEY01 (sample SAMN06185809, study PRJNA358809) | soil metagenome | isolation source: soil biostimulated with seedmeal as carbon source | place: India | collected 2015-05-23 | reverse complement strand
CCTCATCCATCGTGGTCTCGTGGTGCGTTCGACCCATTGGAGCGGGACGAGATAAAGAGATTTAGCTAAAAAGACTTAAACTCTTCTTTGCAAGCTCAAAGAGCAGACAAGCAAAAGCTAAAATAAGAGGGCCGAGCATTTCGCGGTTCAGGCCGACATTATTTTAACTTTTTGTTTTCTATAAAAAATTACATTCGGCCATCAGGTTTGGGGCGAGCGGATTCCGGTTTGGCATGTGCAAGCCCTGTTTAATGGATTTCATGGCGGCAGCGGGCACCTGAAACGGCCGCAGCGGCTACAGATGCGGACGAATTCGACAATGAGCGATCATGAGGGGCGCAGAAAGGCGGGAGTTGAGAAACCTCTTCTCGCATTTTCCGACGTGCGCCCGACGGATCGCCCCACCGGTCGCCCGCCTGCTCCACGTGATAGCGAAGCCGCGCCGCCATGGACACCACCCGCCACATCGGATGAACGCGCTGCGTTCTTTCATGAACACGACCATGATGCGCAAGAAACGCCAGAACCCGTTATCGAGGAAGAACTGGACGATGCGGACGTGGCCGAGTTGCAAAAACGCGTGGCGCTCATCGAAGCGGAACTGGAGCGCAAGATTCAGGAACGCGAACGTCGCAAAATCGCAATCGAGGCTGACGCTCCACCCCCGGAGCCAGCCCGCGAACCCGTCATGCGCGAGCATCCTGTTGCCGACCGCCCGGCACCGGATGCCGAATGGAAACCGCTGATCGATCCGCGCATCGCCATCGATGTAGTGCGGGGATCGCGCAGGCTCCTGCTGGTCAGCACGATATTGGGCGGTGTGGTCGCCGCGCTCTATGCATTGTCGCTGCCGCAGATGTACGTCGCTTCGACCGATATTCTGGTCGATCCGCGCAACATCAAGACGGTTGGAGACGAACTGACCCCGGGGCAACTCCCGACCGACGCATCGCTTGCCGTCGCCGAAAGCCAGGCCCGCATCATCGATTCCAGCAGTGTTCTGCTGAAAGTGATCGACAGGACGGACCTGACAAAAGACCCCGAATTCAACGGCACGCTGGTTCCGACCGGCATTGCCGGACTGTTTGCGCAGATCAAGGATATCTTGTCCCCCCAAAAGGCGAGCGACAGCCAGACGCTGCAAACCCGCGTTCTCTATAACCTGCACAAGAGTATCGCCATCGGGCGCGACGCCAAGACCTTCATCTATTCGATCTCGGTGAAAACCCGCGATCCGCAGAAATCGGCCTCGCTTGCGAACACCATCAGCACCGTTTTCCAGAGCGAGCTTGCATCGCTGCAATCCGATGCCGCACGGCGCACTTCGGACGAACTGTCGAACCGGCTTGCAGACATGCGCGCCAATGTCGAACAGGCGGAGCGCGCAGCGGCTGATTTCCGCGCATCGCACGATCTCGTCAATGTGGATGGCAAGCTGATCAGCGATAACGACCTGACGCGGCTCAACGATCAACTGACCAACCAGCGCGCCGAAACCATGCGGCTTCAGGCCCGTGTACAGGTACTGAGCAACGCCACTTCCGACAGTGTGGTGACCGGGACTTTGCCGGAGGATTTGCGATCCAACACGCTGACGGCTCTGCGGGCGCAATATGCGCAGGCGCGCCAGACGGCAAGCGGCTTATCCACCCAGCTTGGCCCCCGTCACCCGGCGCTCATTCAGGCACAGTCGCAGGCGGGCACGGTGCTGAGCGACATCGACGCTGAATTGCGGCGCATCCGCTCCTCGCTGCAAGTCGAGGTCTCGCGGTCCGTGCAGCAGGAAAAAGACCTGACCACGCGTCTGGCGCAGCTCAAGTCACAGCAGGCAAACAATAGCGGCGATCTGGTGAAATTGCGCGAGCTTGAGCGCGAGGCGACCGCGCGCCGCTCCGTCTACGAAGCCTTCCTCCTGCGCTCGCGCGAGACGAACGAACAGGAAGGGCTGAATACCGCCAATGTCAGGGTGTTGTCGGAAGCCCGCCCGCCGCTCGATCCGGCCAGCACATCGCGCAAGCTGATCGTCATCGCCGGGCTGATTGCCGGCTTCCTCGCAGGGCTTGCGATCACAGCCGTCCGCAATTTCGGACGGCTGCTGCGCCTCTAAGCGGTTCCTGTTCCAACAGGAACGCCGGAACCGCTCTAACTATTTGTTTTATCGCATTATCCAACGCATCGAAGCGGGATAGGAAATCAGTCCAGTGAACTGATTTCCCCCCGTAGACGTTTCACACTTTTGGTGGAAATGCGCTAATCTCTTCCATTTGAAGTATAATCTTATCGATCAACTCATGCCGACCGGCGTGCAAGCACCTCGGCGCGAGGCACCTTGCGCCCGCTGGCGCGCAAGACACCATGTGCGCCGTCCAGATGGCCCGGCTTCAATTCGAGCGCCAGAAAACGGCGCTTTTCATATGGGCCTGGCATGGCAAGCTCGCCGGTCTTTTCAGCGGTAAAGCCGAAGCGCCCGTAATATTCCGGATCGCCGACGAGCAGGATCGCGCCATGGCCAAGGCGCATGGCCTCGTCGATGGCATGACGCATCAAGGCCGAACCGATGCCGCAACCGGCGGCGGAAGGTTCGACGGCCAGCGGACCGAGCAGCAAGGCGGACACGGGAAAACCGAAGGCGTCGAGCCCGGCATGGACATCCCACAGCCGCACGGTGCCTGCGAGCGCTCTGTCTTCGCCAAGTGCGGCAAAGGCCAGCCCCTCTGCGGGCAGGCGACCACGACGCAGTTTTTCCGATGACTTGCGGCGGCGGCCTTCACCCATCGCGCGGTCCAGCAAGGCTTCGCGCGCCAGCACATGCTCCAGCGCCTCGCCCGCGATCGAAAAAGCCGGGGCAACGAGGGTTACGGTGTTTTCCTGAATTTCAAGAGTTGCGTTCATCACATCTATCCCCGCAAAGCGGCAGCAGCACACCCCGCCCGACGCCTTGCAGCACCGGGCGGATTGAGAGGATCTTTCAGACTTTCAAAGGTATGATCGAGGTCGGAAAGCGTTCGCGCTTTCCGGGATCATATCCCGGCCTCAAAGATCAGATGACGTAGGATCGGAGCGGTTCGAAGCCGTTGAACGCCACCGCCGAGTAGGTGGTGGTGTATGCGCCCGTGCCTTCGATGAGGATTTCATCACCGATGGTCAGCGAGACCGGCAGCGGATACGGCGTCTTTTCGTAAAGAACGTCCGCACTGTCGCAGGTCGGGCCGGCCAGCACGCATGGTTCGGTTTCGCTGCCGTCATGCGGGGTCACGATCTGGTAGCGGATCGCCTCGTCCATGGTTTCGGCGAGACCGCCGAACTTGCCGATGTCGAGATAGACCCAGCGCACATTGTCGTTGTCCGCCTTGCGCGAGACCAGAACCACTTCGGTCTTGATCACGCCTGCATTGCCGACCATGCCGCGGCCCGGCTCAATGATAGTTTCCGGGATGCGGTTGCCGAAATGCTTGGAGAGCGCGTCGAAGATCACCATGCCATAGGCCTGCGCGGTCGGTACGTCCTTGAGGTAACGGGTCGGGAAACCGCCGCCCATATTGACCATGCGCAGCACGATGCCTTCATCGGCAAGGGTGCGGAACACCTTGGCCGCATCGCCGAGCGCACGGTCCCATGCGGTGAGGTCCGTCTGCTGAGAGCCGACGTGGAACGACACACCGTAGGAATCGAGACCCAGCGACTTTGCATGGCGCAGAACGTCGATAGCCATCGCAGGCACGCAACCGAACTTGCGCGACAGCGGCCATTCGGCGCCTTCACCGTCCGTCAGCACGCGGCAGAACACGCGGCTGCCGGGGGCGGCGCGCGCAACCTTCTCCACTTCTTCCACGCAATCGACCGCATAAAGGCGAATCCCCAGCTCGAAAGCGCGCGCAATATCGCGCTCCTTCTTGATGGTGTTGCCATAGGAAATGCGGTTCGCCGTCGCGCCGGCTTCCAGCGCCATTTCGATTTCGGCGACCGAAGCGGTATCGAAGCACGAGCCGAGCGAAGCGAGCAGGCGCAGGATTTCCGGCGCAGGATTTGCCTTCACCGCATAGAAGATGCGCGAATAGGGCAAAGCCTTCTCGAAGCTCAGATAGTTGTCGCGCACGACGTCGGTATCGACGACGAGGCAAGGACCGTCCGGACGGCGGGTGTTGAGGAAGTCGATAATACGCTGCGTTGCCATGGTCGTTCTCCCGCGCGGTTGTCTTCACCGCTTTCAAAGGGACAAAGTGTGCATGAACGCATCCGCCGTGAAGCCAGCCTTTGGAGGTGCTGATGTCACGCGAAAACTCATGCGGCGATGGAACAACGCTAAACCCGCGTTACTCCGCTTTGTCTGCCTTGGATTGGAATTGGAGAACCGCATCCGCACTTCTGGCAATGAAGGTGTGCCTCTTCAGTAATTTCGGCTTTTGGACAGCCGAAAGACACTAGAAAGGCCCGCACCGTCGTTGCTTCAAGATGTCCTCGATCTGGCGGTTGGCCATCAGATCGACTGGAGCGGTTAGGTCCAGGTACCGTACCGAATTCCTCACCATTCGAGGATCGGCGGACACCCACAGGCACGTGCGACTTTGGGCAAGCGCGATATAAGCGCAAAGTCGTGTCCATTCAATGACAAAAAATTGGTTGAGCGAATTTATTTTTGGCAGGATCGCAGTGCGCTGTACGCTTGCCATTGTTCAATATTAGTGAAACATTCAACAGGCAAATCCGTCTCGAAAGAGCGTAAATATCCCGTTAATTGTTGCATGTTGTGAACAATGGCCAGTTTCGATCCCTTCAACGCCATCATTGCAAAAGCTGAAAAGCCGCCCGTTCACGCATTGGAAGGGCCGCTTGAAGGCGAACGGCTCGCCGTAAAAGACATTTATGACGTTGCCGGAATGGTGACGGGATGCGGCAATCCGCAGATCGAGGCCGAATCACCGCGCGCCGAAAGATCGGCTCCGGTGGTGGAAAGGCTGCTCGCCGCCGGGGCGGAATTTGTCGGTAAGGCACAGACCGACGAACTTGCCTTTTCCCTGATGGGGCAGAATTCGCATTTCCCCTATCCGATCAATCCGGCAGCGCCGGACCGCGTTACCGGCGGCTCATCCTCCGGCTCGGCGGCGGCCGTTGCAGGCAAGCTCGCCGACATTGCGCTCGGTTCGGATACGGGCGGCTCCATTCGCGCTCCTGCAAGCTTCTGCGGTCTGGTGGGCTTGCGCAGCACCCATGGCCGCATTCCGCTCCAGGGCATCATGCCGCTTGCGCCCTCGCTCGATACAATCGGATGGTTTGCGCGCGACATAGAGCTTTATGACCGGGTTGGCGCCATCCTGCTTGGCGACGACGCCCGAGAGTTCAATCTGACGAAGCTTCTTTATATGCCGGTTCTCGAACAGCTTTTGCTGGGCGAGGCCGAAACGGATGCCTATCGCGCCATGTTTGCCGAAGTGCGCCCGCACTTCACGGGCCTCAAGGCGGCAAGCCAGCCGACGCTTTCAATAGATGAACTCTATCTGGTCTTCCGTCACATTCAGGGTGCGGAAGCCTGGGCGACGCATGGTGGCTGGATTTCGTCGGGTGATCGCAAGCTCGGCCCCGGCGTCGCGGACCGTTTTGCCTTCGGCGCGGAAATCGCCGCAGATCTCGTTGCCAGCCAGCGCCTGCGCCGGGCGCAATTCACGCAGGAACTTGAAAAGATCATCGGGAACGACGCCGTGCTGGCGCTGCCGACCGTACCGGGTGCGGCTCCGCTCGCAAAAGAACCTTTCGAAACCTTGCAGGCCTATCGCGAGCAGGCATTGCGCCTGCTGTGCCTTTCGGTGCTTTCCGGCCTGCCGCAAATCACATTACCCCTGGGGCAGGTGCAGAGCGCACCTTTCGGCATTTCTTTCATCGGACCACGCGGCAGCGACCGGGCGCTGATCGCGCTGGCCAGAAACATCATCGGGAAGCGGGGCTAGACCATGGACACCCTCACACGTATGCGCGCCTTCATCGACGTGGTCGAGGCGGAAGGATTTTCCGCCGCAGCGCGAAAAATCGGGCGTTCCAAGGCACTCCTTTCCAAATATGTGCGCGAACTGGAAGACGAGCTTGGAGCGCGTCTTCTCAACCGCACCACGCGGCAATTCTCGCTGACGGAAGCGGGGCACACCTATTATCACCGGGCGGTCGAAATCATCCGCGAGATCGACGCGCTGCAGGATGCCGTCAGCGAAACCAGTTCCGATGCGCGCGGACGCATCAAGCTGTCGGCCCCGCGTACCTTCGCCGATGCCGTCATCGGCCAGTCCCTGATCGATTTCTGCCTCGCCCATCCCGAAATCGTGCTCGACGTGCGGCTGGATGACCGGTTTGTCGATCTGGTGGAAGAAGGCTTCGACCTTGCGATCCGCATCACGCGCTTGCAGGACTCTTCCCTCATCGCAAAGCGATTGTCGCCGTTCCACTCCGTCCTGTGCGGCGCGCCGGAACTCATTGCCCGTGTCGGCAAACCGGAGCGCCCCGAAGACCTGGCCGACCGGCCCTGCATCATCGACACCAATGCGCGCTCGCGCAACAACTGGCATTTCCGCAATACGGATGGATCGATGATGACGGTTCCCGTCAACGGCCCGATTGAAGTGAACAGCCCCGTCGCCACAAAGAACGCCGCACTCGCCGGTCTGGGCTTTTCCATGCTGCCCGCCTTCATCGCCGAAGAAGAAATCGAGCGCGGCAGGCTGGTCTCCTGTCTGGACGAATTTATCGTGAAGGATGGCGGCATCTACGCTGTTTATCCGCATCGGCGCTATTTGCCGGCAAAAATCCGGGCGCTGGTCGATTTTCTGACCCAATGGTTCAAGGACAGGGAAAACAACTCCAGGGAAATGCAGTAAAGCATTCCTGTCTGCCTTCTCCCGAACCCGGTCAAACTTTCGGGAAACATGCTCTGGATTTTCCAGAGACGTCGCACTTTCGCCGCCTTCGGGCATAAGCGTGTTCTAATGGAATTTTCGATGGTGGTTTCATCCTTGTTCAAGCGCGGTTTCATCCGGCCTGCAGCAATCGCGTTGCTGGCGGGCTGTTTGCCCACGGTTGCACTTGCCCACCCGCATGTCTTCGCCGAGGCGCGGCTGGAACTCTCAATATCGCCCGACGGCACGGTGCAGCAGCTTGCCCATGTCTGGCGCTTTGACGACGTTTTTTCCTCCACCGTCCTCATGGAATTCGACAAGAATGGCGATCTCAAGCTCGACAAACAGGAGTTGATCGACCTTGGCCATGTCATCAATGGCTCCATTGCCGAATTCAAATATTTCCAGACTGTTCTGGACAATGGCAAGGATGTGAAAATGGCAAGGCCGACCGATCTTGCCGCTGATTTCACGGACAATCGCCTGCTCATCATCTTCACCAGCAAGCCCGAAAAACCGTTGAAGCTTGCCGCGGGTCACAAGATCAGCTTCGGCGTCTATGACCCGACCTTCTATACCGCCATCGATTACATGAATGACAGCGACCTGATCGTGAAGGGCCTGCCCGCAGGCTGCACATCCAAGGTTGTCCGTCCTGATCCAGACGAGGCGCTTGCCCAGAACCAGGCGACACTGACCGATGCCTTTTTCAACGATCCGACAGGCACGGACATGTCGAAGATATTTGCAACCCGTCTCGAGATCGACTGCGAACCGAAAGGAAAGACTGGCTGATGAGAAAAGCGGCAGCCTTCGTTCTGGCCCTCTGCCTTACGATGATCGTTGCGCAAGCCTATGCGCAGTCCTCGCTCGGTATCGGCGCGAATGAGGTGGCGATGAAGCCGACCGGGCCTTTCGCGCATATCATCCTCTGGATGAACGAACAGCAGCGCTCTTTCTATCTCGCCATGACCAACGCTCTGAAAGCCATGCGCGAAGACCCATGGCAGGCTTCGGTTCTCGTGGGACTTTCCTTCGTTTACGGCATTTTTCATGCGGCGGGGCCGGGCCACGGCAAGGCGGTGATCTCGTCCTATATGATCGCCAATGAAACGGCGCTGCGGCGCGGTATCTTCCTTTCGTTCATTTCGTCGCTTTTGCAGGCACTCATGGCGATTGCCGTCGTCGGCCTCGCATGGTTCCTGCTGCGCGGCACCGGCATCTCGATGAACCAGACAGCGCGCTACATGGAGATCGCCAGTTTTGCGCTTGTGCTGTTTTTCGGCCTTTGGCTGCTGGCGCGCAAGCTGCCGCTGCTTTTCAGGAAGCGCGAAGATGCAGGCCCTGGCCCGACCGCATCGCTCTTTGCCGCCGCGCCCGAGCCGGCAATGGCTTCCGGCCCGGCATGGCAGGGCACGATTTCGCAAGCCACACGCGCGGCTGCGACCGGCAGCGCGGTCAAGCTCAATTACAAGCCCGCAACTACTGCTGCATCGGATCATATCTTCATCGACGAAGGGGACGTGTGCGCCGCATGCGGCAATCCCCATATTGCCGATCCTTCGACGCTTGGCGACGATTTCAACTGGAAGACGGCGTGGTCGGCGATTTTGTCGGTGGGCCTGCGCCCATGCTCGGGCGCGCTGATCGTGCTGACATTTGCGCTTTTGAATGGCTTGATGGTTGGCGGTCTGCTTTCGGTCTTCGCGATGGCCTTCGGCACGTTCATCACGGTGGCTGTTCTTGCCACGCTGGCCGTCACCGCCAAGAACACGGCGCTGCGCTTTGCGGGCAGCAAGGCCATGTCGGGTCGCCTGAAGGCGGCAATCGAAGTGGCCGCCGCCCTGTTCATCGCCCTGACCGGTGCGCTGTTGTTGAGCGCTTCGCTGGTGAGTTAGAGCGCGCGTTTCGATCTGAGTGAATCAGATTGGCGCTCTATCTCTTTGTTTTGACGCGCATCTTTTCCGAAAACCGTTTCACACTTTTCGGGATGCGCTCTAATCTTTATTTTGCCGCTTCGAGCGCAGCCAGAAAATTGCGAAGAAGCCCAGAACGAAGACAATCGGGAAGATGATCGCCGCGATTTGTGAGCGCTCGCCCAGCGCCAGCATGATGCTGGGTACGAAATAGGCAAGCACCCCGAAGCCGATCAGGATGACGGCGGCGGCAATTGCCGGATTGCTCTTCTTGCGCTCAGCCACGGTCACGAAACTCCTCCAGCTTCTTCTTCTGCTGGCCGTCACTATCAAAGTTTTCCGGTGCAAGCCATGCCTGATAGGCTTTCTTCAAGGCAGGCCATTCGCTGTCGAGAATGGAAAACCATGCCGTATCGCGGTTTCGGCCCTTGGCCACCATATGCTGGCGGAATACACCCTCGAACTGAAACCCGAAACGCTCGGCGGCACGCTTGGAAGGCCCATTTTCATTGTGGCACTTCCATTCGTAGCGGCGATAGCCAAGCTCATCGAAAATATACTGCATGAACAGGAACTGCGCTTCCGTGGCGGCGGGTTTCCGCGAAATCTGCGGCCCCCAATAGATGCTGCCGATCTCGATGACGCCATGGACGGGATCTATGCGCATCAGCGCCTGCCGCCCCGCCACCTTGCCGCTCGCCTTGTCGATGACGGCGAAAAACAGCGGATCGTCGCTTTTGGACGCTTTTTCCAGCCAAGGCTCGAATTCTTCGCGCGTTGCAGGCGGAAACTCGAACAGCCAGGTAAAGCGCCGGTCCGCATCCTCCACCGAGGAAGCGGCAAACAGTTCGTCACCATGCTTCCCGGGGTTCAGCGGTTCCAGCCGCACATAGCGGCCTTCAAGCACTTTGCGTTCCGGCTGTGGACGCGGCGTCCAGTTCTGCAAATCAGTCATGCCAATTCTCCCATTCGACCGGACAGGAGCATAAAAGAAGCGGGACGAAAACCGGATTATTGTTTCCGTGTCATTTTTCCCGAATGGCCGCACGATCAACCGAAACGGCCTTCACCAGCGCCACCACTTCGTTACCGGCGCGCAATGCCAGTTCGTCGACCGAGCGTCGCGTCAGCCGCGCAACCAGATGACGCCCCCGGAAGTCGAGCGCGACATAGGCGTTGGGACCGCCATCCATCGTGATTGCCGTGACCCTCACCGGCAGCACGTTGCGGATGCTGATCGCTTCAGGCGCCTTGCGGGCAATGGAAACATCGCGCGCACGCACGCGCAGCCGCACATGCATATCCAGTTTCAGCCCCGCATCGCTGAGCTGAAACGATGCGCCACCAAGATCGATCTCCGCCAGCTTGTAATGCTCGTCATAGGACGAAACCGTCCCTTCCAGCAGCACGCCGCCGCCCTCGCCCTCGGCGTCGATCAGCGGAAACACATCCGCCGCCGCACCGCTTGCCGTCACCCGGCCAGCGGACAGGAGCACGATCTGGTCGGCAAGCCGCGCCACCTCGTCGATCTCATGGCTTACATAGACGATCGGCACATGGCTTTCATCACGAAGACGTTCGATAAAGGGGAGGATTTCCTGTCGTCGCGCATGGTCGAGCGAGGAAAGCGGCTCGTCCAGCAGCAGGAGCGCCGGATCGGACAGAAGCGCGCGACCGATGGCGACACGCTGGCGTTCGCCGCCCGAAAGCGTCGATGGCCGCCTGTCGAGAAGATGGCCAATGCCAAGCAGCACCACCACTTCGTCAAAGCTGCGCGTCGCCTGCCTGCGGCCTGCCCAGCGCGCGTAAGTCAGGTTGCGCTTGACGCTCATATGCGGAAAAAGCCGCGCCTCCTGAAACACATAGCCGATGCGGCGCTTTTCCGGCGGCAGGTTTATGCCTCGTTCGGCATCGAACAGCGTGAAGTCGCCCACGGCGATACGTCCACTTTCGGGGCGAAGCGTTCCGGCAATCATTTTCAGGAGCGTCGTCTTGCCCGCACCGGAGTGGCCGAACAAAGCGGTCACGCCCCAATCGGCCGCGAAATCGGCTTCCACAATGAACTTGCCGTTGCGGCCATTAATCGAAACAGCTAGCCCGCTCATTTCGTTGCTCCCGCAAGCCTGCGCTGCAACCATTCGGACAGCACCACGGCAACCACTGAAATGGCAGCAGATATCGCAATCAGACGGAATGCTTCCGCGTCACCGGACGGGGTCTGCATCAGGGCATAGATGGCAAGCGAAAGGGTCTGCGTCTCGCCCGGAATGTTGGACACGAAAGTGATCGTGGCGCCAAACTCGCCCAGCGCCTTGGCAAAGCCAAGCACGGCGCCTGCGAGCACCCCGGGTAGAAGCGGCGGCAGAATGACGGTGAAAAAGGCGGTGAAGCGGCTGGCGCCAAGCGTGCGGGCAGCTTCCTCCAGCCCGCGGTCAAGCCCTTCTATCGAAAGCCTGATCGGACGGACGAGCAACGGAAACGCCATCACACCGGCGGCAAGGGCGGCACCCGTCCAGCGAAAGGAAAAGGAAAGGCCGAACCATTCCTGCAAGGGAGCACCAAGCGCCCCCCGCGCGCCAAACAGGATCAAAAGCAGATAGCCTGTCACCACCGGGGGCAGAACCAGCGGCATGGTGACAATGGCCTGCGCCAGAGACTTGCCCGGAAAATTGAACCGGGCAAGAATCCACGCGACCACAAAAGCAACCGGCAGAGCGACAATGATGGCTATTCCGGCAACCCGGAGCGACAGAGACACAATCTGCCAGACATTACTCTCAATCATTTTTGGCGATCATTTATTCAGCAGCCTCCGACGCGCCTACGAACCCCTTGTCCTTGATGATCGCCTGACCGGCATCGCTTTCAAGGAAAGCGAGGAAAGCCCTGGCGGCGTCGGTTTCGTTTTTCGCTACAAGCGCCGCGGGGTAGAGGATCGGCGCGTGGCTGTCAGCCGGGAACCGATAGGCTTCGACCAGTCCGGGTGCCGCCGCACGGTCCGATGCATAGACGATGGCCGCCCCGACTTCGCCCCGGCTGACATATTGCAGCGCAACGCGCACATTCTCGGCGAAGACCGCGTTCTTTTCGACATCCTTCCAGATATCGAGCTTTTCCAGCGCTGCCTTGCCGTATTTGCCCGCCGGGACATTCGATGGGTCGCCCATGGCGAAACGACCACCGCTCAAAAGCTCCTTGGCCTCGCCCTTGGGCGTGTCCTTCTGCGTTGCGATCACCAGCGCATTGCCCGCGATCACCTTGCGCGAAGCCTTGTCGATGGCACCAGCCTTTTCGACATAATCCATCCAGTCGAGATCGGCGGAGATGAAAATCTGCGCCGGAGCGCCCTGCTCGATCTGCTTGGCCAGAACCGACGAAGAAGCAAAGGACGCGACCACTTCGGTGCCGTCCCGAGCCTTCATCTGCCTGGCGGCTTCCTCGATAACGTCTTTCATGCTGGCAGCCGCGAAAACGGTCACCTTTTCGGCAGCATGAGCAACCGAGGCGGCACCAGCAGCAACAGTGATGAGAAATGCGGCGATCAGTTTCTTCACGAATATCCTCCATATCACCTGCAACAGTAGGCAAACCATCATCCGCCGGAGAACCGGCGCTGTTTCTGTTCGGACATGGGAAATTTCCATGCCCTGACTTGCGATGATGGGTGTGATGGAGGCAAACGCGACCCGGATGCCGTCAAACCCTTGATGCACGGGCGTCCATGCAAAAGCCGCCCAAAATTCCGTAACGAATTCAGATCGTTCCGGAACCAGAGCCACCATAATGCGGTGAAATCTGTTTGACCAGCCCCATGCGGGCATATGCGGCAATAGATCATTGCCGCAAAATGCCATCAGCTACCGATGTGTTTATGCGCCCCGCGCTTCTCGGCAAGCTTTACCTGCTTCTGGCGCTCCGCATAACGGGCGCGATCTTCCGGCGTGCGTTCGTCATAACAACTGGCGCAGGAAACGCCTTCCTCGAAATACTGCGAAAGCTTGTCTTCCGGCGAAATCGGGCGGCGGCAGGCGCGGCAGAGTTCGACGTCGCTTTCGGCAAGGCCGTGGCCAACGGCCACGCGCTCATCGAACACGAAGCATTCGCCGTTCCACATGCTTTCTTCACGCGGGACTTCTTCAAGATATTTCAGGATACCGCCCTTGAGATGGAAGACATCCTCGAAGCCCAGCCCCTTGACGAAGGCTGTCGCCTTTTCGCAGCGAATGCCGCCGGTGCAGAACATGGCGATCTTCTTGCCTTCGAACTTGTCGCGGTTCTGCTCGACCCATTCGGGAAACTCGCGAAAAGTCTTGGTCTGCGGATCGATCGCTCCTTCAAATGTGCCTATGGCATATTCGTAGTCGTTTCGCGTATCGACCACGACAGTGTCTTCATCCGCGATGAGGGCGTTCCAGTCCTGCGGCGCGACGTAGGTGCCCACGCTTTTCAGCGGGTCGATGCCCTCGACGCCCATGGTGACGATCTCGCGCTTCAAGCGCACCTTCATGCGATGGAACGGCATTTCGCTGGCATGGGAATATTTGAGTTCGGGCTCTGCCAGGCCGGGAATGGCCGTGATGTGCTGCACGAGCTTTTCAATCGCCTGGGCTGTGCCCGCAACTGTCCCGTTGATGCCTTCCGCCGCCAGAAGCAGCGTTCCCTTGATGCCATTCGAGCAGCAAAGCTGAGCCAGCGGCTCGCGCAGGCTCTCATATTGCGGCAGCGGCGCAAAGCAATAAAGGGCGGCAACGGTGAAAGGCAAATTGCTCATCGGTTCTGTCTTCTTTGAAAATTCACCTCGCAACTAATCCCCGCAAACGGCGAATTCAAGTCAACTTTATCCTCGTGCGTCGAAGTCGCCCCAAAATCGGCCTCGCAGATCAATTTTTCGAGGAGCAATAGATGTTCGACAGCCAGACGATTGCAGACCTGACAATGATGGCGAACGAGGCGAAAATCGAACCGGCGGCCTTGCTGGCGATCGCGGAAGTGGAAAGCGGCGGTCGTGCGCTTCACAACATCAATGGCGGCAAGGAACCCGCCATCCGGTTCGAGGGACATTATTTCGACCGCAGGCTTTCCGGACGCTTGCGCGAATACGCAAGGAGCAACGGCCTGTCGGCGCCCATTGCAGGCCGGATACGCAATCCCAAATCGCAGGGCGAACGCTGGCTTCTGCTTGAACGGGCGATGGGCCTGAACAAGAAGGCAGCGCTTGAATCCACCTCCTGGGGGCTGGGACAGGTCATGGGCGCACATTGGGAATGGCTTGGCTACATGACCGTTGACGACCTTGTGGCAGAGGCACGCGGGTCGGTTGCCGGGCAAGCGCGGCTGATGCTGCGCTTTATCGAAAAGGCGGAGCTTCTTGAAGTGTTGAAGGCCCGCAACTGGCGCGAATTCGCCCGACGCTATAATGGCCCTGCCTTTGCCCGCAACGAATATGATAAGCGGATGGCCGAAGCCTATCAGCGCTGGCAAAAGCAGCTCGACACGCTTAAAAGAGCCGCATGAACCAGTAACTTTCGGTGGTGGACAAACCGCCGACAGGGATTTAAATCGATTTATCCACTCAAACAGCCGAGCAAGCCGATGTCCCAGAAAACCGACCTTCTCGTTCCCATCATGACAGGCCAGCCGGTCATTCCGGTTTTGTTGATCGACAGGGTAGAACATGCTGTTCCGCTGGCACGGGCGCTTGCCAAGGGTGGATTGCCCGCTATCGAGATCACCTTGCGCACGGCTGCGGCGCTTGACGCCATCCGTGCGGTGGCGACGGACGTGCCGGAAGCAATCGTCGGCGCTGGCACTATCCTCAACGCCAAGCAATATGAGGATGCGGCGAAGGCGGGTTCGCGCTTCATCGTCAGCCCCGGCGCGACCAAATATATCGTTGCAGCCGCCAATGACAGCGACGTGCCGCTGCTGCCCGCAGCCATCACGCCGAGCGAGATGCTGGCGCTGCGCGAGGAAGGCTACACCCATCTGAAATTCTTCCCGGCTGAACAGGCTGGCGGCGCATCGTTCCTGAAGGCGTTGTCCTCGCCCCTCGCCGGAACCGTCTTCTGCCCGACAGGCGGCATCAGCCTTGCCAATGCAAAAAATTACCTGTCACTGCCGAACGTTGTCTGCGTCGGCGGCTCGTGGGTTGCACCGAAGGAACTCGTCGAGGCAGGTGACTGGGATGCGATTACCCGGCTTGCGAGCGAAGCGGCTGGCCTGAAAGGCTGAGCGAGCCCAAACGGGAAAATAAAAAGGGGCCTCCGGGGCCCCTTTTA